>Ga0210405_10001144_pt1 | contig 31727 bp, 26 predicted proteins | sample IncBWH11MmetaG_FD_155492 | JGI IMG/M metagenome (GOLD analysis project Ga0210405, IMG submission 155492) | Forest soil microbial communities from Barre Woods Harvard Forest LTER site, Petersham, Massachusetts, United States - Inc-BW-H-11-M | ecosystem: Environmental > Terrestrial > Soil >...
CGAAAAGCGTCGAGATCAAGAGTGCCGCCGCGTTTGGCAGCCATGTCCGCGAAAAGATCGAGGTGCTCACGAAAATAACTTAGATCATGCATGGGATGGAAGAATAACGTATCGCGGTGGGAAGTGGCGAGCGCCTGAAGCTTTTTCAGACCTTCCGGCTAGTGCAGATTTCTCCGGAACGCCACTGTAGAGGTGCAGCTCAATAGAAGGGGAGAAATTTAGAGGGTATAGCCTGGCAAACCGGCTTTCTGAAGATGCCATCCCCGATTTTGTGGGCCAACGGTACCAAGGTACTTGTGAAACGGTACGGAAGCATAAGGCGGAAAGTACCGGGTGAAATGGAACGACGGAACTATCGACCGCAGAACCGCTGCGAAGCACAATCACAACGTGATCGGAAGTTGATCGCGGCTTCCGGGGCGGCTACGGCTGCTCCAGTGTGCCGTTGTGCTGCTCGCGAGCGCAGCATAATGACGGGAAGTTAAGAACAGCTTCGGATTACGTTTCCCTCCATCCCCACGCCCGAGCGGCCGGAACCCCCACCGGCCGCTCACCTTTTTCGAGCGCATGTTTTCCTCCGAACGAGAGCTGTGGCACGCCCATATCAATGTGTTCGTTATTCAGACGATGTGAAAAACGTGGACACCAGAAATGAAAAAAGGGGGCTGGTGCAAGCCCCCTTTTTAATTGACGCCCCAAAACCGGAAACCGAGTCGAGGTTCGGGTCCGGCCACCCCGGGAAGCCAATCTTTTTAAAGTTGCCAAGAGAAGAGCAAGTGTTGTGCCAGCCAGCACTTATGGAAAATTACGGTTCAAAGTAACTGAAAGCAAGAAGGTTAACGCAAATTAGCCCCGAATTAAGATTCGTGAGAATGCTTGGAGCCTACAAAATCTCACAGAATTTAGAGCGCCTTCTATGTTGTTTGGGAGCGGTTCGCACTCACCAGCCCGTGCTTCGCGATGAATTTTTCAGCGCAGAAACTACAATATCGTTATTTTCTATTTCTTGATCGCACTCGCTGACTTTACGATCGCCCCTCAAGAATCGGTGAGCAAAGCTACGCACATTCGCATAGTTCTATACGCGCAACGCTTGGCATTTCAACAGCCGGATCGTCTAGGCGCCGATAGAGGCCCGAACAGCGTTTGCCAGCGACTGGCTGAAGCGCTGCACGTCCGCATCGTGTTCAGCTTCCACCATGACTCGTGCGAGAGGCTCTGTGCCTGAGTATCGAAGGACGATGCGACCACTCTGGCCCAACGCGGAGTTGGCATCGGACAACGCCCGCGAGACCTCAGGCAGCGTATCGAGCGGGGGCTTCGAACGAACCTTTACATTCACGATGATCTGCGGATAGTCCTTCAACCCCTTAGTCAAATCCGTGAGCCCGCCATTCATGGATACCAATGAAGCAATCTTGAGGGCCGTCAGCAGCCCGTCGCCCGCCGGGCTGTCGTCCAGGAAAATAATGTGGCCGGACTGTTCGCCGCCTAGTACGCTCCCGCTGCGGAGCATTTCTTCGAGTACGTAGCGGTCACCGACATCGGTACGCGCCAAAGTGATGCCCTCGCCGTCCAGCACCCGTTCCAAGCCCAAATTAGACATGGAGGTTCCCACGACGCGGTTGCCTTTGAGCTTATTTTGAGACTTCAGGAAGCGCGCCACAGCCAGCATCACCCCATCGCCATTCACGATTCGTCCGTCGGCCGAAACAAACAGTGCGCGGTCAGCGTCGCCATCGAAGGCCACGCCAAGAATGGCTCGTTCCGCGAGAACCCTTTTCCTGAGCCCTTCCAGATGCAGCGAACCGCAGCCTGCGTTGATATTCCGGCCATCCGGCGAGTCACCCATGGGGATTACTTCGACGCCGAAAGAACGAAATAGTTCAGGTCCGAGTTTAAACGCTGCGCCATTGGCGCAATCCAGCACCATGCGAAATCCATTCAATTTCGCGCCCGCTATTACCCGCCCTCGCAAATTGGCGAGATATTCCGCGTCCAACGACTGATCGGCGACGAGGGCGGGCGCAGAAATACCTGCGGATTTATTTTTGTCGCGATGCTTGATGATCTCCGTCTCCAACACTTCTTCCGTCGCGTCGGGGAATTTCATCCCCGCGTGAGAAAAAAGTTTTACGCCATTGTCATGGAATGGGTTGTGGGACGCCGAAATCACCACTCCCGCCTCAAAATCATTCTGGCGCACCAGGCACGCAACTCCTGGCGTGGTAATCACTCCTGCGAAGGCCACCGATGCGCGCGCTTGCGAGAGTCCAGCGGCCAAAACCGCCGCAATGTGCGGCCCGGATTCGCGAGTGTCCATGCCGATAAGCACGCGCGCGGCAGAATGTTCGTGATGCAAATAGGAACCGAGAGCGTGTCCGGTTGCAAACAAGGTGGCATCGTCGAGCGGCGGTGTGCCGGGAACGCCGCGAATCCCGTCGGTACCAAAGAGCGATTTAGGCATTGGTGAAGTTGTTCGACGGCGCGATACCAAGCCGTCCAAAATGAACGAATGCCGTTGGGCGAGCACCCGGTCAAAAAGTTTAGCACGCCGACATCCGGCCGCCGGGAGAAGAATCCGCGCTTTGTTTCCATGGTGCACTTTGTTTCCGCGTGGGTAACCTCGCCTAGCGCGGTCCGTAACAGGGATTGTGATTTGAGCGACCGGATAGCGCACAAAGTCATGCTGGCATTCAAGGATATGTTACCTTCTCGTGCATGGAGCCCGTCCTATCCACCGCCGAAGTTCGACCCCCCGCAAGCCCCAAGCCTTATACTTTGATTTCAAATGTCAGTCTTAAGCTTCTGGCCGTGGCGCTCATTCTGGTTTTTCTCTATTTTGCCGCGAGCGTTCTGATCACCCTGCTACTCGCCATTCTAATCGCATATTTTCTCGATCCGATCGTGGAGTTTTTGGAACAAATGCGCATGCCACGCACCCTGGCATCCATGATTACCGTGTTGTTTTTGATTGGCGTTATGGGCGCCGTAGGTTACGGATTGTACTCGCGGGGCTCGGACTTTGCAGCAAATTGGCCGAAGTATAGCGGGACACTCAGGAAAGCGGTGAATTCCGTAGAAGCAAAAATAAATGGTATCGAAAGGCAGGTCAGTGAGGACGAGTCGTCTTCCCAGCCTTCCCAGAAGAAAGGTCCATCCAAGACTGTGGCCGGCGCGGAAAACGCCCTGCGCGCCGCGCTGGTGCACATCATCGGATCGTTGTCCGGGCTGGTGCTGGAAGTTACCTTCGTTCCTTTTCTGGTATTTTTTATGTTGGCGGAAAAACAGGAGGTGTGGCACAGCACCCTGCAATTATTTCCAGTATCGCGAAGAACTTCAGTAAAGGAAACGCTCGAAGACTTGCGAGATGTGCTGCGCGATTACCTGGTGGGTATGTCGCTGATGACCCTGATCGTGATAGCTGCGAGCAGCGTGTTTTTCTGGGCTATGGGATTGGATTACCCGATATTAATAGGGATAGTTTCGGGGCTGCTGAATATGGTGCCTTATTTTGGAGCCGTACTTTCGTGGCTGCCGCCATTCCTGATCGCGCTTTCGAACCCTCACTCCGCGGGATCTTACGCCCTCATCGCCGGTGTATTGATGGCCATTCATATGCTCGCCAATAATTTGCTGGCACCGGCCTTAGTGGGCAAGAGGGTGCGATTAAATGCCTTGTCCATCACCATCGCGTTGCTATTTTGGGGATGGATCTGGGGCGGAATGGGATTGTTGCTGGCAATTCCGCTTACCGCGTCCTTGCGAGTAATTTGCGATCACACGCAAGCGTGGAAACCAGTAGGCCGTTGGCTTAGCGCAGAATAACGGTTTTATTCGCCCACCACCGCCCCAACCAGAATCCTTCGAAGTCCACAGATTGGGCCCATCAATCCAGCGATTAAGCCGCCATCAACTCCGCGTTGACTTGCGGGTTAACCGCAGCCTAATATGCGCGCAGCGATTGTCTTTCAAAAAGCACGATGCGAAGTCCGCAAGCGTGTTGTTTCCTCCCGTGGCGGTGCCTGTGCCGAGCGCCTTGGTGTCGCATTACCGGCTTTTAGAGCCGTTAGGCAGTGGCGGAATGGGTGTGGTATATCGGGCTGAAGACACCGCGCTGGGCCGCACCGTCGCACTGAAATTTCTCCCACCTCAAATTGTTCGTGATCCGAAGCAAGTGCAGCGCTTTCGAGAAGAAGCTCGTACCGCCTCCGCTCTGAATCATCCCAACATCTGCACCATTTACGAAGTGTCTGAAGAACAAGGCGAGATGTTCATCGCCATGGAGTTCGTCGAGGGCCGGCCGCTGTCCGAATCGATTCGCGACGGCCGCATGTCCACCTCCAGCGTGGTGAGATATGCACGCCAAATCGCTGGAGCTTTGGAGCATGCCCACGCCCGGGGGGTGATCCACCGGGATCTGAAGCCGTTGAATATCGTAATTACGCCCGAAGGCGACGCGAAAATCCTCGATTTCGGACTCGCCAAGCGGACCGATCCAAATGACGTAACTCGCAAGACGTTGCAAGCAGTGACGGCCACCACCATAGGCTTGGCAGGCACGATGCCCTACATGTCGCCAGAACAACTCGAGGGCGGCGATGCGTCGGCTCGCAGCGACATCTGGGCGCTGGGAATCGTGATGTATGAGATGACTGCCGGAGTGAAGCCATTCAGCGGAGACAATCTTTATCGTCTTTGCACCGGCATCATCAATGAGCCAATCCCGGCGCTGCCCGAAACCGTGCCGCCTGGGTTAGCGGCGGTGATTCGCCGGAGTCTTGAGAAAGAGCCGTCGCGCAGATATCAACGAGCCGGCGAAGTTCGCGCTGCCCTGGAGGCGTTGGAACCGTCATCGGCGGTGGGGATCGTCTCCACCATCCGCGAAAAACCGAAGTTTGGATGGGTCCGGTGGGTGGCCGCCGCCGCTGTGCTGGCGCTGATTACTGCGAGTGCACTATGGTGGCTGGCAAAAAGATCTCCCAACATACCGAAGACCTCAGCCAAAGTTGGGGGGGATCGCGTGCAGCTCGCCGTGATTGCCCCGGATACGAATTCGCAGGGGGGTGAAGGAGCCTTCGACAGTGGCCTGGTGGACACGCTTACTTCCGGTTTGACGGAATTGTCCGAACGCCACCACCTGGCCGTGATTCCTCCGAGCGAAATGCGCGCGCATCACGTACAAACTCTGGAAGCTGCTCGGCAAGAATTCGGAGTGAACTACGGATTAATGTTGAATATCCAGCGAGCCGCCGGACAAGTGCGCGTGAATTATTCCCTCGTAGATGCCCGCACGCATGAACAGCTTCGCGGCGGCACGATCACGGCAGGAGCATCCGATCCTTTTGCGCTGCAGGACCAGGTCTCCGCGCGAGTGACGGAGCTTCTAAAACTGGAACTGGAGCCGCAGGAAAAGAAAACATTGGCGGCTCACGGCACTGCCGAACCGGCTGCTTATGATTTCTATTTGCGGGGCCTGGGCTATTTGCAGAATTACGACAAGGAAGAAAATATCGATAACGCCATCAGCGTGTTTCGTCACGCGCTCGAAAAAGACAGCGGGTTCGCGGGCGCTTACGCTGGTTTGGGCGAAGCTTATTGGCAAAAATTCGAACACACCCACGAAAAACACCTGGTGATCGACGCGACCAAAGCCTGTCAGGTTGCCCTGGAGAAAGATTCAAACCTGACCCAGGGACATACCTGCCTCGGGCGTGTGTACCAGGGCACCGGAAAATACGAGCTGGGTGCCAAAGAATATCAGCAAGCCTCCAAGAGCGAACCCACGCTGGATGCCGCGCAAACCGGACTGGCACGCGCCTATGAGAGTCTGAACCGTTTGCAGGAAGCAGAGCAATCCTACAAGGCGGTCATCGGGTTGCGGCCCGATTATTGGGCTGGCTACAACCGGCTGGGCACTTTTTATTTGCGGAATGGCAGGCTCGAGGAAGCGGCGCAGATGTACACGCAAGTCACCTCACTGGTTCCGGACAGCTTCGTGGGCTTTGCCAACCTGGGCATTACCCGCATCCAGCAAGGGCGCTACAGCGATGCCATTGAGCCGTTAGAACAGTCCCTGAGAATTCGCAAAACGGGCGATGCCACGTCAAATTTGGCCACGGCTTATTTCCAGTCCAAACGTTATGCGGATGCCGCAAGTATGTTTGAACAAGCAACAACTCTGGATGCGAGGAATTACGAAATCTGGGGGAACCTGGGAGACGCATATTATTGGGCGCCGGGAATGCGCGAGCGCGCCGCCGGCGCTTACCGCAAAGCGCTGGAGTTGGGCGAGGAGCAGCGCAAAATCAATCCGCGAGATGCGCACATGTTGAGCTACCTCGCGGGATACCACGCCATGCTAGGCGAAAAACAAAAAGCACACCTTCGCATTGGTGAAGCGGAAAAGCTGGCCCCGCGCGATCCGGAAGTGTTGTATTACGCCGCTATGGTTTACGTGCAAGCCGGAGATCAAAAAAGATCACTGGAGAAGTTGGAGCGCGCCGTAGCTGCAGGCTACCCCGCAGCCACTGTGCGTGATACGCCAAATTTCTCGGTGTTGGAAAACGATCCACGGTTCAGGGCCCTAATCTCAACTCAAGAAATCAAGAAAGGTAGAGCCTCATGAGGAAAGAAAATGCTGGTAAGGTTTTGGTCCAGTACAGCTTTGTCATATCAGTTTTGCTGTGCATCGTTCTTGCCGCTTGCAACGAAACGGGTCCGAAGCCGGTTGGGCCACCAGTACCGCCGCCCAAAACAGTTCGTCTTGCAGGGCATGCTGCATGCCCGAATCCGCCAAAACCAATTCCGTACCGGATCGAATTCAATTCGAGGGGGCTAGTGGATCCTGACAACGAAGCTATCCTCGTTTGCGGAGGGGACACCTTGGTTTGGTTTACGACCGACATTAATATCCCTTCCTTTACGGTCGATTTTGCGACCCACGGAAATTCCGGCAGTCCGTTCAATTCCGGACACCAATCAATCCCTTCTGGTGCTGGAAAACAGACAACGGACGAGATAATCGCGACACCTCAAGGCGCAGATCATCATTTGAAGGACTACATTTATTCTATCGAACCTTATGTATCAGCCGGTAAAGCCCTTCACACAATCGATCCTCACGTTATCCCAATGTGAAATTAGGGACTCCGCCAAGAGTGGACCGAAACCGCGCGATCAGTGAAGCTTGATCAGAGGCTTCTTGAAAAAGGCGGATGGCTGCAATGCCGACGGCTCCAGCGGCCAGACAATCGGAAGCGTTATCAAGAGTGATGCCGCCGATCGCGAGCACCGGAATCGATACGGCTGTACAAACTTCGGCGATCCGCTGCAGGCCTTGCGGAGCGCCAAATGACGCCTTAGACGGCGTCGCAAAAACCGGACCGAAGAAAACGTAATCAGCGCCGTCGCGCGCCGCGCTTACGGCGCCCTGAACCGAGTGGCAGGAAACTCCAACGAGAAATTTGTCACGTTCAGCAAGATCCGGCTTTGCATTTAGCCATTTGCAAACGTCGTGGACGGGTAAAGAATTTTCGCCAAGATGAACACCATCAGTGCGTTCAGATAGCGCCACGTCGAGGCGGTCGTTGACGATGATTCGTGTTTGCGTTCCGTTGCGTTCGTTAATTTTTTTAATTTGCGCGACAGTCGCGCGAGCCAAGGACGACAGCTGCTTGCCTGAGAAATCTTTTTCCCTTATCTGAATCCAATCGATGCCGGCCGCAGCAGCAGTAGCGACGCGCTTCAGCAGTGCCTCAGATTGATCGTCATCCGTAAATGCGAGGCCCTTGCGATCGGTGACATAACAAAGAATCGGTACCCGCGGGTTTTTACCGGGATGGAACACGAGGAGTTTCAGGTCGCGGACGGATCAAACCAAAAGCCAAAAAAATATCCAGCACTCCTATACCACTGACGAACCCGCGTACCGACGGATGCAACAGAACCGGCAGAAGTGACGGAAAGTGGCTCAAGAAATAGTTTTGTTCCCAGAAATTCGTCCACGGAAGATAGAGCAGCAGAGCGCCCATCTCAAAACATAAAATAATTAACAGTACGCGTAACACACGATTCATAACTGAGGGGTCTCCGCCTAACTCGCCTAACCGTACATCCAGGCGTCAGCGGCTAGGCTTCTGGAGAGCGGCGATGCGTTCGGCCACATCGCGATAGTCGATATTCATCGCGTAGACCTTGGAAAAACTCTTTAGCGCCGCTTCTGGTTCTCCAGCCGATTCCTGGGCAATGCCCAAATCATACCGCAAGGCGAGGATGCTTTCCGGTTCGACGCCCGGAGTCTCCAGCGCGCGCTCGTACCAGATGGCCGCGATACCCGGCTGGCCTTTCTCCATGAACGCCAGGCCAAGCAGCGTGCAGCACTGCATGGCATAGCGGAACGGACGGCCGCGCTCGTTGGCTTTGGCTACTTTTTGAAATTCGCTGATGGCTTCTTCCAGCAAACCCATTTCGCGGAACGCCGTGCCGAGGTTGTAGTGCGTTTCCAGATCCTCGTCGTCGGAACCCATCTCTCCGAGCTCGGCGCGGAACTCGTCAAAGACTTCTTTCAATGGCCCGGAGTCGCTGAGATTTGATTTGTCAACATGCTTGACCGGCGCCTCGCTCGCGGCCTTCGAGTACGACGGCGTCAGGCCACCCATCCCCAGCCCCTCGATCTCATTGGCTAGGTCCGCAAGGAAATGATCGGATGCAAAATTGCTTCCCGCGGGCGGCCCGGCAGAATTCTTGCCCACGAGCTCTTCGTCGTGATTCGCATCGGACTCGGCCGCGTGAACCTGAATCGGAATATCCGGAGGCTTCTGGCTGTGCGCCGGCACCAATTCTTCTGGTTCCAGAATCAGGTCGTAATCTTGATCCAGTTCGAATTCAGACTCTGGTTCGCTGGGCTTCGCAGGCGTGTGGCTCTGTTCAACGGCAGCCAGTTCCGGAACTTTCTCCTCCGCTGCAGGAGCGGGCGCTTCAGCCAAAGGTTCGGGGACGCTGATGTCTTCCGGCGACGCAATCTGTTCAGCGTCAGTTTCCGCCGGAGTTTCCTGCGCCGACACCTGGAATTCAGCATACGCAGGCATATCAACCGGAGGAACGAGTGGCGATGCCGTCTGCGCGGGCTCCAATATGGATGCTTTAGCATCGTGTGCAGCGACCGGCTCGGCATTGATTTCAAATTCCGTTGGCGATGCGGAATGCTCCTGCGCGGTAGCTTTAGTGTGAGCTTCGGCATTTTCCGCGCCCGGGTGGCCGGGTTCCACTTCCTGAAGCACCGACAACCATTCGTCGGACAAATCAACTTCGTGAACATCCTTTGCATGCGCGCCGGATGGTCGAGCTGATGCTTCCGCCGGAGCGGGGGACGAAATTTCCGAAGCCGGCTCAGCGCCATCTTCAGCAGCCCCGGGCTCCGGCGCGACTTCGAACGTGGGAAACTCATCACTGTCGACATCTGTGGATTCGGCGGCGACAGGGAAGCGATCTGTTAAAGCAGCGGCACACGCGGCAGCCAGTTGTTCATCTGTTAGACCGGCAGAGCGCTGGAAGCGGCGGCGCAAGTCGCCGAATCGTTCGACGCCGCTCTTATCTCCGCTTTCGGTATGAAGTTTTTCAAGCCGCGCCGCAAGTTCGGCAGTGCGCCGGTCATCCCCCGCGCCGAGAACAAAATCCAGAAGTTTTTCAAGTGACGGCGTGTGCCGCGGCGCGCGCCGCAAAATAGCTTCGAGTAATCCGATAGCTTTCTGCGTGAGGCCGTAACTGGCAAACAGGTCAACGTCCGTCAGCGATTGCGTTATAAATTTCTGCGTGTCTTCGTCAAGCGAAGCGGGTGCTTCGCCACGTTCCGCAGCCGCGGGCACTACAGCTTCTGGTTCGGGCGCCAAGACTGGCTCCGGGAGGTCCGGACGAATCTTCGGCGCCGGAGGTGGCCGCAATTCCGCTTTCAGAGTTTCGCCGGTGGGCTCAACAGGCTCGGCTGCCGGCATACCCATTTTTTTCAGCAGATCATTCAGCTTGCGCTTGGCAGAATCGCTTTCCGGTTCGCGCTCGACTAACTGTTGGAATACCTCTTTGGCGCGCTCCATCTTCCCATTGGCAACCAGGGCATCGCCAAGCTGCGCCAGCGCGTCAGGCAGGCGAAAGGAATCGCTGGTGCGGCCGTAGCTGTCGACCAGCCATTCATGCGGTTCCACACGCCCCGGCATGCGCTCCACCAGGTCATTCAGCAGCTTGCTGACCGTTTCATGTTCACCGGCGTCCAGCATCGGAATGCGCGTGCGCTCCACGATCGCCATGGCCTGTTGGCTTTGACCGGACTGCAGTAAAGCCTCCGCAACTTTTTGCGTGAGACCAAAATTTTTTTCGTCTGCTTCAAAAATTCGCAGCGCCAGCGCCGTGGCCTTATCCCAATTCACACTCTTGAGATACAGATCGAGGAGCAACTCGGCTTGTTCGCCGCCCTTTTCCAGATCGGGGACATGTTCCAGAAGTTCGGCTGCCTGCGCCACATTGCCCCGCGCCGAGTACGAGCGCGCTTTGACAATAACCGCGGCCAGATTTTGCGGATCGATCTTTAGGGCCTTGTCCGCTAATTTTTCGCATTCCGCCTGGTCGCCGCGCGCCAACGCGCGTTGCGCCGCGGACACGTAGGAATCCGTCGCTTCCTTGTTTTGCCCCATGGCTTGATACAGATCGGCAAGCCGCACCTGTATCCGCAAGTTATCCGGCTCGGCAATAAGAAGCTTCTTCAGCAGATTGACCGCTTCCGGCTGGCGATTGTGCTTCAGATGAATTTCCGCCAGCTGCAGAAACAGCGGGCGCGCTTCGCTCATCACCCCTTGCTGCACGTAAAGATCGGCAAGTTTTTCTAGCGGACGAATTTCTTCTGGCGCGAGTTTAGCGATGCGTTTGTAAACGGCAATCGCCTTGGTGAGGAACCCGTCTCCCACAAAAATCTGCGCGAGCCGCTCGAAATAATCGATGGCCTGGAAAGTTTCGCCTTGGCGAATGTACAGCTCCCCTACAGTCATCAGGGTGACTTGATCACGGGGCTCAAATTTGAGGACTTGCTGGTATTCGGCGATAGCCTGCGCAACTTTGCCCTGATTTAACAGTTTCTGGGCGGCTTCGACGTATTTGCTTTTGTTATAAGCCATGCGTTAACTGGGACATTAAACGTGCTTGACCGCCGGGCTGCACATTACCTAGGCCTGGTAACAGACCAAGTGGCATCCCAGCGTACCCTTAAAACTCTGTCCGAGACGTTCTCCTTGATCGCTGGGGTTCGTTGGTGACCCGCAACGCTATCCTGTTACGCTAACAGGCTGAAGAAAAACAAGTCAATGAAGGCAAAGTCCCTTGTGAGCAGCCAGTTATCAGCGTTTAGACCTGAACCTCTCACGGCGAAGCGCCGGCGAATACCAGTAACCGAGCTTTTTTGTCTGGGATTACGCATTTTGTAATGGAACGATGGCCGGCTCCGCGGAGCCCTCCGGCGATTCTATGTCCTGCAGAAATGAGATTTGGGTCGCGCCCACGGCCCAGCAGTTGGATTCGCGTACCGGCGCAAAGGAGTGGCGATGCAGAGGGCTAGGCCCATGCTGCCGCAAAGCCTCCAGATGGTCGGCAGTGGCGTACCCTTTATGCCGCGCCAGGCCGTACTGGGGATAGACTGCGTCCCATTCCTGCATGCGCGCATCACGATGGGTCTTAGCCAGAATGGAAGCAGCGGCGATGGACACGCTGCGGGCATCTCCGTGAATCAGGGATTTTTGCTCGATCAAAACATCCAGTTTGATAGCGTCCAGCAGCAGATAATCGGGAACAATCGCGAGCTGATTGAGCGCCGCGGTCATGGCCTGGCGGCTGGCTTGATAAATGTTCCAGGCGTCGATGCGTTGCGCGTCGATCTCCGCGACCGACCATGCCAGCGCGTGCTCGCGAATTCTCGGCGCAAGCTCCCCGCGGCGCTCGGCCACCAGTTTCTTGGAATCGTCCAGACCGACGATGCGCCGCTTGGGATTCAGAATGACCGCGGCGGCGACCACTGGGCCGAACAGCGCGCCGCGACCGGCTTCATCGAGACCTGCGATGCGCAACCACCCGAGCTTGCGGGCTGTGCGTTCGAAACGCGTGCAACAAAGGCGACTCATGCGGATGGGCCGATTCTAGCACGCAGAGGTGGGAGTGCTGCACCAAAGCGAACAGTGTAGAAGGGGTTTTTGGGGCTCCCAATCAACTCCAAAATAGAAATTTATCTTTATGACCACAAATCTTAAAAGCGTGATCGTCGGCACCGCGGGGCATATAGACCACGGCAAATCTTCTTTGGTTGAAGCGCTCACCGGCACGGATCCGGACCGCCTTGCGGAAGAAAAACGCCGGGGCATCACCATTGATCTGGGCTTTGCTTTTCTGGAAGACGCAGGCATCCGATTTGGATTCATTGACGTGCCTGGCCATGAACGATTTGTAAGCAACATGCTGGCTGGCGCCGCGGGAATCGATCTGATGGTCCTGGTGATTGCCGCCGATGAATCCATTAAACCCCAAACGCGAGAACATTTCGATATTTGCAGATTGCTGGGAGTGAGCCAGGGAGTGATCGCGCTCACCAAATGCGATCTCGTCGATGACAACGGTCTGACACTGGCACAATTGGAGATTGAAGAATATGTGCGCGGATCTTTTCTCGATGGTGCGGCAATTGTGCCGGTCAGCGCAAAAACCGGGGCCGGTCTCCCGGAATTAAAACGAGCCCTGCACCATGCTGCGATCCAAGTCAGCGGCAAGGATGCCACCCGAGCCTTTCGCTTACCCATCGACCGGGCCTTCGCCATGAAGGGCTTTGGAACAGTGGTCACCGGCACGTTGGTCTCCGGCGCGGTGCGAACTGGCGATGAAGTGGAACTCTTGTCTGGCGGTGAGCGGCTTCGTGTTCGCGGTGTACAGACCGGCGGACAGGCTGTTGCGCAAGCATCCGCCGGGCAACGCACAGCCGTAAACCTCGCAGGGATTGATCACACCGCCGTGCGGCGCGGGATGACCCTGGCGAAGCCAGGAAGCTTTCGCAGCACGCGCAGGATTGATGCGCAATTTACGTTGTTGCCTGGAACGCACAAGTTAAAGTATCGCGAGCGCGTACATCTTCATGCCGCAACCGCCGAAACCATCGCGGAAATTTCGCTTTACGGCGCCGGCGAGCTTGCACCAGGACAAACCGCCCTGGCCCATCTTCGCCTGCAGGATGAAATGGTGCTGACACCGGGCGAGCGCTTCATCGTGCGGCAATTTTCGCCGGTCACGACCATTGGAGGCGGGGTAGTCCTTGATCCCCTAGCGCGACGTCCTCTTTCGCGCGATACCGGCAGAGTCAAATTTCTCGAAACTCTTCGCGACGGCACACGGAATGATGTGCTTGTGGCCATGGTGGCGCGAGCGCCCATGGGATTACTTTATGACGGAATAGCAGCCCACACCGGATGGCGGGAAACGGAGATCCAGGAAACCGTAAAGGCCCTGTCATCCTCCAAAGTCGTGAAAGCTATTGGCGATGAGCGCCCATTGTTGATAGCCGCGGGCACATTTGAAAGTATGTGCAACGCCATCAATAACAAGATCGATCGCTTTCAACGCGAAAATCCACTGATGCCTGGAATAACCCGTGAAGATTTGCGGTCTAGTATAGGACGGCGTGTGAAACCCGAGGTATTTCGCGCCGCGCTCGCCGAGTTGATCGCGCTGAAAAAGTTAGAGGTGCAGGGCGAAGTTGTTAAACGCGCAGGCAGCGGCATCACCCTGCAGCCCGACGAGCAAGCCGCCAAGGGAAAAATTGAGGCGGCATTTCGCGCCGGTGGGCTGGCAGTGCCCGCGGTGAAAGATGTGCTTGCCGGGCTATCCGTGGAAGCCCAGCGCGCCGAAAAATTGCTGCATATGCTGCTGCGCGAAAAAAGTTTGGTACGGGTATCGCCTGAGTTGATCTTCCATCAAGCGGCGCTTGCGCATCTGAAACAGCTGCTTTCGACGTATAAGACCAGCAAGGGAGAACGCATCTCTGTCCCCGCGTTCAAAGACTTGACCGGGATCACCAGAAAGTATGCAATACCCCTGTTGGAGTACCTGGACCGCGAAAGGGTGACGCGTCGGGCGGGTGACGAGCGTGTTATACTTTAGTTTCCAGTTAGCTGTATTTACCGGGCTTTTCGACGATTATTAGCGTGGCAGGAGGCGGTTATGGAATTTCCGATGCACTGGCTGATTATTCTGGTGGTCATTCTGGTTCTGTTTGGCGGGCGCAAAATTCCTGAATTGATGCGCGGCATGGGCGAAGGCGTTCGCGGATTCAAGGAAGGCATGCACGGCGGAAATCAGACGCAATCGCAGACCGTTGTGCCTCCCACACCAGCAGCGCCACCAGCGCTTCCCGCCGAGAAACCGGCTGAAGATAAGAAGTCGGAATAAAGCTACGCCCACTTAATTCGCAGCGAATACTTCCAATTTGAAGAGGCGGCCCTTGAGCCGCCTTTTTTATTCTTGAGTCAAGAAGGGCTCGTCGTTCGAATGACCGACCGTTCGAACGAGTCGGACATTCAAATGGCACACGCGTTCGAACCGATTCTGTTTCACGTGAAACAACATTTAGGTTGGACGATCCACGTGAAACGACATTTTGGCCATATGGTTTCACGTGAAACCACATTTCGTTAGCCGAATAAGACGCTTTCCTTCGATTTGAAACACGGTTTCTGTCAGCACGCGCAATGGTCGGCGTCGGCGTCGACATTATGTGCAAATGTCGGCACGTCGACATTTCATTCAATTGTCGGCACGCCGACATGCCGTTCGAATGATGTACGTCCTCAGGAAGACTTGAGCTTCAGGATCGCTGCTCGGCTTAATCAAGAAATTCATCTGACCAGCCCAGCGCCGTGACTTCTTGCCACAAGCGCGCCAGCGGCATGCCCACCACATTGAAGTAGCAACCTTCGATACGTGAGACATAGCGTCCGGCCCGGCCCTGGATGGCGTACGCTCCCGCCTTGTCGTAAGGCTCATCGGTGGCCAGGTAGCGCGTGATTTCTTCCTGCGAAATCGCGGAAAACTGGACCTGCGTGGTTTCCACAAAACCGCGCCGCTCAGCATCGGGAAGCCGGATCAGCATCACACCCGTCACTACCGAGTGGATGCGGCCGGAGAGTAACTGCAGCGTTCGCCGCGCGTCCTCCGCGGAACGAGGCTTACCGATGATTTGGCCATCCAGCACCACTATCGTGTCAGCGCCGATAACAATCGCAGGACCTACCGAGCGTGCGGCGACAAGTTCCGCTTTTGCGCACGCCAGCCGATGAACGTACTCATTTGGCGATTCGCCCGGGATCGGCGTTTCGTCGACGGCCGAAGACATGACCGTAAAGCTCATGTCCGCGTCTCGCAAAATTTCAGCGCGACGCGGCGAGGAGGAAGCCAGGATTATTTTCATGGTGAGAATTAAATTACGACGGACTCCTGATATTCGCCGAATACGCTTCGCAGCGTATCTGAAATTTCGCCGACGGTAGCGCTATTTTCGACGGCCTCCAGAATGGCAGGCAAGAGATTCTCAGCACTCGCCGCTCTCCGGGCCAATTCAGCAAGAACTGTCTTGACCCGCGGCGAATCTCGTTTCAGGCGAAAGGCTTTGAGCCGCTCGATCTGGTCGCGAGCGATTTGCTCCTCGACGCGCAGAATCGTAATGGGTCGTTCTTCTTCGACTTTAAAATCGTTTACGCCCACCACGATTTGTTCGTTTTTCTCGACCGCACGTTGAAACTCGTAGGCCGCTTTTTGTATTTCGCCCTGGATGAAGCCCGATTCGATGGCCCGCAGTGTCCCATCGAGAGGGCCACCCATAGCGTTAATTTTGTCGATATACGTTTGTGCGCCCGCCTCAATTTCGTTGGTCAGCTGCTCGATGGCATAAGAGCCCGCCACTGGATCGATGGTATTGGTGACGCCGGTTTCGTGCGCGATGATCTGTTGGGTGCGTAGCGCGATCAGCGCGGCGTCCTCGGTGGGCAGCGCCAGCGCTTCGTCGAGCGAGTTCGTGTGCAGCGACTGGCACCCGCCCAGCACTGCGGCCAAAGCCTGAATCGCTACCCGCACAATATTATTTTCGGGCTGTTGCGCGGTCAGCGAAGAGCCGGCCGTCTGCGCGTGAAAACGCAACAGCCACGAGCGTGGGTCTTTTGCATGAAATCGCTCGCGCATGATGCGTGCCCAGAGGCGCCGGGCCGCGCGGAACTTGGCGATTTCTTCCAGCAAATCATTGTGCGCGTTGAAAAAGAAAGATAACTGAGGCGCGAAATCATCGACGTTCAGTCCCGCATCAAGGGCAGCTTGCACATAAGCCATGCCATCTCCCAGCGTGAAAGCAACTTCCTGGATGGCCGTCGAACCAGCCTCCCGAATGTGATAACCGCTGATGGAGATAGTGTTCCACTTGGGAAGATGCTTGCTGCACCAGGAAAAAATATCGGTGACGATGCGCATGGCCGAACGAACCGGATAGATGTACGTTCCGCGCGCAATATATTCCTTGAGAATGTCGTTCTGCACCGTTCCGGAAAGTTTGGCAAGGTTGGCGCCCTGCTTTTTTGCAACCGCCACATAAAGGCAAAGGAGAATTGCGGCGGTGGAATTGATGGTCATCGACGTGGAAACTTTTTCGAGCGGGATGCGGTCGAAAAGAATTTCCATGTCTTCGATGGAATCAATGGCTACCCCGCCTTTGCCTACTTCGCCCTGCGCAAGGGGGTGATCGGAGTCCATTCCGATTTGGGTGGGCAAGTCGAACGCTACGGAAAGTCCTATCTGCCCTTTGCCAAGGAGATAGCGGTAGCGCTCATTGGACTCTGCCGCGCTGGCGAAACCCGCATATTGCCGCATGGTCCAGAAGCGGCCGCGATACATCGTGGGATAAATTCCGCGAGTGTAGGGAAATTCGCCGGGGTACCCGATGGTCTTTTCAGGATTCTGGGAAGCCGAAGTTTCAGCGGTGTACAGCGTCTCGAGCAGCAAACCTGAGAGCGTAGTGAACTTTTCTTTGCGCTGTGCGCGGCTACCCGCGGACGCAGATGGTTTGGAATTAGAATCGGACATAAATTATCGATCTCGTGCAATTCATTTGCGGGCCGCTAAATTTTTCGTGCGCGCTGAAACGACGTAAACGCAAAAAATAAAAATAGCGCGCCAACCACGGCCGCAATGGCTACCAGCCAATACGCCGCGTCGCGGGACCAAGCGCGAATCGCGGCATTCAACCAGGCGAATGCCAGCACCGCGAAAATTGCGCCCACAACTTCATGAAAAAGCTGCTTGAGCGTGCGCCACAAGCGGCTGAAACCGCCTCGTTTGACTCCTGCACCCGGCAAGCTTGCCGCGGAAGACATGCTGGTATCTTAGCGTAAAAGGCATTCGCCCCATGTGGTCTGTGGGACTGGCGGCTAAGCGATCCGCACAGACTGGCCTCCGAAACTGCACCAAAGACCTGTGAACGGATTGGAGACAACAATCCGAAGCTTACTTGTATCCAATCTAACGTGGGCCTAAAATGGCCGAAGAGTAGGGGAGAACCTCCTTGCAACTAGACGATCACCTGAAGAACTTGCTCCGCGAACTGGGACACGCGATCAACGACACGGTGTCCGACTCTGACCGCATTACCGGCGCGATTGCAGGAGTGCGCGCGCACGGCTACGACATCGTCTTGAAGCTGGATGCCACCATCGGCTTGGCCAAGCGCGATGCCGCTTCGGGGGAGACGACGTCGTTGACCACTCAGGATCGCCGGTTCCTGGAATCGCTGCGCATCCAGGTGGATCAGGATTCGTTCATGGAAGAAGGCGAAGGGAACAAGAAGATTCCCGCGCGGCTGTCGATGACCCCGCAGGATGTGCGCTTCCTGAAGTCTTTGCGGATCGCCACGGATGAAATGGAATGAAAAGTTTGACTAAATTGGCCGGCTTCGCATTGCCACTGGTGTTCGCCGCGGTGATGTGCCCGCGCACTCAGGCCCAGACCCCGGCGACGGTTGTACCGATCGTTCTGGACACCGCTGTGCCTATCGTCGTGAACGCGGTAAAACCCAAACCAACGGGATTGAGCAAATTTGAAGGCTACGTCATGAATGCGAATGTCGCGCAGATCACCGTGCGCGCCAAGGGCAATGATATGGCGATACAGACTTTCGCCCTCTCCCAGCAAGCAGCCGCCAAGATGCAGGCCATTGTCGATAAGGGTGGATATCAATACGGCGACAAAATAACGCTGTTGTACGATCCCGCCAGCCTGCAAGTGATCAAGCTCAAAGGGAAACCTTCTAAATCCCTGTAATTAGCGAAGCAGATGGTTCGTAATCCCGCTGTTGCCGGCCGTTTTTATCCTTCCGATCCTGCAGAATTGTCCGCTCAGATTAGCGAGTACATCTCTTCAGCAAACGGATTGACCGTTCGCAACGTAAAGTCCTGCCTGGTTCCGCACGCCGGCTTGATGTTTTCCGGGCATGTCGCGGGCGCCGTTTTTTGTAGCATCCGCATACCGAAAAAAGTTGTGATACTGGGAGTCAGGCATCGTCCGCCGGGTTCGCCCGCCGCTATTGTGTCAAGTGGCGCGTGGCGTACCCCGTTAGGTGACGCGGAAATCGATTATGAGTTGGCCGAAAAGCTCAAAGCAGCGTGCCCGCTGCTAACCGAAGATGCTATGGCCCACAGCAAAGAACATTCTTTGGAAATCGAGATTCCGTTCCTTCAGGTGCTCAATCCGAATTTTCGTTTCGTGCCGATCGCGCTGGGAACCGCACACTTTGAAACTTTGGTAACCGTGGGACAAGCGATGGGCGCTGTGCTCGCAGCGGAACGGAACGAAGTTCTTTTAGTGACTAGCTCCGATCTGAATCATTACGAGGATGATGCTACAACTCGCGTGAAAGATCGCAAAGCAATTGAACAATTGTTAAGCATGGATGCGCGTGGTTTGTACGATGTTTGTAGAGAAGAAGAAATTTCCATGTGCGGATTGGGCCCGGCGGTCGCAATGCTCACGGCAGTACAGGTTTTGAAAGCCAGCAACGCGGAATTGATTCGCTACGCTACGTCAGCGGACCGGTCGGGAGATCCTTCCGCTGTGGTGGGATATGCGGGAATGGTTTTTTGGTGATTCACAGCGGGACAAGACAAAAAAAGACGGCCGAGAAATCCGGCCGTCTTTTGCTTAGATATTTCGCCAAACTAGTGACGGCCGCCGCCAGACATGGATGCGCCGCGAGAACCGGTTGACAGTGAACGAGTAGACGTTACCGAGCTTGTCCCGCGTGCACTAGAGCCGGATTGAAAAACCCCTCCGCGTGCGCTTGCGTAGGATCGCGAAGCAGGAGGCGGGGATGCTATACGGGCTGAGGCCGAGGGCATCGTCCGCACTTGACTTTGTATAGTTGCAGCGCGAGCGAGCGACGAGGTGGATGAGGCTCTTGCAGCCGCGGGCGACGAAGTCGTAACGGACGCTCCGGTCGCCGACGAAGTAACCGTCTCCGGCCTTGCATTCACGTTGCTATTCACAAAGCGATGCTCTTTAGCATCGTAGGCGATGGTTGAACTGTGGGCGGAGTGCATAGAAACACCAACGGAACTGAGAGCGCGGGTGCTGCGAGCAGGAACGCTTGCCGGACTCGCGTGCGAAACGAAAGTCTCAGCCGGGACTTCTTTTACAACTTTCCAATTAGCGCCAGTTGAAGTCTGCGGCACACCGGCAGCAGGCGTTAGCGGCATAACGTGTGCAAGATTTAGCGGCGTCTTGCTGCCGTGATCCTGTGGATTCGTGGGAACCATTGCTACGGTACTGCCCGAACGCACAAACGTCGCCGTAACCGGATGGAACTTAACAGGAGCGCTGCCGCGGCCGAATCCGGTCGGAGTCCATAGCCAGCCGATCCCAGGTTGGAAAAGCCAACCACCATAGTGGTATGGCAGCCATCCCCACGGCTGGCTTCCAATAAAGGACCAACCAAATTGCGACCCGTAAAACCAGTTTCCGTAGTCGAACGGCGACCAGCCAATGCCGACGCCATAAGGTTGCCATCCGTAGCCGAGCCCCGCGATGGGATAAAAACCGCCGTAGGTGTAGAGATCGCCGAATCCCGAAACGTAAGAGGAAGTATTGGAATATTGCATCGCCGCATTGGTAGCGGTGACTACGCTGTCTTCACGGCCTGAGACCCAGCGATCAAAGTCGTCACCTTGCGGAGCGCTCTCGACGGTGCCGGTGGCGGCGCCCGCGGCCATGGTAAACGATTGGCCCTTCGCTAGAAGTTTGTCGTCGTTCTTGTGCACTACCGACACTTGGCCCTTGATGACCGCCACGGTGCTGCCGTCATCGAAGTTGTCCATGCGAAAATTTGCGCGCCCCGCCGCTTCCGCGGTGAAGTCACCGCCAGTAACGCTGAAATAGTCGTCGCGCGTCGGGTTCACATAAAAGGAACCGGTGCCTTGACGAAGAATAAGCCGAGTGGTCAGGGAACCGTCGTCGAGAGATAGGTCAAAAAATTCGAGCACCGAATTTTCGTTTATGAAAGCCATCGCGCCATTTTCGAATTCCACTTCGGCGCGGCCATTATCGGTTGCCAAAACATCGTGCTGGCGAATGGGCAGATTTAATACGGCTCGTTCCCAAGGAGCCTTATCGTTGGCCAGCGGGTCGCCCTTGGAGTCGTGAAGAATTCGCACATCGCCCTGCACCAGGCTCAGTCTGATGATCCGCGCGTGGCTGGCCGCGGTATAAACAGGATGAAGTCCAACACCGAAAACAGCGACGATCACAATGGAAGAGATACGGAAGAAAGTACGGAGAGTCATGGATTGCCCCTGCTGGGCGCGCTGCAACTTCGAGATTGGCAGCGCTCCGAAGCTACAAGTATCGTCTCTCGCGGTATAGGTCGCGTCAAGCCGCCAAATGTAAACAAAATGCAACGCAGATGAGGTTTTTCAAGGCCCGCAGCGCGAAGAACTAACGCAACAATTGGCTGGTGCGCCCGAACGAACTGCGCATGTTGGAACGGTCGAGATTCTCGCGCAGGTTCATGAGTGTGAGGAATGTGCTAAGAATGCGGGCTTTCAAATCATCGGTAAGCGGCAATCCGCTGGTGGCCACCCGGGCCAGGCGCTCGCCATGTTCGGCGATGAATTTCATGATTTCACGCTGGCGTTCGTGCGGCGCATTGCCTAATGCCGTTTCGCGGCGCATGCCCGCGCAGCTATTTTCCACCGACAAAGTAAAATGCAGCACGCACACCTGGTCCTCGCGCAGAGCAGGGGGAACTTCCGTTTTGCAGCCGGTGATTTCGCAAGCGTTGGTCATAGCGCGCCAAGATGCCGTTTATGATAGGTAACATCCTACGCATGTAAAATCCAGTGTGCGTCGGGACAGTGCGACGAATGCTACACCACTGACCCTCGGGCCAGTTCTCTCCCGCGTCGTTCGAACAGTACAACCCTAAACAATTTCATAAAAGCGTTGACTCGCGGGTCCAACGACTGTATAAAAATACAGTAGGCTGTATATTTGTGTTTGAGGGTCCGGTGAGCGCAGGCAAAACATTTCGTCACGGTCAAATTCTTCGGCTGGTAAGCGACGGCTCCATCGCCAATCAGGAAGATTTGCGCCGGAGACTCGCGGCACAACGATTGCGCGTGACGCAAGCGACGCTATCTCGCGACATACAAGAACTGCGGTTAATCAAAACGCAGCGTGGTTACAAATCCGCTTCCGCGCTTCCCGAAGATCATGCGACCGAACGGCCGCTGGCCCGGGCGTTGGGAGAATTCTTGCTGGATATCCGGCCAGCCGAAAATCTGCTGGTACTGAAAACGCCGCCCAGCGGAGCGCAGCCGCTGGCTGCGGCGGTGGACGGCGCAAAATTCCCGGAGATTGCGGGAACCATCGCGGGTGACGACACGGTACTGATCATTACCCCAAACAAAAAGAGTCGCGAATCGCTGCAACGGCGCATCGAAGCTTTGATGAAATGAGAAATCTCGATCACATCGCGGTGGTGGGCGTCACTGGCTACACGGGCTTCGAGCTCGCGCGGATATTGGTGCGCCATCCGGCGGTAAAGGCTTCGACGTTCTACATGCGCGATACCCAGGGCGCCAAGTGTCTGGACGAACTTTTCCCGCAATTGCGCGGACGTGGCGACGCCCCGTTGCAGACTTTCTCCACGGATGCCATAGCGGCCAGCAAAGCAGGCGTGGCTTTTTTGGCCACTCCCCACGAAGTATCGGCGGAACTGGTTCCGGCGTTAGTGGAAGCGGGATTACGGGTGGTGGATTTAAGCGGAGCGTTTCGATTCCATTCGGGTGAAACGTTCGAGAATTGGTACAAATTGCCAGCTGCGCCAGAGGAATTACTGAGCGAAGCGGCTTATGGCGTGCCGGAGATTTACGAATCGCAAATAAAGGATGCGCGCATCGTCGCCAACCCCGGGTGCTATGCGACCAGCGTGATCCTCGGGTTGCGGCCGCTGACGGATGCCGGCTGGATCGAGCGAGGAAGCAGCGTGGTTTGCGATTGCAAGTCCGGAGCCAGCGGGGCGGGGAAGGAATTGCGGCGCGATTTGCAGTTCGTCGAGGTAGACGAGAATTTCAAAGCTTACAATCTTTTTTCGCACCGGCACACGCCGGAAATTCTAGAGCACACCGGCCTGGATGAATCGCAAGTGGTGTTCTCGACGCACTTGTTGCCAGTCAGCCGCGGAATTCTATCGACCATCTACGTAACCCTGGACGCGAGCCATAGCCGCGAAGGCGTTGAGGCGCTGTATCGCAAGTTTTATGCCGGCCGCTCGATGGTGCGTATATGGCGCGCCGGATCGCTGCCCGAATTGCAACACGTGGCGCACACAAACTTCTGCGACATCGGGTTTGCGCTCGATAAAAGCGGACGGCGGCTGGTAATTGTGTCCTGCCTCGACAATTTGGGCAAAGGCGCAGCGGGCCAGGCGGTTCAAAATTTCAATCACATGTTGGGGATAGAGGAGCAGACCGCACTGCAATGAGAATCGTGATCAAGTTAGCCGGAGCATTACTCGAAGACGACCAGACGGTGCGCACACTGGCGAGCCAGGTCGCGGCGCTGGCGAAAGACGGGCACCAGATACTTGTGGTCCACGGAGGAGGCCGTCTATTTACCGCGACGCTTAAGCGCATGGGCATTGAGAGCAAATTCGTCGGCGGGCTGCGAGTTACGGATCGCGAATCGCGAGACGTGGCGGTCATGGTTTTTGCGGGATTGCTGAACAAAAAAGTTTCCGCCGCTATTTCAGCGGAGGGCCAGCCCGCCGTGGGAATTTCCGCCGCGGATGCACAATGTTTTACCGCTGACCCCATGATGCATAACGAAGTGGAGGGTGGCCTGGGCTACGTCGGTTATTTGACGGGCATGAATACGGAGTTCATCGAATCGTTATGGAATGATGGACTGGTGCCTGTCGCGCCATGCCTTGGCTTGGGTGCCGACAACGAGCTGTACAACATCAACGCCGACCATATGGCGGCAGCCTGCGCGGAATTTATCAGCGCCGACCAATTAATTTATTTAACAGACGTTGCCGGAGTGCTTGACGGCGAGAGGGTACTCTCTGCAGTCAGTTGCGAAGAGATAGAACGATTGGTGCAGTGCCGCATCGTTTCAGGCGGCATGGTTTTGAAGCTGGAAGCCGCTAAACGCGCGATTGAAGGCGGCGTTCGCGAAGTTCGCATCGTGGGCGGCACGGAGCCGGATGCGCTGCTGTTGGCATCGCGTTCAACGGAAAATCACGGCCGCCAGGAAGTATCCAGCGGTCCGGGTGTTCCTGGCACGTTGGTTCTCCGTGAACCCCGTAATTCCGCGCAAACCGCGCTATCGGCGGCGTGATGCGCAATGCTCCCAAAAAATCGGCGGGATCGCTGAGCGCGCACTCTTCGCAGCATGGGCGAATGAAAACCCTTGCCGGGGTGAAAAGCGATTCTCGCGTCACCGACGCGGAAAACTTTCTGCTGCCAACCTACAAGCGGCAGCCGTTCGTATTGGAACGCGGCAAGGATTGCTATGTATATGACGCGACCGGGAAAAAATATCTCGATTTTCTTGGCGGAATCGCTGTCAACGCTTTGGGCCACGCGCATCCTAGAATTGTTAAGGTGATTCGCCGCGAAGCGGCACGTGCCATTCATTTCTCGAATCTCTATCACAACGCGTATCAAGGTCCGCTGGCACGCAAACTTGCCAAATGGTCGGGACTAGACCGCGTATTTTTTTGCAATAGCGGTACGGAAGCCATTGACGGTGCCATGAAGCTTGCGCGGTTATGCGCGCGAACGCCTCAGGACGTGGCAGGACAGCCTTCGCGCAAGCATCGCTTTTTGGCGCTCGAGAATTCATTTCACGGGCGCACTTACGGCGCAATCAGCGTTACCGCGACTGAGAAATACCGCCTGCCCTTCGCCCCGGTGGTGCCCGGCGTGGAGTTCGTGCGGTTCAATGACGTGGCGGATCTGGAAGCGAAATTCGATGACTCCGTCTGCGGCATTTTGCTCGAAACGGTCCAGGGGGAAGGCGGCATTTACCCGGTTAGCGAATCATTCTGGAATCGCGCTCGCGCGCTGGCGACGGAGCACGGCGCGCTGATGATCGCGGACGAGATTCAATGTGGGCTGGGCCGCACGGGACGCTATTTCGCGTATCAGCGGTTCGCATCCAAACCGGACATCGCGGTGATCGCCAAGCCGTTGGCCGCGGGCTTGCCATTAGGCGCAATTTTAGCCACCAACAACGTAGCGTCCTATATTTCGCCGGGACTTCATGGCACTACTTTCGGCGGGGGACCTTTGGTTTGTGCCGCGGCGCTGGAATGTCTGAAAATTATCGACGATGAGAAATTATTAGAGAACGTTCGCAGCCGCGGTGAAGAATTGAAGGCCGGGTTGCAGGGGCTGGCCGCAAAATTTGATTTTATACGCGAGGTGCGTGCTGAAGGGCTGATGCTCGGCGTACACCTTTCGGTGGAAGGCGCGCCTTTCGTCGCGGAAGCCGCCAAACGCGGGCTGTTGATTAACTGCACGCACGATCACATCCTGCGCCTGTTGCCGCCATTCATCGTAACGCGCGCGCAAATTCGCGAGTTTCTCAAATTGTTCAGCGCCGTGTTAGCCGCCGTTTCAGAAAAATCCCCAGCGGCTGAAACTTCTACACCTGTTACGTCCAAAAAATACGCTACCGCAAGGTGAAACTATGACCGCTACCATGTTAGCTGCGCCAGTATTGTTGACACATGATTTACTCACGGGAGCCGAATGGAACCCGCCGCAGACCCGCGAATTATTGCATCTGGCCTCGGACATCAAGGCGCATCCGGGCCGTTATGCTTCCATATTGCGCGGGAAATTTATCGCCCTGATTTTTGAGAAGCCGTCGTTACGCACGCGCGTGACTTTCGAAGTGGGCATCCAGAGCATGGGCGGCTCGGTGATCTTCCTCGATCACACCCAGGCACGGCTCGGCGAACGCGAATGCATTTCTGATGTGGCGCGCAACCTGGAGCGCTGGGTGCATGGAATCGTAGCGCGCGTTTACGAGCAACGCGTGCTGGAAGAGCTCGCGGCCAATACCGAAATCCCGGTAATCAATGCGCTTTCCGACAAATATCATCCGTGCCAAGCGCTGGCCGATTTTATGACCATCGAAGAGAAGACCGGGTCGCTGCGCGGTTTTAAGCTGACGTATGTTGGCGACGGGAATAATGTGTGCCATTCGTTGATATTTTTGGCCGCGCGGCTGGGCGTTCATCTGCGCATTGCCACTCCGGCGGGTTACACTCCGTCGCGCGAAGTGATTCAGGAAGCGAAGCGGGTAGCTCGAGAAACGCGCGCGAAAATCGAATTATTCACCGATCCGCGCGAGGCGGTCGCTGGCGCACAGGGTGTTTACACCGATGCCTGGACCAGCATGGGCTTTGAAGCGGAAGGAAATGTGCGGGAAAGCGTGTTTCGGGCTTATCAGGTAAACGCGGAGCTGATGTCGCTGGCCGCGCCCGACGCATTATTCCTGCACTGTCTTCCGGCGCACCGCAACCACGAAGTCACCTCAGAAGTTCTTGATGGACCGCAGTCCGTGGTGCTCGACCAGTCCGAAAATCGCATGTACGTGCAGAAAGCTATTCTGCACACGCTGTTCAGTTAGCGAAGGCGCCATCTACACGGCCATCTGGCCAAGTGAACAGATATTTATTAGCGATATAAAGTCCAAAATGTTAGAACTTCTCACGATATTAGTGTGTGTCGAATTCCCGCAATAACGATTGCCGATTTGCTTTCTGGAAAGAGGAGTTGTGAAAAACGAGAAATCTAAACCGAAGAAGGTCGTACTCGCCTATTCCGGGGGACTGGACACCTCCATCATTATTCCGTGGCTTAAAGAAAATTACGGTTGCGAAGTCATCGCGGTGATTGGCGACGTGGGGCAGCAGGAGGATCTGGAGGCGGCGCGCAAGAAAGCGCTCGCGACCGGCGCCTCAACGGCAGTGGTGGAAGATCTGCGCGAAGAATTTGTGCGCGATTACATCTGGCCGACGTTAAAAGCCGGCGCGGTATACGAACACACCTATTTGTTGGGCACGTCGATGGCGCGGCCGGTGATTGCCAAGCGGCAAGCCGAAGTTGCGCTAAAACTTGGAGCGGACGGACTCTCGCACGGTTGCACCGGAAAAGGGAACGATCAGGTGCGCTTTGAGCTGGCGTACAAAGCCATTGCGCCAAATGTGCAAATCATCGCTCCGTGGCGCGAATGGGATATCGATTCTCGCGAAGACGCCATCGCTTATGCGCAAAAGCACAACGTGCAGGTGGAGCAAAGCAAGAAAAATATTTACAGCCGCGACCGGAATATCTGGCACCTCAGTCATGAGGGAGGCGAGCTGGAAGATCCCGCAAATTCGCCTAACGAAGCTATGTGGCAATGGATTGCGTCTCCGCAGAATGCTCCCGATAAAGCTGAAGAGCTGGAAATTGGATTTGAAGTGGGCTCGCCGGTTTCGGTAAACGGCACAAAACTCGGGCCAGTGGATTTACTAAACACGTTGAACGAAATTGCCGCAAAGCATGGTATCGGCCGCACGGACATCGTCGAAAACCGGCTGGTGGGCATGAAGTCGCGCGGAGCGTATGAAACCCCTGGTGGAACGCTGCTGGTAACAGCACATCGTGAGCTGGAAACACTTACGGTCGACCGTGAAACGGCACATTTCCAACAAACTTTGTCGTTGCGGTATGCGGAATTGGTTTACTACGGACTGTGGTTTTCGCCGCTGCGCGCTGCGCTAGATGGATTTTTCAATGTGTCGCAGCAGAACGTGACCGGAACGGTGGGATTGAAATTGTGGAAGGGCAATCTCAACGTCACCAAGAGAGTTTCGCCGTTCTCGCTGTATCGTACCGACTTGGCGAGTTTCACCATGGGGCGTTATAACCCCAAAGACGCGGAAGGCTTCATCAATCTTTTCGCCTTGCCTGTTACCGTAAGGCCGAAAGCCAAGGCGGAAGGCGGGAATTGAGGAGCAACGCGTTTTCAGGATGAAATGATTTGGCGAGCTCAACTGACATAACAAAGATGAGTGAACGTAAAGATGACCGGCTGTGGGGCGGGCGCTTTGAACGCGCGCCGAATGCGGGTTTCGACGCGTTCCAGGGGTCGTTTGCGGTTGACAGGCGTTTACTGCCGTACGAATTGGCGGTGGATCGCGCGTGGGCCAAGGCGCTGCAGGGAGTGGGAATACTCAACGCCGAAGAAGTCCGGCAAACGCTTGCGGCGCTCGATCGAATTGCGGAGCGCGCGCAGAAAGATAAAGCGTTCCTCGATTCATCGGATGCTGAAGATGTGCACCACTTCGTGGAGAAGGCGCTTGTCGAAGAGTTAGGCGCGCTGGGATGGAAATTGCATACTGGGCGCAGTCGAAATGAATTGGTGGCCACGGATTTTCGGTTGTTCGTCAAAGACGCGGCGACGCAAATTAAGACGGCCATCGCGGAGCTGGCATCCGCATTTTTGACGCTGGCAAAAGCAAATTTGCATCTGCCGATGGCGGGCATGACGCACATGCAGCACGCGCAGCCCATCTTGCTTTCCCATTTTTTACTGGCACATGCGGAAGCGTTTCTTCGAGATATCCCGCGACTGGAAAGTGCGGCTGCCAGCGCTGATGTTTGCCCGATGGGCTCGGGGGCGTTGGCGGGTTGTTCATTTCCGATTGACCGTGAAGCAATCGCGCGCGAGTTGGGTTTCTCTCGCATCACGGCGAACAGTTTGGATGCGGTCAGCGATCGCGACTTTGCACTGGATTATCTGTTCGCGCTGGCCGGGATTTCCACTCATCTATCGCGGCTGGCTGAAGACTTCGTACTGTTTGCATCGCAGGAATTCGGGTATGTGTTGCTGCCCGATGAATTTTCGACGGGCAGCAGTTTGATGCCACAGAAAAAAAACCCCGACGTCTGGGAGCTCATACGCGGCAAGACCGGCCGCATTACGGGGGCGCTGATTGGCCTGCTCACGACGCTGAAAGGGCTGCCGAGCGGCTACCAGCGTGATCTGCAGGAAGAGAAGGAAGCGCTTTTCGCCGCTCATGATCAGGTGGCGGCGATGTTGGCGGTGGCGACGGGGGCGTTAAGCGCGACGAAATTTCGCGAGGACAAATTAAATTATGCCGCGTCTAATAGCGCATTACTGGCTACCGAAGCTGCGGATTACCTGGTGCGGAAGGGAATGCCGTTCCGGCAGGCACACGATATTGTCGGCAAATTGTTGAGCCAAGCGGAACGCGAAAATAAAAAATGGACGGAACTTCCGCTGGCGGAGTTAAAAAAACTTTCGCAGGCATTCGAGGATGATTTTTTTGATGGGTTGAATGTGGAAGCGGCTTTGGCTGCCAAATCAGTGCCCGGCGGCACGGCGCGCGAGTCCGTACAAGCAGCGTGTAAAGAATTAGAAATCAAATTGAAAAAACTGGGAGCCAAGCCATGACAGCGACAGCAAGCGGTATACAGCAAACATCTGCATTGGTAGCGGAGGATCGGAGGCCTCTTCCGTGAGCTTCGCGCTCACGCAGCGGACGTACCCGCGATGAAACACGCGCTTTCCGAAGCCTCCTTGCCGCATGGATTTCGTTTCGCGGCGACGGCATGTGGCTTAAAAAAAACAGGCGCGCTGGACCTTGGGCTATTGTGCAGCGATGAACCTGCTTCCGCTGCAGCAGTTTTCACGCAAAACCTTGTGGTTGCCGCACCGGTACTAATTTCCAAAGAAAATCTGCGTAAGTCCAACGGCCGCATGCGCGGCGTGGTGGTGAATGCCGGAAACGCTAATTGCGCTACCGGGACCGCCGGCCACGCTGCCGCGGAACGCACGGTGGGCGAAGCGGCCAAGCGTTTGGGCTGTCAGCCGGAAGAACTTTTTGTCTGCTCCACCGGTGTCATCGGCGTGCCGCTGCCCCTCGACAAAATATTGCGGGCGCTGCCGGTAATCGCGCGGCACCGGCGCCCTTCGGCGCGTTCGTTTGCGGAGCTTTCGCTGGCGATCTGCACCACCGATACGCGGCCAAAAACGGCTGCAGCATCTTTTAAAATGTCCGGCAAAAGAATCCATTTCGTCGGCTGCGCCAAGGGCGCAGGGATGATTCATCCCAACATGGCCACCATGCTGGCTTTTGTGGTCACCGATGCGGCCATCGCTCCCGGGCTGCTGCAGAAGACGTTGCGCGACGTTACCGCTCGAACTTTCAACGCTATTTCGGTCGATGGAGACACTTCGACGAATGACACGTTGTTGGTGTTGGCCAACGGCGCTGCCGGTGCTCCCAGCATTAAATCGGGATCGGCGGCTCATCGAGCGTTCACCGCGGCGCTCGAAGATGTGTGCCGTTCGCTGGCGCTGCAAATTGTTGCAGACGGTGAAGGGGCGCAGCGTGTTATTGAAATAGAAGTTCGAGGCGCCAAAAGCGAAAGCGCGGCGCGACGAATCGCGGAGACGATCGCTACTTCACCGTTAGTAAAAACCGCGTTTGCCGGAGGCGATCCGAATTGGGGGCGTATTTTTGCGGCCGCCGGGCGGGCGGGGGTTAATTTCGATCCCTTGCGCGTAGATATTCACATGGCGGGTATTCCGGTTTTACGCCGCGGCCAGCCTCTGAACTTCAACGAGCGCGCGGCAAGTAACCGACTGCTTGCTAAACACGTCCCAATCATTGTGAACATGCGAGCCGGTAGTGCTGTTGCACGCTACTGGACGTGTGATTTCACCGCGGAATATGTTCGCATCAATGCCAGCTACCGCACCTGATGGGTTTGAGATTTGAGTTCAGGTTTTGTGTTGACGCAGAAGATGAACGAGCAAAGAAAGAGATCGCGCGAACAAAATCATTCCGGTTGCAAAACGGGTAATTATTGGAGAGGATTCCACTGACCGCTGAAGTCACAGTCTGCGTCCACGGTGGCCCGGTCTTACGACTACCCTGGTACGGATGTTTCTTCAGTGCGCTCCGCGACTCGTAGTGGGGTTCTGGAAAGAAGGAGTGCGCAGGTGAAGAAGCTCTATATCGGTAACCTTCCGTTTTCGGCTACAGAAGAGCAGCTCAACGAGTGGTTCTCTCAAGTTGGTGTAACTCCCTCAGGCGTTAACCTGATTCGTGACCGGTTCACCGGACAATCCCGTGGGTTCGCGTTTGTGGAAGTGAACAATGACGAAGACGCCGATCGCGCTGTGAATTCCCTCAATGGCCAGAACTTTGGCGGGCGAAACCTGGTGGTGAACGAAGCACGTCCCCAAGCAGAACGTGGAAGCGGCGGTGGGGGCGGACGTCCAGGTGGGGGTGGCGGCGGTTATGGCGGCGGCCGGGGCGGCCACGGAGGCGGTGGTGGTGGGCGCGGTGGCGGTGGCGGCCGTGGTGGCGATCGAGGTGATCGCGGCGGGGATCGTGGTGACCGAGGCAATCGCTGGTAAGTGAATCCCGTTTGAAATCCTGAGGCGTTTTTTGTGCTGTAACACCGCAAGCAGTTCTTCCTGCCGTAGTTCAAATCTCTGTGTCCTGCACAACCTCTGTTCCTTAAGTTACGTCAGTTTCGAGCCGCCACGGCTATCGGTCTCGCGCGGCATAACACGCGTGTCGCGAGCATGATTTTCTTCGGTCTTCGCAAATACAGTGACCCCTGTTAATTCCTACAGGCTGTCACTGATCTCATCCACTGCCAGCGGAACAAATCCACTAATGACGGGTTTGAAACAATGGGGAAAGAAACTGCATTGCGTGGGAAGAATGTGAAGTATATCAGTAGCTCGCTAGTGTTTTGGGCTCCCCTCCTGATAGGGCTTTACACGGATTTTACAAACGGGGGGAACCCAAAGTGCGACAGATGCATCCAACGGTTGAAGAAGAACGTAATTAACAATAGTGGTAGAGAGGTCAAGTAAGGAAAGCAACGGACTGCAAGAGCACATGACCACTTGGCACAAACGCGATTGGAAGCAATTTTACGAGCTGGCGCGCCGGCCCTGGCAGCGTCACCGTCCGCCCCGGCCTATCTACCCGACGGGCATAAATCGTGTTCTACCTGCAGCAGGATTCAGCCTGTCTGAATTGGACGATGCTGGTTTGGATCTGGATTTAGCGG
>Ga0210405_10001148_pt1 | contig 31682 bp, 36 predicted proteins | sample IncBWH11MmetaG_FD_155492 | JGI IMG/M metagenome (GOLD analysis project Ga0210405, IMG submission 155492) | Forest soil microbial communities from Barre Woods Harvard Forest LTER site, Petersham, Massachusetts, United States - Inc-BW-H-11-M | ecosystem: Environmental > Terrestrial > Soil >...
CACCGATTTATACCAGCTTTGGCTTCGGCATACGGCGCCTCGATCTGTGAAATTCCTATTCAAAACAAGCATCGGAAGCACGGGATATCGCATTACAACTTGTCTCGTACCTTCCGGGTCATGTTCGATCTGCTCACCATTCGCTTTCTGCTTCGCTACATGTCGCGGCCCCTGCACTTCTTTGGCCGGCTCGGCCTGATCAACATGAGTGCGGGATCCGCCGTGGCTCTTTGGCTGCTGGTGTGGAAGGTCCTTTTTCGAACTAATGTCGTGGAGCAACACGCACTGCTGCTGGTTTTTTCGGCAGTCCTGGTCCTCCTGGGCCTCCAGTTGGTGGCACTCGGACTCCTCGGCGAATTGGGAGTCTGGCAGTACTTCAACCCGTCTGCGCGAAAACCGTATTCCGTGTCCGAGATTTTTGATCTCCGCTCAGCTGGTGGGATTGATATCGCGTCCGAGTCGCGGTCATGAGCACCAAGGCGCTCGCGATGGAAACGGAAGGGTCTGTGCTGAAGGAGCTTCAAGATCGTTCCTGGCGCTGGCATCGGGATGCCGCCATTGCGCTCCTGCTTACGGTCCTGGCGTTTGCCGTTCGGTTGAATCACGTCGACTTTAACAGCCTGTCTGAGGACGAGTCCGCAAAGTGGGCGGCCGTTCAGGAATATCGTCACGGACACTTCGTGGGCGTCAACAGTGAGCACCCGATGATGCTGAAGGTGCTGGCCTGGGTCAGTCTGACAGCGGGTGAGCGCTGGAACCGCCTGGCCCCCCTCCATAGCTGGCCCACTATGAGCCCCGAGGGCTGGCTTCGATTTCCTAATGTCCTTTTCGGTGCGGCTACGACTGCAATTCTCTTTCTGTTTTGTCGTCGCCTGATCGGATTTGTGGGGTCATTCGCGGCGAGCTTCTTCTGGGCAGTTTCGCCATTGGCGGTCGCGCTAAATCGGCTTGCCAAAGAGGAAACGCCGCTCACCTTCTTCACTCTTCTGGCTTGTTACCTCTACTGCCGGGCTGAACAGGCAGATTCGGACGAGAGTGCACGCCGATGGTATGACCTGAGTGCGATTGGGTTTGGACTGGCTTTTGCCTCGCAATACATTCTTCACCTTTTGGGTTTGAACGCGCTTGCCTGGTTTCTTGCCGGAAAGATGGGGCTTACTCGCGAGCCTTCGCGGTTCAGCTACGGAAGATTCTTTCTCGTCATATTCCTCACCTTCATTCTGGTGAACCCGGTCGTTCTTTTCCCAAGCAACTTCAGCGCTATCGTGCAATGGCTGCACCATGATGGCGTCAAGCACAGTGGCTACGATTTCGATGGCACGCTCTATCTGAACTTTTTCTCGCGTCTGCTTGCTGGCGTTCCCTGGACTTACTATTTGTGGCTATTCTTGACCAAGACACCCATTCCAATTCTGGTGACCGTGATCGCTGGAAGCATCATGCTCCTGCGGGACCGCCGGACCCTCGCGTCGTGCTTTTTTCTTTCTCTGGGAGTGGTTCAGCTGGCTGGGCTTTCGATTTCTGGTGCAAAGTGGGTGCGTTATTCACTCGTGGTGCTGCCATTTCTTTTTCTGGCTGGCGGTTATGCGGTGCAAGCGACCTGGGACCGCATGAGGGAAAAGAAAATGTCGCTGGCATTTGTTGGGCTGGCTGCTGCCACTCTGTTTGCCTTGCCTTTGCTTGAATTGCACGCGTGGTCTCCGTACTACTCCTTCTATTTGAACTCAATTGGCGGCGGCCAGAAACATATAGCCCGTTATTTTGGGCAAGATGAGGTTTCGGAGTTCGACACACGGGAAGTAGCGCAGCAGGTCTGTTCCAGCGCACACGCGGGCGCCCGACTGGCGACCGCCAGGCCGAAGAGCATGACCTATTACGTAGAGAACTGCGGTCGCACTGACATTGAGGTTGTGCCCCTTTACGACCGCCATTATGTACCCCGGGAAGGAGACATGATCATTCTTGAGCCATCCCGGCGGTTCTTCGAGACACAGAGATTCTTCGACGCTCTCGAACAATCTGGCATGTCTCGCCGTGAAGTCCGCGTCGGACCGGTTCTCGCGAGCACGATTTATCTCTTCGACTCATCCACGCCACAAACAACTGGCCAGGAGCAAGGGACGCTCACTCAGCTGCGGGAATCACGGTCCGAACTCGAGACACGAACTCACAAACCAGAAATCGCGAACATGAACCCTGTTGTCGGGTTCCTACGAGTCCGTTGGAGAAGCAAATGATGATTCGGTTTCCCCAAGATTTAAACTTTCACGCTGGCCGGTTTCTGCCCACGTTGGCTTTGCTGGCTGTCTGCATTCCGGCAGTCGCACAGCAGGCCACCGTCTCGGCCCCATTGAGCGCAGATGAAGTCATGCGGCGCGTCGTGCAAATGAACGAACACCGGGCGAATGCGCTCGAAAGCTACTCAAGTATCCGAAGCTACCATCTCGAGTGTCACTGTCTATCGCACAAGACGGCGGACATGGTCGTTCGGACCGAGTACGAAGCGCCCAATAAGAAGGTATTCACCATCATGTCGGAGAGCGGATCGGGCACCGTGCGGAGTCGCGTGTTTAAGAAGCTCCTTGAGGCGGAGCAGGAGTCGATGCGCGAAGAGAATCAGCAGCGTTCGGCGATCACGCCTCAGAACTACACATTTCAACTCACAGATTACCAGAAGATCGGTGGGAATGAGTTCTATGTGCTCGAGGCACGGCCGCTGACCAAAAACAAGTTTCTCTTTCGAGGGCGCATCTGGGTCGACGCGAAGGACTTTGCCATCGCTAAAGTCGAGGGCGAACCGGCCGTCAATCCTTCGTGGTGGACGGTGAAGACCGACTTCACACGAAGCTATCAGAAAATCGGCAGCTTCTGGCTGCCCGAGTCAAACGAGAGCGAGACGAAGGTGCGGATTCTTGGCAGTGCAGTCCTGACTATCAAATATGGGGAATATCAAATCACACAGACTCACAACTTAAGTCCAGCTTTTGATGTGGAGGAGAAGCCCTCGAATGGACAGTAACTCGACTTTGGTTCCGAATCCACACAGCCGTTCATGGAAGCGAGAACGCTGCTGCGTGAAAGGGGATCACTTTGCTATGGGTACTTATAACAACAATCATTCGGAAGCAGATCATTGCATCCCATACCCAGCTTTCCCAAGGCCACGGTTGCGAATTGATTCAGGGATTGCCGCGCTTCTGGCGGACGAGAAAAAACAGCGTCCATATTCTAGCCTGCGAGAAGGGGATTTATTTTACGGCAGCCTAGTTGTATCGGGTGCGAAGTCGCGATGGAGGAATCCCTGGGCGGCAGTTGGATCAGTGGGCTTGCTGTCGCTTCTCTTGCTGGCACTAGTTGTCATCCCGCTGTTTCACACGGACACGCTTCCCAAGCGGGAGACACTAACGATCTTATATGTACCACCGGCGGCCGCAGCTTCCAATGTCACGAGGCTTCCAGTGCCCACATCCAGCTCCAGAAACACCCCAACAAATCTGAGGATTCCTACTGCAGTGCATAAGACGCAAGAGGCCCCTTCGCCTCCGGTGGATACTGCGGGCGGAGTAGTTGGGGGAGTTCCTGGCGGAGTAGTCGGGGGAATTCCCGGCGGAGTGCTTAGCGAAGTGTTGAGTAGCACCGGTAGTGCGCCAGCCCTTGTGAAAACGCCCGCCCCCACGCCAAAGAGAATTCGTGTCCCCGCCCAAGCAGCTGAGGCCAACCTCATCCACGACGTTACGCCACAGTATCCGCCTGAGGCTGGCCGGAAACGGATTGAAGGAACGGTAGTGCTGATGGCGGTGATCGGCAAGGATGGCAGCGTGCGCGATGTGCGAGTCGAAAGCGGTTTGCCACTGCTGGCGCAAGCCGCCATCGATGCGGTTAAGCAATGGCGCTACAAACCGTATCTGTTGAATGGAGAGCCGGTTGAAATCGACTCCCACATCACCATTAATTTCACATTCTCCGGAGGTTAGAGATATTAACGATGCACAGCGACACACATGCAGACCTTAACCAGTCTTTGAACGTACTCTCGAAAACGAGACACATCTTGGCGCTGATTGCCCTGAGTGGAATGGTACTTGTAGCATCCGCTTCGGCACAGTCCATCGTAGCTGCCAATACAAACTCAGGAACTGTCCTCGGGCAGGTGCTCGACGTCAACGAAGATCCAGTTGCCAATGCCAGCGTACTGCTTCAAAGGGCCGATGGCGATCATGCCACCGTTGTAACCATGGACGACGGCTCCTTTGCATTCCACGCTCTCCCTCCAGGAGTTGCCTATCAGCTCACTATCACAGCCCAAGGATATGGAGACTGGAGCTCGTCCGTTACCGTCGAACCCGGGCAGGAGAAAACTTTAGCCGATATCAAACTCCGCATTGTGGCTGTGCACCGGGCGGTTACTGTGAATTATTCCTCGAAGGAGGTTGCTGCGCAGCAGCTCAAGGCGGAAGAGCAGCAGCGCGTTCTCGGTTTTATACCTAATATTTTTGTAACTTACGAACCTCACCCCGAGCCCCTCACTGCAAAGATGAAGTTTCACCTGGCCTACAAAGGTCTCACCCACCCAACTTTCTTCGCCTTCGAGGCTTTATGGGCCGGCGTGGAGCAGGCCGGTGATATGACCGATTACCGCCTCGGCGCAAGAGGATATGGCGAGCGGTTCGGTGCCAACCTTGCCAGTGGCGCGAGTGAAGGCTTGTTTGCCAACGCGATTCTGCCCTCGCTGCTGCATCAGGACCCTCGCTATTTCTATCGTGGTTCCGGGACAAAGGGATCTCGGGCTTGGCACGCCATCTTAGCTCCATTTGTCTGTCAAGGAGACAGCGGCAAATCGCAGCCGAATTATTCCCAAATGGGTGGCAGTTTGATTTCAGCCGCGCTTTCCAATACGTACTACCCAGATTCGCAGCGCGGTCCTGGGCTTGTATTCACAAACTTCGGGACGAGCATGGGTCTCCACGTAGCGCTCGGTCTGGCCCAAGAGTTTGTCTTGGGCAAATTCACAAGCAGAGGTAAGCACTAGTCAGAGGAAGCTATTTAACTCTGTTGCATGGCAAGTTTGAATTCAAGTTTGGAAGATCATCGCGGTCGATGGACACTTGTCCACTGTCCGCATTCGAGGATCACCGATGTGTAGACCTCATGTGCAACTTCGGCAACTTGTTCGCCTCTCGGTCGCTCTCCTGGGCATCGCGTTGCTTGCTTCTCTGATAAGTGGAACGGGACCGTCCACAGTGGTCGGTCAGGTAAAGACTGTTGGGTGGGGGCTGGGTCTGATCATCGCTTTGGGAGGGATCTCTCATCTCACAAAGACATTGGCGTGGCGGCTCACATTCTTGTGCGATACCCGCAATGTTCCGTTCGCACGCACGTTTGGCCTTCGTCTGGTGTCAGAGGCCATAGGAAGCTTTGGTCTTCCCGGTCAAGTACTCGGTGAGACCGCACGAGTGTATTTGTTAGGTTCCGCGCTGCCGGTCGCCAATAGCGTTTCATCAGTGACGCTTGATCGTGGGCTCTACATTGTGACCTCAGCGTTGGTCAGTGTAACGGGAATTCTTACCGCTCTCTTCCTGTTACCGCTTTCTGAGGCCTCGCGACTGTTCGCGTTCGTATTGGCAAGCGCCTTGGCGGTATTGCTTGTGGTGACCGCAATAGCCTTTCAAAGGCGTTGGCCGGTATTGTCCGGCGCTGCGAAATCGATTGGGCGCTTGCCGTGGTTTAAGAATTGGCTGGAAGGCAAGCAGTCAGTTTTCGAGTCCGCCGAGAGCAATCTTTTCAGCTTCCACCGCGAAGCTCCCAAAGCCTTCTGGACAAGCCTGATTCTCAACTTGGCATGTCATGGCATGGCGATATTGGAAGTCTATATTCTGCTGCGCTTCATGGGCGCAAGAACCGGGCTTCTCGGAGCGTTGGTGCTCGAAGCCTTCACGAAGTTAATCAATGTGGTTGGCGCATTGAATCCAGGAAACTTCGGGACCTATGAAGGCGGGAACATGATTCTCACTCGGCTGCTTGGGATTGCAGGCGCCGCAGGATTGACCCTGGGATTGTGCCGACGGGTACGGTCCCTTTTCTGGAAGGCAATGGGGCTCCTGTGTTTGATTGCGATGTGGAGATCCGCCCAGCAAGCACCCCGGAGTCTCCCGGTACGCTATAACGCTGTTGAAGTGAGCTGATTTGAGATGCAGTGATGCGGGGTATGGCCAGCGTGGGGTCTTGGTCGCTTCGTAGGAAGAGAACCATGCAGCGTGTCCGAACCGTGAAAAGCATTGCACTTGTTGGTTTAGTCGCTGCGTTCCTGCTGCTCTGCTCCGCCCGGTCTTTTGAGCCGGCGCCGAAACTGTATCGCGCCAAGCCGGAGGACGTGCCGCCGTGGGCGGAGCAGGGAAATTTTCGTTTCATCCGGCTGGACGGCGGACAAATTGAGAGCTGGAAGGCCGAGCGGACTTGGTGGGGCAAAAAGTTCAGCGCCGAAGAAAAAGAGGTACTGACCCACATCTACGACCGCGTTTTCGAGCAAATGCTCGGCTTGCTCAAGCAGGCGGAGTTCAACTGGATCTGGGTTACCTGGAGCAGCGGCTGGTCGCTTAAGGACGAGGACGAGAACCGGGAGAACCTGAAAAAGATAATCGCCCGCTGCCATGAGAACGGCATTCATGTCTCGGCTTACCTCTCGGCTTCCAACATGTTCCGCAAGAGCGCCTACCGCGACGACCCGGAAACCAAGAAATACGGCCTGTGGATACACGGCATCCCCATGTTCTACGCCGGCCCGACCAAGACCGAGCCGCATATCTCCTGGGATCGCCGATTGGCTGACGCTCGCAAGCCCGGCTGGCGGGCTTACCTCTTGAAGAAGGCGGCGCTGGCGGTGGACGCGGGAGTGGACGCGATCATGTGGGACAACATGATCGGTTACAACGAAGGCCTGGCCCAGTTGCTCGATGACACCCAGCGAATGGCGGAGCGGAAGGCGCGCGAGACCGGCCGGCCCAAGGTTATGGTAGAAGCGAATATTCATATTCCACCTGACCGGTTTGGGATGAACGACATTAACGAGGTCATCTGGGAGGAGGACGGCAAGGACACTCCGGGGGTGTGGAACGGTAAATGGCAGGTGGACAACGCGCGCAAGATCAAGTTCCTGAGCGGCGAGAAGGAGCTTTGGCAGCCCCTGATGTATGAGAACGACATTTACCATTGCGGCCATCGCGAGCTCTGTGTCGCCAGCCCGGCCGAGCAGAAGCTTTCCATCGCCGAGGCCTATACGTTCGGCGCAGCCACCTCGCGCAACATCGAGGGCCGATTCCTCGATGGGCTGATCACGGGCGAGCCGCAGGCCCGGGAAGCCTGGATGGCCATCGCTCAATACAACCATTTCGTGGTCGACCATCAGGAGCTGTATCACCAGGCGGCGCCGGTGGCGCGGATCGCCTTGATCTCCGCGGAGCCGCACAACCCGCTGGCCGACGAATTCCTCAAGCAGAGTGTCTTTTTCGAGACCAAAGTGCTCGCGCACTTAGACAAGGGAGTCCCCCTGGACCGGTTCAAGGTACTGGTGATGCCGTCTGACCTGCCCAAGCTCAGCGCCGAGCAAAAGGCCCGTTTGGATAGCTTCACCGCCGGCGGGGGCGTCCTCATCAGGGCCGGAAAGGCGGAGACGGGAATTGCGACGCGCGCTCAATCCGCAGCTGGAGGGCCTCGCCTCAGCCTGGAGCCGCGGGGTTGCGTGCTGGGTCAGTTGACTCGGAAACCCGACGGTCGGACTCTGATCCTCCACTTGCTCAACTACGATCACCAGGTCCCGGCAGAGAACGTCAAAGTGCTGCTGGACTTGAGCGGGCTCGTCCAGGACCTGAGCCATTGGGAAATCAAAGTCCTTTCGCCGGATGCGGGGGCGCCTCAGTTCACGGGCCCATCTCTGCATGGCAACGTCGCCGAGTTCACCCTGCGCCGCATCGAGCACTATACCGCCGTTACTCTCTCGGTTATGGCGGGGCGGTAGTTTTATCGAACAGCCCGGGCTTCCTGTGTGCGTCGGCAGCAGGCGAGTTGGGAGGAAGGTTCCGGCCGGGTTGACGCGTACATCAACCTTGGTGTGGATTTATTTCAGTTGGGATCTGTCGACGCTGCTGTTGAAAACCTGCAGTGGTATTGAGCTAGAACCTTCTCGGACGCCGGCTTATTTCGACTTGGCAGCCTTATATAAGGAGATGGGACATATTGATTCGGCTGAGGCAATCTATAGAAAGGTCTTAGAAGTTAGTCCCAACGATCAAGAGGCGATTTCGAGACTGCGCGAAATCACGCAATGATAGTTCAATGATACGAAGAACACAATTTCTCTTATGCGCCGGCGTATTTTGACTTGGGAGTATTGTATGAGCAGACTGGGAGCCCTAACCTCGCCATTGAGATGTACAAGAAAGCACTCGATATCCAGCCTGATTACCAACACGCGCGATCAAACCTCGAGAGGATGGAAGGTCGTCCCGGAGCATCCGCCGCGAAGACTCGTCCATAGAGGGCGAGGACTCAGTAACACACCAAACAGCCAAACTTGCTGCTATCGGACCTTGCTTGAAGTGTCCGGCGCGGCCGGGCGCGGGCGGTCCAGAATGGCTAATTCCTCTCACTGGACGCATATAAAATGCAACTTGGGACCGGTCGGTCTCACCAAAAGTATTGTATTGTGCGGCCAGCGACCATATTTATCGGCGACTTGGTATTACTAGGAGAGGGACGTGCGCAAAGGCGAGCAGACTCGGCAAGATATCATTCGTAAGGCAGCGCCAATCTTCAATCATTTACCGGCACTTTGAGAGCAAAGAAGAGCTTGCGGGAGACGCCTTCGACCACGCGTGGAAAGTTGCAATGGATGCGCGCTTCGAAGATACAGCGGAGATCCCGAATACCGTTGATCGTCTCAAACAAATCGTGCGGAACTTTCGCGACCGGCGCACCGGACTGGTGCCGGGAGGCTGCCCGCTGCTGAACACGGCCATCGATTCCGACGATGGCAATCCCAAGTTGCGAGCCAAAGCTCGCCAGGCTCTGAGTTCCTTGCTTGATCGTCTGCAATCGATTGCCGAGGAGGGGCAACGACGAGGCGAGGTGCGTGCCGATGTCGATTCGGAGAAATTGGCCACCTTGATTGCAAGTACGCTTGAAGGCAGCATAATGGTGAGCCGTCTGCAGAAGAAGGAAGAGCCTCGTGACCTTGCCGTCCGTCATCTGGAGGAATACCTCGAAACAGGAGTTCGTGCGCGGAAGTCGAAGACCGGAGTTCACAAGTCATGAGTACTCAAGAAATTTCCTCGCAAGCGGACTTCAGGGAACGCGCAAAGACGAACGACGTTCTTTGACGTCTGCTCATAGAACAGCTGTCTCAGGCTGACCCTCAATTCATATCCCTTGGTTCGAACTCGCCGAACAAATTTATCTTGCTTTCGATGCGACCGATCGGTCTCCTCCGTCATCTATCGGGCTAAGAGGCAGGTTGGGGTCGAGAGAACTGAAAATGGCTGTGATGCGGCACAAATCGCGACGGGTTAGTGCAGCCCCCTTCCCCCATACATGCGAGGTTTGCCGCGAAGAACCAGCCAAGACCCTGGTTGCGGATTTCATCTTCGCCTGCGATTCGTGCGCGAAGAGGATTGCGACCGCGCTGTGGCAGGATCACCAAGAGCGCGTGGTTGTCGGAGAGAATTTCTCCTCTGATCGCGAAACGAACCGGTGGGTCTATTGATTTCAAGTTATGTGCGAAACGGTCAGTGAAAGGCGGGATATATGAAGCTTGCAAAACGAACACTTTCCTTCCTCGCGTTTGCCACCGCGATACTTCTAGTCACAGAGACAAATTTTGGACTACCGGTCCAGGCGAGAACTCTGGTTCAAAACTCTACAACGGAGGCCAGCGATACTTCGCAACGCAAAATAGCGCAGGCGATGTCCGCCGGCCCTGACGAAATTGCCAGATCAGCTCGAATCATTGACACCGATGCGGAAGGCAATACTGTAGTTCTGCGCGACGGCAACAACGGTTTCACCTGTACGCCGGGAAACCCCAACGTGATTGGAGAGCCGCCCATGTGTGTAGACGCTGCTTCGTTGCAGTGGTTCGCCGACGCCAAGGCCCATAAACCCAGGCCGACCAACACGGTCCCGGGTATCACTTACATGCTCGCAGGCGCTACGCAGAGGAGCGATTCCGACCCCAACGACAAAACCAGTCCGGCAATCACCGTGGGCCCGCACTGGATGATCATGTGGCCGTTCGATCCGAAGACCACAGGACTGCCGACCACGCATAAGCCAACTGGAGCCTACATCATGTGGGCCGGATCGCCGTACGCGCATATGCACATCATGGGACGTCCATAAAACGATTCAGCACTGTGGTTGAAACAGATCGGCAGTTAAGCCGTGGAGAAGGGCATATGAATGATCACAATAAACAAAAATCCGTCAATTCTCGTCGTTCGTTCATTGCCGGGTTTGGCGGCGTACTGGCAGCCGCTGCTGCCCTCACAAAAACAACGTTTGGCGGAGATCTTGAACGCGAAAGTCTGCTGGTTCCGGCAAGTCCATCGACACCTCGGTATGCGGAGCATCGTATTTCGCGAGACGGTGTTTCCCTTCATGTAGAAGACCACGGCAGCGGTAAGCCGGTGGTCTTGCTTCATGGGTGGCCGGATTCTTCGTATCTTTGGCGCAACCAGATTCCATTCCTCGTCGCGAATGGCTTCCGCGCCATCGCACCAGACCAACGTGGCTTCGGGCGCTCCGATCGCCCGGAAGGAGTGGCCGCATATTCCTTGCAGAACGCGGTCGCCGATTTGGTCGGCATTCTCGACGCGCTAGGTATCGACGCAGCGGACATCGTTGCTCACGACTGGGGAGCCCCAGTGGCATGGCTGACGGCTGCTGCCCACCCGGATCGCGTTCGCAGGCTCGTTGTTCTTTCGGTGCCACATCCACTTGCGCCATTTACGCTGCGGCAGCGGGAGATGGGCTGGTACATGCTGTTTTTCCAGTTCGAAGGAATTGCGGAGGCCTGGCTGGAGCGCGACAACTGGGCGCTGTTCCGGGAAATGCTCCGAGGCAATGGCGATATCGGTCGTTACATCTCAGATCTGTCCCGACCAGATGCTTTAAAGGCATCGCTCAACTGGTACCGAGCGAACGTCGCGCCGCATCTTCCGGAGTCGCCTCCCAAACTGCCGCCCGTGGAAGCTCCAACGCTCGGCATCTGGTCCTCAAACGATCACTACCTCGACGGTGAACGCATGAAGACGTCGGGACAATTCGTGAAAGCACGGTGGCGCTACGAGCAGATTGATGACGCCAGCCACTGGATTCCGTTGGACGCGCCCGACCGGCTGAACCAACTCCTCGTCGAGTGGCTAGGCTGAAGCGAGAAAAAAATTGGCATCATGAATATTGCAACTGTAAACGGCGCCAGGCTTGGCTATTTGGAATCTGGTCGCGACCACTTGATGGAGAAGGGTATATGAGCGATCACTGTGAACGAAAATCCGTGGACTCACGAGGTTAGGCGTCCCCGAAGCTTGCAGATCGTAGGCCGTTCAAAAGGAGAACCGAAATGGCAACCACCGCAGTAAGTACTTCGCTGAAATGGGATGTCCTTGTGACAAAGCGCCAAGGTCTCAACCGCGACTTGCCGCCTGGGAAAGAAAAATGGATGTGGGTGCCGACATCGGCAACCCTTATCTATGGTGAACGGGACGCTGTTCTCGTCGACGCCTTTCTCACCGTCGAGCAAGCGAGCGCCGTGGTGGAATGGGTCGCGGCGAGTGGCAAGAACCTGACCACCATCTACATCACACACGGCCATGGCGATCATTTCTTTGGCATCGGTGCTCTCTTAGATCGTTTTCCGAACGCAAAAGCGGTTGCAACGCCTAACGTTCTGGAGGTCATGCGCAAGCAGATGTCGCCAGAATTCGTCGCGAGTTTCTGGAATGCGCGATATCCCGGCCAGATTCCGAAGCACCTGGTCCTCCCCGAGGAACTCAAGGGTGATGTGATCGACCTAGAAGGCCGTGAGCTTGTCGTGGTCGAGGTCGGGCATACCGATACCGACTACACGACGTGTCTTCACGTGCCATCAGTCCAGTTGGTCGTCGCTGGCGACGCCGCTTACAACGATGTTCACCTCTATCTCGCCGAGTCAAACGCGCAAACTCGCCGCGAGTGGATCACTGCGCTCGACACTATTGAGGCGCTGAAACCGCGCGCCGTGATCGCGGGGCACAAGAAAGCTGACAGGGACGACAGTCCGAGAATCATTGAAGAGACCCGTCAGTACATCCGCGATTTCGAGCGCGTCGCCTCGATGACAATGACGGCGCGAGAGCTATACGACAAGATGCTGGACATCTATCCGGATCGAGCCAATCCAGGGTCATTGTGGGGTTCGGCGGACGCGGCCAAACCGTAATTCACCATTCTGAGAGTCAACGCATCGCTCAAGATGCAGAAAGTGAAGTGAGGTTCAAATGGCAAAAACATATAAAGCGGTCGAAGTTTCGGCACCAGGCAGCCTTCGCGTTGTTGAACGAACAATTCGTGAACCCGAGCCGGGCCAGGTTCGGATTCGGGTGGAAGCATGTGGAATCTGTCACACCGATGCGGCCACGGTCACTGGCACTTATCCCGGACTGACTCTGCCGCGCGTTCCGGGACATGAAGTCGTCGGCCGCGTTGAAGCTCTGGGCAGCGGAGTGTCCAAATGGAAAATCGGTCAACGGGTTGGGGTCGGCCTGATTGCCGGAGAGGATGGGGTGTGCGAACCGTGCCGGCGCGGAGACACTGTGAATTGTCAGAACCCTGTGGTATCGGGAGTAAGCGTGGATGGAGGATATGCAGAAGTGATGATCGCTGAGGCGCGCGGCATCAGTTCTGTTCCAGATGAGCTCACATCCGCTGAAGCCGCTCCTCTCCTCTGCGCGGGGATTACAACCTACAACGCTCTTCGCAACGCGGGCTTGCGCGGCGGAGATCTCGTCGCCGTGCAAGGCGTTGGTGGACTTGGGCATCTGGGCATCCAGTTTGCGCGACATTTGGGATTCCGTACTGTCGCAATCGGGCGGGGACGCGACAAGGAAAAGCTGGCAAAAGACTTGGGCGCGCACGTTTACATCGATACCACCACCGAGGATGCCGCTGCGGCCCTGCAGCGTATGGGTGGAGCGAGAGCGATTCTTGCGACAGGAACCAGCGGTGAGGCCATGGGAACACTTGTGTCTGGTCTTGCAGCCCGCGGCAAGTTCATCGTGGTGGGTGTGCCGCAGGACGAGCTTAGGTTGAATGCGTTCCCGCTCGTCTTTGGAGGGCGCACGATTTACGGGAGCCTGACAGGAACGCCGATTGATGGCGAGGATACCCTTGCCTTCAGTGTCCTGGAGAACATCCGACCGATGATCGAGACAGTGCCTCTCGAACAGGCGGCGGACGCTTACGCTCGCATGATGCAAGGTAAAGCGCGCTTCCGCATGGTGCTGGTCACAGGGCAATGAGGATCTTTTAGCGCAATCACGACAGGTGAGGAGAAAACACATGGGTAAGCTGGAAGGAAAAATTTCACTCATTACTGGTGGCAATAGCGGCATTGGACTTGCAACGGCCAAGCAGTTTGTAAACGAAGGCGCGTACGTCTTCATCACAGGACGCCGGCAGACGGAACTGGCTGCGGCAGTAAAAGAGATCGGAAGAAATGTGACCGGCGTTCAAGGAGACGTGTCGAATCTTGCCGACCTCGATCGTCTTTTTGAGCAAATCAAAAAAGAAAAAGGCAAACTCGATATTGTGTTTGCCAATGCCGGTGCTGCGAAGTTGGTTCCCTTCGGGGAGTTAACTGAGGAGCACTATAACTCGATCTTTGACATTAATGTGAAAGGCCTGCTTTTCACAGTACAGAAAGCATTTCCGCTGCTGCCCGAGGGTGCCTCCATCATCCTGAATGCATCCATCGTAGCCAGTAAAGCGTTGGGAGCGAATAGCGTTTACAGCGCCACCAAAGCGGCCGTGCGCTCGTTCGCCCGGACTTGGACGGTGGACTTAAAGGAGCGCCACATTCGGGTGAACGCAGTGAGCCCAGGTCTTATCGAGACACCGGGGCTGAAAGGCTTGATGGCTTCCAGAGCTGGGGGCGAGGAGCGGGCGAAAACGATGTCCGGCAGTGTTCCGCTCGGCAGGGTCGGGACCCCCGATGACGTTGCCAAGGCCGTGGTGTTTCTTGCATCCGAAGACAGTAGCTACATCACTGGAATCGAATTGTTTGTGGATGGCGGTTTCGCACAAGTGTAGGCCCGTTAAACAGGAGAGGTCGTTACTGCCCAATCCCAATGGAGAAAGCAATGACAACAATTTGTACGCCGCGGTGGGCTTACGCTGTGTGAGACCGCAGAGTCTCACACAGCACATGGGCTCTTCCATGGTTTCACTGCTCCCCACGATGTCGTCGGCATAAAACTCGTCGAAAAGCTCAAGATATTCTTCGTAGCTTCAGGTGATCTCGGCATGGACGATGGCTGCGTTTAGAGTGTGCTCCGCAGTCCGACATTGTGTGTACGGATCGGGATGAAGCTGATCAGCGGAGACGAAACCACGGTGATGGCTCATTCAAATTTTGCGAAGTCTAGGCTTCGCTCTTGCTTTCTGTCATTCTGGAACCAAGTGATTACCACCGCGAACGCCTTAGGGATCGCTATTCGCCGCGTTTTGAAGATCCCTAGCAGGCTGCGGAAAAACGACGGTGCGACCTAAAGTGCTGTCCAGGTTTCATGATTGGTGTGGCTAAGGGAAGATTTTCGTTGTACTGGTTGCGGCCTGGAGGTTCTTTTCCCGCGCGGCCCGACACAATTCGCCTTTGGTTCACGTCGCTTGCGTCATCAGCTTTCGTAGGCGGACGAAGTTATAGGCAGCCGCGGCAAAGGTGAAGACCCATCCCACCTTGAAGATTCCACGATGCCGAACCTTGCGCAACAGCGCGATCGTCTTCAGCCAGCCGAAACACTCTTCAACGCGTTTCCTTTTTCTCTGACTGATGGCATATCCGGCGTGGTGCGTCGTGCGAGCATCAATCGCACTCCCACCGGGTCGCTCCAGGTTCTGGGCCACGTGCGGCGTGACCTTTAGGTTGCGGCACTCGGCCACGAAATCCGCCGTATCGTAGGCCTTGTCGCCGCCCACGGTCACCTGCTTGGTTCCCGGAATCTGTTCCAGCATCACCAGCGCAGCATCGCGCTCCGCCCTTCCGTTGGCCTCGAACACCTCGGTGTTTACGATCAGTCCGTGGCGGTTCTCCACCAGCAGATTCCCGTTGTAGCTCAGCTTCGCTTCCTTGCCCTTGCCTTTGCGTGCCATCTTCGCATCCGGGTCCGTCTTCGATGCGTGCCTCTGGTTCGACCGCTTCTCCCCGTGGAAGTCCACCGTCGCATTGCCAGGATCGTCCGGCGGAACCGCGTCCTTGGCATCCCTGCGCTGATAACTCTTCACACTCGCCCACGCTTCCAGTAGCGTTCCGTCCGCTCGTCCGAGAGCAGTCTCCGCTCCCGTGCCGACCGGAGCACGGCTTGGAAGAAGGCTTCCGCTATGTCCCCATCGAGCAGGCGCTCACGGTTCTTGGTGAACACGGTCACATCCCAAATGGCATCGTCCATGTTCAAGCCCACGAACCAGCGGAACAGCAGGTTATAGTCGAGCTGTTCCATCAACAGCCGTTCGCTGCGCACCGAGTACAGCGCTTGCAGCAGGAGCGCTCGCAACAATTTCTCCGGCGCGATCGACGGCCGCCCGGTTTTCGCGTACAGCTTATGGAACCGTGGCTGCAGTTCTCTTAAGGCCTCATCGGTCATGACACCAAGAGGACGCAAGGGGTGGTCTTGGGGGACTCGCTGCTCCGGGCTTACGTAGCTGAACACATCCAACTGCTGCTCGTCTTGTCCACGCATACCTTCTTCTTATCAGGTTGGGTTGTGGAAACAAGAGAGTTTTGTGGTACGGCGCTCGCTTCGAATCGAGTTTTTCCGCAACCTGCTAGGGTGAAATTCAGATCCCAACGGCAGTAAGAAATGAAGACGTCAGAGCCCAACTGTGACCATAAAGAAGAGCAGTTCCTGGGACCACATCCAGATCAATCCGTGGCCCGTCTTCTGGACCGTGGTAGGGGCATGGATGTGGGTTGGTATCTTACATCTTGCCCACGTGGTGTGAAACTCCTACCCTGCTGTTGCCACCGACTTTACCCCAGCGGTGTCATTTACAACTTTCAATATGAAGATTATTTTGGCGGCGAGCAGTTCTTGGGGGAGAGCTGCTAAATTTGGAGCGTCCTGAGATGAGGAGTTTTGGGGCGCTCTTTTTTTGTATGCCCGCTTTGGCGTTTACCGCGTTATGTGGATCTCTCTCGCGAGCGCCCTTTCCGAAGGGTTGCGGTTTACAGGTTGACCGGCGTTCTCCTTGATCAGCGGCCTTCCCTCCTCACTCTCCGCAAACGATGCCCTGTCTTTGTTCGAATGATTCATCGGTACTACGCCGCTGTGTGACTCCTCGCAGACGTACATGCGGGCCGTATGGCCTCAGCCTTCTCCCGCCGACCTGCCGCCTAACTGGGCCGCAGGTGTCTCCGAGGTCTCCCGGTTCTCGTGCATGAAGTGTCTAGGCGTGTCTGGTGTCTTCGACTCCGACGCGGTTCCGATTCGACGTCCCTCAGCGCCTGGCACTAGTCTTCTGCCACCGCGCAGAATCGCCTGCGATGCACTTCTGGGACCTATCCCCCCACAAACAACACGCGTAGAGTCCTACCCAACGGTAAAAGCCAGAGTTCCATTCCATCAGGAGTCTATGCCATGCCACAACGTTTTCCACGTAAGGCCGTCCGCCTCGGGTGCAAAAAGACCCAAATAGCGCATAACCCGCAGATCCTGCAACGGATAGCCGTCGAGAATCGGCAGCAGAGTGGCCTAATTGTTTCCCTATCCATTTCTCTTCTCTTGATTTGTTCTCTCGTGGGTCAGAGCCAGGCACAGATGGCGACACATCTCTTCGATCTGCAAATGAACAGTGGCACTATCGCGGAACAGCCCTGGCCGCGTGTTTCTTTTGTGGGCATGCGCTTGTGGGATAGCCAAGTGCACTGGCGTGACATTAACACGGCCGCCGGGAGATATGACTGGAGCCTCCTGGACTTGTGGTTAGCCGATGCTCAACTCCACCACGTCGACGTTCTTTACACGTTCGGCGAAGTCCCGGGCTGGGCTTCCTCTGATCCCGACGACCGCAATTGTTCCGGTGGCTTGGGATCGTGCGATCCCCCCAATGATCTCAATGCCGACGGCAGTGGCAGCGATCAACACTGGAAGGATTTCGTAAACGCCATTGTTTCCTACAACAAGAACAGTAACACCGGTCACATTCGGTCTTGGGAGCTTTGGAATGAAGGCCTCGGCAATCCCCGTCGTTGGACGGGCACGATTGCGCAACTGATCCGAATGGCGCACGACGCCACTGCCATCATCAAGGCGGCAGACTCGTCTGCGCTGGTATTGAATCCATCCTTTGGACCTGAGTTGAGAAATTCCCGAGACTTGTTGGACCAGTATTTCGCTGCCGGAGGCGTGCAATATACGGATGCGATCTCATTGCACGGCTACGTGACGAGACGAGGGAGTGCCGGCAATCCTGAGGACTTAATTCAGAATATGAACCTGTCGCGGGGTATCCTCAAAAAGTATGGGCTGAACAACAGACCGCTGTGGGATACGGAAGCCGGTTGGGGCAGCATCACGAACAACGGATTTACTGATCCCGATCTGCAGGCCGCATTTTTGGCCCGTTTTTATTTGTTGCACTGGTCGGTTGGCATTACCCGCTTTTACTGGTACGAGTGGAACAACCGGACGGATGGCGCACTCTGGATTCCGAACCCACATGACCCAAGGCTTCCAGGAACATTGTTGAAGCCCGGTCTTGCCTATCGCCAGCTGAACTCCTGGTTGGTAGGCGCCCACATGACTTCTGCCTGCGCGGCACAGGGAACGATCTGGACTTGCGAAATGAGCCGAGCCGGCGGGTATCAAGGAGAAGCGATCTGGGACACCGCGGAGACCTGTAGGCACGGAACCTGCGGCACAAACGAATACGTTGTCGATGCCAAATACAAGAAGTATCGAACCCTCGACGGTAAAACTCTCACCATCACCAATTCAAAGGTCCCAATTGGTATCAAGCCGATCTTGGTAGAAGACTAGTCAACTTCCTAGAATGGATGAGTGGCGTTGCCTGTTTACACGTCGCTCATCGCCAACTCATCCTCGCTGAACCGCAAAAGTAAGAGGGGCGATCGTGAGGGTCCGAATGTCGGAGGGTACCGACGCTAACCCATGACCGCCCCCATGTAGTTGTGAGCTTCAACTGCAAAAATACTGTGAGTATTGGGGCAAAGACAATACAGTGAATACCGTAGCCACAGTACCCATGGCGCTCGCATCTGAAAATGACGGCCGGCGGGTATGGCAGATCCCACTAATCGCCGGGCAGAATTACTGAAGGAAATCATCGAATTAGGCAGACTGTTGGGGCGCTTTCTTTTTTCAGTATTGCTGCATAATGCGTAGTTGCTGGTTCGGACTGAATTCCTGACCTGAAACGCTTACGAGCGAGCCTACGGATGGAAAGGCAACACCATCTATGAGAGCGAAATGGGCGCTCTCTTCGGAGTGCACCACCGACATTGTCCGAGAAGCGATGCGTTACGCCAACAATGGCGAGTACGGGATGAACAGGCGAACAATCAGAATTGTGGATGGACTGTCTTGAGTACACTTGTGATATGCGGGTGAGCTCTAGCCTGCTGACCGATTCGCAGCATGACGGAGCCAGCCCATGGCAAGTGGTGGCCATAGTATTCCAGGTCGTTGGGGCCATGGATCGTCTCACGATGTACGTGGCCGAAGGGAGGAGCAAACGTCATCCAATTGGTGGAAGCACTGTCCATGAGGCCCTTATTTTTGCCCCAGAATTCAGCCGGTCCTCTATCTTGGTTCGGCACGGCATTGGTATTGATTGAAAGACGATCGTACCCCCTCTGATCGGAGAAGAATCTCATCCACGACTCGGTCTGGCCCTGATTTTGGCTGATGCTTAAGGGTAATCTTTTGTAGGTGAGATCAAAACTTGTTTGGGCTTGCGAAACCGTTGCGACCCGTGATGGAGCATCGGGAAGTTGGACTGCGCTCTCCTCTAATGTCAACGTTCTCTGCGCCCACAGAACGTGTGTGGAAAGCACCAACAAGCTGACCAACAGAATCGAAGAAAGATGCAAGCGCGAGAGAACTAAGCCCCGCATGGGATTTCCTTCTTTAAGGGTCTCGGGCTGCCCGTCCCGCACCGCATCGCGCAGTTGAAGTGCCTCATCACCGCCCATGAGGCTACCCTCACATTCGACAATGGGCCGCTTCACCAAGATCATCGATGTTCAGGTTTTCAGCATGCCCACCCTCCTGGTAAACGAGAGAGGCAAGTTGATTACCAAATCGGAGAGCTCTGTTTCTGCTAGTTAGATTCCCAAGAAAAGTAATACGGGAAGAATGGCTAGCGAACCGAGCAAATCTGCGATACAGAGAATGCTGTATATGCAGGTGGAGGCACTCGTGAAAGGAGGAGGGATTGTTGATGTAACAAGACCATTTCGCCGGAAATAATTCCTCCTGCACAGACATTGATTTGCGAATCCGTGGCCAGCACGCGCGGACGACCCAACCGTTTCCCCTTTAGCCCGAGCATCACGCAGCACAGCCCGTACACGTTCCGCTATCAAGCTGCGCTCCAGTTCGGCCACAGCGCCAAGAACCTTGAAGATCATCTTGCTGGTTGAATCATTCGCGCAAGCTGCCTACGCCGGAGTACAATTAGCGCACTCGGCAAACGAATATTCCCCCCGCTTACAGCTGAGCCGGTCCCCTTTCTCGAACCAGTTGCCACTTTCTTGCGAGGTGAAGCCATGAGGTCCGTCCGCTTCGTCTGCTTATTCGTGATCCTCGTTAGCGCCATGTTAGCCGCGCAGTCCAACATAGTCGCCCTTATCAACCAGTCTGCCACAAGCACGCTATCCAGCGGTTTGTCCAAGCCCGACCCGAAGGCTCAGGGCAAAATCGTTGAGAATTACGGCAAACTACCATTGAGCTTTGAGGCGAACCAAGGCCAGACTGATGCGAAGGTGAAGTTTCTCTCGCGCGGCAGCGGCTACACGCTCTTCCTTACTGGTGATGAAGCGGTCTTCTCGTTGCGCGGGAGCAAGGCTGATGGCGAGGCATTGCCCGCCAGCCCTCAGTTGCAACCAACGGTTGTGCCAACGGCCATCGCTGTGCTGCGGATGAAGCTCCTGAAAGCCAACCGCGCAGCTAAGGTGACTGGTGCGGATGAACTGCCCGGCAAGAGCAATTACTTCATCGGCAACGATCCGAGGAAGTGGCGCAACAATGTCCCTGAATACGCGAAGGTGAAGTACGAAGGCATTTATTCCGGCATTGACTTGGTTTACTACGGCGACCAGCGGCAGCTTGAGTATGACTTTGTTGTCGCGCCAGGTGCTGACCCACGCCGCATCCAGTTCGATGTTCGCGGAGCCAAGGACATTAGCCGGAATGAGGCCGGAGACTTAGTGCTCGACATGGCCGAGGGTGAGGTTCGTTGGCGCAAGCCTGTTGTGTATCAGGAGAAAGATGGAACAAGGCAAGAGATCGCTGCGCATTATGTCATCAAGCATAAGAATCGGGTGGAGTTTGAGGTCGCTGATTACGATTTGCGAAGGCCGCTGTTCATCGACCCACTGGTTTACTCCACCTATCTGGGCGGCAGCGGGGATGACTATGGCTGGGGCATTGCCGTGGACAGCTCGGGCAATGCGTACGTCACTGGATACACCTTCTCAACCAAACTTTCCCACGATGAATCCCTTGCAGCCAGCCAACGGCGGCGACTACGACGCCTTCGTGGCCAAGATCAACGTCTCAGGATCGGCTTTGGTTTACTCCACCTATCTTGGCGGCAGCAGTCGTGATTGGGGCCAGAGCATCGCCGTGGACAGCTCGGGCAATGCGTACGTCACTGGATACACCTTCTCAACCAACTTTCCCACCATGAATCCCTTGCAGCCAGCCTACGGTGGCGGCCAATCTGATGCCTTCGTGGCGAAGCTGAGCCCCACAGGCTCGGCATTGGTGTACTCCACCTATCTTGGCGGCAGCGGGGGGGACACTGGCCAGGGCATCGCCGTGGACAGCCTGGGCAACGCTTACGTTACCGGCGCAACTGGTTCAACCAACTTTCCCACCACTCCCGGTGCCTTCCAGACGACCTGCTGTGGGGCCTTCGTGACAAAACTCAACCCGTCTGGGTCGGCCTTGGTCTATTCCACATATCTGGACAACGGCTCTGCCACCGGCATCGCCGTGGACAGCTCGGGCGATGCTTACGTGACCGGATACACCAACTCCACCGACTTTCCCACGATGAATCCCTTGCAGCCTGCTAATGCTGGCGGCGACGATGCCTTCGTGGCGCAGCTCAACCCTTCAGGCTCGGCTTTGGTTTACTCTACCTATCTTGGTGGCACCAACGATGACCTTGGCTACGGCATCGCCGTGGACAGCTCGGGCAACGCATATGTCACGGGCCAAACAGGCTCAACCAACTTTCCCACGATGAATCCCTTGCAGCCTGCTAATGCTGGCGGCGCCGACGCCTTTGTGGCGCAGCTCAACCCTTCAGGCTCGGCTTTGGTTTACTCTACCTATCTTGGTGGCAGTGATGTTGACCTTGGCTACGGCATCGCCGTGGACAGCTCGGGCAACGCGTACGTCACCGGCCTAACCGGCTCAACCAACTTTCCCACGATGAATCCCTTGCAGCCAACGTATGGTGGCGGCGACGATGCCTTCGTGGCCGAGATCAACCCTTCAGGCTCGGCTTTGGTTTACTCTACCTATCTCGGTGGCAGCAGTAGTGATTGGGGCCAAAGCATCGCCGTGGACAGCTCAGGCAACGCTTACGTCACCGGCCTAACCGGCTCAACCAACTTTCCCACGATGAATCCCTTGCAGCCAACGTATGGTGGCGGCGACGATGCCTTCGTGGCCAAAATTAATACGACGCCAGCCGTGGCCGTATCGCTTGCTCCCACCAATCTCGATTTTGGAAATCAAACGGTGGGTATTACCAGCAGTCCGCAGGTAACAACGCTCACCAACACCGGGGCAGGTGTTCTGACGATTACGTCAATCGCTATTAAGGGGACGAACAGCAGTGACTTTGCCCAGACCAACAATTGTCCTGCTTCCGTTCCTTCGAACGGCAGTTGCCAAATCAGTGTGACCTTCTCCCCCATAGCGACCGGAACCAGGAATGCTGCCGTGAGAGTCGCCGACAATGCACCCGGCAGCCCACAAGAAGTGCCGCTGATGGGCGTGGGCACGCCGCCCGGCGTAACCTTCTCGCCAACCAACCTCACCTTTCTGACCCAACTAGTCTTCACTACCAGCCCAGCACAACAGGTGACGCTGACGAACTCCGGCGCTGGGGTCCTGAAGATCAGCCACATCGGCGTGGCCAGTCCATTCAGCCAGACGAACAACTGTCCCAGCAGCCTCGGACCCGGCGCAAATTGCACGATCAGCGTTAAATTCCGACCCGCAAACAAGGGCGTATTCCATGGCGCGGTCAGCGTCACCGACGACGCACCCGGCAGTCCGCAGAAGGTGCCGCTAACAGGCACTGGAACCTTTGTGCACCTTACTCCGCTAAAGGTGAACTTCGGCACTCAGCCGGTGGGCACCAGGAGTCTTGCCAAGAAAATCACGCTCACGAACAAGGGCAGTTCAGCCGTAAGTATCACAAGTATTGCGATCACCGGCACCGATGCTGGGGACTTCGGCGAAACCAATACGTGTGGTAAGAGCGTGGCGTCCGGGGCGAGCTGCTTCATCAAGGTGACGTTCAAGCCGTTGGTAAAGGGCAAGCGGACAGCGGATGTTTCTGTATACGACAACGGTGGCGGAAGTCCGCAGGAAGTGGGGCTGATCGGTACTGGCACGTAGCTTTCCCATCGAACGGCGTCTTCATGGGAGTTGTGGCGGCTGTGTTGGTCATTGATGTCCTGTGGTGTTGTTGGGCATCGCGCAAAGTCGAGCAGTGATGATTGAGATGCGCGATAAAAGAAATATGAAGAGGGCGAACGAATGAGGAAGACAGATAAGGCAGTGCTGTCGCTCTTGGTGGTGTTGATGTGCGGGGCAGTCGTGCCTGTTCAGACGATGGGACAGACCACGTCGTATCAGGATGGAAATGACCTACTCCAACGTTGTCAACAAGCAGTGGAAGGAATTGATAAGACTACCTGGAAGAATGCAAATGAATCGTTCAACGCGGGTTTTTGTTTGGGTTTAGTCCAAGGAGTCTCGTATGCCTCTGCCGATGTCTGCACGGGAGAGGGTGTTACGTTCTCACAAATGGAGAGAGTCGTGGTTAAGTTCTTGCAAGACAACCCTAAAAAGTTAAACCTCAATCAGAGTACGCTTGTTCAGACGGCGTTATCTAAAGCATTTCCGTGTTTGAAGAAAAAGTGATGCGGGTCCCAGTAGAGAAGTAGCCAATGGGCACGCTGAAGCGCATGAAGGAGTGGGGACCGATGGCCGCAAGTCTCGATTCGTAACCAGCGACTTGTTCCCGACGCGATCCCTGCGCTCACTGTCGATATTAGCCCATGGACTTGTATTCGAAACCTGAATCAATCTTCTGCTGTCCTGCCGTCACTGCCGCTTGAATCGCCACCTCTGCCGATGGAAAAACTCCCGGTACATAGAACGCCCTTTCAGTTACACCCGTGGTCTCGTGTTCTTCGATGGAAAACTCGCAATCCCAACCGCCGTCTTTCAACTCGGTGGATCGGGCTTCAATCACGCGACCTTCGTACGCCTGCCGGACTTTCATACACCCTCTGCCAAGTTGGATGATACAGTGCGGTTGAAAGTAGCGAACAAACTGTGGTGCCACAGAACGCGACGTTTGCGTAAGAAGCGGTTAGAATGTCTGCCATGCCTCGGCCTAGGGGTTTGATATTAACCGCATGGATTATGGTCTTTCTGAACACTGCAGCGTGGATATTGCAGTATTGGCCACATCATTACGTTTTCCGGCACGCTTCCACTGCGGTCGTCGTTGGCCTGTTGATGTTTACGGCAAGGGTTTTTGCTTTTGCCTGCATTTTCTATTATGCCCAAGGGCGGAACTGGGCCCGGATTCTCGTACTTGTCACATCGGTTGGAACGCTGCTGAGTTCCTTGGTGTACAAAGGAAGCGCTTCGTCTACGCCTGCCGGGATCATCGGCGCATGTTGGGTCATCCTCAGCGTTTTCTTCCTTTACTGGCTAAACACTGGCCCCGTTCGGGGATTCTTCAAGTGGGGCGCGGTGACACGTGTGGCGTCATGAGTGAACCTGCTCAGTCGATTCCGATGTGGCAAACCATAGTGGCTCTACTTGGCCTCGGGTCGTGGGGTGCAACGTGGTTGGCGTACTGGCTGAACTCGCGTTTGGATAGGAGAAAGTGGATTAACGACAACAAGAAAATGGAGTGGCGTGAGTCGATAGTCGAAGTCAGCGGTAGCCTTGAACAGATGAGTTACACCTTTCATCCAGCAAACGTTGTCTCTGCGACTGACATCCGCGACAACCCAATCGCTGGAATACAACGCGGTACCACCGTTCTGACGGATAGAATCTTCATTGCGAATACGCTGAGGAAACATAACGTTCTCGGCAGTTGGCAGGAAATAGTTGGTTACACACGCTTAACGGGCTCTGCTGGTCAACCGACGCCAACCATGGCGGGTTTTAACAAAAAGGCCGCCGACTTCCTAGAAGAACTCTTGCGCATCGCTCAGGAAGACCTTGGCATCAAGTGAACAGAGGGATTTCGAGTCCGAACGTTGCGTTCATGTCCCGGTGTTAACGTTCTTTGCGAGTTCCTCTTCAGGTTCGGTGTGATATGGGCTTCGCCCAACCCCGCGTGCTCAGAGAGGAATGCGACATGAAAGCGGATTACGTTTGGGAAAAATCATACAAAACTGCCATCCTAGAAACCGACGATATGAAGTTGCCAGATTGCCTCCAAGTAGCGAAGGCCGCAATCGACAAGCGACTTCAGGAAATACAGATGAACGAAGGAGGGACGCTCCAAGGAGGGACCCCAGAAGAACTCCAAGCCATCAACGATGCGCTTGCTGAGCTAAATGTGCTGCGCGGAGAGTTAGAAACCCGTCAGGGAACGAGTGCGGCCTGAATCTCGCGAATCAGCCTTGAGCTTTCGGACTTCGCCTCGTGTCCGAAATAATACCGCTGCTCGTCATCGCCTCTGCTTCCGCAACCAATCGATGACCTGACGAGCATCAAAGCGTACGGCAGACCCAACCCGAAACGAAGGAATGCGTCCCGCGATTAGGAGGAAATCAAGAATCATGAAAGCTGTATGGTACGAAAAGCAAGGTGCTGCGCGGGATGCGCTGGTCATCGGCGAGGTGGATGATCCGCAGCCTCGCGCAGGAATTCGTGTTGCCTTCTCTGGTGTCAATCCGGGCGATGTCAAGAAACGCGAGGACGCTTTCGGCCTCGGGATGCCATACCCGCGTGTCATTCCACACAGCGATGGTTCCGGCACGGTTGATGCAGTCGGTGATGGCGTGTCGCGGGAGTGGATCGGGAGGCGCGTTTGGTGCTATGGGGCTCAGTCCTATCGTGCGTTCGGGACTGCCGCCGAGTACGTTGTGGTTCCCTCAAGGCAAGTAGTTCCATTGCCCGAAGGCGTGCCGTTGGAGCAAGGTGCCTGTCTTGGCATCCCCGGTATCACCGCTCATCGCGCGGTTCACGTTGGCGGATCGCTTAAGGGAAAGACCGTCTTGGTGCAAGGCGGTGCGGGGGCGGTCGGAGCCTGTGCCGTTCAACTAGCGCATCAGGCGGGAGCGCGAGTGATCGCTACAGGCCGAACTGGAGCGGATGAGAAAATCGCATCGCGTGCAGGAGCGGATGAGGTTTTGCTAACTGGGGAAGGCTTGGCTCAGCGCGTACGCGCTTTGGCTCCCGATGGAATTCATCACATAGTCGAGGTGGCTTTCGGAGCGAATATCAACACCGATGCGGAAGTCTTGGCACAAGGCGGTTCCATCGCGACCTACGCCACGAACACCCCAATGCCGGAGACTCCGGTCTGGCAACTCGTTTTTGTGAACGCGAGACTCTTTTTCGTCGGGAGTGACGATGTACCAGCCGAGGCGAAGATCGAAGCGACTCACGATATCAATAAGGCGCTTGACGCAGGATGGCGGGGACTCGACATCGCAGAAATCATTCCCTTGGATCAAATAGCACACGCCCATGAGTTGGTCGAACACCCGGTGAAAGCAGGCCGCGTGATTGTTGCGATCTGAGTGTTCAGCGGGACATTCCGCCATTCGGTTTTTGGTAAGAGCCTGAGGTTCAGCAAGTCGTCGCTTGATCGATGGCTTGAGCAATTGGAGAAGCGGACAGCCGTGTGAAGGACGTGCCTAGGCAATACAGCGTTCACCCTATACCGACAGGGCGATGTGTTCGGTATCGTACACAACGTGCCCGCCACTGCACAGCATGACTCCAAATTCCCAACCATCCGCAAGATGGTGTGGATAGACCAACCGCACGTTCGCGGTTGGGGCTGTTCGCAATGTGCATGGGTCTTCAACCCTTCCGACCCGCCTACGGGCGAGAATTATGAGGAGATGAAGCAGAACTTTGAGTCGCGTCGAGACAAAGAGTTCGCATCGCACGATTGCGCAAAATACCCGCACAAACACAAGCCCATACCCGACGCTACCTAAAGTTGCACGTCTCCTTGGTGTCCATGGTGTCCAAAACAGGGCTCAAATGCTGTCGCGGATGATAGGAGTTGATAGCGTGGTAGGAAGTTAGATCAGTCCAAATACCCCAGTGTTTACAGGCGTGTCGCTCGTATCCCGTTGCAAGCAGGTAACATAAGCGAAATCGCGGCTTTTGAATCCCACTCTCTCCGCCAACACACCGCTGAACTTTCGGTTCGAAGCCGTTTCATTTTCGACGAGGTTGCGGTAATTGGCCTTGTTAGAAAACCCTCTTCGAAACCGAGTTTGGGAAGCCGCGAAAACATTGGCTTTCAAGACCTCCCCACAAGGCGTTAGAAAAGTGTAGTTTCCTAACACGAGTCCCCCCTGACCGAGCAATCGTAGCGGTTCCGTCATTCTGTCTTCCAGAGCCACTTCGTGTGGACGAGAATGAAGATCCAACTGGCGTTGAAGACTACATCGCCCAATGACCCGGCGACCTGCAAGTAGCAGCTTGCCATCAAGCACGCACACCTAATCAAGAAGCAAGGACCGAGCCGGAGAAAGACTAGCTCTTTGCCCGGTCAACGTCGTTGCTCCAGGACAACGATGGAGGACAATTCGTCGGACACTTCAGCAAGAAACACCTCGGGTCGAGAGGGGTTTTGAGCGCTATGGCCTGGTTGCAACAGTGAACTGCCCACAATCAGCGTTACCTGTTCACTGTCCGAACTTTGCGAGCAGTTTGCGCTGCATTCTCGAACACATCTGCGGTGACTTTTTACGGGATCTCGATCGCCTCATTCGTCGCGGAAATCTGACCCTCCAAGTCTCGCACAACCAACCGGACCAGGTATCCTCCCGGCTTTACATCGAAGCTCGACTTGAGCGTGATCCCCGAACCCAACCGGTTAGCTAACGTGTCATCTTTCAGGTGCATGTCCAACACTTTCTCGTTTGCCGATATGAAGCCGCCATTGCGATCGAACAGACCCGATACGATCGTCAACTTGCTTAAATTGCGCCCATCAGACTTACTGAAATGCAGATGCTTGGCGTCGATGTGTAACAGCACCGTCAGCTTGGCATTCTCCGCACTCGTTTTGAAAAACTGGGTGTGCGCCTCTACCGGTAGATCGTGCACTACCTCCTGCGAAAACAAGGCATCCTGGATTTCTTGTCTGGCTTCATCGTTCGGATCTGGCAGACGCTTCGGTGCATAGTAGCCATTGCGAGCCAAGATCGTCAGTTTTCTGGGATCCCTGACCGTCACCGCCAAGTCGTGAAATCTCCCATCGAGCTTTAGGTTTTGCGGCGAGAACCCAAGCACATACCAGTACGCAGGAGCGGTCGCGATCTGTCGTAAACCTGCGTCGAGATCGTTGTTGTTTTGAAAGAAAGCGCCGCCGGTCGCCTTGGCGAACCCGGAGAGTGTACCGCCTTCCTCCATCGCTGCCTGCGCCGCATATTTCTGCACGGCGGCGGAAGTTTTACTTATATCAACGAACGCACCGAGCCCGCGAATGTCGAGAGCGCTGATCACAACCTGCGACCGTAAAGCGTGATCAAACACATCATTGCATTCATATTGCAACTCCCAGGTCAGGAAGCCGGGAGAAAGCAACAGGATCGTCCGCTCACCAGGCATCGCCCCAATCCGTCGGACCACGTCTTTGAGTACGCTCAACGCCAACCGAGACTCATGCTCGCCCATTGCCAACATCTGCTGCGCAGTGGACAATGCCAGTTCTTGGGCCGACGTTTGGACCGCCCTGGGGTTAGGTGCACACCTGAGCGCGTCCGTCGTCGCGTCTTGCAAGGCTGCTTGATCGCTCCGGTTGATGATCAGGTCCGCCATGTAATAAGAGACGTCTGGACAATCCGCACTGGCACCCTTGCTTACGGCCCGCGGCATGAGGTGCTTCAACGCCATATGCAGGGCTGCTCGATCGTCGGTGAAATCAAGGTTTCCCTGGCCGGATGTTGTGAAGATCGCAGCCCGGTCAGTACCAGCCGTTTTTCCTGGAACTCTCCACTGTCGCTATCCATCAAAGCAATTTGCTGAAACTCGGGGTGAAAATCTACTCCTATAATGATCATGTTCGGCTCCTTTCTCCCGAGCCTGTTGGTTGGATTCTGCACCACCAACTTTACTCGAGCGGGGGAGCCGACATTGTCATGGAATCAATTACACTCACTGACCTCGGTTCCGGGGGGGTGAGTGCAATGGCCTCCCTTGAAAAGAGCCGTAACTCGCTACAAACAGGGGATTGGCGTAAAGCCTCTTTTCATGCTTCGTTGTGACCGGAGTCCGGTCATGCTGACCTGTTCTCGTCAACTGAGGAGATGGTGATATTAACCTACCGTAAGCCTGAGGATTGTTGTCTGGCCTCCTACGGAGCAATCTCATGGACAACACCATGTCCGTCATATCCCACGTGTAGGCCGCCGTAATAGGTGGCGAAGGAGAGGTTCCCGGACGGGTCGAAAGTTACCGGATTGTGGGCGGGAGACGCTCCGTCAGTGTCATCGAAGCTGTGAAACACGGGTCGATGTTTCTGGAGGGACTGCGTGGCGCGGGCGCCCTCGCCCGCGAGTTGTGAGACAGGTCCCCTGCACAAGTGCAACAATTTGCATATTGACACGCCCGCAACAAGGACACATAATTCTGGGCGCGTCCTTCGTCCGTCGGAGCGCTTCGAGCTCCCGATTTAAGTATTTCCGGGTCCCTTTCCGCCTCTTTCAATAGCTGTTTCGTCAACTTGTTCGAGACAGCAGTTCGCAATTGGAGGTCAATTCTTTTAAGCACTTCACTACATGAGGAGGAAACCATGAAAAACTGCAAATCAATCCTTTGCCTGCTAGCGTTTGCGCTGGCGTTCACAGTCGTCGCCGCTATCGCAGCCGATGCACCACCACTAACCTTCACGTTCGCCAAGGCAAGCGTGCCTGGAGCTATGTCGACCAGCCCCGGCGGAATCAACAACGCAGGTATGTCAGTTGGGGGATACACGGACAGTGCCGGCGTCGCGCACGGTTATATTCTCAAAGGCAAGACGTTCACCAAACTGGATGACCCGAAGGCAAAAGCTGGCACCACAGGGGCTAGCAATATCCAGTATAACGGCACGGCCCTGGTCGGCGTGTACACGAACACCGCCGGCACTGCTACGGTCGGATTTATGTACAAGGGCGGGAAATATACGGACATCCCTGGTCCTAAAGGGAACCTTGGTACATCTGCTAACGGGATAAACGATACGGGGGCTATCGTCGGCAACTACACAGACTCGGCTGGGGTGGTCCACGGATTTCTGCTAAAGGGTGGGAAGTACACAACCTTGACCGTGCCGGGAGGTTTGGGTACCGTGGCTACCGGCATCAACAACAAAGGGACCATCGTGGCTTACTATTTTGTGAATTCAACTGGCACGCTTGGATCAGTGATGACCACAAACAACGGAAAGACCTTCAAAACAATTAATGTCCCGGGCGCTGGCGCACTGGGCTCCGGCCCGCTGGACATCAACAATGAGAACGATGTCTGTTTCGAGTGGTTCGATAGCGCCGGACTGTTCCATGGCGCTCTGCTCCATGCGGGGAAGTACTATAAATTCAACTATCCCAAGTCCTATGAATCCTACGGCGGCGGGCTCAACGACAAGAGCATGGTTGCAGGAGGGTACATACCCACGAAGGGCGCATTGTTCCAAGGTTTCAACGCGACTTTCAAATAACACTTTTAACCGCAAGTAAGCGTTCTCGCACGCGTGTTTCAACCGTTCGTAGTATCCAGCGCAAACCCGGCTGGGCACGCGTTCGAGGACGCTGTATTCCGTAAGAGTTGCTGACCTACCGCCTCTGAGATCCAATAACGGAACACAAACGAATTCGCCGGGTCTGGAAGGCGTGAGACGCATTAACTGGCGTAAAATCGCGATTACGCTCATTGAGGGTTCTGAGTGCTATGGCCTCCGTTGAAAAGAGCCGTAACTCACTGCAAACAGGGGATTGGCGAATGCCTCTTTTCATGCTTCGTTGTGACCGGAGTCCGGTCATGCTGACCTGATAACAGCAGTTTTCGGCAAACAGCGGCGATAACGAAGGACTTTTTCTAGCTATTGCAGCTTCGCGTACTCCGCCTTGGCTTCCTTCAGGATGGGGATGTCGGGGTCGGCGTCTTTCCAGAGCGTGAGGAATTCCTGATACTGGACGCGGGCCTTCACGGCATCACCTGTGGCGAGATACGCTCTGCCCAGTTGCAGATGTACTAACGTCCCCAGCACGAAGTTTTGCACCACGCCCCGGTGATCAATCAACTTCTGGAATTCGGCCACCGCTTGGTGTGCGTCCCCGTTTTCGAGGTCAGCTTGTCCGCGGACGTAACCGGGATAGAGAGTGCCACCGATCTGGACTTGCGGATTGGGTTCACCCAGCTCGCAAGGTGAGGCCGCCTGCAGTAGCCGCAAGGCATTGTCCGGTTGGTGGCGAGTTAGTTCCGTTGACGCGCGGATCGTAGGCAACCAGTAACAATTCAGCAGAGTGTTCTCGGGGGCGCTACGACTCACTTCGTCGGCCATGTTTTGGGCTCGCACCGCATCTCCAGAGCGAGCGAACGCCAACGCCGCCAGCACGCGAACATCGCGGGAAGAGAACAAGGACATGGCAGAGGAACTTTGTGCCCGAGCCTGTTGCGGATTGCCGATCTCGGCCTCGCGCAGCGCTGCGTTCAGCAGCCACTCCGCAGCGGTCTCCTTCTTGTCATTTC
>Ga0210405_10001150_pt1 | contig 31614 bp, 37 predicted proteins | sample IncBWH11MmetaG_FD_155492 | JGI IMG/M metagenome (GOLD analysis project Ga0210405, IMG submission 155492) | Forest soil microbial communities from Barre Woods Harvard Forest LTER site, Petersham, Massachusetts, United States - Inc-BW-H-11-M | ecosystem: Environmental > Terrestrial > Soil >...
ACACGAATAAATCTACCTTGCTTGAACGGGTGCTTTCGGCGCAGGCGCACCACGCAGTAGCCCTTCGGTGCTCAAGTCCTCGTCGAGGTCGGGCCAATGAATGCCATATCCACCGCCGACAATCTTCCAATTTCCGCGTTGAGCAGACGTGGCGCTAAGCAGACGCGGATACCATACCAGGGGCACGGTGATAACACGGCCATCCCGCAGACACACGCTAAGCGTGTCGTCGGTGGACTGCACGTCCAACACCCGCTCATCTGCCGTCGATGCCGAAAAACTCATCCCATGCCTCCAGGAATTCTTCGCTATGCTCCGTCACCATTGATTGTATCGTGCGCAGTTCGTGGGCACGAAACCCAAAATTACGAGCTAATTGGACAGGGGCGAGCCAAAACTTAGCGGACAGGTCCTCGCGATCCAAATGAATATGAGGCGGTTCGTTGGGCTCGTGGCTGTAGAAATAGAAGCGATAAGGGCCGGACCGGAGAACCGTCGGCATGCGGGAATTCTACCAAACCTAGGATAGAAGAAGAGTTAGGTAGCAAGAAAAAAGCCCCGCCGTCAGGCGGGGCCTCGGTCTTGCTGAATGCTGAGTGCTGAGTGCTGAATGCTGCGTCTTAGTACATCCCTTCCATGCCGCCGCCGTGTCCGCCACCACCCATGGGAGCGCCCTTCTTCTCTTCCGGGATCTCCGCAACCAGGGCTTCAGTGGTCAGCATCAGCGACGCGATCGAACCGGCATTCTGTAGCGCAGTGCGCACTACTTTCGTCGGATCGAGCACGCCCGCCTTGACCAGATCCTCGTACTCGCCGGTCAGGGCGTTGTACCCGAAGTTATTGTCCTTCGAGTCGATCACCTTGCCCAACACGATAGCGCCTTCTTCGCCGGCGTTTTCGGCAATCATGCGCAACGGTTCGGCAATGGCGCGCTTCACGATGTTGACACCGATCTGCTCATCGCCTTCGAGCTTCAGCTTGTCCAGAGCACTGACGCAGCGCGCCAGCGCGACGCCTCCGCCCGGAACAATGCCTTCCTCGACTGCGGCGCGAGTGGCGTGCATGGCATCCTCGACGCGAGCCTTCTTCTCTTTCATTTCGGTCTCGGTCGCGGCGCCTACCTTGATCACAGCCACACCGCCGACCAGCTTCGCCAACCGCTCCTGCAACTTCTCGCGGTCGTAGTCGCTGGTGGTCTTGTCGATCTGGCTGCGAATCTCTTTCACCCGGCCTTGAATGTCGCCCGGCTTGCCTTTGCCTTCGACGATGGTGGTGTTGTCCTTGTCGATGGTGATCTTCTTGGCCTGGCCGAGATCGCTGATCTGCACGTTCTCGAGCTTAATGCCCAGGTCTTCGGTGATGGCCTTGCCGCCAGTGATGGTTGCGATATCCTGCAACATCGCCTTGCGGCGATCGCCGAAGCCGGGAGCCTTGACGGCCGCCACTTGCAGCGTGCCACGCAGTTTGTTGACCACGAGAGTAGCCAGCGCTTCGCCTTCAACATCCTCAGCAATGATGACCAACGGCTTGCCGCCCTTGGCAATCTGCTCCAGCAACGGGAGCAGATCCTTCATACTCGAAATCTTCTTTTCGTTGATCAGGATGTAAGCGTTCTCAAGCGCAACTTCCATGCGCTCCGGATCGGTGACAAAGTAAGGAGACAGATAACCGCGGTCAAACTGCATGCCTTCGACCACTTCCAACTGGGTCTCAAGCGTGCGCGACTCTTCCACGGTGATGACGCCATCCTTGCCAACCTTCTTCATAGCCTCGGCAATAATGTGCCCAATAGTCTCATCATTGTTAGCCGAAATGGTCCCCACCTGCCCAATCATGTCGCCGGTTACGGGCTTGGAGAACTTGTCTAGTTCGCCTTTGGCGCGTTCGCCGGTCTTTTTGTCGATCTCGCCGCAGATGGTGTTGACGGCTTTTTCGATGCCACGTTTCATGGCCATTGGATTGGCACCGGCCGCGACGGTCTTTACGCCTTCGCGGTAGATGGCCTGGGCCAGGACGGTGGCGGTGGTGGTGCCGTCGCCGGCAACGTCGGAAGTCTTCGAGGCCACTTCGCGCACCATTTGTGCGCCCATGTTCTCGAGACTGTCTTTCAACTCGATTTCTTTGGCTACGGTGACGCCGTCCTTGGTGATGGTCGGCGAACCGAATTTCTTTTCGATGACAACGTTACGGCCCTTGGGGCCGAGCGTGACCTTCACAGCATCCGCCAGAAGGTTCACGCCGCGGAGAATCGCCTGTCGCGACTCCTCGCCATGTACGATTTGCTTTGCCATATTTCTTTTCTCCTTGAGATTTTGAAAAATCTTTAACCACAAAGGGCACTAAGGATCACAAAGGAAACCCCGTGCCGCTTGAAGTGTTAGCGTCGCGATCCGGCGGTTTCTTTCTTGGCTGCGCCGCTGAGGATGCCGAGGACTTCCTCTTCCCGCATGATGATGAAATCTTCACCGTCCAGCTTGATCTCGGTGCCGGAGTATTTGCCGAACAGGATGCGGTCGCCCTCTTTTACATCGAGCGGACGAACCTTGCCGTCTTCGTTGACTTTGCCTTTGCCGGCGGAGATGACTTCGCCCTCCTGCGGCTTGTCTTTGGCTGAATCAGGGATAATGATTCCGCCACGGGTGGTTTCAGCTTCTTCCACACGACGGACCAGAATGCGATCGTGTAATGGGGTAAACTTTGCCATGGTTATTGCTCCTTTCGTTCTGTTCTTATGAGTTGGAATTGGGTTAAAGGCGAGGTCATGAGAGCATCCGCCAACCTACGTCGCAAGTCTTGTTAGCACTCATTGTTGGCGAGTGCTAATCATAGCAGAGGTATGGGTTGGGTTGTCAAGGGCGGAAAACCCATCAACCACAGGGGGCACGGAGGGTCACAGAGGAAAGCGTACCGCCGATTGATTGTAAGGACGGTAACTCTATGAATATACGATATAAAGTGCTTGCTTTGTTTCTTGTGACTGGGATGGTTGCCGCGGGGAAAGTGGCTCCGGCGGCGGATTTAGTGCTGACCGGTGGCACGGTCTATCCTTCGCCGGGAGCTGAGCCCATCAAGAACGCGGTGGTAGTGATTCGGGAGGGGAAGATCGTTTATGCCGGGAAGGGTGGCAAGCGGCACACTCCGCGTTCGGCGCAGGTTTTGGAGTGCTCGGGCAAGATCATCGTTGCGGGCTTTTGGAACAGCCACGTGCATTTCGAGACCGGATGGCACGGGGCCGATTCGGCGGCGGCCCAGGTCCTCGAATCGCACATGCAGGCGATGCTTACGCGCTGGGGCTTTACCACGATTTGGGACCTGGGATCGGATCCGTTCAATACGCTGGCGCTGCGGAAGCGGGTGGAATCGGGCGAGATGCCGGGACCGAAGATTCTGATGGCGGGAGACATTTTCCCTGAGCACGGGCATCCGGTGTATCTGCCGGCGGAGATGCTGTTGCCGGAGGCGGCGAATGCAGACGACGCGCTGCGCATGGTGCGCGGCTATATGCATATGGGCCTGGATGGCACCAAGCTATTCACGGGCTCATACATGGGACGGGAGAAACCTGTCGTCAATATGGATTTGGAGATCGTCAAGGCGGCGGTTGCCATTACGCATGAGATGGGCAAGCCGGTGTTCGCGCACCCGCAGAATCATGTGGGCGTGGACGTCGCGCTGGCGGGCGGTGTGGATGTGCTGGCGCACACCATTCCGACGGAGGGAAGCTTTACCGCGGATGAGTTGGCGAAGATCAAGCAGCAGCATACCGCGATGACTCCGACGCTGACGCTATTTACGACGGTGACGCCGAACGAGGAGGCTCAGAAGCAGTTGGTTCAAGCTGGAGTTGATGAGTTAAAGGCATTCGCGGCAGCAGGAGGGACGGTGTTGTTCGGCACCGACGTGGGGTTCATCACTAAGTACGACACTGGTGAAGAGTACGAGTATATGGGGCGGGCGATGAGTTGGAGTGAGATATTGGCGTCGCTGACGACTAATCCCAGTGAGTTATTCAAGGCTTCGACTAAGGGCCGCGTTGAAGAAGGTATGGATGCGGATTTGGTGGTGTTGGAGGGTGATCCGGCGAGTGATGTTAGGAATTTTGGGAAGGTGGCTTGGACGGTGCGGGCGGGGAAGGTTATGTATTCAGGGGCTTCGGGGAGGTAGGGTGGCGTACCCCGGGCTGTTCCGTTTTCGTAACAGGAACTCGTTCTCGCCTCGACGGAGGCTAGGTGGAGTCTAGAATGTAGGCGGTTTCAAAGACAACAATCTTCCAGGGGTATTGACATGAACTGCAATCGATCAGCTTTATCGTTTGTCGTCCTGTGCGCAGGTACGATCTGCGCTGCACAGAGCAAACCAGGAACCGACGTCTGCGCGGCGCCAAAACCCATTACCTCTCCCGGACCGGGCTATACGAAGAACGATCTAGAGAAACAACCGATGCAGACCGCCGATCTACCGTCAGTCGTTCAGACCGTAGAGCACGCTCTAGAGTGTTATCAGGCGTTGGCGAAGACCAAAGACCCCATGCAACCTGCCGGACTGCCAAAATTGAGCAGCGCTGCAATGGATTTCAAGACTACTACAGGCGAGACAGTCGGCTTTACGTTTTCCGTATTTGTTTTCAAAATTGGGGCAAGTCGTGAGAAGGATGTCACAGACGACCTGACCTTCACCTATGGCGTACCGGACGCGACTCTTCCGCGAAGCTTCGGTCTAGCAAAAGTAACGCCAGCTCCGCTATACGCAGAGCTGGTTAAGGAGGTGCAGGCCGCTGCAAGGGCCGCCTTAGCGCAAAGTACGGCGCTGGGGATGCCGTTGAGAAAAGTGGGCATTACAGTCGCTTACGGGATCAAATTCGACGGCAGTGTTTCATTAAACCTGCCTGTGGAACTTGTCACTGTTGGCGGTAATGGCGATTACAACAAAAACAACACGCAAACTATCACTTTGACTTTCGGACAGTGACATCGGTGTGGACGTCGTTTTTCTGCGCCTCGGGACGCAAAGGAGCTCGTCGGTGCCCCACGGTGTAGGATGTTTTCGGCGTTTGAGAATGACCAAGTCTTCAAGTAAGGCAAAAGACGCGAAGAAGTCGAGGTCGAGACCACGCCGTCGCGTGTTGATCTTCGGGGCAGGCGTGTCGGCGTCGTGCGGCATAGCCGTCGCGAAGGACATTCTACGTGAGGCGGTTGGACACTTAGCCCAGCGGGACTCTGACAGAGCGGAGCGTGTTCATAAGCTTCTGAAATACTTTTATCCGGGCTTCCAAAGGCCTGCGCTGAACTACCCGAACATCGAGGATTTTCTAAATCTCTTAGAAATGGCAAAGGTGTTCAACTCGGCGGGGTTTATAGAAAGCAGTTTGTGGCCGAAGGAGAAGCTCGAGGGAGTCGAGCGCGTAGCTCTCAAAGCGGTAACCGACTATATCTGGGAGCGTATGCAGAGGCTCGAAGCCTTGGCCGCAATGCGAGCTTTTGTTAGGAACTTCGTTCGAGCAAACGACACCTTCGTCACGTTCAATTGGGATTTAACGCTCGAACGAACACTTTGGGATGACGGTAACGGGATGGCTTTCTGGTACACGTACCCGCCCAGCCGATCCGGACCGAGTGTGACATTGTTAAAGCCGCATGGCTCAATTGACTGGTTTGAAAAAGTCAATTTCCCGAAAGGAAAGATTAGAAGGGGGATTGTCCAGGGCCTTGACGAGAAAGTGGCTGTTTTCACGCGATTTAATTTCGCGGATCTTCCGAAAATGGCCGACAGCACACCGATCATCGTGCCGCCGGTGTCCGCTAAGGAGTTTTCGTATGAGGTTTTAAGACGAACGTGGCGTCATGTGTACCGGGCGATTTCCGACGCGACTGACCTGTTCATTTTCGGCTACTCATTACCTAAAGAGGACCAGTTTGCACGGCTCGTCCTAGGCCGCGCGCTGAGAAGTAATCGGCTCAAGGTTGAGAGAAAGAGCAAGCACCCATTGCGCGTAGTGATCGTTAATCCAGACGAGAGTGCGGAAACGACATTCCGGCGACTTCTAGGACCCAATGTGACGAGCTTGGTTTTCCATCAGGCAACATTCGAGAATTTTGTAGCCGACCGCGAGGACGACGAACAATGAAGCGGTGGCTGGCGGAGCGATTTTGAGAACGGTATACTCCTGATATCGTGAACCAACAAATGGCTGCCCACCATGAGGCCGCTCATGCTGTCGTCGCTGTGGCCCTGGGTTTGCCTCTACAAGACACCGGGCTCCACATTGACACGGTCGACGGGGGAATCACGTTCGATTTGCATCGGACGCCGGGCGACCCGGGGCAGACTCCCGAGGACATCGAAGAGGGTGAGCGATCAATCGTGATGATTAAGGCAGGGTACTGCGCGAACGTGAAGCTGTTTCCGGGTTGTCCTGTGGCGGTTGCCGCCGATGATCGGCAGAAGGAGATGAAACTCCTGAATGAAATGTACCCACAGGGAGGGCAAGCATGGATTGACGCAGACAACAGACTCGGGGTGGAATCACGGCGTCTGGTCGACCTGCACTGGGATGCGGTCCAGGCCCTCGCTCAAGCCGTTTTAGCGAAGCCTGTGACTCCGCGCCCGCCTGAAAGCTTCCGCAAGTGGGTCTCTCCGTACCCGGATGAGCGGTGGATCGACGGCGATGAAATCGGCTCTCTCCTGAAGCGGTTTGGGCTGAACGTTATTGTGAGAAAAGAGGTTGAGGGTATCTATCTTTTGCCGGACATCCATCAGCGTTTGCAATAGGCGTGCGCCTCACGTGCACTCTACCATTTGGTCGTATCGTGTGGCAGCCGGCACCTCAACCGGATTCTCCCAAACAGTTATCCCTTCCATGACCAAAGAAGAGAAGAAACGCCTGTCGTCCGTCCTGCGTGCGACGGAATACTTGTTCCTCGAAAACATTGCGTTGGAGCTGGTGCTTGAGCATCGTGAGGTCCCGAACTGGCAGAAACTGGTGGAGCATCTACTGTCGGACAAAGAGATGCTTGCGGGGGTGCGCCTGAAATTTAGAGATCTCTACAGCGAGATTGAGGGATCTAGTGATCCGTCCGCGGCTTTGGAGGCGTTGTTGGGGGAGCTTCCGGCGGCTAAGAAGACGCATTAGCGTGGAGGCGGTTTGGCGCTGCCCGTTGCATCGGTCCTTCGGCAAGCTCAGGGCAGGCTCTTCGCTTCGCTCAGAACGACGAATTTGTGGTGGTCCCAGGTCTCGCAAAGGCGGCGAGACGCGGGGCACCCCGGCGGTAGAAAGGGAACAATGCCTTTCTCCAACCGGCCGAATGACTGCGCCTTCATTGGCGTCTGATCGAATCCGGTTTTTACGGCACGGCTGAAGCCGTGCCCTTTTACAAACCCTTGGGCGGCGGTACTTTTCCATGCTGAACATTCGGGGACAAGGGAGATCTGCTGAGCTTTGCTCCCCCTGGGACGGGCGAGACCCCGTCCCCATGTGGGCGGTGGTGGTTTCCCACGTTCTCGCAAGGCGGCGAGACGTGCAGCACGCGACGGGGCTTATCGTGAGGGCGAGAAAAGCAGGTTCCTCGACACGCCCTCAGCGCTTCGCGCCTGCGGGCGGCTCGGAATGACAAATTGTGAGAAAAGTATTCGCGCGGGCGAGGACGCTCGCATGCGGTAATTCGGTCCGTCGGCGCCCCGGCTTGAGTGGCCTACCTGTCCGCCCTCACATCACCTTACGATGCGGATGAGTCTGAGGGCTTGGAAACTTTCGACTCCATGCGACTTAGAATGACATACTGTGTCGTTGACAACAGCACCGACAGGTGAGAAGTTGAGTTTGTAAGACGCCCTTCCCCCTCCCATTTCTTCCTGTGAACGGAGATATCATGAACAAGCCGCTTTTACTCTTGCTGGCCGTGCTGGTTGCACCCTTCGCCGCAGCGCAGACGTCCGCCAGTTTAACTTCAACTTACCAGCCCGCCGATCACGCGCAAGCTGCGAGCCACCAGTCGCTACAGAGCGAGCGCGCTTTGGTTTCAGACAGCGTGGTCACGGCACAGGGCGAGATGCCGCTTGCCGACGTACGATTGCCGGTGGCGCACGAAGAACCTCTGGGTGATGTGGCGCGGCGGTACCGTCACATGTCGAGAGATGTGCAGGCGTCGGCGACTCAGCCCATTCTCAAGCGTAGCACCGGAGCTTTTCCTGGGTGGTGGTTGGCGGACTAAGATCAGTTTTGCTCACGCACCGGGGATGATGGTCGCTCTGGACGCTCGTCTTCCTTTTTTGGCGGTGCCATTCGAATTCCCCGACGGTTCGAAGAAACTGAGAGGTCGTGTGACGACAATGCCCGCCTCTTGCGCAAAGGGCGCGCAAGAAGCGGGGCACCCGCACCGCGACTTCACTTCGGATGACAAATTCGGTCATGGTCAGCTCTCCCACGTCTCGCAAAGGCGGCGAGACGAGGGGCACCCAGCGGTGGTCCATGAACGATCGCGGGCGAGGGCGCCTGCTCCACACGAGCTGTCGAGGTTCGCTCAACCGGACAGCCCCTTCGACTTCGCTCAGGGCAGGCTTAGGGCGGCTGTCCCGACGTGAGTTGTGGGGGTGGACGGATTGGCCGACAAGGGTGTCCGCCCCACACGGTTTGTGGTGAGGGCGAGAAAAGCAGGTTCCTCGACACGCCCTCGGCGCTCCGCGCCTGCGGGCGGCTCGGAATGACAAATTGTCGTAAAGGTATCCGCACGAGCGAGGACGCTCGCGCCTGGTGCGAATAGAGACGAAACTCTCCGAATGGTAATTTGCGGATCATACTTATTTTCGATGGCTACGCGACGGGGTTGGTATCGGCATACAGCGTTTCCGGTAGCGGGTTACGGCTTCAAGTGGATAGCAAAGGCTGGCGGCAATGCTTAGTGTGGTAGTAATCCAGATCTTTCGATTGCCGAGGCAAATATGAAGAAGGTACATCTACTATTAACGCTGGGATGGTTGTGCGGGTCATTCGTTTTGGCGCAGGACTCGCCGGGTGGACAGATGACGAACCCAAACGACAGAGGTTCGGCAGGGGCGAATGCGGTGCACGGCTGCCTAGGAGGGACGGCAGGTAATTACATATTGACCGAAAGTGGTACGGGTACCGTGATTAAATTGGTGGGCAACGAAAACAAGTTGCAAAAGCATGTTGGCGAGGAAGTTTCGATCACGGGAAAGATGAGGAGCGATCCAGGCTTGCCGGCGCCTCCCATAACCTCAGACCAGACACAGGCGCCGGTGAACGACTCCCCCGGGACGAGGCTACGAGTGGGCCACATCAACACACTTTCGAAGCAGTGCAAAGATTCGGCGGCTAACTAGCTACGTCTGAATCAGTGAATGGGGCTACATCTCTTGCAGACAGATGCGAAGAGTGAAGATCCCATTTCTTTACTTCTTGTCGGTGAGGGCTTCGACGCCGGGGAGTTTTTTGCCTTCCAAAAATTCCAGAGATGCGCCGCCGCCGGTGGAGATGTGAGTGATTTTGTCGGCGACGCCGGCCGCATGGACGGCGGCTACGGAGTCGCCGCCGCCGACGATGGAAATGGCACCGCCGTTTTCGGCTACGGCTTGGGCGATCTTGAAGGTGCCTTTGGCGAAAGGGGAGACTTCGAAGACGCCCATGGGGCCGTTCCAAATGATGGTGCGGGCGGTGGAGATGGCTTCGGAGAATTCTTCGACCGACTTAGGGCCGATGTCGAGGCCCATCATGTTTGGAGGAATTGGGTTGGCGGCGTTGATGGTACGGGTTACGGCGTTGAGATCGATGCGGTCGGCGACTACGTGATCGAGTGGCAGCAGGAGTTTCACGTTGCGCTTCTTGGCGTCTTGAATGATGTGGCGGGCCAGATCGAGTTTGTCGTCTTCAACTCGGGATTTTCCTACGTCGGCCCCTTGAGCTTTGAGGAAGGTGTAGGCCATGGCTCCGCCGATGATGAGGACGTCGACTTTGGTCAGCAGGTGTTCGATGACGGCGATTTTGTCGCTGACTTTGGCGCCTCCGAGGATGGCGACGAAAGGCTTTTCGGGGTGGTGCATGGTCTTGCCGAGGTATTCGAGCTCTTTTTCCATGAGCAGACCGGCGGCAGCTTTTGGGAGGAATTTGGTGATGCCCACGGTGGAAGCGTGGGCGCGATGAGCGGCTCCGAAGGCGTCGTTTACGTAGAACTCGGCCAGGGCGCTTAGTTGCTTAGAGAATTTTTCGTCGTTGGCTTCTTCCTGGGGATGAAAGCGCAGATTCTCGAGCAGCAGAGTCTGACCTTTTTCCAATTTGCCGGCGACCTCTTCGGCTTCGGGGCCGACACACTCGGGACAGAATCCCACGTTCTCGCCACGGGCGAGTTCTTTGTCGAGCAACATGCGAAGACGTTCGGCGACGGGCTTGAGACTTAGCAGGGGATTGGGTTTGCCGTTGGGACGTCCGAGATGGGAGGCAAGAATCAGGCGAGCGCCGTGGCGCAGGGCGTACTCGATGCTTGGGAGGGTTTCACGGATGCGGGTGTCGTCCATTACGCGGCCGTCTTCGAGGGGGACGTTGAAGTCGACACGCATGAAAATGCGATGGTCGTTAATGGGAAGATCGCGGATGGAAAGCTTAGGCATGGTTATGTCCCAACAAGTATAAGGAAGGTCGCCTCGCGCTTATTGCAATCGCGCTCTTCGCGCGATTGCGCGCGGTGGCTCCATAGATGCTTCGTTCGGCAAAGTGCGCCTCTCTCAGGATGACAATACGCGAGAGAGTTCATAGGCCTTTCTTGCCCAGGTAGTTGATCAGGTCGCGGACACGGCAAGAGTATCCCCATTCGTTGTCGTACCAGGAAATTACTTTTACACAGTTGCCGGCGACGACCAGGGTCATGGGAGCGTCGACGATGGACGAGCGCGAGTCACCGCGGAAGTCGGCGGAGACTAGTTCGTTCTCTTCGTATCCGAGATAGCCTTTTAGCGGGCCGGCTTCGCTGGCTTTTTTCAGGGTGGCGTTGACTTCGTCTTTAGTGGTCTTTTTCTCGACGAATGCGACCAGGTCGACGACGGAAACGTTGGGTGTGGGCACACGCATGGAGAAGCCGTCGAGTTTGCCGGCCAGCTCAGGGACTACGAGTTTGAGTGCCTTGGCTGCTCCGGTGGAAGTGGGAATCATATTGATGGCGGCGGCGCGGGCGCGGCGCAGGTCTTTGTGGGGGAAATCGAGGATGACCTGATCGTTGGTATAGGAATGGATGGTGGTCATGGTGCCGCACTGGATCTTGAAATTGTCGTTGACTACCTTTGCGATCGGGGCGAGGCAATTAGTGGTGCATGAGGCGTTGGAAATTATGTGGTGCTTGGCGGGATCGTAAACCTGTTCGTTCACGCCCAGGACTAGGGTAACATCTTCGTTCTTTGCGGGGGCGGAGATGATGACTTTCTTGACCGGGCCGCGCATGTGCTTTTTGGCGTCATTGGCGTCGGTGAAGCGTCCGGTGGATTCGAGGACGACCTGGGCGCCGACGGATTCCCAGGGGAGCTTGGCGGGATCTTTTTCGGCGAAGACTTTGAAGGTTTTGTTGTCGACGGTGATGCTGTCGGGGCCGGAGGAAATCTTGTTATGGAGGTTGCCGAGGATGGAGTCGTACTTGAGTAAGTGGGCCAGGGTTTTGGGATCAGTGAGGTCGTTGACGGCAACGAACTCGATATTGGGATCGTTAAGCGAAGCGCGCATCACGTTGCGGCCGATGCGTCCAAAACCGTTGATGCCGACTTTAATTGCCATGTCGCCTCCGGAATGATGATGAAGTCACAACAGAAAAGACTAGCGGGCCGGGAACCTAAAAATGGTAGCAGGGAATGGGAGAGGCGGCAAATATGTTTGGCGGCGAGGAAATCCTAGATCGCGCCGCTGATTCCCGCGGATTTACGCTGATCGAACAAAAGCAGCTTCGAGAACTAACCACAGAGGGCACAGAGAGCACGGAGGAACGCGTTGAGTTTCAAATTGGAACGGGCGAGGGCGTTATCGGCTAGACATGGCGGAATTGGTTCCTTTGTGACTACACACGTTGCCCAGGGGCCTCAAGGTGTGTTAAAAGCCAAACATGCGTAAATGGATGCGCGAGCGCTTAACGCGCCGCAAAAAAGGGCCGGAAAAAGCTGCGGGGGAGACTGCCCCAGCGCCGTTGCAGCCCGCGTTTTATGACACCGAAGTGGCCAGTCAACCTGCGCGGATGATTGAAGATCAGGGCGAAGAACGTGTCGAGCCCGAGGCTTTTGAGCCGCAGCCTCGTGAAGTGGGCAATACGGGGGAAACGCATCTGGCCCAACCCAGTGCGGGGAATGTGGCCGATGCGACTCGACGCCGGCGGCGGAGGGGAAGAGGGGGGCGCGGTCGCAGTGCGAAGGCGGGTCAGCCGGGCAGGGTGGCGGAAGGCGCAGTCCATGTGGCAGCGGTTCCAGCGGCCAGTGCTACCGGGGACGCGGTGCCGGCGACGGCTGCGCGGCCGTCCAAAGGGACGGTGATTCTGGCGATTGGACTGCCGGGGTCGGGTAAGAGTTCGTGGTTCAAGCGGAACAAGATCACCCCGCTTTCGAGCGACCTGCTGCGGGCGCTGTTGTTTGACGATCCGACAGAGCAGCGTTTTCAGGACCTGATTTTTTCCAACTTGCGATCGATGCTGAAGGCGCGGCTGATTGCGCGGCGTCCGATGAATTATGTGGACGCTACCAATCTGACGCCGCAGGAGCGGCAGGGCTGGATCAAGCTGGCTAAAGATTACGGGTATGAGGTGCAAGCGGTGTTGTTTGATGTTCCGCTCGAGGTTTGCCTGGCGCGCAACCAGCGCCGGGACCGGGTAGTTCCCGAGGAAGCTATGCGGCGCATGGCTGGGAAGTTGAAGCCGCCATCGTTTGAGGAAGGGTTTTCGAAGATTACAGTGGTGAGGGTGAAGCAGAAGGAGTAGTTGCGGCGCTCTCAGCGGCTAAAGCCGTCGCTTTTCAGGTCTGAACGGCACGACTGAAGTCGTGCCCCGATACGAACCCGGCTCGCTATCCTTTCAAGTAGGGCAAGAGTTCCTTGAAGGCGGGTGATCCGGAGGAGCGCAGCAGTTCGTAGAGGATCATTTCCGTCGAGGAGATGACGGCGCCGGCGGCGCGCATACGGTCCAGGCCAATCTTCCAATTCCATTCGGTGCGGGAACTGACGGCGTCCGAGGCTACGTGGACGATGTAGCCCTCGCGGAGCGCTCCGAGAGCGGTTTGCATCACACAGATGTGGCTTTCCATTCCGCACAGCAAAACGGTGTTGCGATTTCCGGGCAGGCGTTTGAGCATGGAGCAGAAGGCTTCGCTGCCGAAGCAGGAGAACATTTGTTTGTCGATGGGCTGAGCGTCAGGGAGCAGGGAAGCGATCTCGGGAGTGGTGTTGCCCAGACCCTTGGCGTATTGCGTGGTCACTAGCGCGGGAATCTTCAGGACGGCGGCGAGGCGGATTAGGAGTTGCGAGTTTTTCAACACTCGGGCGTTTTCGAATATCGGGGGCAGGAGTTTTTCCTGGATGTCGACGACGATGAGAGTGCAGTGGTCGGCGCCGAGCGGGCGGCGGGCGATTTCGGCGTAGTCGCCGTTCAGGGTGGTTACGGTGCCGAGGGTGGTGACCATGGGTAAATCTTAAACCGCAAAGGACGCGAAGGACAGCCGCGAAGTGCGCAAAGAGTACACTGGGGACGGTTGACCCCGGCGGACACAGACCATAAAATTGAAGTGGCGGGTGAAGTTCTGCCGCGTGTGTGTTGCCCCCTCGTTCAATGGTAGGACACCTGCCTCTGGAGCAGGTTATCGGGGTTCGAATCCCTGGGGGGCAGCCAAGACCGCCGCAAGATCTTGATGGCGGGCAGCAATTATTAAGAAAGAGATAGGATGGAATTATGCCTAGGGGCCGATCCACGTTCACCAAGCGGAAGAAAGAGCAGGCGCGGCAACAGAAGCAGCGTGAGAAAGTCGAGCGCCGGGTCCAACGCAAGCAGGAAAAGCCGGAAGGCGGGGTGGTCGACAGCGTGGACGAAATGCGTGAACTACAGGAGCATGCCGCCGCCCAAGCGGCGCTGTTCCGCATCGGCGAGGACGAGGCCGAGGAGTCGACCGAGGACGAGGGCGAGGATAACGAGGAGTAGTTTTGCCGGTGATTTTCCCAAGTCTAGCCACGTTCTGAGCATGCAGCGTAGTCCTAAAAGGTAGAGACTTTTGTCTTCTTGCGGGGATAAGGAATAAGGTGTATTATGCCTATCTCAATCGGCTTAGTAGACTTTATTGGATTAGGCTCAATGAATCGCTCCGCTTCCCCTATCGAACGTCATTTGTGCCCTGACTGCCACAGCGAGGAAACCGAAGGACTCGACAAGTTTGGGTCGCCGATGCCGTGTGCCCCGTGTCTGGTGGCACGATTGGTCAAGGCTTTCCATGCTGATCTGGAAGAGCCAGCAATGTTTGTGACCAAGCGAGCTATCGTGGACGATGCGCCGGGGCGGTCGCGTCAGTTGATGTGAGGTGCGGAAGTCCTCGGTTGTGGCCTCGTAGTTACTTGATCACGTGGAAGGGCAGGTTGCTGGTCAGCGTGCCGGTGGGTGTGGTCACGGTGACGGGTACGATGCCAAGCGGCAGGGTCTAAGGTGGCGGCCTATGGCGGCTGGAATCATGGGAGGATTTCGAACACCACACCACAGCCGTCGCCATACTGACTGTAACAGCCGTTGAGCTTGCCGCCGTAATCCGTGGCACCGTACAAGTTTCCCGATGCATCGAAAATCAAGCCGGCTTGAGGAGACAACCCATCGGAGCCGTTGAAGGTATGAAGTACCGTCTCGGTCCATTCTCCGTTTGTGCCGGGGGTGAGTTCGAAGACGTTGCCACCAGCCCAGGTGGTACCGTACAGGTTGCCTGCCGCATCGAAGATCACGGCGGCGTAGGGGGAAAAACCGTCCACGCCATTAAAGCTGTGCAGTACCTCCTCGGTCCAACTGCCGTTCGCTTCCGGAGCCAGCCTGAAGACGGTGCCGCAGCCGTAATTCAAACAGGGGAAGCTAGTTAGATCGCCGCCCCAAACCGTGGTGCCATAGAGATTCCCCGCCGCATCGAGGACCAGGCTGGACGCGGGTTGGTCTCCGTTGTTCAAGCTAAACGAAAACAGCAGAGTGTGAGTCCACTTACCATCGGCACCAGGTGCGAGCTTGAAGACAGTGCCGCCGCCGTAACCGGAAAAGTAACTGCGGGTGCCGCCTGCTTCGGTCGTACCGTACAAATTCCCCAACGAATCGAAGATCAGGGCGGAAGCGGGCTGGTTCCCGTCGTTGCCGTTGAAGGAGTGCAGCACAGTCTCGGTCCACTTGCCATTCACGCCGGGTGCAAGCTTAAAGACCGTGCCGTAACCATAGGCTCCCCCCGTCTGAGTCGTGCCGTATAAATTACCTGCCGCGTCGAAGATCAGGCTGCAATTGGGCAGGCCCCCATCCTGGCTGTTGAAGATATGCAAAACCGTCTCGGTCCACCTGCCGTTTACACCGGGCGCCAGCTTGAAGACGGTGCCGTAACCGTCAGCGCCGCCACCCGAAAGCGTCGTGCCATAGAGATTCCCGGCCGTATCGAAGATCAGGCTGGCGGAGGGGTAGGCGCCGTCCTTGCCACTAAAGGTATGAAGAACCGTCTTGCTCCACTTGCCCTGCGCTCCGGGTTGCAACTCGAAGACTGTACCGCAGCCAAAGTAGGGGTCACATTGATAGTTGCCACCGCTGTTCGTCGCACCGTACAAGTTCCCTCCAGCGTCGAAGATCAGGGTGGCAAACGGCAAGAAACCATCCTTTCCTCCGTTGAAGGCATACAATACCTTCTCGCGGTCGGCTGCAGTGTCTCCGTGCGGGGCGCCTAAATCCCTAGCCGCATACTGTTGTCCTCTGGCGAAGGAGATCCCTGTTCCGCAGATAAAAACCGCAAGGACAGTCGAGAGCCGTCGCATAAGGACTCCTTTAGGCTTGGTCACAGGGAGACCTCCACAACCAAAATTCGAAAATCGCGGCATACTCACCCTACAGAGAAACGGGGCTCGGCCCGGCTGCGATCGGGGATTGCGTCGGCGGCCGAGCAGTGGGATTATGCTCTGTGGCGGGCTGCAAGTCAACGGCGGTGTGATGAGTGCGGCGTAGTTGAAACGGGTGCCTCAGGGGCTAAAGACCGGTCTTCTCGTGGCGGATTGGCACCCTTCGACTTCGCTCAGGGCAGGCTCTAGAGGCCGTGCCCTCCCGCGATACTTCTCAGCAAACAGATGATCGCCAGCGAACGTACTTCCCAGCGTGCGGTGCTTGCCAACGAACAGTACGTCCCCAACACACAAGGTGGTTTGCTACGAAAGATGTGATCGGGTCGCCGCGCGCGATCACTGTGACTGATCGGGGGTTGGGGCGGCGCGGGTATTGTTCAGGTGCATGCGAGTGAGCCATTTATGGGGTCCCTGATAAAGGAATTCCAGGCCGACGTTTTCGGCGGCGTATCCGATCAAGCTGTAGTTGCCGAGGCGGAAAGCGTCCTTCGCGCCAAAGCGGTCGGGATACCAGGCGTAGACGCCGACCATGGTGCCGGCGTAGGGCGCGACGAGATCAGGGAAAGAAAAGACGCGATGGCCATCTTCGCCGCGGCGCGAGGTGAGAGTGGAAATCAGGGCATGATTCAGCCGGGGGAAAAATCCTTTGCACTCACAGCGGTAGTAGAGCGTGTCTTCGCGGAAGGCCGCGGCAAGACCGTAACGAGTGGAAGTGCTGATGGCCAGGATACCGAAGTCGGAGCCGAAGCGTTTGCCGTAACCCTCGGCGCCTTGTCCCCATTCCGGGGGAGCGTTCGATGATTGGTTAATGCCGGCAGCGATGGCCGCGCCGATAATAGGGTAAGGGCCGAAGGCATCGAAAAGATAGTTGGTGAACTTGGTTTTCGCCGACGGGGGAGAGTAGGTGAGAGTCGGTTGCGGGTTAGATGGGAGCGCCGCGTTGGAGTTGCTTGAAGCAGCCGGTGCTTGGGCCCAGGCCGAGAGTGGCAGGATGGGCAGGCAAGCAATCGCCAGCAACAACATAAGTCCACGAATCTTCATGTTGAGATATTCCTCTGAAGTCAGAAGCTTGTGACGTGCCCCAACATCATACGCCAGGTTGGGGGAACTGGGTAGAAGTCCCATCATTAAATCCCATCATTAAACCTGACGAGCGACGATCAAAAAAAGGGCTGTCGAGAGGGCTGAATGTGGAATTCGCGCTAGCCCATGACAGCCCCAGTCTTCGCGTTAAGGCTTTCTATCGGTAGATGGTAAACAGAGGGGATTGGCAAAACTGTTCAATTGTGAACACTCTTGGGGACGAGAATTGCTATTGGAAGCAACAGGGTGCGTATGGTTGGATGATGTTCGGGATCGCCTTGGCGGATGGCCTGAACGGCTATGCAGTCACCTTGATTAAAGGGATCGGAAACGATTTCAAAACGCTCGCCGTACATTTTTATGTGTTTGGACGTGCTGAAGCCGAGGTTTTTGATCCGGGCACATTTCTCGGAGCGGACGTGCATAGGACTTTCGGATGCAGCGGTTCTTTCCGGTACGGTTTGTGACATGGTTCTCCCTGGACGGTGCGCTCGGGTGTTAGGTCAGTACCTCACAGACCGACGGCTTTTTCGACACGGCCGATTACCTGTTGAACTCTGCCAGCTTGCTTTTCGGTGTTGCCTGAGACTTCCAGGTTAGGGTCGGTGGTTGCCTGTCCGACCTCTTCCTTGATTTTCCCAATCACCTGGTGGAGCTTGCCCTCGGCCTGATCTCTTGTGCTTGGCTTCAACATGGTTTTCTCCTGACTTTTTGGAATAGGCTGGTGTTTTCACACGGTTAGCGGGCACGCTTCGTGGTCACACTGGCATGCGATCTCGACTTCTTTGGAGCCGGCTTCTTTACAGGGTTGACCGCAGTACTTGTCTCCAGCTTGTACTGAGCACCGGCAGGGCAGGTGCGCACATTTATTTTGTTCGTTTGCCGTCATCATGATTGTTCTCCTCTTTGTAGCTCCGTCTCTTTTGGCGCCGGAACTTGTGAGGCACCAGTATCGAGGTTTAGGGTGGAGAAAACTGGTCAGAATTGACCGTTGTGATACACCGCGCTGGTCATAGTTTGGTCAGGAAGTCGACGATTTCGGGCTGGCTCCAGTCAACGGCGCCGATGAATTTGCGGCGGACGACCCCGTTGCGATCGATGATGTAAGTTTCGGGAAACTTGAAGCTGCCGTAGAGGTCGCTGCTTTTGTGATCGGGGTCGCGCACGGTGAGGAAGTCGATCTGGTGATCTTTCAGGAAACGCTGATAAGCATCACCACTGACGTCGACACTCACGCCCACGACGGTGATGCCCTTGGGTCCGAGGCGGCGCTGGAGATCGACCAGGGAAGGCATTTCTTCGACGCAAGGGGCGCACCAGGTCGCCCAGAAGTTCAAGACTAGAATTTGGCCTTGAAAGTCATGAAGGTCGACTTTGCGGTCGGCGTCCTGCACGGTGAATTGGGGAGCGGGGGTGCCGATGCGAGGAGGGCGGGAGCTACCATAACAACCGGCGAACAGGAGCGCGAGGGCGAGAAGAACGGGGATGCGTCGCACAAAGCTATAATAACGAATTCGGCGGATGGCGGCGTCTAAACCAGTAGAGGGCTGCAAGCAGTGTCAATTCCAGTAGTGTCCGTAATAGTTCCGGCGCGGAATGAAGAAGCGTGTCTGGGGGCGTGTCTGGAGTCGCTGGTGGGGCAAAGCGACGTTGGCTTCGAAACTATTGTTGTGGATGACGGTTCCACCGACCGCACGCGGGAGATTGCTGAGAGTTTTGCGGGCGTGCAGGTGGTGGACGCGGGGCCGTTGCCGGCGGGATGGAGTGGGAAGAATAGCGCGTTGACGGCGGGCGGGCGTCGGGCAAAAGGCGAATGGCTGTTGTTTACGGATGCGGACACGGTGCATCGTCCGGGATCGCTGGCGAGGGCGTTGGCGGAGGCGCGAGCGCAGGGAGCGGCGTTGCTGTCGTACTCTCCGGAACAGGAAGTGCATGGGTTCTGGGAGCGGGCGGTGATGCCGGTGATTTTTGCTGAGCTGGCGGGGAGATATCGACCGGCGGAGGTGAGCGATCCTAGGTCGGCGGTGGCGGCGGCGAATGGGCAGTACCTGCTGATTTCGCGGGAAGCGTATGACGCGGTGGGTGGGCACGCGGCGATTGCGGGGGATTTGCTCGAGGACGTTGCGCTGGCGCGGGCGGTGAAGCGGTCGGGGCGGAAGATTTTCTTTCGCTTTGGAGGAGATGCAGTGCGGACGCGGATGTATCGCAGCTTTGGGCAGCTGCGGGAAGGTTGGACTAAGAATCTGGCGTTGTTGTTTCCGTCGGCTTTGAGGTTAGCTGTGGTGCGGTTGCTGGAGTTTGGGTTGATTGTGGGGAGTGCGGTGCTGGCGGGCAGATTGGGTGCGGAGGATCGAGCGGGAGCGGCGATTGCACTGGGACTTTTGTGCGCGGTTTTGTACGGATTGTTTCTGAGGCGGATTCGCAAGGCGCACTTTTCGTGGATTTCGGATGCTTTGGCGGTGATTGGGCTGCCGATGTTTTCGTATTTGCTTTTGCGGTCGACAGTTGCTCATCGCGAGGGCAAGGTTAGTTGGAAGGGGCGTGAGTATGGATCGCAGGGGGAGGCACTCCCGAGCGGTAGGACGAAGGCGGTGGGCGATGTTCGTGCTTAGTCGGGCGGTCGAGAGAAGCGAGAGCTTTAACCACAGAGGTCACGGGGAAACGAATACCGGTTCACAGTTCGCGCAGGGCTCAATTCTAAGGGGAAACTGTGGTCTATCTAACACGCAAGGCTGAGTTTGCGGCGTCGCATTATTATCACAATCCGGCGTTGAGTGCGGAGGAGAACCGGCGTCTATTTGGCAAGTGCAACAACCCCAATGGGCACGGGCATAACTACACGCTTGAGGTCACGGTGAAGGGTGCGGTCGATCCGCGGTCGGGATTTGTGATTGACCTGAAGCAGTTGAAAGACACGATGAACCGGGAAGTGCTGGAGGCTATGGACCACCGTTTTCTTAATAAGGAAGTGCCAGAGTTTGCGAGACGGATACCCACGACGGAGAATCTGGCGATTGCGGTCTGGCAACGGTTGGCTCCGAAGTTGACGCAAGCGAAGTTACATCGGGTGCGGGTGTATGAGACGGCGGATCTGTTTGTGGATTTCTACGGGGAAGTATGAAAGCGCATCTCACACGACGTTATCGATTCTCAGCATCGCACCGGCTGCATAGCGATGCCATGTCGGACGCGGAAAACGCGGCGACTTACGGCAAGTGCAACAATCCGCATGGACACGGCCACAACTATGCTCTGGAAGTCACGGTGAGCGGGCAGGTGGATGAGAACGGAATGGTCTGTAATCTGGTGGATCTGGATGGGTTCGTCGAGCGGGAGATATTGGATCGTTTCGATGTGCAGAACTTAAATACTTTGCCGGAGTTCGCGGAGTTGGTGCCTACTACAGAGAATCTTTCGATCACGGTTTACGATATTTTGCAGCGTGGGTTCAGGCTAGCTCATCTGGACAGAGTGAGATTTGAAGAGACTTTGATGAATTCGTTTGAGTACGCGGGAGACGAGCAAAAGCTTTAACCACAGAGGACACAGGGGATCACAGAGGAGAATCGGTGAAGAGTTCAGTCGAGAGTCCGACGATCACTAGCGCCAGTTTTGAGGAATTGGTGCGGGAGATGATTGTGAGGTTGGGGGAAGATCCTACGCGCGAAGGGTTGACGCGCACGCCGGAACGGGTTCATCGGGCGTACGAGCACTTGATGAAGGGATATAAAGAAGACCCGGAGGCGATGCTCAAGAACGCCCTGTTTACGGTCACGTATGACCAGATGGTGATTGTGAAAGATGTGGAGATGTTCAGCCTGTGCGAGCATCACATGCTGCCGTTTTTCGGGAAAGTGCATGTGGCCTATATTCCGAACGGGAAAGTGATTGGGCTGAGCAAGATTCCGCGGCTGGTGGATATATTTTCGCGACGGCTTCAGATACAGGAGCGGCTGACTACGCAGATTGCGGAGACGATCCAGAAGGCGATTGCGCCGCAAGGGGTGGGAGTGGTGATTGAAGCGCGGCACCTGTGCATGATGATGCGGGGAGTGGAGAAGCAGCATTCGGCGGCGGTGACATCGTCGATGCTGGGCTGCTTCCGCGATGAGCAGGAAACGCGGACGGAGTTTTTGTCGCTGATTCATAATCGGACGAACGGGGTCTAGGGTTCGCGGAGCTTTGGTTCCGCGGGACAGCCCTTTCGGCTTCGCTCAGGGCGGGCTAGGGGGACTGTCCTCACCGCGAGTATCGTGGTTAAAATCAAACATCATTTCAGCGGAAAAGTTGCCTTGATCACTGGCGGGGGCCAGGGGATTGGGCTGGCCATCGCGCGTGCGTTGGCGGCGGAAGGGTGCGACCTGGTCGTTGCCGGGAGAAAACAATCCACCCTCGATCAAGCCGCAAAGCAGCTGGCGAAGTTTGGCGTGCAGGTGTTGCCGGTGGCGTGCGATGTGCGCGATGAAGATGCGGTGGCAACCATGGTGGCGGCAAGCAGGAGGAAGTTTCGGCGGCTGGACATCCTGATCAACAATGCCGGGGTGGCGAATGAGGGCCTTCCGGTTGCGAAGCTGCCGGTAGAGGCATGGCGGCAGGCGATTGATACCAACCTGACCGGAACATTCCTGGTGACCAAGGCGGCGTTGCCGCTGATGAAACGCGGCGGGACGATTTTGAACAATCTTTCCATCGCCGCGAAGACGGCATTCCCCAACATGGCCGGGTACGTGGCCGCGAAGCACGGAGCGCTGGGGCTGACCAAGGCTTTGCGCGAGGAACTCCGGCCGCAGGGAATCAGGGTGATTGCGCTGATGTTGGGAGCGGTCGATACCGATATCTGGGAGTCATTCTGGTCGGAAGCGCCGCGGAAGAAGATGATGTCGACGGAGACGGTGGCGCGAGCGGTGGTGGATGCGCTGCGATTGCCGGACAATAGTACGGTGGAAGAGTTGGTGATCAGGCCGACGGCGGGGGCGCTGTAGAACCTATCCCAAAAAGCGGCCACGAATTAAACCTAACCCAAGCCGCAGATTTCCGCAGATAAACGCTGATCAAAACACTAGAAGAAAAGTTCGGGGGAGACGTAGAATTTTCGGCTGAGTTTGCGAATGTGTTCGGTGGTGAGCTTGCGTTTGCCGCTTAGGACTTCGGAGATGATGCTGGGAAGTGCTGAAGATGTCCAACAGGTCTTTCTGTTGCAGATCGTTGGCCGCCATGAGCTCTTCCAGCGCGGCGATGGGAGTGGCCGGCTTCAGGGCATAGTGACGCTCTTCGAAGTCTTCAATCAGCAGGGTAAGAAGGTCGGCCAAGCGTTGTTCGGCGGTGCTCAGCTTTGATCCCTTGCGGTCGAGTTCATCGAGGAGGGAAGTATAGCGCTCGTTCTCTTTCTCGCTGTGAATGACCGCGGGCAAGGTTTTGGCGAGGAGGGTGGCGTATTGGAGATCGGCTTCCGTGATCATTGGCTTTCAGGGCCTCGGGTTAGTAGTCGCCGGGTAGGGGGAGGAGGTCGGTCGCCGTCGTTTGTCCTTAATATTCATCGACAAGGGGGCGGGAAGACTTCGATCAGTGACGTTACCAAAGTCACTCTTGCATCCCCGAGATTCGCGAACGATAATGAACAATAGAGTTGTTTGATACTAAGAAGGAAATCCCAATGTCTTTAGCCAAATTAAAACGGTCGAAGGAAGATCAATTTGAGGAATTTGCCGAACGTATCGCAAGTGACATCAACGAACGAGCGGCTAAAATGACTTCCGAAGAACGGGCGCAAGCCGACTCCGAAACTAAGAAGATTGCTGACCGAGTACAGCATCGTACTCGTTAAGCGCGGCTTCGATTTCCTGGCTGGAATACCCCCAAACTTTTAGAAGTGCCCGCAGATCTTCACGCGTGCCGCGACGAAGGGTGCGGAGTACTGCGTCTCGTCTTTCGGCCTGCTGGTTGATCGCTTCGGTATTGACGGGGCGCTTCTTGCCGCGGCTCCGCTCTTCTCGGATTACATCGTCGAGATCATCGTCTTTCTTCACAGGTATGGCCGAGCCAGGAAACGTCGATGGCCCACGTTACTTCTCTGTTCCCAAGAAATCCAAAAGAGCCGAATGAGCCTTCTTAATCGGGCCTGCGCATGCGCCGATACTACTCACCGCGCGCTGGGCACTTTCTTGCAATGGGTCACTTCTTCCGGTCTGACCCACCATACCAGACACGTGTTGATTGGCGCGGCCAATTGCGACATATGCCTCAATCAGGAGGCCCTTCAGATCATCCCGCAAGGTTGCGATGGAACCTGCGCTGATTGCCTTGCGAAACTGTTCTTCCAGGAAGAGACACCCGAGTTGGTCGTGCGTAGTGTGGGCTGCGACCTTGACAGGCAGTTAGCAACTCATCGACATCTTTTTGCGAAAAGCGTTCAACTATTCTCCAACCGTCCGGCTCAATGTTCCGAGTTTGGGCCGGCGACTCCTCTAGAATGCATCCACTCCAGTCACACTCTGGCCGATGATCAGGGTATGGATGTCGTGGGTGCCTTCGTAGGTCTTTACGGATTCCAGGTTCATCATGTGGCGCATGAGGGGGTATTCGTCGGCTACGCCGTTGGCGCCGAGGATGTCGCGGGATTTGCGTGCGCATTCTAGGGCCATCCAGACGTTGTTTCGCTTGGCCATGGAGATGTGCTGAGCGCCGGCTTTGTCTTTATCTTTGAGTCTTCCCACTTGCAGCACGAGCAGTTGAGCCTTGGTGATTTCGTTAATCATCCAGGTTAGCTTTTCTTGTACAAGTTGATGAGAGGCAATGGGTTTGTCGTGGAACTGTTTGCGCAGAATGGAGTACTGTAACGCGCAGTCGTAGCAGGACATGGCTGCACCTAAGGCTCCCCAGGCGATCCCGTAGCGGGCTTGATTGAGGCACATCAGCGGGGACTTCAGGCCGCCGCTTTTCGGCAGGAGATTTGACTCGGGGATGTGGACGTCTTGCATCGACAAGCCAGATGTTACCGAAGCTCGTAGTGACCATTTGCCGTGAATGTCTTCGGCTTTGAAGCCGGGGCGGTCGGTTTCTACCAGGAAGCCGCGAATCTTGTTGTCTTCGTCTTCGACCTTGGCCCAGATGATGGCGACGTTGGCGATGGAGCCGGAGGTGATCCACATTTTTTCGCCGTTGAGGACGTATTCTTTGCCGACCTTGCGAGCGCGGGTGCGCATGCCTCCGGGGTTGGAGCCGAAGTCTGGCTCGGTGAGGCCGAAGCAGCCGAGCTTCTCGCCGCTTTGCAGGGCGGGCAGCCAGGTTTGTTTTTGCTCGTCGCTGCCGAAGGCGTAGATCGGGTACATGACCAGGGCGGACTGGACGCTGACGAAGGAACGCACGCCGGAGTCGCCGCGCTCCATTTCCTGCATGACCAGGCCGTATTCGACGTTTGACATTCCGGCGCAGCCGTAGCCTTTGAGGCTGGCGCCGAAGAATCCGAGGTCAGCCATGGGCTTGACCAGCTCGCGGGGGAAGCGGCCAGCGCGGTTGCACTCCTCGATGATGGGAATGAGGTTGTCTTCAATGAATTTGCGGGAGGTATCGCGGACGAGGAGTTCGTCGTCGGTGAGGAGAGCGTCGAAGCCGATGAAGTCAACGCCGCGGAATTTGAGGGACATGGGATTCTCTTTTCTGCTTGCGAATGCTGACGAAATTATTAGGAAGAAGGAACTTACCACGCTAACAAAGGGCTGCGGGGAGGTCAAACAGGGGCGGAAGGCGAATGCTAAAACCTTTACCACAGAGGGCACAGAGAATCACAGAGCAGGAACGCAAGGCGTCTAAGGCGTAATCTCAAATACAACTCCCCCGTTATAGCGACCGCCGTTGCCAGTCGTGCCGTAGAGTCGTCCTGAGTTTTGCGTCAATGCCCCAGGAGACGGTATTCCACCGTCAGCACAGTGAGAGCGAGCGCAAAAGGTGTAGAGGACGGTTTCCGTTCGCCCTTGAATCCGGAAGACGGTTCCGGCCCCGGAGGTAGTGGTGCCATAGGCTGCGTTCCCGCTGATGACTACTCCGGCGATAGGGCCACCTCCATCTTTACCGTCGAAGAGGAAGGACTCTTCGCGCCCCATTGAAGGCGAAACTTTGAAAACGCCGCCGCAATAGTAAGCACCGCAATCTTTCAAGCCACCAGAACTGAGTGTGCCATACAAATTACCGGCGGCATCGATGGCCACGCCTGACTCAGACACACCCCCGTGCTTTTGGGTGAAATTGAAAAGCACCGTTTCCGTCCAGCTGCCGTTCGAATTCGGCGACAACTCATAGAGCACACCCCATGAGCCGTCTTTGCCTCCCGTTTCCGTCGTCCCGTAAAGGTTGCCTGCGTTATCTAGCGTTACCCCACCCCAAGGCGCATCTCCATCGTCCGAGCAGTTATTTTGGCAAAAGTTATGAATCACAACCTCAGTCCAGGTTCCACCAGGGGCCTCCGGAGGTATCAACTGATAAACTATCCCGCGGTTGGTCACGCCTCCGCTTGGAGTTGTTCCATATAAACTTCCAGTTGCATCGGAAGTTAGTTGGGCATAGGTAGGAGTTTCGCCGTCTCCTTCCACCTGGCCGCCAAAGCTATAGAGGACGCTATGGTTCCACGTTCCGCCTGATGAGGGTAATAGTTCAAAAACAGTGCCACAACCGTTGATCGAACCGCCAAAGCCGGTGCATGGTCCCGTGCCACCCGCGGAAGTTGTGCCGTACAGATTCCCGGAGCTGTCGATTAGTAGGCCGGCCTGCGGAACCGCTCCATCAACGCAGTTGGGGTAACCGGATTGGCAGAAGCTGTAGAGCACGGTTTCACTCCAGCCGCCTTCCGACGAAGGGCTCAGCTCAAATAGGGTGCCGCATCTTAAGGAGTTCTGCGTGCAATTAGTACCTCCGCTTGCGGTCGTGCCGTAGATGTTCCCTGCGCTGTCGAAAATGAGTGCTCCATTGGGATTGCTACCGTCATTGGTTCTACCATTAGTTCCAAAGGCATATAGCACACTCTCTTTGGCAGGCTGCGCCACAGCAGCAGTAGTACAAACAACCAATAAAACCAGTGATCCAAGAACCGGGTTGTGAAGTTTGCTGGTGCGCACTTCGGCCTCCGCACTCAATAGCGGGTTCAAGTCTCTCTCGCCCTAGACCGCAAGTCAATGGCGGTCCGGCGCGCTTGGGCCCGCAAGAACAGTTCTTCGAGCGGAGGGCCCTAGTACACCAGAAACAAGTAAGCGCTCATGCTGCCAATGAGTGGACTGCTCTGCAAGCCGGTATTGGTGGATGTTGCTTCCTGGCTGTCGGTGGCATAGGCATAAAGGATGTGTAGTCCCAGTTGCAGCGGAGTCTTGATTTTGCCTTGGAAGCGCCCGGAGCCAACACTTTCTGCGGTAAGCCATGGGCCCTGGCAGGTATCAACCTGGTATAGCAGTTCGTCGATCTGGGTGGGGTTGGGTTTGAATCGGTCGGCGGCTGCGAAATTGAAAGTCGGCGTGGAATTCCGCGTTATGTTGTGGGGAAATTTGCCGATTCCGACCAGAATCGGGATCCGCTGCACTTCCTGCTCAGTAACGACGGTGGAGTTGTTCGTTTGCACATTGGCCACGTAGACCTTGCCGGTGATTGGGTTCACGGCCACGGCGGTGGGAAGGAATGCGTTGAAATCGTCGATACCGGTGGTGGTGTTGGTGGTCCCGTCGATCACCGTGACGTTATTGCTGTACTGGTTGGTGACATAAATTCGGTTGGCCACAGGGTTCACCGCGACGGCGTTGGGCCCGTCCGCGTTCGGACCCATGACAGTGGTGGTGGTGTTGGTGACGCCGTCGATGACGGTGACATTGCGGCTTCCAATATTCGCCACGTAAACTTTGTCGGTCACCGGGTTCACTGCGATTGCGTAGGGCGACTTGGCGTTGGGATCGGTAACGGTAGCAGTGAGGTTGGTAGCGCCATCGATCACAGTAACGTTATTGCTGCCTGCGTCGGATGGCCCGCCATTGGCCACGTAGATTTTGTTGGTCACGGGGTTCACCGCCACGGCAAAGGGCTGTTTCGCGTTGGGATCTGCGACCGAGACGGTGTGGTTCGTCGCTCCATCGATCACCGTGACGTTATTGCTGTTCAGGTTGGTGACGTAGATTTTGTTGGTGACGGGGTTTACGTCAACGGCCGTGGGGCTGGTTCCCACGGCGACCGTGGCCGTGGTGTTGGTGGCACCATCGATCACGGTGACGTTATTGCTGGCGTAGTTTGCAACGTAAATCCGGTTGGTCGCGGGATTCACCGCGATTGCGAAGGGAATTGTGGCATTCGGATCGGTCACGGTTGTGGTGGAGTTGGTGGAGCCGTCGATTACCGTGAGGTTGTTGCTGCCCCCGCCGTTCAATCCCGCACCATTGGCGACATAAATCTTGTTAGTGATTGGGTTCACGGCCAGGGCATCCGGGCCTACGGCGTTGGGGTCGATAACGGTGGTGGTGCGGTTGGTAGAACCGTCGATTACGGTAACGCAACCGGCATTGCATTCGCCTCCATTGCCGCCGATGTTGGCCAGGTAGATCTTGTTGGCGGAGGGGTTCACCCCGACCGCAACCGGCCCGGTGGCGTTGGGGTCGGTCACGGTGGCAAAGACGTTTGTCCTGCCGTCGATGACGGTGATGCTCTGGCTGTCAAAATCGCCGACGTAAACCTTGTTGGTTACGGGATCGACAGCCAGGGATTGAGGTGACACAGCGTTAGGATCGTCGATAGTTGTGATGCGGTCTGTAGCGCCGTCGATCACGGTGACGTTGCTGCTTCTTTGATTGGCAACGTAAATCCTATTGTCCACAGGGTTCACGGCTACGACCATAGGCTCATCGGCATTAGGATCGGTGACGGTGCGGGTTTGGTTGGTTGCTCCGTCGATAACGGTCAGGTTGCCGAATCCAGCGGTGCCTCCAAAGTTAGCGACGTAGATCCTGTTGCTCACGGGATTGACGGCGATGTGGATAGGCTGCGTGCCGGTGCTGACGGTGGTAGTAGCATTGGTGGCTCCGTCGATGACGGTGACGTTGTTGCCGCTCTGGTTGACGACATAGATCTTGTTGGTGACGGGGTTCACAGCGACCGCGGTAGGGGCGTTGCCCACATTGACCGTGGCAATGTTGTTGGTTGTTCCATCGATCACCGTGACATTGTTGCTGTCCACATTGGCCACGTAAATTCGGTTGGTAAGCGGGTTTACGGCCACGGCGACTGGTCCAGCGGAGTTGGGATCGATAATTGAGGTAATGGCATTGGTCGCCCCATCGATCACGGTAACGCTGCCAAAGCGGGCAGCGTACTGCGAACCTTGATTTGAGAAATTGGCCACGTAGATCTTGTTGCTCACCGGATTTACTGCCACGGCCTCAGGCTTAACCGCGTGAGGATCGGTGAGGGTGGTTATGGCGTTGGTGGCGCCGTCGATCACGGTGACGTTGTCGCTGATGTTATTGATCACGTAAATCTTATTGGTTACCGGGTTCACGGCCAGGGCCCAGGGGAACGAGGCGTGGGGATCGGTGACTGAGGTGGTGGCGTTGGTGGCGCCGTCGATCACGGTGACACTGTTAGTGAAAAACTCGGGCACGTAGAGCTTATTCGTGACGGGGTTTGCCGCGATGGCTTGCGGCGCACCCGCGAGTGGGATGGCCGCCGTCACGGTCTGGCCTGTCAGGCTGGCTGTCCCGGCTAAGCAAACGAAGAAAATGCCTATCAGGTGCGGGAGAAAGAGTCGAAATCCCCCCGTTTCGATGGTGCGCGGGATATGCATGGTTACCTCCCGAAAGCCGAAGAGCGCGGTGCTGCAACCCAGGGCAATGCGCGGTCCGAAAGAAGCGCAAACAGCGGCCCGATTATCGTCTGGAAGTGGGGTTGGGTCAAGAGAGTCTTCCTACTCCGTCATACCATGGCAATGCAACAGGCGCATGGCACGACCAACCTGACATCGCGCCGGCACAGCACTGTCAAAACCGTCGTTTTGACAATCCTTTTGCAAAATCGGTGGGTGGAGGGGTAAGGTGAGGCATCTAAACTGTTCAGGAGATGCGATTGCGGAAAGTGATGCTGCTGGCGGGGTTGCTGGTTGGCTGGTGCGGGGCCGCGATGGGGGCGGAGCCGCCGGCGGATATAGTCACGCTGGACAGCGGTTTTCACTTTCTGTATGACTTGGACTTCGATCGTGCGCATGGAGCGTTTGCCGCGTGGCAACAGCAATTTCCGGACAATCCGCTGGGACCGGCATGTGAAGCCGCGGCGTTGCTGTTTTCGGAGTTCAATCGGCTGGGGGTTTTGGAGTCGCAGTTCTATCAGGATGACAAGGCATTTAATGCGCGGCGGGAGTTCACGCCTGATCCGGGGGTGCGAGTGCGCTTCAACGCCGCACTCGATCAAGCCGAGAAGTGGGCGCAGGCACGGCTGGCCAAAGATAGTAGGAATCGGGATGCATTGTTCGCAATGACGATGGCTTCGGGGTTGCGGGCGGACTACGCGGGGCTGATCGAGAAGCGAAATTTGGCGTCGCTGCATTTCACCAAGCAGGCGACATCCTGGGCGCAGCAGTTGCTGGTTGTAGATCCGGGTTGTTATGACGCGCATTTGGCGACCGGCGTCAGCCAATACATTGTCGGTAGTATGTCGGCCCCGGTGCGCTGGCTAGTGCGCCTGGGGGGAGTTTCAGGAGATAAGGAAGCCGGCATTCGGGAGTTGCAAGTGACCGCGGACCGCGGGCAATATCTGGCGCCGTTCGCGCGGATTCTGCTGGCTATCGCGTATGTGCGTGAGAAAGACAAGCCGCGGGCGCGCGAACTGTTGGTGTCTTTACGTAACGATTTTCCGCAGAATCCCATATTTGCCCGCCAGATCAGCCGACTGGACGCGCAGCACTGATTTCCCAAAAACAGCCACGGCTTCGCACGGATAAAATCGAAGGCGGATATCGGGTGATTTATGAGAAATTCATCGGGTTGTAACAGTCCTGTAACATTCCAGCCGTAAAAACGAGCGTACTAAACAATTCACCTTGGAGGAATCGCCGCGTGATACGACGAATTGCGCTGTTGTGTCTGGCTCTAGCGGTACCCGCATGCGCGCAGACCACGTTGAATGGGGCGGGCGCAACTTTCCCAAATCCGATTTATTCGAAGTGGTTCAGTGAGTATCACAAAGCACATCCTGATATTCAGATCAACTATCAACCGATCGGGAGCGGGGGAGGAATTCGGCAGGTGCTGGCGGGGACGGTTGATTTTGGGGCCACGGACGGGCCCATGAGTGACGAGCAACTGGCGCAGGCGAAGAGCAAAATCCTGCATGTTCCGACGGTGCTGGGCGCGAACGTTCCGGCCTATAACATTCCGGGAGTTACTGCGGAGTTGAAGTTTACGCCGGAAGCGCTGGCCGGCATTTTCCTGGGCAAGATTGCCTCGTGGAACGATCCCGCGATCGCGACGGCAAACCCTGGTGTGAGTCTTCCCAATCAACCCATCATTGTGATCCATCGCTCGGATGGCAGCGGTACCACCTACATCTGGACGGACTACTTATCGAAGGTGAGTCCAGACTGGCAAAGCCAGGTGGGTAAAGGCGTTTCTGTGAGATGGCCAGTTGGTCTGGGTGGCAAGGGAAACGAGGGCGTTGCCGGCATGATTCGGCAGATGCAAGGTTCCATCGGCTACATTGAATTGATTTATGCCATCGAGAACAAGATTTCCTATGGAATCGTAAAAAACGGGGCGGGAAATTTCGTTAAGGCCAGTCTGGGAAGTGTTACGGCAGCTGCAGCTTCGGTCAAGAGCATGCCGGCGGACTTTCGGGTTTCGATTACCAACGCGCCTGGCAAAGACGCGTATCCCATTTCAAGCTTCACCTGGCTGTTGATTCCGGCGCAATCGAAAGACCCCGCCAAGGGGAAGATTCTCGCGGATTTTCTGGCCTGGATGGTAGACGACGGGCAGAAGATGACGGCAGATCTGGCGTATGCGCCGCTGCCGGAATCGGTGACGACGAAGGTCAAGCTGGAGATCAAGCAGGTCCGATAGTCAGAGTCAAATCCGTGTAATGCAAGGCCGCCTCCGTCTCGAGGCAAAAAGGAGAAAAGATGAAGTGCCTTCTAAGGTGGTGCGTAGTTCTGCTTATGGCAGCAAGCTCGCTGGCGCAGACTGCCCCGGCGAAGAAAAAAGCAACAACCAAAACGACGGCAACGGGAACCGTCTCAGCGGCCGACGTACAGGAATTGAAAAATGCGCTGGCCGCGCAACAACAACAGATTCGTGAACTGAAGTCTGAGATGCAAAGGCGGGACGCGGCCTTGCAGCAGGCACAGCAGCAAATGCAGGATGCGCAAGCGGCAGCGGCAGCGGCGCAGGCCAAAGCGGACCAGGCGGCGCAGCAAGCCAGTCAACAACAGCAGGCAGTGTCTGATCTGA
>Ga0210405_10001151_pt1 | contig 31601 bp, 31 predicted proteins | sample IncBWH11MmetaG_FD_155492 | JGI IMG/M metagenome (GOLD analysis project Ga0210405, IMG submission 155492) | Forest soil microbial communities from Barre Woods Harvard Forest LTER site, Petersham, Massachusetts, United States - Inc-BW-H-11-M | ecosystem: Environmental > Terrestrial > Soil >...
CGCCGAAATAGATATCGGCGCGCGCCGGGCCGACGATGGCCGAGCCGGTATCCTGCCCCACCATCAGGCGGCGGAATTTCGTCGCCGCCTTTTCGTTGGTCAGCGGCAAATCGGCGGCGATGAAGAACGGCGTGCCATAGACGTGCAAGGCATGATCGATCGCAATCGAGCGGCCTGGAACCAGCGGCGCGCCCTCGGCGCCGACCGCCTCGTCCTCGGTGGCGAGATCGGTGATGCGGAAGAAGACATAAGATTTGTTCTGCGCCCGCAGCTCCTTGGCTTGATCCGGATTGGCGTCCATCCATTCGCGGATGCGCTGCATCGACATTTCGTCCTTGGGGATCACCTTGCGGTCGATCAGGACACGGCCGACCGGCGTATAGGGCCAGCCGTTATGGGAATCGTAGTTGACGCGCAGGATAGTGCCATCCTCCAGCCTGATCCGTGCCGAGCCTTGGATCTGCGCGAACAGCACGTCGACCGGATCGTGCAGCCAGCAGATTTCCAGGTGCCAGCCGTCTAGCGCGCCGTTCTCGATTTCGCCGCGGTCGTAATACGGCACGATCTTGCGGCGGCCGACGCGGCGGCCGACTTTGACGCCCTTCGACGGGAAAGCATCGCCGAGCTTGCGCCGCCCGGCCACGACCAGATTGGGCGGCCGGCGATAAAGCGGCGCGGTGAACTGGCCGGTCGGCACCCGCGAGCCTTCGATGATGGGCTCGTAATAGCCGGTGAGAAAGCCGGACGCATCGCCGAGCTTGCTGATGCGCAGCGGCGTGAAATTTTCTTCGAAGAATTTTTTCGCGCCGTTGTCGTCGAGCGGAATGGCAGCGAGCGCGCGGGCACAGACCTCCTTGAGCGCGTCGCCGACCGGACCGGCGTCGCGACCCGACCGCTGCCTGGTGGTCGTGAGCACGCGGCAGCTGGCGAGAAACGTCGAGAACGCCGCGGCGTGATCGTCGTTGGTCCAGCCGTCGACGTCGGCCCATTCGGCCGGTTCGTATTGCGTGTCGGGAAATTTGATCGGCTCGGTTTCCGCGGCGCGCGCCGCGGGCGATTGGCCGGCCAGACCGATGAGCAGCACGAACAGACAAAAAACCCGGCAATAAGCCGCCATCGGCGTTATTGTCCGGCTTCCGTCGCGACCACTTTCCAGTTGGGATCGCGCGAGGTGACGTCGCGCGCGAACGTCCAGACATCAGTGACGTCGGTGACCTTCTCGGCGTTGCCGTCGATCACGGTGCCGTTGCGGTCGCGCGTCGAGGACACCAGCTTCGAGACGAAGCGGACGGTGATCTGCGCCGTGCTCTTGCGCAACTCGGCCGCCGTGATGGTCGAGCCGTCGACCGAGACAAAGCGCGTCTCGGCGGTCTCGCCGCGGTTTTCCCGTTCGGTGATCGCGGCATCGAAGCCGTCGAACACTTCGCGCGACAACAGATTGCGCAACTGGCGGCGATCGCCCTCGGCAAAGGTGGTGACGATCATCTCATAGGCGGCGCGCGCGCCGGTGATGAAATGCTGCGCGTCGAAATTGGTGTCCGCGGCCGCGATCGCATCGAGCCCGGCGGCGACCGCCGAGCCGGTTTCGGCAATGCCCTTCCAGCGCTCGCCCGCCGCCTGAGCCGGCTCGGCTGGGCGTGCCGGAGTTTCCGCGGTCGGCGGAGTCAGGGTCACGACCTTGTCGGTCGCCGGGCTGCGCACCACGTCACGCGCCGAATATGGGTCGTAGGGCGGCCGCTCGCGCCCGGTACGTTGGCCCAAGACGCTGCGAAGCCGCAGGAAAATGAATACGGCGAGCGCCAGAAAGATGATGGTGTAGATGTCGAACACGTTTGACATTCTCTCGGCGTCGCAATTGGCGGAACGATGCGTTCCTTGAAGCTTTGGCCCAAAGCCACGAATAGCTTGTGGGAACCCGGTTCCCACTCGTTATGTAGGCACGCGCGGGGTGCCATCCAGAGGCCGCTCGACATGACGACAGCGCGCCGGCGAAAGTCTAAACGATTGCCGCCGCCGCGCCAACATCGCAAGGCGCCGGGATGTTGAGCATGGCCGCCCCTGCCCCGGGGCTCGCAATGCAGGCCTTCATTTGAGCAGGCCCGCCGAAATTGGCCGCATTATCGCCCCGAAGGCAGCCTGCCGGCCGGCATTGTTCGCTTCCCAGCCCTGTGTTAGCCAAGCCGGCAATGCCCGCGCGCGCCGGAGATTGGTATGTCGACGACAAATGGCGGCCCCCAGCCACAGATGGCGATGCCTCAAATCGCCGTTCTCGCGCAATATGTGAAGGACTTGTCGTTCGAGAACCCGCATGCCCCGCGCTCGCTGGCGCCGAGCACGCAACAGCCGACCATCAACATTCAGGTCAACGTCGAAGCCGCGCCCGTGAGCGAGACCGACTTCGAGGTGACGTTGCGTCTGGAGGGTAAGGCGGAATCTGACGGCTTGGTACTGTACAGCTTCGAACTGGTCTTCGCCGGCATGTTTCGCGTCGTGAACGTGCCGGCGGACAGCCTGCAACCGTTCGTATTGATCGAATGCCCGCGCTTGCTGTTTCCGTTCGCGCGCGAAATCATCGCCACGTCGGTACGCAATGGCGGCTTCCAGCCGTTGCTGCTCAACCCGATCGATTTCGTCGAGCTCTATCGCCAGCGCCTGGCGGCAGCGCCGGCAGCACCGCCGCTCAATCCAACTTGATATAATCGCGCCAGATCGCGCCGTCGCCGAGCGTTGCTATGAAGCGCCGGTGCGCGGCACGCTCCTCGTCCGTCACGCTCGCTGCAAGCGGCTCGGCGCGCTCGCGCACGACAATCGCCGCGCCGACCGCCGCGGTCGGGGTCGCCGATTGCGAGAGCACGAGCGACGCCTGGCGCGCGCCGATCAATTCGACATAGACCTCGGCCAGGAGCTCGGCATCGAGCAGCGCGCCGTGCTTGGTGCGCCGCGAATTGTCGATCGCATAGCGCTCGCACAAATCGTCGAGCCGATTCGATCCGCCCGGATGCTTGCGGCGCGCAATGACGAGCGTGTCGATCATGCGCTCGCGGTTCACCCCGGCGCGCCCGACGCGCTCCAATTCGGCGTTGAGGAAGCCCAGGTCGAACATCGCATTGTGCGCGACCAACTGGGCGTCGCCAAAAAAGCCGATGAGCTCGTCCACCTTGTCGGCGAACAACGATTTGTCCTTGAGGAAGTCGCTCGACAGCCCGTGAATCTTGAAAGCGGATTCCGGCATGTCGCGCTGCGGATTGAAGTAGCAGTGGAACACCTTGCCAGTCGGAAAGCGGTTGACCAGCTCGATGCAGCCGATCTCGACCAGCCGATCGCCCTGGAACGGATCGAGGCCGGTGGTCTCGGTATCGAACACGATCTCGCGCATCTCATCTTCCAAATCGGAAATTGGCTGGCCGAACCGCCGCTACGAATCACGGCTTTCGCGGCATTTTAGCGACCGCCTTGAGAATGTCGTGCACCTGGGCGCGGGCGTGATCGAAGCTTTGCGAGCTATCCACGATAAAATCCGCCCGCGCGCGCTTTTCCGCGTCCGGCATCTGCTTGGCCAGAAGTGCGGCGAACTTCTCCTCGGTCATTCCCGGCCGCGCCAAGGCGCGGCGGCGCTGGACTTCCGCCGGCGCCGAGACCACGACAACGGCATCGCAACTGGAACTGCCTCCGATCTCGAATAGGAGTGGGATATCCAGCACGACCACGGGCGCTCCACTGGCCTGCGCGCCGGCAAGGAACTTTTCCCTGGCCATGGCGACCAGCGGGTGCACGATGGCTTCAAGCCGCGCCAGCGCGGCCTTGTCGTCGATGACTTTTGCCGCAAGCCTGCCGCGGTCGACTTTGCCGCCGGACGTCGTGCCGGGAAACGCCGCCTCGATGCCGGCCACTGCTTCGCCTTCGTAAAGCGCGTGCACCACGGCATCGGAATCGTGCACCGGCACGCCGGCCTCGGCGAAGAATTTTGCCGCCGTCGATTTGCCCATGCCGAGCGAGCCGGTCAGACACAGGACGAAGGGTTTCGCGCCGCTCATTGTGCCAGACATCCGTGGCGGCGCAGGAAATCCAGTGCCGTTAGCAGCGGCAAGCCGAGCACAGTGAAATAGTCGCCGTCGAGCCGTTCGAACAGCTGAATGCCAAAACCTTCGAGTTGATAGGCGCCGACGCTCGCGGTCGCGGCATCGCCGACGGCGTCGAGATAGTCGTCGAGGAAACGGTCTGAGACCGCGCGCATGGTGAGGCGGGCAACGCCGACATGTTCGAACAGCACGGCACCATCCTGGACAAAAGCGATCGCCGAATAAAGCTCATGGGTGCGGCCGGACAGGGCGCGCAGCTGCGCCCGGGCCGCTGCCCGGTCGGCCGGCTTGGTAAATCGCCGGCCGTCGAGCGACAGCGTCTGATCGGCGCCGAGAACGAGACGTCCGCGATTGCGCTCTGCTATGACGGCAGCCTTTTCACGGGCCAAGAGCGCCGCGATTGCCACCGGCGCCTGCAAAGGCGCACCCGCTTCCACGCCGCGCTCGTCGATATTGGCCGGGCATATCTCGATCGGAACGCCGGTAGCTTCCAAAAGCGTTCGACGCACCAGGCTTCTGGAGGCCAGCACCAGCGGCGTCGCGGCGAGCCACAGCGGCATCGGTCACGACGCCTTGTGGCGGCGGCGCTCGCCGAGCAGCGCCATAACCGCGGCCGCGGTTTCTTCGATCGAGCGCCGCGTCACGTCGATCAGCGGCCAATTGTGTTTCGCGCACAGCCGGCGCGAGGCGGCGATCTCCTCGGTGACGGCCTGACGATCGATATACTGATCGTCGTCGCGCTCCACTTTGAGGCCGAGCAGCCGGTTTTGCCGGATCTGCACGATGCGCTCGGGCGTGGCGAACAGGCCGACGACCAGGGGCCGCGATAGCCGCTCGACATTGGGCGACAAGGATACGCCCGGCACCAGCGGCACGTTCGCGGTCTTCACGCCGCGGTTGGCGAGATAGATCGAGGTCGGCGTTTTCGACGTCCGCGATACCCCGACCAGCACGACGTCCGCCTCCTCCAGGTCGTCGGTCTGCTGGCCGTCGTCATGCATCATGGTGTAATTGAGCGCATCGATGCGGCGGAAATATTCGGCATTGAGCGTGTGCTGGGCGCCGACCTTATGGGTGGTTTCGGCGCCCAGATAGGCCTGGAACAGGTGCAGCACCGGCCCGAGGATCGACAGGCATGGCAGGCCCAGGTCACGGCATTTGGTCTCCAGCCGTTCGACCAAATTCTCCTCGAGCAGCGTATAGAGCACAATGCCCGGCGATTCCTCGAGATCGGCTAGCGCCCGGTCGAGCTGCTTCTGCGTCCGCACCAGGGGATGCACATGCTCGACCGGCTGGACTTTGGCGTATTGCGCCGCCGCGGCGCGCGCGACGGTAATCAAGGTTTCGCCGGTCGCGTCCGAAATCAGGTGCAGATGAAAGTAACCCGGTGCTTGGGCCATAGCAGGGTTGGGCCATAGCGAAATTGGAATAACCTGTCGACGACTGGGGAGAAGGCCATGGCTTGGCGTGGGGTGCAAGCACAATAGGGAGAATGCCGGCCATTCCGTCCACATCCCTGCCGCTGTGATGTCGTACGACGATGATGTGGCTGGTAACTAATGGATTGTGGATGGCCGCGTTGCGGCATGTCAAAACCGACCGTTCTAGGCCGTAAAACGGCCCACGCAGCGCCACCACCGCTGCCAAGAGACACAGGGATATGTGGGCAGAGTGTGGATGACGTGTGCGTAGAAATGTATGAGTCTAATCAACGGTCAAACCACTACAACAGATTCTAGTAAACTTAGTTTGGATTAGGACTGGAGCGTGCCGGATAATCCTGCGATCAAACCTCTGCTCCGCGCGCTGGCAGGCGAACGATGTGTCGTTCCGCCGATTTGGCTGATGCGGCAGGCGGGACGGTATCTTCCGGAATATCGGGCAATCCGCGAGAAGACGAATAATTTTCTTGACTTGTGTTTCAATCCGGAGCTCGCCGCAGAAGTTACGTTGCAGCCGATTCGCCGCTTTGGCTTTGACGCTGCAATCATGTTTTCCGATATTTTGGTGGTGCCGCACGCTCTCGGTCAGCGTGTGACATTCGAGACTGGTGAAGGACCGCGCCTCGATGCACTCAAAGACCCCGCGGCGCTTAAACAATTGCGAACTGAGATTGATCACACCAAACTTGCGCCGATCTATGAGACGATTGCACGGGTCAAGCCGGAACTGCCGTCTTCGGTCGCGCTGTTAGGCTTCTGCGGAGCGCCATGGACGGTGGCAACCTATATGATCGCGGGCTGCGGCACGCCCGATCAAGCGCCGGCGCGGCTGTTCGGTTATCGGCATCCCGAGGCCTTCGCAAAGCTGATCGAAGTCCTGATCGAGGCTTCGGCAAGCTACCTGATCAGGCAGTTTGCAGCCGGTGTCGACGCGGTACAGATCTTCGATACCTGGGCGGGAATATTGCCGGCCGGCGAATTCAGCAAATGGTGCATCGAGCCTATGACGCGGATCGTAGCGATCGTGCGTAAACATATTCCGGCCGCGCGCATCATCGGCTTTCCGCGCGGTGCCGGGACCGAGTTGCAACGTTATCTGCGTGTCGTGCCGATTGATGCTGTGGGGCTCGATTGGATGATGGAATTAAATTTTGCGCGCGACTACATCCAGCCGCTGCGCACCATTCAGGGCAATCTCGATCCGTTGGTGTTGCTCGCCGGCGGAGCAGCACTCGATCGGGCGATCGACGCCATCCTTGAAACGTTCGGACAGCACCCGTTCATTTTCAACCTCGGCCACGGCATCCTGCCGGATACGCCAATTCCTCATGTGGAACGCCTGATCGCACGGGTGCGCGGTGCAACAGGCGGGTCTGGGGGGACAGCATGATGCGAATTCTTCTGCTTGTGATGATGGCCTATGCCACGGTGGGTCTTATCGTTAGCTTGACGGTCCATATTCTCTCGTTTTTTGGCGCCCAGTCGGGAAGCGAAACGCTATTCGTCGCCCTGCACGTGGGCATTTTTCCTCTGTGGATTCCGGTCGTATTGATTGCCCAAAAAGCCGTCGGGCCTGCACGGCGAAAGGACTCTTGGAAAATCATGCTGTCCGGTTGCCCGACTTGGATGAAATATATGACTTATGGATTTTTTTACTACGCAATCGCCAACTTCGTTTTCTTCATTGCAACCGCGGTCTTCATCGCGCCCGTGGCAAAACAAACCGGTGGCGTGCCGCCGCCGACCGTATGGCACGGATTTTCAGGCCATTGGATGGCATTTTATGCTGCCGGCCTGGCGGTGAGTACGAGTGCATATCGGCGCGGGTTCGATAATCTGACGCCTCGGTGCCCTAATGGTCACGTTGTCGGATTCGACGATGCGTTCTGTCCGACCTGCGGCGTTCGACTGGCCCCTTCGAATCAAAGCGCCGTGTGAGCTCATGTACGAATGGATCAAGGCGATACACATCATCGCCGTCATCGCCTGGATGGCGGGGATGCTCTATCTGCCGCGGCTGTTCGTCTATCACTGCGCCGCCGAAACCGGCTCGGTGCAGTCGGAGACCTTCAAGGCGATGGAGCGGCGCCTGCTGCGCGCCATCATCAATCCGGCGATGATCGCAACCTGGGTCTTTGGGCTGTGGTTGGCCTGGCTCGGGCCTGATTCTCGCTATGGCTGGTTCGCCTCCGGCTGGCTTTGGGCCAAGATCATCCTCGTTCTTGCGCTGTCGGCGGTGCATGGATTGCTGGCCCGGTGGAGAAAAGATTTTGCCCTGGACCGCAACCGGCATTCGCAGAAATTCTATAGGATAATCAATGAAGTACCCACCCTATTGATGATCCTCATCGTGCTCTTGGTGGTGTTGAAACCATTCTGAAGTTCACGCGTTCTTAGGGCAAAATCAGTCTCGCCTCTTGCTAGGACTGCGGTCTTTTCTTATCTTGGCGAAATCCCACCCGACGTAGGCGGATGCAGCTGAGTTCTGGCTCCAGTGAACTGGAGCCGATTGGTGCATCGGGGTCCGGGGCCCAAAGCTCCTTACAACCCAAAGACCTACGACCTTCCTGCCCGCCGGCGAAGCTGCAATCCAATCCTGCCGCCGGCTCAATTTCCATAGGATATTCTGAATGCGTGAAATGAAACTCCAAGAGCTCAAGACCAAATCTCCGGCTGAGCTCGTCACCTTTGCCGAAGAGCTCGAAGTCGAGAACGCCTCGACCATGCGTAAGCAGGAGCTGATGTTCGGCATCCTCAAGCAACTCTCGGCGCGCGAGACCGACATTGTCGGCGAAGGCGTGGTCGAAGTGCTGCCGGACGGTTTTGGCTTCCTGCGCTCGCCGGAAGCGAACTATCTGCCGGGGCCCGACGATATTTACGTCTCGCCCTCGCAAATCCGCCGCTTCGGGCTGCGTACCGGCGACACCATCGACGGCCATATCCGCAGCCCCAAGGAAGGCGAGCGCTACTTCGCTTTGCTGAAAGTCAATTCGCTCAATTTCGAGGACCCCGAGAAAGCCCGCCACAAGGTCAACTTCGACAATCTGACGCCGCTCTACCCGGACGAGTGGCTGAAAATGGAATTCGAGGATCCGACCAAGAAGGATCTTTCCGCGCGCGTCATCGACATCGTCGCCCCGGTCGGCAAGGGCCAGCGCGCGCTGATCGTGTCGCCGCCGCGCACCGGCAAGACCGTGCTGCTGCAAAACATCGCCCACTCGATCACCCACAATCACCCGGAATGCTATCTGATCGTGCTGTTGATCGACGAGCGGCCCGAGGAAGTCACCGACATGCAGCGCTCGGTGAAGGGCGAGGTGGTTTCCTCGACCTTCGACGAGCCGGCGGTGCGCCACGTCCAGGTCGCCGAGATGGTGATCGAGAAGGCCAAGCGCCTGGTCGAGCACGGCCGCGACGTGGTTATTCTGCTGGACTCGATCACCCGGCTCGGCCGCGCCTACAACACCGTGGTGCCCTCCTCGGGCAAGGTGCTGACCGGCGGCGTCGACGCCAACGCGTTGCAACGGCCGAAGCGCTTCTTCGGCGCCGCGCGCAATATCGAGGAAGGCGGCTCGCTGACCATCATCGCCACCGCCTTGATCGATACCGGCAGCCGCATGGACGAAGTGATCTTCGAAGAGTTCAAGGGCACCGGCAATTCGGAATTGATCCTCGACCGCAAGGTCGCCGACAAGCGCACCTTCCCGGCCATGGACATCACCCGCTCCGGCACTCGCAAGGAAGAGCTCCTGGTGCCGCCCGATCAGCTCAAGAAAATGTACGTGTTGCGTCGGATTCTCAATCCGATGGGCACCATGGACGCCATCGACTTCCTGCTCGACAAGCTGCGCAACACCAAGAACAACGGCGAGTTCTTCGACTCGATGAATACGTAACGCCGTCGTTTATCCACGAACGCTGCAGGTCATCCCAACATCACGTCTGTCGCGCTGTTTCGATTGCGCTCATGAGGCCTGCCGCATCTTTGACCGGCAGCGAGCAGGTTTCGCCGACGCAGACGAAAGCGGCGGGTTCGCTGGCGGCGGCGACCTTCGCCCGCGCCGGATGTTGCGGCGGCAGCGCCGCGACCGAACCAGCGTGAAAAACGATGCGGTTGAGCGGTGGCCAGGAGCGCGCAGCCGCCAATAGGGCTTGAGCGGCAGCGCCCTCCCCGGTCACCACGATCTCCGCCGCGCACAGCCGCAGATCGACGGCATTGAGCAGCGCCATGTGCATGTAGAGGTTCTCGACCGCTTGCGGCGCGACCGCCGCGATCAGCCGGTCGGCATGCTCAAGAAAGCGATACTCGCCGGCAAGCACCGCCAAGCGGATCAGATTCTGTGCAGCGACGGCGTTGTGGTTCGGCGTCGCTTCGTCGGCGGTCGACGCCGGGCGGATGACAAGACCTTCGGCGTCGGCGGCGGTGAGATAGTAGGTGCCGGTCGCGGCCTCGGCGTAGTCGCGATCAAGGGAGTGTTGCCAGGACAGCGCTTGGTCGAGGTAAGGTTTTTTGCCCGTTGCTTCATAGAGCGCGAGCGCGGCGCGGATCATCGCGGCGAAGTCGGAGGCGAGCCCCGGAAACTTGAGCTGGTCTTGGCGCCAGGAATGGCCGAGCCGATCGCCGCGCGTCATTGCGCGCGCCACGAACTCGAAGGCGCGCGCCGCCAGGTCCAGCCATGACGGCTCGCCAAACATCAGGCTCGCATTGGCGAGTGCCGCGATCATCAAGCCGTTCCAGTCAGCGAGCACTTTGTCGTCCAGGCCTGGACGCACCCGCGTGCCGCGTACCGCGAGAAGTTTTGCGCGCAAGCCGGCAAGCCGCGCTTCATCGGCTTCGCTGCGTTCCATCGGCTTAAGGCGATTGAGGATGTTGTGGCCCTCGAAATTGCCGCCCAAGGTCACGTCATAGTCCCGGGCGAAAAACTCGCCGTCCTCGTTGCCGAGTTCACGCATCGCCTCGGCGAGTGACCAGACATAGAATTTGCCTTCTTCACCTTCGGAGTCGGCATCGAGCGAGGCCGAAAATGCGCCCTCTGGCGTCGTCATTTCGCGTTTGAGCCATTCGACCGTTTCCCGGGCGCGCTGGCGATAAAGCGGCTTGCCGCTGCGCCGGTGCGCGATGGCGAGCAGCTCGAGCAGTTGCGCATTGTCGTAGAGCATCTTTTCGAAATGCGGCACCAGCCAGCGTTCATCCACCGAATAGCGCGAAAAACCGCCGCCGAGATGGTCGTAGATGCCGCCCTCGCAAATGTGGTCGAGGGTGATGTCGACGGCGGCGAAATAGCGCCGCTCGCCGGTGCGCAAGCCCCCCCGCCACAGCAATTCAAACAGCGCGGCTTGCGGAAATTTCGGCGCGCCGCGGGTGCCACCGTTGACTGGGTCGATGATGCCGCCAAGCTGCCGCGCCGCGTTGTCGAGCTCGGCCACACCAATCGTCACGGTGCCGGGTTTGCGCGCGGTCGCGGCGAGCTGCTCCATCAGCGCCGCGCGGTTGGTCTCGATCTTCTGCGGTTCCTCGCGGAACAGCCGGGCAATCTCGCGCAGCACGTCGACGAAGGCCGGCTTGCCGTAACGCGAGGTTTTCGGAAAGTAGGTGCCGCCCCAGATCGGCTCGCCGGCGGGCGTGAGAAACATGGTCAGCGGCCAGCCGCCATGTTCGCCAAGATGATGCAGCGCCGCCATGTAAATTTGATCGATGTCCGGCCGCTCCTCGCGATCGACTTTGATGTTGACGAACAGCTCGTTCATGACGCGCGCGGTGGCGTCGTCCTCAAAACTCTCGTGCGCCATGACGTGGCACCAGTGACAGGCCGCATAACCCACCGAGAGCAGGATCGGCCTGCCGGTGCGCTTGGCCTCCGCGAGCGCCTCAGGACCCCAGGCCCACCAGTCGACCGGATTGTGCTGGTGTTGCAGCAGGTACGGGCTCGTCTCCTGGGCGAGACGGTTTTCGTGCGAAGCTTGCGGCGACGTTGTCGTGGGTGCAGTAGACATGGCGGCACCGTAGCAATTAGCGCTCGGGTGGCGATAGCACCGAACCGCCGATTGCTTTCAACAGAGCGTTATGTCGGATCGTTCCACCATCTTCGCGCTCTCATCGGGCCGGCCGCCGGCGGCGATTGCCGTGGTGCGCGTGTCCGGGCCGCGCGCCGGCGGTGCCCTTGAAAAACTGATCGGGCGCCTGCCCGAGCCGCGTAAGGCGGCGCTGGCGCGCGTGCGCGATCCCCAGAGCAACGAGATCATCGATGAAGCGCTGGCGCTGTGGTTTCCGGCGCCGCGCAGCGAGACCGGTGAGGACGTGGCCGAGCTGCAGCTTCATGGCGGCCAGGCGGTCATTGCTGGCGTGCTCGGGGCACTCGGTCGGATAGAGGGTTGCCGGCCTGCCGAGGCCGGCGAGTTTACCCGCCGCGCTTTCGAAAATGGTCGTTTAGATCTTACGGCGGTCGAAGGCTTGGCCGATCTCATCGCCGCCGAAACTCAGGCGCAGCGCCGGCTCGCTTTTCGTCAGCTCAAAGGGTTGATAGGCGACCGCGCCGAGGCTTGGCGGCGACGATTGATCGAGGCGCAGGCCTTGGTCGAGGCGCGGATCGATTTTTCCGATGAAGCCGATGTGCCCGAAGATTTGGTCGGTCCCGCGCTTCATGCTGCGCAGCAATTGCGTGACGAGATCGCCGGTGTCCTTGCCGACGGCCGCCGTGGCGAACGCCTGCGCGACGGCCTTGTGGTCGCCATTGCGGGCCCGCCCAATGCCGGCAAATCGACCCTGCTCAATCGGCTAGCGCGACGCGAGGCGGCGATTGTGTCGCCATTTGCGGGCACCACGCGCGATGTCATCGAGGTGCATTTCGATCTCGATGGCTACCCGGTGACGCTTCTCGACACCGCCGGCATTCGCGACAGCGCTGAACCGGTGGAGCAGGAGGGCGTCCGGCGGGCCCGCGAGCGCGCTGCGGCAGCCGACTTGGTGCTCTGGGTCATTGACCCATCGGCCGACGGCTTAGCGGCCAATGGATGCCCGGAAAACCTGGCGAATGCAGAGATTTGGCTGGTCCGGAACAAAATCGATCTGGCTGATGCAAGTTCGTGTGTGAAGACAGGTAAGCAGGGTAATAATGAGTCTAAGTTCACTTTATCAATGTCTGCACTTACCGGGCAAGGTTTCGACGCCCTAAGTGCGGCTCTTTCAGCCTATGCCAAAACTTATTTTGCATCGACCGAAGCGGCCGTCATCACGCGTGCCCGGCACCGCCACGCGTTGGAGGAAACCGTGGCGGCGCTCGATCGCGCGGTGGTTCGGGATGACGGCAACGGTGAGGAGTTGATCGCCGAGGACTTGCGCGCGGCCGCGACGACGTTGGGCCGACTCACTGGCCGAGTCGATGTCGAGGATATTTTGGACGTCATCTTTCGCGATTTTTGTATTGGTAAATGAAAAGTTAACGACCACATCGGAGTGCTCTGGCTGCAAATGTTTCACGTGAAACATCGCCAAAAGCAACGCAAGGCCTCGTTTTGACCGTCAATGCGGCGTTGGCTACAAGGCCAGCGTCTTGGAGAATTTTTGGATGGACGTCCGCTTCGATGTGATCGTTGTCGGAGGCGGCCACGCCGGCTGCGAAGCGGCGGCTGCAGCCGCCCGCATGGGCGCGCGCACGGCGCTGATCACCCATCGCTTCGCGACCGTCGGCGCCATGTCGTGCAATCCTTCCATCGGCGGCCTCGGCAAGGGTCATCTGGTGCGCGAGATCGATGCGCTCGACGGCCTCATGGGCCGCGTCGCCGATGCCGGTGGCATCCAGTTCCGGGTGCTCAATCGCCGCAAAGGGCCCGCAGTACGCGGCCCGCGCGCCCAGGCCGACCGCAAGCTCTATGCGGCGGCGATACAGCAGGCGATCCGCGCGACCGCGAATTTGACGGTGATCGAAGCGGAGGTGGACGATCTCATTGTTGCGCAACACGTCACAGGCGTCCGGCTGGCCGACGGCCGCACGTTTGCGGCCGGCGCTGTCGTGCTGACCACTGGCACGTTCTTGCGCGGCTTGATCCATATCGGCGAGCGGCAAATTCCGGCTGGCCGGGTAGGCGAGGCGCCGGCGTTGGGGTTGTCGCGGACGCTGGAAAGCGTTGGCTTTGCGCTCGGACGGCTCAAGACCGGCACGCCGCCGCGGCTCGACGGCACGACCATCGACTGGTCGGCGGTGCAGATGCAGCCTGGCGACGAGCCGCCGGAGCCGTTTTCAGTGCTGACCGAGCGCATCGTCACCCCGCAAATCGAGTGCGGCATCACCCGCACGACGCCGGCGACCCATGACATCATCCGCGCCAATGTGCACCGCTCGCCCATGTATTCCGGCCAGATCAAGAGCCGCGGTCCGCGCTACTGCCCGTCGATCGAGGACAAGATCGTGCGCTTCGGCGAGCGCGACGGGCATCAGATTTTTCTCGAGCCGGAGGGCCTCGACGACACCACGGTCTATCCAAACGGCATTTCGACCTCGCTGCCTGAGGACGTCCAGATGGCCTTGGTGGCCTCGATTCCAGGCCTGGAGCGGGCCCGTATCGTTCGGCCTGGCTATGCCATCGAATACGATTACGTCGATCCGCGCGAGCTTAAGCCGTCGCTGGAAACCAAGCGTCTGCCGGGGCTGTTCCTGGCCGGCCAGATCAACGGCACCACGGGCTATGAGGAGGCCGCCGCGCAGGGTCTTGTTGCCGGCCTTAACGCCGCTGCGCGCGCCGGTGGCGGCGCGCCGACCGTGTTCGACCGCGCCGAAGCCTATCTCGGCGTCATGATCGACGATCTCGTTACCCGCGGTGTCACCGAGCCCTATCGTATGTTCACGTCACGCGCTGAATATCGGCTGACGCTGCGGGCGGACAATGCCGATCAACGGCTGACCGACAAGGGTATTGCGCTCGACTGCGTCGGGCCGGTGCGGGCGAGGGCGCATCGCGCCAAGATGGCGGGGCTCGATGCCGCGCGGGCCATGGCGCGGGAGCTCGTCGTCACGCCAAGCGAAGCGGCGCGCCATGGACTTGCCTTGCGCAAGGACGGCCAGCGCCGTTCGGCCTTCGAGCTGTTGTCCTATCCGGATATCGGCATCGGCGATGTGGCGCGGATCTGGCCGAACCTCGCAGAACTGCCGGTCAAGATCGCCGAGCAGCTCGAGATCGATGCCAAATATGAGGTTTATCTCAGCCGGCAGGCCGCCGACGTCGAATCCTATCGCCGCGATGAAAGCGTCACTTTGCCTGATGATCTGGACTATGCGGCGCTGCCGGGATTGTCCAACGAGGTCCGCCACAAGTTGGAAATGCACCGGCCGCGCACCATTGGGCATGCCGGCCGCATCGATGGCATCACGCCGGCGGCGCTGACCCTTCTGGTCGCGTATTTGCGCCGGCAAGGCAGGAAACCTGCCCGTGGCGCTATCGCCTGAACTCGCCGCGGATCGCAGCCGCGCCTTGGCGCTGACGCCTGTTTCACGTGAAACATTGGACCGGCTCGACCGCTTTGTCGCCGTACTGCTCGATTGGCAGCAACGGATGAACTTGATCGCATCGTCCACCGAGCCAAAACTGTGGACCCGCCACATCGCCGATTCGCTTCAGCTTCTGGCCCTGGCGCCGCAGGCGCGAATCTGGGTTGATCTGGGCACTGGCGCAGGCTTTCCGGGCGTTGTGCTCGCCTGCGCACTGGCAGACAGCCAAGGAACGCGAATGCATCTGGTCGAAAGGAGCACCAAGAAGGCGGCCTTCTTGCGCGAAGCAGTCCACGCCACCGGCGCTCCCGCCGAAGTCCATGCGGTCAGGCTCGAAGATTTTGTCGAAAACCTCGCGGCGCCTGTGGACGTTGTGACGGCACGGGCGCTGGCGCCCCTTGCCGGGCTGCTGAGCGCCACGTATCCGTTGTTGAAAACTGGGACGCTCGGTCTGTTTCCCAAGGGTCAAGATGTTGATGCCGAATTGACCGAAGCCGCTAAATGTTGGAGCATCCAGTCATCTTTGGCGCCGAGTCTCACCGATCCCAGAGCCAAGATAGTTTGCGTAACGGGAATTTGGCCAAAGGCTCAACCAAAACGTGAGGCTAAACCAAGCCGTCGTTGAGACACTCGCAAAGCGAATTGGAATTACCGGTCATGTCAGACGAGCCGTTATCCGAGCAAACAGTGGTGCCTTTTGTTGCGCCCGATCGCGCGCCTCAAGTGCAGCTCGCCAAGCCGCCTCGGGTGCTTGCGGTCGCCAACCAGAAGGGCGGCGTCGGCAAGACCACCACGGCGATCAATCTCGGCACCGCGCTCGCCGCCATTGGCGAGGAAGTGCTGATCATCGATCTCGACCCGCAGGGCAACGCCTCCACCGGTCTCGGCATCGACCGCCGCAATCGGCAGCACTCGACCTACGATGTTCTGATCGGCGAAGCGACGCTGCGCGATGCCATTGTCGCCACTGCGGTGCCGCGGCTGCATCTGGCGCCCTCGACCCTCGATCTCTCCGGGCTCGAGCTTGAAATCGGTCAGGCGCGCGACCGCGCCTTTCGTCTGCGCAATGCGCTGGCGCCGCTGAGCACGGTCGCGGCCGGTCAGCCGAAATTCACTTACGTGCTGGTCGACTGCCCGCCATCGCTCAATCTCTTGACCATCAACGCCATGGCGGCGGCCAATGCCATTCTGGTGCCGCTGCAATGCGAGTTCTTCGCGCTCGAAGGCTTGTCGCAATTGCTCAAGACGGTGGAGTCGGTGAGGGCGCAACTCAATCCGGATCTCACTATCCACGGCATCGTGCTGACCATGTACGACGCGCGCAATAATTTGTCGGGCCAGGTTGTCGCCGACGTGCGCGAATTCATGGGCCGGAAAGTCTACGACACCATCATTCCGCGCAATGTGCGCGTCTCGGAAGCGCCGTCTTATGGCAAACCGGTGCTGGTCTACGATCTCAAATGCAGCGGCAGCGAAGCCTATCTGCGGCTCGCCACCGAGATCATCCAGCGCGAGAAAGAGCTGCTCGCCAGTTGATGTGATCGGATGACCGGCGGCGATCAAGAAGCGTGCAACAGTAAACGCGGAATAGTCTTGTGAGTGACACTCCAGGGAAGGCGGCGATGGCGGAGGACGCAGCGCGATCGCGATTGGGCCGCGGACTTGCAGCCCTGATTGGTGACGTCGGCACCGAGAGCTCGGCCGAGCGTCCGCGCGGCCAGCGGCGCGCAGCGACCAGTTCACTGCGGCCGAATGCGCGCAATCCGCGGCGCGTCTTCTCCGAGACTGAGCTCGATGAACTGACGGCTTCGTTGCGCGAGCGCGGCATGATTCAGCCGATCGTGGCGCGGCCGGTGCGCGGCGCACCCGACGCCTACGAGATCATCGCCGGCGAGCGGCGCTGGCGCGCCGCGCAGCGCGCCGGTCTGCACGAGGTGCCGGTCGTCATTATCGAGGCGACCGACGAAGAGTCGCTGCAGCTCGCGATCATCGAGAACGTGCAGCGCGCCGACCTCAATCCACTCGAAGAGGCGGAGGGCTATCGGGCGCTGGTGGAAGATTACAGCCACACCCAGGACGATATCGCCAAAATGGTCGGCAAGAGCCGCAGCCATGTCGCCAATACGCTGCGGCTGTTGAAACTGCCGCCCTCGATCCGCGGCTATATCGTCAAAGGCAAGCTCGACGCCGGCCATGCCCGCATGCTGGTCGGTCAGCCCAATGCCGAAAAACTCGCCGAAGAAATCGTCGCGCGCGGACTCAATGTTCGTCAGGTCGAGGAGATTGCGCGCCAGGAATCAGGCCGCAACGGCAAGTCTCCCTCCCGCAAACGATCGGCGGAAAAGAACGCCGACACGCTGGCGCTGGAAAAGCGCTTGTCCGACGCGCTCGGCCTGGTCGTCAGTATCGATGCGCGCGGCGAAAGCGGTGTGGTCAACATCCGCTACCGTAATCTCGACCAGCTCGACGATCTGGCGCAGCGCTTGGCGAACAAGCGGCATTAGACGGCGTGGATTCATAAACGCGGAGGCGATGTCCGCTTATGACCCACAGCGCATTTCGCGATTGCCGATTACCGCGTTGCGAAAGGTTCAGTTCGCGGAACGGAAAATATGGAATGTCCTCCGGATCATTCCGGCTTGATGCCCGCGGACTTGATCACCTTGGCCCACTTGTCGGTCTCGTCGGCGATGAGCTTGCCGAAGTCCGCAGGCGAGCTTGAAAGTACCGTGCCGCCCAAGTCGGCAAGTCGCGCCTTCATCTTGGGATCGGCGATGACCGCATTGATTGCTCTGTTCAGCTTGTCGATGATCGCGGCGGGCGTGTTCTTGGGCGCGCCGACACCCTGCCAGCTGCTGGCTTCGTAGCCGGGTACAAAATCGCCCACGGTCGGAATGTCCGGCAGCGCATCCGAGCGCGTCGCAGTGGTCACGGCCAAGGCCCGAAGCGTTCCTGCCCTGATATACCCGATTGTTGAAGGTAGTGGACTAAACACGACCTGCACCTGTCCGCCGATCAGGTCCGAAAAGTAACTGCCGCGATACGGCACGTGCAGCATGTTGACGCCGGTCATCATCATGAACAGTTCGCCGAAAACATGAGGCGCGGTGCCGTTGCCGGCCGAGGCCATGTCGATTTTGCCCGGATTGGTCTTGGCGTAGGCGATGAACTCGGGAACGGTCTTGGCTGGGAATGATGGATTGACCACCATGACGTAGGGATACCGCATAATGCCCGCGACCGGCGCGATGTCGCGGATGAAATTGAAACTGAGGTTGTTGTAGAGCGTTGCATTGATCGCGTTCGGCGAAGCGACCTGAAGGAGGGTGTAGCCATCGGGGTCCCCCCTGACGACAACCTCGGCCGCAATATTGCTGCCGGCTCCCGGCCGGTTGTCGACGATAAATTGCTGCCCGAGCTGCTCCGACAGCGATTGAGCAATCAGGCGCGCGACAATGTCGGTCGCGGACCCGGCCGGGAAGCCGACAACGAAGCGCACCGATCGCGACGGGTAGTCGAGCGCACATGCAATGCGCGACATGGCCGGGAGCGCGGCAGCACCCGCTGTCAGATGCAGAAATCGTCGGCGGGGAAGGTTCATGGCGATGCCCCTGACGACATCAAAACTATCCCAATTGCGGTGCTTGTGAAAGGCGACGCGATTGCCGCTTATGGCCCAAAGCGGACGCCATCGCGTCGTCAACTCGGCTTGACACCGCTCGCGAGCGGCTTGACCGAAGTCCAATGACGGCCACCACGGCAATTGTCTCAAGTTTGCTTTCGGGCGTTGCCGAGGCTCGTCGTCGAGCTTCTTGAGGCCACTTGCTGCCGACCTATCACGTTGCTCGTATTTTCAGTCTTGCGAAGTCACCTGTAGCCATTGACCCTGAAAAGGTAGAGATGTCCTCAGTCTGAGAAAGGACGCAAGAGTCTTATCGTTTTTTCCTCTTCGCGTTCTTCTTGGCGAAAATCGCGTTCCAATTTTCCTTGTAGGTGGCGCTGACCGGTTTTTGGCCTTCGCCTCGGCTGTAGCCTGAAGGGGCAGCGGCAACCGCGTCAACGCTCTCGGTCTTGGTTTCGGTCTTGGCTTCGGTCTTGGCTTCGGTCTTGGCTTCAGTCTTGGCTTCAGTCTTGGTTGTGGTTTCACCTGAAGTGCTTTTGCCCTTCGCGGCGGGCTCGCTCTTTGGAGCGTGATCGGCTTTGGCTGTTTTGTTGTCGCTGGCCATGGTCTTTCCTAGAACTAAGCTGACGTATTCGTGGTTTTAAGAGTAGATAGTGCGAAATCGCAGGCAAGCTTGTTTCCGAGAGAAGTCCTCCTTCCAAAGCTTGATCTGGGTGGCTTGAAATGCCACATCCAGGCCGCCATGAACATGCCCATCCGCGCCCCCGAGGGCGCCCCGGCTTTGTCGCCCTTTGCGACCGAGGTCGAGCGACGACGCACCTTTGCGATCATCTCCCACCCGGATGCGGGCAAGACCACGTTGACGGAGAAGCTCCTGTTGTTCGGGGGTGCAATTCAACTTGCCGGCCAGGTCAAGGCCAAGCGCAACCGGCGCTCCACGCGTTCGGACTGGATGAGCATTGAGCGTGAGCGCGGGATTTCCGTCGTGACCTCGGTGATGACCTTCGAGTACGACGGCCGCGTATTCAACCTGCTGGATACGCCGGGCCATGAGGATTTCTCCGAAGATACTTATCGGACCCTCACGGCGGTCGATTCCGCCGTGATGGTGATCGATGCCGCCAAGGGCATTGAGCCGCGAACGCGCAAGCTGTTCGAGGTATGCCGGCTGCGCGACATTCCGATCATTACCTTCATCAACAAGATGGACCGCGAGAGCCGCGATCCGTTCGACCTCATCGACGAGATCGAAAAGACGCTCGCGCTCGATACCGCGCCGATCACCTGGCCGGTCGGGCGCGGGCGTGATTTTGTCGGCACGATCGACGTGGAGTCCGGCGGCGTGCGCTTGCTGGATGGCGATGCGGGTTCTGCCGGCACGCTGCGCACCATGACGATCGCCGAAGTCACTGCACTGAATCCCGATCTCGACGCGGCGGCATTTGGGGCGGAATTCGATCTCGTGCGCCATGCTTGCAAGCGGTTCGAGCCGCGAGCTTTTGCCGAGGGCCATCTAACGCCGGTCTTCTTCGGCAGCGCGCTCAAAAATTTCGGCGTCGGCGATCTGCTCAACGCGCTCGCCGCCATCGCGCCGGCGCCGCGGGCGCAGACCGCCGACAAGCGGGTCGTCGCGGCCACCGAGCCCGGCACGTCCGCCTTCGTTTTCAAGATTCAGGCGAACATGGATCCGAACCACCGCGACCGTATCGCCTTCGTGCGGCTTTGCTCCGGTAAGCTCACCCGCGGCATGAAAGTCAAGCAGGTGCGAACCGGCAAGACCATCAGCCTGCACGCCCCGCAATTTTTCTTTGCCCAAGATCGCGCCCTTGCCGAGGAGGCCTTCGCCGGCGACGTGGTCGGCATACCCAATCACGGCACGCTGCGCATCGGCGACACTCTGACCGAAGGCGAGGAGCTCAACTTCGCTGGCGTACCGAACTTCGCGCCGGAGATCTTGCGCCGGGTTCGTTTGACCGACGCCATGAGGGCCAAGAAGCTCAAGCAGGCATTGCATCAATTGGCCGAGGAAGGCGTCGCGCAGGTCTTCCAACCGACCGACGGATCCTCGGCTCTGGTCGGCGTTGTTGGCCCATTGCAACTCGACGTCCTCAAAGCAAGGCTCGCGGACGAGTATGGTCTGGAAATCGGTTGGAGCACGGCGGAGTTTCAGTTCGCGCGCTGGATCGCGGCGGACGACCGCAAACTGCTCGACCAATTCGGAGCGAGCTACCGTTCGGCCATTGCCGAGGATTTCGACGGCGATCTCGTCTTCCTGGCGCGCAACGCCTTTGACCTCGAATATACCGGCCAACACAATCCCGGTATTTCTTTCACCGACGTGAAAGACATTCACCGACGCGAGCCCACCGGGTAAGGCCTGCCTGTCAGTTGTTGGCAAGTCCCTCACGCAGGATTTCGAGTTCCAGCCACTGCTCTTCGGCCGCTGCGATTTTCAGCTGGAGCGCACCAAGCGCGGCGGTGACTTTCTCGAACGCGGCGCGGTCGCGCGCATAGAATTGGGGATCGGCGAGCTTTGCTTGCAACTCATCGAGTTCAGATTGCAGCTTGGCAATAGTTTTGGGCAGGGTTTCAAGCGCATGCTGGTCCGTGAACGTCAACCGTCGCTTCGCGGGCCGTGCTCCTGTAACGACAGGGGCGCTTTCTTTGGGTGCTTTCTGCGCACGGTGTGGCTTGGAACTCTCGCGCGTCAGATCCGCGCCACGCTGCGCCAGCATGTCGCTATAGCCGCCGGCATATTCGATCCAGCGGCCATCTCCCTCCGGCACAATCACTCCGCTGACGAGGCGGTCGAGAAAATCCCGATCGTGGCTGATGAGCAGAACGGTCCCGGGATAGTCGGCCAGCATTTCCTCGAGCACGTCCAATGTTTCCATGTCGAGGTCGTTGGTCGGTTCGTCCAGCACCAAAAGGTTCGATGGCTTGGCAAGCACCCGGGCCAGCATGAGCCGGCCGCGTTCGCCGCCCGATAGCTTGCCGAGCGGTGTGCGGGCCTGCTCGCTCGCGAACAAAAAGTCCTTCATGTAGCTGACGACGTGCTTGGGGTTGCCGTTGACCATGACGGTGTCGCCGTGACCTTCGGTCAGCGCCTCGGTCACCGTGACATTGGGATCGAGACTGTCGCGATGCTGATCGAGCGTCGCGACGGCGAGCGTCGATCCGAGACGTATCGAGCCTTTGTCCGGTGGCAGGATTCCGGTCAGCATGTTGATCAGCGTGGTCTTGCCGCTGCCGTTTGGACCGACGATGCCGATACGGTCACCGCGCTGGATGCGGATCGAGAAATCGCTGACGATCGGACGGCCGTCGTAGCTCTTGCCGATGCCGGCGGCCTCGATGACCAGTGCGCCGGATGGCGCGGCCGAACCGGCTGTGATGATGGCGTTCCCGGCGGTAGCACGGTAGCTGCGGCGCTGCTCTCGAAGCGCCTGCAATTGGCCGACGCGGCGCATGTTGCGCTTGCGTCTGCCGGTGACGCCGTAACGCAGCCAGTGTTCCTCGGCGACGATTTTGCGATCGAGCTTGTGCTGATCGCGCTCCTCCTCCGCCAGCACCGCATCGCGCCATTCTTCGAAATGGGCAAAACCACGATCCAGGCGACGCGTCTGGCCGCGGTCAAGCCAGACGGTGCTGCGCGAGAGCGTCGAAAGCAGGCGCCGATCGTGGCTGATGATCACCAGCGCGGCGCGCCGGGAATCGAGGTCGCGCTCCAGCCATTCGATCGTGGTCAGGTCGAGATGATTGGTCGGCTCGTCGAGAAGCAGGATATCGGGGTCGGCCGCCAGCACCCGCGCCAGCGAGGCACGGCGCGCTTCGCCGCCGGAGAGTTTCGCCGGATCTTCCTGTCCGGTGAGGCCGAGTTGCTCCAGGAGACGACGGGCGGCATGGCGGTCGTCGCCCGGCCGCAAGCCGGCCTCGACATAGGCAAGCGTGGACGCGGCCCCCGAAAGGTCCGGCTCCTGCGGCAAGTAGCGCACCACGTTTCCGGGCTGGATGAAGACGGAACCGCGGTCCGGTTCGACGAGCGCCGCCGCGACCTTCAACAGGGTCGATTTGCCGGTTCCATTGCGCCCGACCAGAGATACGCGCTCATCAGGACCGACGGAAAGCTCCGCGCCCGCGAGAAGCGGGGTGCCGCCGAAGGTCAGGGCGATATCTTTAAGTTGAAGGAGTGGGGTGCCACGCCTTGTCATGTCGCCGTATCGGGCCATTAAATGCTGAGCGCGGTTCGCTTGTGATCGACTTTTTGAGCTATTTCACGGCGTTTAGCGCAACAAACCTGTTAACATCACCGTCGTGTACGAGTCTCAGGCTGGATTTGCAAATATTGTCCGATGAACCCGAATCAGGAGGGAAAGATATGTCGAAGCCCATGACGAAGTCTGAACTCATCAGCCAAATTGCCGAGCAGTCAGAGCTGAAAAGGAGTGACGTCAAAGGCGTCATGGAGACGCTCGCGACCATTGGTTATAAGGAATTGAAGAAGAATGGCTCCTTCCTTGTTCCGGGCTTTGCGAAATTTGTCGTCATAAAAAAGCCTGCGACCAAGGAGCGGGCCGGCATTAATCCCTTCACCAAAGAGCCGACGGTATTCAAGGCCAGGCCGGCGCGGAAAATCATCAGAGCGCGTCCAGTCAAAGCGGCCAAAGACGCGGTGTGAAATAGGCCCCGCGCCAGCGCGCCCTAGTTTGGTATCCGCGACACCTCGCTTGCGGGGAGACCAACCATGGGATGGTTCGCTCGCCTTGCTGCTGCGGCATTCAGCACGTTGTTCGCGACAGCGGCGCTGGCGCAATCCTATCCGGACCGCCCGGTTCACCTGCTCGTACCATTTCCGCCGGGAGGCGGCGCCAATTTCGTGGCTCGCGTGCTGGCGCAGTTGCTGTCGGCGCGCCTCGGGCAGTCCGTGGTGGTGGAGAACAGGCCGGGCTTGAACGGCAATGTGGCCGGCGAGCTCGTCGCCCGTGCAGCCCCCGACGGCTATACGATCCTGGAGTCGGCGGGTTCGCTGCTCACGGTCAACCCGCACCTTTATGCCAAGATGCCGATCGATCCTTTCAAGGATCTGTTGCCGGTCGCGACCATTACATCGGACGAATTGTTGCTGACGGAAAATCCCGCCCTCGATCCGCAAAGCTTTCGCGACTTTATCGCTTACGCCGGCCGTGCCAAACCGCCGCTATTGTACGGGTCGATCGGCAACGGCAGCGAGCACCATCTGGCGATGGAGCTGTTGAAGGATCAGGCCGGACTTCAAATGACGCACGTGCCGTATCGGGGCGGCGCGGCGGCAGCGCTCGGCGTCATGGGTGGCGAGGTGGCGGCGATGTTCGGCGGCGCCTCGGTGACGCCGTTGGTGCAGGCAGGCAAGCTGCGCGCACTTGCCATCAGTGGCCGTAAAAGGTCGCCGATATTTCCTGATCTGCCGTCCATTTCGGAAATCTATCCGGCTTATGACGTCACGATATGGCAGGCATTGTTCGTCCCTGCGGCAACGCCGCCGGAGGTTGTCGCGCGCTTGCGCGCCGCAGCGAATGCGGTGATCGCGCAGCCTGAGTTCGCCGAAAAGCTCGCCGCCGCCGGGTCCGGCGAGCCGTTTGCCACGACGCCGAAGGAGATGGCCGCGCTCATCCGTGCCGACGACGAGCGCTTCGGCCGGGTGATCAAAGCAAGCGGTCTCAAGGTGGAGTAACGGTCCCAACTTAGCGTGGCGGGCGGTTCAACATCCACTATCGCAATTTCGATCAGCTCGACGATCTGGCGCAGCGCTTGGAGAAAAAGCGGCATTTGATGGCGTGAACTCATAAACGCGGAGGCGATGGCCGGCTATGACCTAAATCGGGCGTTAGACCCGCGCCCAAATATTCCGCACTGTGGCCCTGCGGTTACAGTGCTTAGGCGCTTCGGTCACTATAATTCCATCCGCACGCTCCGGATCTGGGAGGGCGTCATGAAGAAGATTCTGATAGCCGGTGCGGCGCTTGCGGCGCTGACGAGCACTTCTGCGCTCGCGGCCGACATGGCGGTCAAGGCACCGAAACCAGCGCCACCACCGCCGTTCAGTTGGACGGGCGTTTATATCGGCGCTTTTGCCGGCGCCGCTTGGGTCGACACCGTGACCACGTCGGACCCATGCACACCTGCCGGCGGGTGTCTTAGCGGCGTTTCCCCCGCCGCCTATACGCTCAACACCAGCTTCAGCGGTGGCGGCGAGATAGGCTACAATTACCAAATCAACCCGTTCGTTGTGCTTGGTGTCGAAAACAAGTTCGGCTATCTGCACCTCAGCGGTTCGGTCCTCATGGCCCCGGCCGTGGCCAACGAGACCGCCAGCGCCAGGATCGGCAACTGGTTTGATGCCTATACGGTGCGGGTCGGCGCCACCGACGGCCACGCCATGTTTTTCCTCGAGGGTGGCGGCGCAACGGCAAGAATAACCACCGGCGTCGTGAGTACGACTCTTGTTACCGTCAACACGACCGCTTCCAAGACGCTGACCGGCTGGGCCGGCGGGGGCGGCATCGAATACGCGTTCGACTCGCATTGGAGTGTGAAGGGCGAATATCTCGCGCTGGGGATCAACTCCGCCGTCAACACCTGTGGCGCTGGCGTTATCAATGCCACCGGGTTCAACCTTGGTGCCTTTTGCTCCACTTCCAAGATTCCCGTGATCAGCACAGCAAATGTCGGCGTGAACTATCGCTTTTAGCGCGGTGGTTTGCGCGGCGCGCCTGCCGTTCTCAGGCTTTTTTGACAGGCAAGGCCGCTTCCGGGGATAAGCGGACTCGCAATCGATGCTGCATTCGGTAGCTCCTGGGCCAAAGCGGACATGGGCTGTTCCGTTTAGTCGCGATGCACGACACGCTTTTATCCAACGATATGGTAGGCTGTGCGCGGTCGGTGAGAGGCTGCCGCTTGTGAGGCGACGCGAGTTCATTGCATTTCTGGGCAGCGGGGCAATTGCCTGGCCGCGTGCGGCGCGTGCGCAAGTCAATCCCGCCAGTCAAAATATTCGGCTGGTGGTCGGGTTCAGCGCCGGCGGCGCGACTGACATCGCCGCGCGCGTGCTCGCCGGCAGCCTCAGCCAGAAACTCGGCCAGCAAGTTTTCGTGGAGAACCGCACCGGCGCCGGCGGTACGTTGGCGACGCAAGAGGTCGCCGGTGCCGCGCCCGACGGCACGACGCTCTTGGTGACGCCGTTCGCCAATGCGGCCAACGAAACCCTGTTCAAGGATTTTCGCTACAAATATGACGACTATTTCACCGCGGTGGCGCCGATCGCACAAACCGACAACGTGCTCGTCGTGCATCCATCGCTGAACGTTCACAGCGTCGCCGATCTCATTGCTTTGGCAAAGTCGCGACCGCCCGGCGAAATCCTGGCAGCGTCCTCGGGCGTCGGCACGGCGAACCACCTTGCCAACGAGCTCTTCAACATGACGGCGGGCATTAAACTGACCTCGGTGCAGTACCGGGGCGGCGGCGAGGTGGTGAAAGATCTGGTGTCCGGTCAATTGAAGATCATGTTTGCGCCAATTCCGACCGTGCTGCCGTTCATCCAAAACGGCGCGTTGCGGGCCGTTGCGACGACAGGATTGCAACGCGATCGACTGCTGCCCGATCTGCCGACGGTCGCCGAATCGGGGCTGCCCGGCTTCGAGGTATTGCTGTGGCTCGGGCTGCTTGCCCCAAAAGTCACGCCGGGGCCGGTGATCGAGCGGCTGGCGGCTGCCATGTCGTATGCGCTGTCGACGCCGGATGTGAAGAGTGCCTTCGCCGCCCAGGGATTTGATCCGCTGGTCGGCACGCCGGATGACTTTGCTGCGTTCTATCGCAGCGAGGTCGACAAATGGCGTAAGGTCATCGTTGCGACCGGCATGTCGCTGTAATAATCACGGGCTTTTCTCACGGGCGCGATTCTCTCAAGGGTAAGACATTGGCCGTTGACCGTGTATCGCAGCGCGATCGCGTCGAGATGCACAACGCTAACGCGTTGAAGATCGGCTTGTTCGGCGCGAATTGCTCGTCGGCGCGCACCGCTACGCTGGTGCCGGAACGCTGGCTCGCGAGCTGGCCCGATTGTCTGCAGATGGCGCGCATCGCCGACGAGGCCGGAATCGATTTTCTTCTGCCGATCGGCCGCTGGAAAGGCTACGGTGGCTCGAGCAACTTCCACGGCACGACGTTCGAGACCGTCACCTGGGCCTGCGGTCTATTGGCAGCGACGAAGCGGATCACGATTTTCGGCACCGTACACGCGCCCCTGTTCCATCCCCTGATCGCCGCCAAAGAAATGGTCACCGCCGATCATATCGGCCAAGGCCGCTTCGGCTTGAACATCGTCGCCGGTTGGAACGAGGGCGAATTTGAGATGTTCGGCGTGGCGCAGCGCGACCATCACGATCGTTACGAATTTGCCCAGGAATGGATCGACGTCGTCAAGCGCGCCTGGTCGCAAGAGGATGAGTTCGATTTCGACGGGAAATTTTTCAAACTTGCGGGCGTTCATTGCCTGCCGGGCCCATATGGCGGGACACAGCCGGTGATCATGAACGCCGGGTCCTCGGCGACCGGCCAAGCCTTCGCCATGCGCAATTGCGATGCGTTTTTCACCTCGACCGCGGCGCTGCGTCTGGCCATCGCCGGCACCGCACAGGACCGGGACGTCAGCGTGTTCGAGCGCATCGTGCAGCAGGTCAATCGCATCAAGGCCGACGCGCGGGAGTTCGGTCGCGACATCGAAGTCTTCACCCAGGGACAGGTGATTTGCCGGCCGACCCAAAAAGAGGCTGAGGACTACCACCACTATGCCAATGTCGAGAACGCGGATTGGCCCGCCATCGAACGGATGCTGGCGCTCAAGAACATCACGCCGCAAAACACGCTCGCGGACGAATACGCGGCGAAGCGGTCGCTGCAGGCGGTCAGCGGCGTCGGCGGCTTTCCATTCGTCGGCACTCCGGACAAGGTCGCTCAAGAGTTTGCCGACATCAGCCGCGCTGGCGTCCGCGGCATTGCGGTCTCGTTCGTGAACTATGTCGAGGAGGTACCGTATTTCTGCGCCGAGGTTTTACCGCGCCTCAAGCAGATGGGGCTCAGAGCAAATTAGCGGTACTTAATCGCGCGCCCCTTGCCACGCGGCCTTGAACGCCTTGCGCTTCTCCGGATCGTAGAGGCTCGCATAGTCGTATTTCAGCGGCTTCGTCGGCTCGACGTGCAGCGTGGCGAAGACCGGCCCATCCTGTTCGAGCACATGCGCGATCTGCTGCTCGAACATGCGCAGATCGGAAAAGTCGTAGGTTGCGGCGTAACCCGCCGACCGCGCGATATTGGCGAAATCCACCTTTGGATTTGGAATCGGATGGCCGCCGTTGGCTTCGTAAGTGTCGTTATGGGCGACGAAGTGCACGAGATTTTTCGGCGCCGCCGCCGCGATCGTCACCAGGCTGCCGAGATTCATCAAAAGGCTGCCGTCGCCTTGCAGGACCACGACGCGCCGGTCGGGCCGGCCGAGCGCCAGGCCAAGGCCGTGCGATGAATCCAATCCCATGGCGCCGATCGACAGATAGTTGAGCGGCCGCGGACTGACCTCGACCCAATCGACGGCGGAACTGTAGGTCGCGATCACCGCTTCGTCGGTGATGTGGCGGGCCAGAATGCGAAAACATTCGTCGCGTTTCATCATGATACTTTGGGGCTCCGCCCGACCAGGAACGCCACCGGCTGCGATTCGGCATAGGCCTTGTCGATCGCCGGCTTGATCTTGGCGATGTCGGTATCGACGCTGATAAGGTGATGCGCGATGCCCATGTCGTCGAGGATCGGCTCGACAATACGCACGCCGTAGCGCGGCGATTCCTTCGGCGCCTTTTCGGGATCGTGCTGCAACAGCCCAATCATCATGCAGATCGGCTGCTTGTGCTCCACCGCGACGCCGCGGATGGCATTGATCGAATCGAGGAATCCGGTGTGCTGGATCAGGACCAGCGCGCGCTTGTCGCTATAGGCGAGTCCGGTGGCGATGCCGATGCACTCGTCTTCCTTGCAGACGCGGACGAGGCGGAGATCCTTGTCTTGCGCGATCGGCGCCAACAGCCCCGCGCTGGTGACGATGTCGGGCACCGAGAGGATATATTCGATGCCGCTCGCCTTGATCGCGGCAATGATGCCGGCGCCATTGAGCTCGCGCGCGGTAGCGCCGGCCCGCGTCGCTGTCGCTTCCATCCCAGTCTCCAAAGTCCGCCGCGAAGGTCGTCAGCGTAGCTGGGATCGGGGATTGGTCAATCCGGCCTTGCGGTTGTCGCTGGTCTGGATTGACAGTGCTCGCGGGCGGCCGGCTTAATCCCGGCCGCCTCACTGGATGGGATGCCCCGATGGCCGCTGAGCTGCCGCATTATGAAATCCTCGCCGTGCGCTATGGCACTTCGAGCGCACGCCCGGCGAGCCAGAATTTCATCATGGCCGACGGGCACGACGGGCCGATGCCGATGGATTTTTATATCTGGGTTATTCGCGGCGAGGGCCGCACCATCGTGGTCGATACTGGATTTTCCGCGGGCGCTTCGGAGCGGCGCAACCGGCGCTTCGTGCATGCACCGGCCGAGGCGCTGGCGCAGGCCGGCGTCGATCCAGCGGCGGTGCAGGACGTGGTGATCACCCACCTGCATTGGGACCATTCCGGCAACATGGACCTGTTTTCCAATGCCACGTTCCACATCCAGGACGCCGAGATGGCCCAGGCCACCGGCCGCTGCATCTGCCACAAATGGTTCCGCCGCCAGTCCGAGGTCGATGACGTGGTGACGCTGGTGAAGAATCTCTACGCCGGGCGCGTAAAATTCCACGATGGCGAAGGTGCTGTCGCGCCCGGCGTCACCGTGCACCTGGTCGGCGGCCATACCGGCGGCTTGCAGATCGTGCGCGTGAACACTTCGCGCGGCGCCGTCGTACTCGCGAGCGACGCCGTGCACTACTGGCAAAATCTCGCCGAGCAGAATCCATTTCCGCCGGCCAATGTCATGGACGCACTCGAAGCGTTCCGCATCGTCGAAGATTTGGCCGGCGACCGCGACCACATCATTCCCGGCCACGATCCCCTGGTGCTCAGCCGCTTCCCGCCGCTGCGCGGCAATCTCGATATCGTGCGGGTGGATCTGGCGCCGAATGCCTGACAGCCGCGCAAGCCATGTCGGGGCCGGCAATTCCCGGCGATTTGAGCCTTGATATTTTAGAGAGATGAGCTACATTGTGGCCCAGACAAGGAAATATTGCCATGGCCGAAAATGCAGTCGTTCGCGCCCGCATCGACCAGCGCATCAAGGACGAAGCGGCGGCCGTACTTGGCGCTATGGGCCTCACTGTGTCCGACGCGTTCCGCCTCTTGATGGTGCGCATTGCCAAGGAGAAGGCGCTGCCCTTTGAGCCGCTCGTTCCTAATGCCGAAACCATCGAAGCGATGAAGGCTGCGCGGCGAGGCGAACTCGTCACCGTGGGTTCTCCAGAGGAGCTGTTGGCCAGTCTGAATGAGGACGATTAGATACTCCAATCGCTTCAAGCGCGACTACAAACGCGAGAAGGCCGGACGGCACGGCAGGACGCTCGACACCGAACTGACCGAGATTGTCCGATTGCTGGCATCCAATACGCCGCTGCCGCGGCGCAACTTCGATCATCCGTTATCTGGCGAGTGGCGCGATCACCGCGACTGCCATGTGCGGCCCGACCTCATTCTTATTTACCGGAAGCCGGACGATGCAAACCTCGACTTAGTACGACTTGGCTCACACAGCGAGCTTGGATTTTGAGGCTGCAAATAGGAAGGCAGATTTGACGGATTTTCGCTATGCAAGTTTTTGGGATTGATTTCACAAGTCGACCGACGCGACAAAAGCCGCTGACGTGTCTGTCTTGCATATTTGAAAATGGCACCCTTCAAACAAACACTTTAGAAAAATGGTGTCGGTTCAACGAATTTGAGCGCGCGATGAATAATCCCGGCCCTTGGATTGCGGGTATTGATTTTCCCTTTGGGCAGTCACGCAAGTTCATTACAAACATAGGCTGGCCAGAGACTTGGCGTGGTTACGTATGTTATGCACAAAGCTTAGGCGATAAGGAATTCTATAACGCGCTTACCAGGTATCGCAGCGGCCGTCCATTTAAAGACAAGGAGCATCGCCGCAAGACTGATGAAGCCGCAAAATCGATAAGTCCACAGAAGCTTTACGGTGTTCCAGTTGCGCGAATGTTTTTTAAAGGCTCTCCACGCTTGATCCGAGCTGGAGTGACAATCCCAGGTCTGCAAATTGGCGATCCTGGCAGAATTGTCGTTGAAGCCTATCCCAAGATGCTTGTGAGCAAGTTTGGTAATGGAAATAGCTACAAGAACGACAACAAGGCCAAGCAGACCAAGGGCCAATACATCGCCCGCTGCGAAATCTTAAAAAAGATCATCAACGGGGCGTGTTTGGCGGAGTACGGCCTGAAAGTCGAAGTGCCTGGCTCTCTCGTTAATGATCCAACCGGGGATGAACTTGATGCGCTGTTGTGCGCAATTCAAGCAGCTTGGTCGTGGACCCAACGCGAAAGCGGGTTTGGTATCCCAAGCAGTTTTGATTCACTCGAAGGTTGGATCGCAGATCCAAGTCTACAGGGGTAAATTGTAAAACGGTACGGCTTTCGAGGAATTATTCCGCCGCCGTCCGTCCCGCGCCGCCGGTGCCGAACCGCCGCTCGATGTAATCGATGACGAGCTTTTGGAAATCGGCGGAGACCGTCGGGCCGCGCAAGGTCACCGCCTTCTTGCCGTCGATGAAGACGGGGGCGGCCGGAGCCTCGCCGGTGCCGGGCAGCGAGATGCCGATATCGGCGTGCTTGGATTCGCCGGGGCCGTTGACGATGCAGCCCATCACCGCGACGTTGAGGCCTTCGACGCCCGGATAGCGCGTCTTCCATTCCG
>Ga0210405_10001152_pt1 | contig 31601 bp, 60 predicted proteins | sample IncBWH11MmetaG_FD_155492 | JGI IMG/M metagenome (GOLD analysis project Ga0210405, IMG submission 155492) | Forest soil microbial communities from Barre Woods Harvard Forest LTER site, Petersham, Massachusetts, United States - Inc-BW-H-11-M | ecosystem: Environmental > Terrestrial > Soil >...
ATCGGTCAGGTAGTTGGGCCGGCGGAGCTGGACGCGCTCGGGATCGGCGTCGTGCTCCACGCGCTCCGCGCCATCCGCTACGTGCACGGGATGGCCACCGCGATCGACGCGCTCCAGCGGTGGCACGTGGGGATGACTGGCGAGGACGCGCTGAAGATCTTCACGCTCCTCCGCCTCTACGACGAGCGGTGGCCGCTGGCTGAAGAGCCATTCACCGTCCTCGGGATCGAGGTGACCGTGTTCTCGGCGGTGGTTGGGCCAGTGGGTCCGGTGATCCGGTCCGTGCGCTACGATGGTGTGGTCCGGGACCGATCTTCCGGGGCCGTTATGTCACACGAATTTAAAACCAGCAGCAGAAAAGGGGGGATGTCAACGCTCAACCCGTACCGTGCGCAGATCTACAGCCAGTGCATGATCTGGAACGCCAACCCGGACCTGGTTCGCCTGTACGGCCCGATGGAGTACGTGATCGGCGACATCGCGATCAAGACAGACGTGCCCTCGTTCGAGCGCGTTGGTCCCATGTACATCAACGTTCACCAGCAGGAGCTGGCGCGGCGCTACATGACGCTCCCCGAGGCCACCAGGTACCCGGTGATGCCGGATGGCTCCTACCCGCCGATGCTCCACAGCTGCTACGGCCGGTGGCGCCCGTGCGAGTTCCTGAGCGGGTGCCATGACGGGGCCTGGGGCTCGTACACGTTCCTGGAGGGAGCATGAGAGGCACGACGAACAGGAACGCTCGCGGCAGCACGCGGGACAGACTGGCCCGTCGGATGTGGCTCCTGAAGATGTGGCCGGCGGACAAGATGGTCACCTACCCGAAGGACGGCGGCAGCGTGTCCTGGCTGGAGCATGCCTGCCGCTGCTGGCGGTGCGGGAAGCTCCTGACCATCGACACGGTAACCGTCGACCGGATCGTCCCCAGCTGCCGCGGCGGTCGGTACGTGAGAGGAAACATTCGGCCGGCGTGCGCCGGCTGCAACAGCCAAACGGGTGGAAGCATCCGCGCGGTAAACGGGAGAAAGAAACGTGGCCAGAACGTGGGAGCAGAACTGCGTCGAGGAATTTCACCGGAAGTTTGGGCAGGCGATCGGGCAGAACGCCGGAGACAACTGGGGTGACGCCGCCATCCGGAAACACCGCGCTAAGCTGGTCCTCGAAGAGGCGCTTGAGTTCGTGGCGGCCAGCGGGGTCGACGTGGGTGAGCTGCTTAACGAGCTGCCAGAACTCCAGCCACATGCCTATCTACCCGACGCTGTAGACGGGCTCTGCGACTTGCTCTACGTCATCTATGGTTCGGGCGTGACGCACGGCGTGGATCTCCGTTCGCCCTTCGAAGTCGTCCACCTGGCCAACATGGCCAAGTTCGGCGGCGGGGTCACAGCGGAAGGCAAAGTGATCAAACCACCGGGCTGGAAGCCTCCAGATCTCACACCAGTTCTCCGCGAGCAGGGATGGATACCATGAGCACCACCGTTGCTTCGCGGATCGTCGGCGGCGTCTCGGGCATCACGTCCCCCGCCAGCACCCCCTGCGAGGACCCAGAGATCCTCATCTGCGGAGACGAGAAAGTCGGCAAGTCCTTCCTCGCCACGTCGCTGATCAACTGGCCTTCACCCGGGAAGGGGCCATTGATTTTAGCTCTGGACAGAACCGGACCCGACTCTTGCCGGTCATTCTGCCAGCAGTACAACGTGGATCTCTCCGTCCTCAAGGTCGAGGACCAATCCGGCATCAGCGTCTGGGACAAGACGGACCGTGCGCTGCGGATGCTGAACACCGCTTTCGCTGAGCGCCGCAGCCGCGCAGACTTCCCCTTCTCGGCCGTCGTGGTAGATTGCGCGTCGACTCTCGTGGACCTCCTCTTCCAGGAGTCCATGGAGCTGCACCCGCTGCCCCAGGACCAGCGCCGGAGTAACTACGGTGAGGCCCTGGAGCAGGCAAAGCAGGTCTACTGGCGGCTGAGGAAGCTGCACGTGCCGGTCATCTGGCTCGCCTGGCTGCGCCAGCCGGAGATCCGCACGGAGGGAAAGGGGGCCGAGAAGCGAAAGATCTACATCCAGGGCGGCCCAAACATCCTCGGCCAGTTCCGATCCTTCCTCGCCGGGAAGGTTCAGCAAATTTGCCTCTTGCACAAAAAGAAGGTCGGACAGGGTGTCGAGGGCGCGGATCAGGACGGCTACCTGCGCGAGATCCGAACGCGCCCGTGCATGGATATCAACGTCGGCGGGAGGTACCAGGCGTTCCTCCCAGATCCGGCCCCCTGCCACCTGGGCTACCTGCTCTCGTGCATCACGGGAGCGCAACCGAAATGAGCCTGCAACTGGTGCAGCCCCAAAAGCCCCGCCTCTGCCCCGAGTGCCACGGGGATGGCATCGTGCGCCACTCGCCGCGGTGGTGGAGCGTCGCGGCCGTGATGGGGGCGGACTTCGTCCGGACGCTCGACATGCGGTACGTCATGGTTACAGCGGCGGTGGCCGAAATCTGGGTGGTCATCATCGTCGCGATGCTCGCCCCGAAATATTGGCCGCCGACGCTGGTGCTGCCAGGCTGGTACCTGGTCAGGCTGACATCGCTGTGGATCGCGAGCGCACGAGGTAGAACCGAGAAGTGATTTTGTCAACGTACCATTCCAGGTGTCATGCCTGGATGTCACCAGTAAGGAGTTCACTTTGAAAGGGATCAAATCAGGACAAGAGTTCGGGCCGACCCCGCCGGTCGGGCGGTACCGGTGCCGGCTGGAGGCCGTCACCGCGACGTTCGCGAACAGCTCCGGCAACCCGGTGCTGAAGATCACCGGGGAGATCCTGGCGCCGCAGGAGTTCGCCCGGCGGCAGTTCTACGACACCATCATCACGGACGGCTCGATCGCCGGGACCCACGTCCGCAAGCTGCGCCAGCTTCTCGGCCCGCGCGCCGACACGGACGAGGAGATCCCGGACAACGTGCTCGCGTCCGAGCTGACCGGCCTGGAGCTGGACGTCGACTTGAACCACCAGCCGAGGATGGACCGCGGGCCGACGGGGAAGTGGGACGTGCCGGTGACGCAGCTGCTGGCCGACGGGAAACGGATATCGGTGATGAACCTCAAGGCGGACGCCTACTACCGGCTGAGCATCGGCACTCAGGTGCCGGCTCAGGCACCGGCGCAGGCTGCGGCTCCCACTCAGGCGCCGTACCCGCCGCAGCATCCGCACCCGTTCAGCCAGGTTTTGCCCCCGCCGCCCGGCGGAGGCCAGCCGCAGCCGCAGGTGCCCCAGGCGTGGCAGCCGCCCCCCGGCTGGCCGACCCCGCCGGGATGGGGCCCGCCGCCGCAGCAGCCCCAGCAGTTCGCCACGCCGCCGTGGCAGCCGCCGCCGGCTCCAGCGGCACCGCCTAACGGCGCCGACCAACCGGCCACCGGGAAGCGCGTCCGGAAGACCGAGATCAAGGACGTGCCGGAGGCCGGCAAGTAAATTCGAGAAGGCGCGGCGGGTCCGGGTATCTCTGGGCCCCTCCAGGCAAAGGCTGGTCCCTCTTCCCTACGGGTCCGCCGCGCTTTTTCCTTTGAGGAAAGGAATGAAAAATGGGTGACGAGTACCAAGAAATTCAAGCGGTGATCGTCGGGCAGACCGACCTCGCCGTCCTGCTGGAGTTCGGCGTCGGCGAGCGGCACTGGGTGCCGAAGTCGGTCATCGATTTCGAGCAGTCGGAGGCCACGGACGTCGGTGAGCGGGGCCTCGTCGCGGTCAAGACTTGGTTTTGCAAGCGGAACGGCCTCGAATGAGAGTCTTCCTTTGCAGCCCGCTGGCGGCCCGCGAGGGCCGGAGCATGGAGGACAACGTCCTCCTCGCGAGGAAGCTCTGCAAGGCCATCGCGGACATGGGCCACGCCGTGTTCGCTCCGCACCTGTTCTACCCGCAGTTCATGTCCGAGGCCAGCGAGCGCGACAAGGGGATCGGATTCGGGAAGGAGTGGCTGAGCGTCGCCGACGAGATCTGGGTCTACGACCGTCTGGGGATCTCGGAGGGGATGCGCCAGGAGCTGAAGTACGCCTCGCTGATCGCCAAACCTGTTAACAAACGAGCGCTGTTGGGAGTCCTACCATGAATGATCCTGTGAGCCCAGTTCACTTCTTCGCCGAATCCGGTAAGTCCCTGTGCGGGGCACATGGCGAGCGCTTCGCTATCGATTGGTCCCACGTGACCTGCGAAGTCTGCCGCGAGACCCAGGCTGAGAAGGACGTGGCGAGCCGGTATCGAGCTACGACGTACCAGGGTGTGGAAATTGCTGGTGCCGGCTACACCGAGATCGGTGCCGAGATCGGTCGGCTGGTTGAGACGAAACAAAAATCTTATGGCGACGCGTTCGGCAAGTCCGGCGCGGTGATGCGGATCCTCTACCCGGACGGCATTCCGGCCGAGAAGCTGGACGACGCGCTGACCGTCGTCCGCGTCCTGGACAAGCTGTTCCGCATTGCAACTGACCGCGACGCTCTGGGCGAAAGCCCCTGGAGGGACGTTTGCGGGTACGCACTGCTCGCTATTGCCAGGGTTGAGGCAATGAGCGTCGCTCACGCCGCCTTCGGCAGCACCAAGACAGGACTAGGGACATGAGCAAGCGCCATGACGAATTGGTGGCGCTGGCCGTCCGCTGGCTCCGGAATACGAACAAGTGCGCACTGGTGGCCGCCGAACGGACCGAGTGGAGGTCTGGCGAGAACCCAGACGCCATCGGTTGGATGCCGGATGGCTTCTCAATCTTGGTCGAGTGCAAAGTGAGTCGCGAGGATTTCCTTGTCGACCAGCGCAAACCCCACCGCATCGTTGGTGGTATGGGACGCCAGCGCTGGTACCTGACTGATCTCGGCGTGTTGCGCCCAGATATGCTCCCTGATGGTTGGGGGTTGGTCGAGCGGCACGCCAACGGGAGGCTCTACCGCCGCGTCCACGCCGCCAACCGTGACGCCGCTGCGGCGATGCGCGTGGAGGTGCCGCTGCTGGTGGCCATCACGCGTCGCGCCTATTCCGAGAGCGTCTTTCGCGGCATCGCAGCAAGGCCCGATGACGCCGACCCGGAGGCCCTTCCTCCTCAAGAGCGCTCCTCCCCCACCTCAGACAAGTCGAAGGAGTAGCGAGCATGCACATCATCGTTTTGTTGCTGCTGTTGGGTAGCCCCTCTAAGTGCTTCGACAACCTTTGCGGCATGGACACGTACTGCGTTTGCCATGAAGCCGGGACAGAGAGACGCTGCTGGTCTCAGCGCGAGGACTGCGAAGTCGACCTTGCCTGTTGCTCCCGGACGAAGACCTGCAAGTCGACGCCCTACGCGAGCGAGACCTGCGGAAGCGAGACGGCGACCGCTCGCAAGCGGCGTGACAACGCGAAGTCGAAGGAGTAGCGCCGATGAGCGATGACGTGACGCGCGGATACGCGGAGGCTTTGGATGACTGGCGCGGGCGCAGTGGGGCTCGCTCGGCCCTCTTCCTCGAGAGCAATCCTCCCCCACCTCAGACAAGTCGAAGGAGTTAGCGATGTCCGACATTCCAGAAACCGACCCTTGTGTTTGTGGCCACGTTCGCGATGAGCATGGGCATGACCCGAAGTATCCGGGGTCCACGAGTTGTAACATTGATGGCTGCGACTGCGACGCATTCGAGCAGGCCGATGAAGAGTGAACTGCGACTGCATTGGCAGAAGGGGTCATTCAAGCGGTACTACGCCCGCGTCGGCCCGCACCTGTGCCTTGAGGTGCTGCGCTTTACCCCGTATCTCGGGGCGGAGAATCGCTGGCGGCTTGGGGAGTTGTTCGGTTCGCACTTCGTTGACATGACGTTCGAAGCCGAGACGCTCACCGAGGCCCAGCTCGAAGCAGAACGGCTCGCGCCGGAGCTTCTCCGCCAAGCATTGAAAGTCCTGACCCCTAAGTCGAAGGAGTAGCGCCGATGAGCGAATGGGCAGACTTTCTCGAAGCGAGGCACCGGCTCATCGTCGCGTGGTGTCGCGAGGGGAAATATCCAGAGGAGATTCGCGAGACGCTCGCCATGGACCGAGGCCAGGTCGCCCTCATCGGCGCTACGCCGCTGGAGCCGCCAATCCCTGGCTCGTTCCCGACGCGCATCGAAGAGGCCCGCTCAAAGGCCGTGGCTGAGCACGAGTCGTGGATGCTCGACGCCGAGAACGGCCGCGCCGAGCGCTCATCCCTCAAGAGCCAACTGACCACCGCCATAGCAGACAAGGAGAGGGCGGAAGGTCTAGTCCGCGAACTCACCGCGCTCCGTGACTACGCCGTCGACGCGGGGCGAAAGAACGCGCTTGCCATCACGGAGTTGGAGACCCAACTTTCCACCGAGCGTACTGCCAGAGAGGCCGCAGAGGCGCAGGCCGAAAAGGCGGAGACCGAGCTACACCTTCTAAGGGAGACAAAATGATCAGGCACACAATCGGTGGGATGTTCGCGATTTTGATCGGATGCACAATTCCGCTGCAGACCCTGGGGCCGCCAGCACCTAGCGAGGCGATGCCCATTCGTCGGCCGTGCAAGCTTGACCGGTGCTATTACTTGGCGGCGCACGAGGGGCCTGATTGGGGAGACTGCATCACTTCACTCCACTTCACCGAGTGCGACCTCAACGACTGCAATGCCGCCTACGGGCGCATACCCGATGGGGGCTGCAAGTGAGTTGCGAGAAATGCGACGCCGAGCGTACTGCCAGAGAGAAGGCAGAAGCAGCGCTGGCTGCTGTCGACGAGGAATGCGCCCGCCAGCTCGAAGTGGACAAGTACAAGGCCCGCCTCGACGCCCTGACCGTCAGCCTTGAGCGGATGCGCGGGGCACTGGAGGGCGGGGGTCCGAATTGCGAAGCCGTCAAGCGCAATGCATTCAACGCAGACGAGGCGGCCTCGCTGTGTGGGCTTTGTTCGTCGTGTCATGAGCGACGCAAGGCCGCCCTCTCCGCCCCCATCACAGTCGGAGCAGCTCTGCTGAGAGCGGCGCGGGCTGTTTGCGCTCGCGCGGTCGATAACGGCGAATGGCATGAACTCCTCGCCGCCTACCGCGCCGAGCTGAAGGAGCGGGGTGAGGCGCAGTGAACCCAGCGATCCACATACCGGACCGGAAGAACTACGATCCGGAGGCCGCAGGCTGCCGCTGCGACGTGTGCCCAATGCAAGGCGCCACCGTCGTCCCGCCCGAGGGCCCAGACGACGCTGACGCGGTGCTGGTGGCTGAGGGGCCTGGTCAATGGGAGGAGAGGAAATTGCGGCCACTCGTCGGTCCGTCCGGACTCGTACTTGACGAGCTGCTGTACCGAGCTGGTATAAGGAGGGATCGGCTGTGGATCACAAACACCACACTCTGCCGTCCCGACGTGCCGGGAGAAACTGGGAAGGAGCGCTACTCGATGAACCGCTACCTGGCCTGGGTGCGCAAGGCCAACGCGAAGATCCGCAAAGACGCCAAGGCGGCGGGGAAGCCTGCCGAGCTGATCCCCTCACCGGTCGACTGCTGCCGCCCGCGGCTGCTCGCTGAGATCGCCTGGTTCGAGGAGGTGGCGAGGAAGCGCGGTCAGCCGAATGGTGCCGTGATCTTCGCGACCGGCGGGATCGCCCTCCAGGCGCTGACCGGGAGGCAGGGGATCACCAAGTACATGGGTACGCCGACGGGCACAAGGCTCGAACCAATTGGACTGCCTGTGCAGCGTGTTGAGACACCCGAACTTCAGGACGAGGAGATCCCATTTTGAGTGCGAAGCACGATCTGATGAAGACTCGGGTGCAGCGTCAAGCATCGCAGCATCGCCAAGTAGTGCGCCTTCGCGCGCAGCTTGCCGCAGCCACCAAGCGCGCGGAGAAGGCGGAAGAGGAAAAGCAGATCAGGGAAGTGTGGTGGATCTCCACCAAACAACGGGCATCAGCTGCCGAAACTGAAGCGTCGTTGTTGGAGGACAAGCTCGAAGCGGCAGAGGCAGAGATCGAAAGGTTGATGGCAGAGCGAGAAGCGCTCGAAGACGCCCTGCCAGTCGAACCGTGCCGCGAGGATCACGGCAACAGCACGGCGGACGGCGTTTGCCATCAGACGCATCTCCTGGCGCCGCTGGTGGAGCGCCTCCGGTCTCGGCTCGAAGCTGCCGAGCGCTTCTCGAAGGCGCTGCTGAAGGCCAAGGCCGCGCTCGCGTTCGTCGAGGCGAATACGGTGCCGACATACGCGGCCCTGGAGAAGGCGCGAGCGGCGAGGGCTGCAGTGGAGGAAGCACTGGGTTCGGGAAGAGAGCTTGGCGAATGACGGGTGGTGCTCATGGAGCTGCACAGTTTAGTGAGGACGGTGTCTATCGGTACACGCTCACGCGTCGGTGGGGTGCTGGCCGGCGCGCGGTGTTTATCATGCTCAACCCGTCCACCGCGGACGCAGATGTGAACGACCCAACCGTCGCCAGGTGCTGTCGGTACGCGCGTGACTGGGGGATGGGTCAGTTGCTCGTACTCAACCTTTTCGCTTTGCGCTCGACGGATCCACGCGGGCTGCGTACGCATCCCAACCCGGTGGGGCCAGAGAATGACCACGTGTTCCGTGCCGTGCAGCGTGAGGACTTGGTCGTGGCTGCCTGGGGTACGCATGGCGCCTTTGGTGACCGTGACGCTCAGGTGCTAGGGCTGCTCCGGGAGCGCCGTGTCGCGGTGCACTACCTGCGGTTAACGAAGAACAACCACCCGGCGCACCCACTCTACTTGCCTGCGTCACTGCGGCCGACGTTTTGGGTGCACCAGTGAACGTCCTGATCGTCGACACCGAGACCACCGGCCTCGATCCAACCAAGGACCAGCTCGTCGAGGTCGCGTGCGTCCTCTGGTCCGTCGAGCACAAGACAGAGGTCGCCTGCTGGAGCACTTTGATCGCCGATCCTGGGATCAAAAATGAAGGCGCATTTCGCGCCAACCGCATCCCCGCGGGCTCCTGGATGCAGGGGATGCCGATGCATGCTGCGCTGGAATGGTTCCGGATATACGAGCAGTGGTCAGAGATCATCGTGGCGCACAACGCCGAGTTCGACCGGAGCTTTCTCGCAGCGCACCGAGTTGGGATAGATAAGCCGTGGGTCTGCACCATGGAGGACTTCGCCTGGCCAAACGGCAGGGAGAGAGGTTTCTCCTCCGTCGTGGCACTGGCGGTCGCCCACGACGTCGGCGTGACCCGCGCGCACCGCGCGCTGACCGACTGCCTCCTGCTCTCCCAGCTCTTCACCAAGGTGGCGGAAACCCACGACTTCCCCGCGATGCTGGCCCGCGCGATGCGGCCGAAGGCGCTCTACCGCGCCTGCGCGCCGTACGAGGAGCGCGCCGCGGTGAAGGCCCGGGGCTTCAAGTGGGACGCGGCAAAGAAGCTCTGGCTGCGCCGGATGGCCGCCGAGGATGCGGAGTCACCTGGGTTCTTCCCATTCGAGGTGCGGCAGGTACTGGAGGCAAGGTGAACGATCTCAACTGCGCGGTGTGCGAGAAGGCGATCTTCGAGCGCGACGGGTACTACTTCCACGTCGCGATGCTGCAGCCTCCGTTTCACACCGCCGTGCCTACTGGAGAACCTCCTAAGCCGGTAGGTACACGAGTCCGGGATTTGGAGGCGCAGATGCTGGAGGTCGTCCGGCACCTCCAGGAGGTGCGCTCCGAGTTTCACAAGGAGATCAGCCGGCTGGAGGACGCGGTCCGGCGGATGGGTGGGAAGATCGCTGTTCGGGAAGAGCCCAAAGAGGAGGTCGGCGGAACGTGAGCATTCAGGGAGACGCGCAGGAGGAGTTGGACAAGGAATTCTACGAGCCGCAGCTGGTCCAGCTACGCCTGGCGCGCGACTCCGCAGTTGCAATGAGCGAGGAGCGCCTGCGTGAAGCAATGGAACTGCGCGCGCTGGTAGTCGACTTGATGCGGGCTCAGTCCGCGCAAATCTTGTATCTCCAGTCGAAACAAAGGCGTTTTGACCATCTATTGTCTCTGGCTGAGGGTGTAGCAACATTTTTCGAAAAAAGTCCAGCTCCGGCCGAAGAATTATTCCAGGTTGATTTCATTCAAGCGTTCATCGCAGCCGTGAAAGCCCTCCGATGAAATTCGGCACCATCTTCATCGACCCGCCGTGGCAGTTCGACAACCAACGCTCGCGGGCTGCGACGTCGAACCACTACGATGACATGCCGGGTGCGGAGATCCGGGGAATGCCCATCCCCGAGATCGCGGCAGAGGACTGCCACCTCTACCTGTGGAGCACCGCCATCCACCAGCCGCTGGCATTCGAGTGCATCCGCTCCTGGAGCTTCGAGTTCAAGCAGGACATCCAGTGGGTGAAAACGCGGGACATCGTGAGCGAGATCGTCCCGACCGAGAAGGGCCCGCGCGTCATCCACCGCGTCTCACCGTCGAGGATCCTCGCCGATGGCGAGCCACACCAGATCGCCCTCCAGATCGGCCTCGGCAACTACTTCCGCCACGCGCACGAGCGCCTCCTGTTCGCCACCCGCGGCCGGGCGCCGGCCAATAGTCACGCCCTGCCGACGGTCATCTTCGCCCCGCGGGAGGAGCACTCCGCCAAGCCGGAGATCTTCCAGGCGCTGGCCGAGATGCTGAGTCTCGGGCCTGGCTTGGAGCTGTTTGCCCGGCGGAAGCGCCAGGGGTGGCACTGCTCCGGGAAGGAGGTCGGCGGATCGGTGGACGAGTTCTTCGCCTGGATGACGACGGAGAATCGGATGCAGCCGACGAATGAGGAGCTGCTCCTGCGGGCGCGGGAGATCGTGGCGAACAATGCGGGTGGCGGTGACGGTGCTGACGTCGCCGAGTTCAGGCAGATCGAGGACGAACTCTCCAGGCGCGGAATCCACATCTGATGCCGATCGTTGTCCCGCTACTCCACCCAGCGGCGATGCTCCGCGGCGCCGACCGCGGTGAGATCCGCTACAAGGACTCCTGCGTCGACTGGCTGAGGAAGGGCTGGCGCTTTCGGGGTGAGCGTCCGAGGTGGGACGTCTCATGCATCGGCGAGCGCTCGCTGTTCCCGACCGTGGAGGACGTCTGGCGCTTTGCGTGCAAGGTCCGCGGGCAGCAGCTCGCCTGCGACGTGGAGACGACGGGTGAGCAGACCATGGACTGCCGGCTCATTTGCGTCGGCCTCGGCACCGCCGACTCCTACCAGTGCGTCCCCGTCCTGAAGCAGGGCGGGCAGCGGTACTGGTCACCCGGCGACGAGCAGCGGGTCTTCGAGATCCTCCGATTGCTGCTGGGGGATCCAGCCACGCCCAAGCTGTTCTGGAACGGCGCCTTCGACACCATCGTTCTCTGGTGCCACGGCGTGCACGTCTACCCGTTCTCCGATGACGGGATGCTCGCTCACCATGTCCTGGACGGCGAGCTGCCGCACGGCCTGGCGTACTCTGGTGCCCGATACACCGACGCACCGTACTGGAAGAGTGCGGCCGACGTGAAGGGAAAAGAGGGGTGGCTCGACCTGGATGACCGAGTCCTCCGCGGGTACAACGGCTGGGACGTCCTGGCCACCGCGCGGATCCAGCCCGTCCTGCTGGGGCAGCTCAGGCAGCTCGGGCTTGAGGATCTGTACCGGAAGGAGGTGCAGCTCTCCCAGGTGATGTCCCGCGCCACCATCCGCGGTCTGCGCGTGGACCTGGAGCGGCGGGACAGCGAGGAGAAGGGGCCGGACGGCCTGCCGAAGGGCCTCGGCCCGCGGTGCCGGCTGGAGCGCGATCAGGCGCTGGGCGTGCTCCGAGGCATCGCCGCGAGCGAAGCCTTCAATCCCGGCTCGCACCTGCAGTTGCAGGATCTCCTATTCTCGAAGCTCAAGTTTCCCGTGCTGCGGGAGACGGAGAAGGGTAAGCCCGCGACGGACAAGCAGGCCATGATCCTCCTCGCGCTGCACGCGGACCAGCCTGCCCAGGTGGAGGTGCTCAAGGCGCTCATCAAGTGGCGGCGCAACGACAAGATCCTCGGGACGTACGTGGATGGGTTGCCGATCCTTCGAGATCAACGGCTGCACGTCTCGTGGAAGCAGCTCCCTGTCACCGGTCGACTGTCCAGCTCGCCCAATGCCCAAAACTGGGGGAAGTCGGTCAAGAAGATCTTCTGCGCTGGTGCGGGGAACAACCTTGTGGGGATCGACCTCTCCCAGGCCGAGCTGCGGACCATGGCCTACTTCGCCCAGGACGCGGAGCTGCTCCGGATGTACGAGCAGGGAATCAACGTCCACACCGTCAATGCCTCGCTCGTCTTCGGCGTGCGCACCCCTGGCATGAACACCTCTGCCGCGACCGAGGCATACCTCGAAGAAATGTGCCCGAAATTGATTGAGCGCAGCTATCAGAGCCTACCCGTGTTATCAAATGCGCGGTGGGAGAGGGCTAGGCACTTTGCGAAGACCGGGTGTTTTGCTACTAATTACGGAATTGTAGCAGATTCACTTTTTGAAAAGCTGCGTGCTGAACGTGACGCTACAACAGACGAGCTTCTATTTCCCACTCTCGGGCTCGGCGAGGTGGAGGCGTTCCTGGAGCAGTGGAAGACGACGCTTCACCCGGCGATCCCGGCGTGGTGGGAGAAGATCGTCGGAGAAGTTTGCGGGCAGGGCCACTACAAGGATCCGATCTCCGGCCGCGTCCAGTGGTACCGCGGCGGCATGGAGAGGAACGAGCTGCTATCCCGCCCAATACAGGGTTTGGTCGCTTCCCACATGCTCCGGGTGATCAAGATCGACCGCCAGCTTGAGGACCTCATGGGCAGCGCGGGCGGCATCGTCGCGCAGGTCCACGACGCCATTACCCTGGAGTGCCCGTCTCGCTACTCCGAGGAGGCCGGACGGATCATGGAGACTGAGCTAGCGCGGCCGTTCGATCTCCCGTGGGCGAATGGGTGCGTGCTGCCGCCGGACGCACCGACTGTCGGGAGGTACCTGGACGAGGTATGACTCGCACGCGCAGTCAAAGTGTGAGATTCTAGCTGCATGGTACCACTTCACTTGCTGGCGCTTCTGATCCTGAACCAGACCGAGACGCCGCAGCGCGTGATGGGTGTGGATACGATCACGAATGCCCCGGTGAAGTTCGGGGACGGGACCAACAATGCGGTCCGCGTGAACATCGTGGCCGGCGGCATCGATGGTGGAACGGTCACGGTTCTTCAAGGTGGGACGTGGACGACGCAGGATGCCGATGCCGGTGCGACACTCGCGCAGGTGTCGTTACAACTGGCGCTCATCTCCAGTCAGTTGGGCACCATCGCGTCCAGGCTTCAACCAGCGCTCAATGGGTCCCTCCGTACGACCTCCGTCTCGACTGCCCTTCCGCCCAATGCTGCACAGGAGACCAGCGGAAACCTTGCCGCCACGGCCGCCAGCCTCGCGGTGCTCCAGGGCAATCAGGTCAACGGCAGCCAGCAGACGCAGGTGGTGGGCTCGCCGGCCGTGAGCGTCGATGGCGGCGTGCAGGTCCTCAACTTCCCGCAATCCACCGTCGTCTCCAACCTTCCCAAGACGCTCTCCGGGGCAGTGAGGACCGACAGCTCCGCTACGCAGCAGCCCGTGCTCGACTCGCAATCCCTTGTCCAACTCGTCCAGGCGGTGGCGCTGCAGACCAACATCCTCGCCAACCAGACCAACGGCGCGCAGACAACCGTGGTGGCGAGCCATCCACCAGTCATCATCCAGCTCAACCAGCGGCCTCTCAATCCCTTCCTGTCCCGGTGCAACGCGGTCAGGACGACGCAGTGCCAACCCTGAAAGGAAAACACGCCCATGAAGAAGCTCGTCGCTTTGACTCTGTTCCTCCTCGCCGCCGTAGTTCTGGCAGACGGAAACGTCCCCACCAACACGCCTGGTGCCACAGCCGTAGCCGTCACCGCGAATCAGGCAGCCACCACGTGCGTTTCGAATGCCGCCGCGGCTGCCGCGCAGGCCACTGCCACGGTACCAGCGGTCGCGGGGCAGTTCTTCTACGTGACGATGCTGGAAATCCAGTACGGGGCAATCGCTGCTCCGACTGCGACTCTGCTCGCGACAACTTCGAGCAATCTGCCAGGAAGCCCGACCTGGAACGACGCCGCACCGGCGGCCACGTTTCAGCACGACCTCGTGATCCCGTTCATGGTCCCCCTCAAGTCGTCTGTGGTAGGTACCGCAACCGTCATCACCGGGAACACCGGCGTAGCGAGTATCAGCCAGAACATCAAGCTCTGTGGGTTCTACGCTCCGTGAGAATCCCTTGGCTTGGCTGATCGCTCTCTACTGCCTCGCAGTCGTGGCCACCGGCTTCTGGGCTGAGCTTGAGAACGTGATCGCTGCTGAGGTCCGCGCGTTCGAGGTACATCAGCACGCGCACACGGAAGCGATGCGGGGGCGGAGTCTCGCAGGAAAACCGGTCCTCGTGGTCTACGATAGCCAGCAGCGCCACCGGCGCATTTCTGGCTTGGTCACTGCTCGCTTCGGAGTTTTCCGGCCTCTCGTTCGCTTCTACGTGAAGCGCCGGGCCCTGTGAATCTCGGGCTCCAACCCGTCGCGGTCGCGCAGCTCGGTGCGCCGATCTCCGTCTCGACGGACTTTGCCGCGATCAGCTCCATCACCGGGCTGACAGTCCTCTTCGCGTTCACGGACCTGTCCGCCTACGACGAACTCCTGATCGCCTGCGTCGTGGACGGGACGTCCGCGAACAGCTGCACTTTCCAGGTCGACACGTCGCAGGACGGAAGCGCGCCGGACATGGACCACAGCCTGACGTCGTCGGTCATCGCGGCTGGCAACGGGACGTCCTTCCTGATCAGCGCCGGGAACATCCGAAAATTCTACCGGCTGGAAGCCACTCCGTCTGCGGGTACGGCGAAGATCAAGTGGCAAGTCACCGGTAGGAAGAGTGGGTGGGGCCCAACGTGACAGGCTTACTGGCCGGTCTTGGCCCGGTAGTCCCTGACGTACTGCTCGTCGACCACGATCGAGCTGCCGATGTGCCCGGCGATCAGGTCGGTGTCGCAGTAGACCGGGATTCCCACCTTCTTCAAATTCAAGGACATTGCGAAATCCTCGCCGATGTCGGTGGTGACGGTCTGGAAACCGCCGAAGTATTTTCGGGTACCAGGGACCACCACTTTGCCGTCTGCGTCCTTCGTCCCCTCGCGCAGGCGCTTGATCACCGAGGTGCGGATCATGGAGCAGTGGAAGCCACTGACGCCGACCTTTCTCAGACCCGTGCGCTCGATCCCGAGCATTGGCTTGCCCATCACTCCGTCCTCGCCGATCTCGAATACGCACGGCCAGTGCGGCGGCTTGCGCTGGTAGGCCAGCGCCGTCACGACGTCCTTCTGGTGCGACAGCAGCCGGCGGATGAGATCTGACGGGAAGGTGGCGTCGTCGTCGAGCTGGACCAGGATGTCGTAGCCGTTGTCGAGCGCGTAGTCGCAGACGCCCGTTCGCGCGATGTGGATGGGGGCCCTGCACTGGTTCATGAACTCGAACGAGACACCGTCCGAACGCTTCAGGGTCATGAACGCGCCGAGGAACGTCACCCGCGTCCACTCCTCCGCGTGGTAGCTGCACACCAGCACGCGTTCCTTGAGCTTCTGGTGGGAATTGACCCAGTCCGCCCCCCACTTGTCGATCAGCCGGGCGTTGTACTTCTGGTTGACGCGGGAGATCCCCTCTGCTGAGCCGTTGACGTGCGCGAGCGTCCGGCTGCCGGCGTGGAACACGTAGGCGTTGGCCACCTTCAGGTTATAGCCGGCCTTCTTCACTCGCCATGCGTAATCGATGTCCTCGCTCGAAAAACCGTCGAAGGTCTCCTCGTCCATGTTGCCGACGACGTCCCAGACCTCCCGGCGCATTGCCACGCAGACGAAGACGAGGTACGGCGGCTCACCGGTGAAGCTCGGGTCCCCTTGCGCACCGCTGGCGTAGTTGGAGCGCGCGCCCACGAGGCCGGTGTGCTTCTCGTTGGCTGCCTGCATCATCGCTCCGTCCCACCCCTCCGTGACGATCGCGTCGTCGTTCAGGATGCAGACGAACTTCGAGGTGCCCAGCTCGACGCCGACGTTGACGCCGTTCGAGAAGGACTTGTTCTCCGTCAGGTGCACGACGGTGTGCCCGCGGGCTTCGACGTCTCGCAGGAGGGCCTTGGTCGCTTCCTCTTGCGAGGCAGAGTCAACCACGATCAGCCGGTACGGGTTGGAGGTGTGGTGCTCCACGGCGCGGATGCAGAGGTCCGCCCACTTGGCCTGATCGTGAATCAGAACAATTATATCGATCACCGGTGCACGGACGCCGCGGATCTCCGGGCGGGCGCCGTTGCTCTGCGAGCCCGGCCGTTCGATGATCTCGGCTGGCGGTATCTCTACGGGCTGAGGTTTGGCTTCGTGGAGAGGGTGCGAATCCCTGTAGCCTTCACTTTGTCCGTCGCTCACGATTTCTCCCTTTCAGATGACCTTCACAGCTCTCCTGCATCCACCATCCGGATGAACTTGCCAATGTCGCGCTGGCACAGCAGCGGGATCGCGCGCTCGATCCGCTCCCGCGGCCAATCCCACCAGCGGATCCGGAGCAGTGCCTGGATCGTTCCAGGATCAAAGCGGTACAGGAGCACCCGGGCTGGATTCCCGCTGGCGATGGCGTACGGCGGGATGCACCCGCGGACGACCGCTCGGGCCCCGATGACCGCGCCGTCGCCGATGGTCGTCCCGGAGAGGATCACCGCCTCCGTCCCGATCCAGACGTCGTTTCCTATGGTGATCGGGCCCCTCGTCGCCGGGTGCCCAGATACGCTGCAGCCAGGGAAGTGCGTCTCGAAGGCGAAGGTCGAGACCCAGTCGGTGTTGTGCTCCCCGCCGAGGATCACTAGCGAGTTGTTGCCCGTCGAGCAGTATTTGCCGATGGTGATCGGCGTGTCGCCGTAGTCGTGGATGCTCAGGCCCCCGTAGGTGCCCTCGCCGACCTGTGCGCCTTTGACGGTTGGAAATTCGAGCGTGCTCACTTCTTGAGAGCCTCGAAGAAGGCGACTGCCTTCGCGACCGTGGGAAAATTGGCGGGGGTGGCCTGACCGTCCGGTACTTTGACGCCGAGCACCTCCTCCACGTGTTCGATCATCCCCCAGATCGCGAACGAGTCCCCGCCGTGCTCCGTCGCGTCGTCTGGTGGTACCGCTGCGCCGCTCTTCTCCAGCCCTGCTACCACGAGATCCCGGATCATCAGGTGTCCTTTGTCCACTTGAAGTTCTGCGAGCGGACCTTCTCCCAGTTCTCCGGCTGGTCCGCGTAGATGTTCCGGAGCACCACCAGACCGTTGCAGTTGGGCAGGTCGTGGGTCAGCTCCCAGAGCGGCCACCCGTCCTCCTTCTGGAACTTCCGAATGGCGATGCGTAGGCCGCTGCTGCCGTCCTCCCCGACGTCCCCGAAGGTCGCCGTGTCGTGGCAAATGATGTACCGGCGGACCCGCTGGAAGTGCCGGTTCAGCTCGCCGAAGAGCTGCTTACCGGTATGGAAGGTGTCGACGAAGAGGAGGTCCGTGTCCTCGATCCGGATCTTCGTGCTGTCGCCGCACCGCGGCTGGAAGCGCGTCTTCCCCGCGCAGGAGATCAGGTCCGCCACCGGCTGGGATACGACGGATGCCGGGTTGAGATCGTAGGAGATGAACTCCGCCGGCTGGGCTGCGAGGAAGGCGATGGTCGAGCCGTTGGCCCCGCGGAGCCCCAGCTCCGTCACGTGGGAGCACTCCGACGCGAGTTGGCGCAGTAGTGGTAGGTGCTCGTGGATGTCCGACTTCGAGGCTACTGCTGCTTCGTAGAGGCCCTCGCGGATGGCTTCGGCTGGATCTTTCGGTTGGATTCGCTGGCCGCAGGCGGAGCAAGTTTCCATCGGCGGGGTGATAGCGCAGGGAGCAAGGAAAGGCAAGAGGGGCCTATTCGATCCAGACTCGATTTAGGATGATGTGGGATGCGTGCGGCTTAGAGATCCCAAACCTTCGACACAGCTCTCGAAGTGGGAGACCTTCATCCCTGCGAAGGCGACGCATTTCGCGAACGAGCGCCCAGGTCAGCTTCGCTTTATTGTTGTTTGGACCACGTTTTCCACGCTGAATTCTGCGTCCTTTCCGATAGCAGTCGATTACATTCTCCTGCTGCGTTCCACACCACAGATGCGTAGGCTCATTGCAGGCTCGAACGTCGCAGCGGTGGTTGATCTGCTTCCCAGGTGGAATGAGCCCGTAGGTTAATCTCCAAGCGACTCGGTACGCACGTTCGTTCTTCACGCGGCCACCGCCGAACTGGCCAGATCCATCGCTGTGTTTTCCGGCTAGCCAGAGTCGGCATCCATTCTCATTGGTAGGTGCAACCTTTCCCCAAAACCTTTCTGCTTCACCCGGATACAGCTCCAGGGCCTGTTCGAACACCGGTGGATTGTCTGGGTACTTGAGAAGTGGCTTTTTCGGTTTTGGTGGCCGCGGCCGCGGGAGGTTCAGCCGGCCACCCTGCCAGTGGAGGGGTGTTTCGACCGGAAAGAGTTCGTGGAGCAGGATGCCGACCGTGCTGCGATTGAGGTGTAGCGCACGTGCGATCACTGTTTGGGCTTCACCGGCATTCCAACGGCGGACGATCTCTACTTTGATCTCTTCGGTGACTTTGTTTGGAGTTCCCATGGTCGCTATTTACTAGCCGACCATGGGTTGCTCTGTCAAGCACACATGCTGGATCCCTGCTAGAGGATCTACGAAATAATGCTTGACACTTGTTGGACCTCCAAATCGCACGTCACCAGCGTACCGACGCCGGACGCGATCGTGATGATGTTCGTCCCGATCGTGCAGACTTGGACCGGAGCGGTCCCCGTCACGACGGCCTGATGGATGATCGGTCGCGCGACGAGGTTCGCCGGGGTGATGCCCAGCGAGTGGGTAAACGTCGTGCCGAGGTTGGTCACGCCGATTCCCGTGAGGATGGTGTAATAGACGCCCATGTTCTTCACCCCCTTTCTGGGGAAGGATTCGCGCACTTTCCCATGCGCCAGTTGACTTCGCCAGTCGCCTGGCGGTACCTTGTGGCCCGTTCTTGCTCGATATGACGAAACCCAAAGCCAAAGCCAAATTCCGCGTCGTCTACCTCCGGCTCTTCGAGGAGGACGCCGCGGAGATCGACCGCATGGCAGCGGAGAAGGGTTCCGCCTTCCAGACTGAGCTGCGGATGTGCGTGAGCGAGGCGGTAAGGGCGCGGGCGCTGGGTGCGAAGCGGGGGAAGGAATCGGTGGTCCGGTGAGCATTAGCACGCTGTCCGACGCCGACCTGATCTCCCTGGCCATGTCCGGCGCGAGTCCGCCAAAATGTGGTGAATGCCACCGCTGCATCGCCTGCCGGGTGCAGTACGCCGACGAAGAGAACGACGGATGTGCTGCGTGCAACGAAGTCGTAGATGAGATCAAGCGCAGGAACCTTGGGCACCTGCTGCCTGATCACAGGAATCTCGTGGATCTAGGGGTGGTGTGATGATCTTCGCCTGGAAGTTCATCATCGGCCGGCAGGCGATCGCGACGAAGGACGGCACGCTCGTCAACCAGTCCGTGGCGGTGGCGCTAGCCGAGGATGAGGCGACCGCGCGCCAGCGCCTGCGCGAGTACGCCGCGCGTGAGGGCTACGATTCCAGATGGCTGGATGTCGCGCCGGTGCGCCGGATCGAGATCTTGAACGGCGCGGTTCTGGCCTGGGCGCAGGGAGTCTGACAAATGGGCAGCAGGCACTACGAGATCAACGGCGTCATCACAGAGTACGAGGCCCGCGAGGCCCCCGGGCCGAACCTACTGGCTGCGGCTGAACGCCAGAAGATCCAGCGCATCGAAGAGTTGAAGACGCAGATCGCGGAAGAGCGCGCGCTCAGCCCTCTCCAGGACATGAAGACGGTGCTCTGCTTCAAGGCCGGCGACCCAGGGTTCAATCGGCTGCGACCGCTGGTCGCAACTCCTCTCGGCGGTAGTGGCTACGACTTCGACAGCGTCGACACGATCTACCTTGAACCGTACAGCAACAAGGCAAGCTGGGCGTGGCGGGTGACCATCTTCGGCAACCGGATCATGGCGGAGTGGTACGAGGACCAGGCGCGCATTTTCGGACTGTTTGACCCGGAGGTGCGCAAGTGAAAGACGACTGCGAGTGCGGTGTTTCAAAGACGGGTGGTGTCCATTCGGCCTGGTGCCCGATGGCGAACGTCGTCGAGTTCGAGCTGCTCCCCGAGCCCGTCACTCAGCCCGGGTTCCACGTCTGTTCCAAATTCACCGCTGCACCCGGTGGGCGCACCTGCGACGACTGCGGCCAGGTGTGGATCCTAGACGTGCTCGACGACGGAGGGACCATGTATGTCCGCAGAAACAAAGCTTGAGTGGGTGATCGTTACCTTCATCGCGCTTGTCATGGGGATCCTCTTGTCGCAGACCATCCCGCCCGGGCAGGTTTTCGTCCTGACTGACATGAGCGGCGATGTTGTGCCGAGCCATCGTCCCGCGGCTGACGCCGGCCCGGCAGAGGTGACCAAGTGAACCGGGCGCATCAGTGGGGCAACTTCAACATAGCGCGCGGCAAGTTCGGCTCGTGGACGTGCGAAGTCTGCGGACTGGAGGCATTCAGGACCGGCGTCGGGAGCCGATGGCTCATCGAGCCGGCGAATTGCCCCGGCCAGCGCCCCGCGACGGTCTCCGCGTCGTTAGCGCACCGGCTGCTCATCTTCTGGTTCTGCCTCGCCCCGGCCCAGCAGTGGCTGTGGATGCCGGAGCCACAGCCGCGTGGTGCCCTGCTCCAGACCGCGGTTGAGCTTGCCCTGTATGACTACTGACGCGGTCAGCACCATCAGCGGGCCGCTCCCTGGGACTGGCCGCATAGTCCAGGTGAAGCACTTTCCACCTGTTTGCCGACGGGTGGGATCCGTAGAAGTGTTCTACTTCTACTCCGGCAAGCGGGTGGACGACTAGGTGACGGGCCGCAGGAACGGCAGGGCCGCCGACGAGTCCAGGTGCAGGTAGCGCATTGTCGTCGCGATCTGCCGGTGGCCGAGGAACTTCTGCACCACTGGCAGCGGGGCGCCGTCTCGGATCATCCGCGTGGCGAAGAAGTGCCGAAGCAGGTGCGGGTGAGCGTCGATCCCCGCTTTCTTCGCGACCTGGTGCACGCGGCGCCAGAAGGCCACGTATTGCGCCGAGGGTCGGCCGGACGAGAGTACCTCACCCGCCACGGCCCATTTCCTGATCCGGCGGACCAGCGGGCTGACTGTCATCTGGTCTTGGATGCTCGCCTTCGGCGGGGCCAGCAGCATGTCCTGGAAGAGCGCGGTGTAGGGCCCGGCCTTGAGCACCTGCTCCGTGTCGCCCTTGCGGACGATGAACAGCTCCCCCGTCTCGGCCGCCCGCGTCACGGACGCCCGCGTCAGCCCGACGACCTCCGCGGCGCGCAGCCCGAGGTACACGGGGAGCACCATGATGGAGCGGATGCCCACGGGCAGAGACTTGGCCGCCTCAACGTAGCGCGCGGTCTCCTCGTCCGTCGGGATGACCGGGACGGTCTTGCGCTGCTTCCCCCGGCGGATCTGCTTCGTGATCTCCGTCGTGTCGGCGCCCAGCACGCGGCCCAGGTGGCCGATCGCCGCAGTGAGTATCCCCTTCGAGCTGTCCGGCCAGGCGTTGACCGAGCTGGGTATCTTTAGCCCTCGCAGATCCGGTGAAGCCGTACCAAAAGCGCGCGTCAGGGTGCGCTCGTACTGCGTCTTGCTGCTGTTGCTGATGCCCCGGTCCGCCATCGGTGCTTACCGCCTGTGCCGCCGGTACCCAGCGACCGCCGGAGCCGCACGCGCCTTCTTCTTGTGCTTGACGATGAGGACGATCCCGACCAGCCCGGCCGCCACCGAGCCGCCGATCCCCAACCACTCCATCAGGGAGAAGCGTTCGTAGAAGGCCGCGGACGCGGGGAGGTACTTTGCCGCCGCGGTGGTGGACGCCATCGCCGAGCCGGACTGCACCCCGGGCGTCACGCTCACCAGCTTCGCCCAGGTTGCCGAGTCCGCGACGCCCGACGCCGCGAGGCCATAGGCGTTCTGGAAGTTGGTGACCGCCTGCTGCGTGTCCGCGTTGTAGCTGCCGTCCGCTGCCGAGGTGCTCCCTGTGCTCGCGCCGGCCGCGTTCAACCGGGCGATCAGCTCTGCCACGTAGGGCCCTGTGGAACCGCTGGACAGCTCCGGGTAGCTCGCCGCGCCGAATTCACTGAGGATCATTTCTTTCGTCTCCTGTAGCCTGCGATGACCTGCGTCCTTGGGCGCCTCGGCTTGGCCGCGGCGAGCAGGATGATGGTGAGGGCCCCCAGCCCGAGCCCCGCGGCGACTCGCAAGGGCGTCAGTAACGGTGGGCGCTGCTGGAGGATCGCGAGCTGCTGCGGGGTGTATCTGCCTGGGTGTGGACCAGCTCCAGTGCCACCACTTGCGCCGCCTTGTGCCGCCTTGTTGATGTTGCTGATCGTCTGGTTGAGCAGGTTGGCGCCTTGTGCGCCAAGCGGGCCGAGTTGCCCGCCAATGATGGATGATCCTACCTGGGCGATCTTCTGGACCGTCTGGACATAGGTGTCCTGGTTCTTGGACTGGCCAGCTGCGGCGAATGCCCCCGGAAGCCCCGTCGTTGCGGCGTTTGACCCGAATGGAGCGGGGCTCCCGTCGCATTTAGTCCATGGCGTCCAGCCGGCACACGACCCGTCGTCGGCAGGAATCAGCACCTGCGGGTAGCCGTGCGGCTTGGCGTTCCACGTGCCATCCGAGTTCGCCCAGTAGGTGCCGTCGTCCCCGGCCTTGTGGTCTCCCGCATGAGACTGGTCGAGGGGGGCCTCTTGAACGTATCCGAAGCAGCCACTCGGATTCATGATCCAAAAACCGGCAGCGATCTTGTACTTCGCGAAGTCGTAGCAGCCAGGCTGTGCTGCCAGCGCTTGTCCCTGCTGGATGACACCGGCGGCCTGCGCCGCCTGCTCAGGGGTGAGCAGCCGTGTTGGTAGACCAGAAACGCCGCCGCCCAGGCAGAACCCACCAAGTATCGCCTGCCACCCCGGCGGGCACGATTGCGCTCCAGGATCGGTTGCCGTTACTCCAAAAGCGGCGAGTGACAGTCGGCTAGCGAGCATGGCACTCCACGCGGATCGGACCCCGGAGCGCCGCGAGCTTCGAGCCCCTTGACTTTACGGCCGGCCCAGGAGGTGGTCAACTGCGCTGGTGGAGACCGCCAACGGCGCGCACCTGCTGGCCGTGATCATGGCCTGCGAAATCGGGGGCCTCGTCCGCGAGGCGTACCGGCGCGGCGGGATCGGCCATGTCTGGGAGGTTTTGTGTGCATACGGCGTTGAATCCCGCGATGATGCGGAGATCGAGGACGCACTCTCCCTCGGGAACTTGACATGAGCGCTGATGCCCACCAGATCGTCCCGGGGCTGTGGATGGGGGAAAAGCCGCCCGAGGGCGCCGGGCTCAAGCAGGCCGGCTTCACGCTCCTGGTCCTGACCGCCCGCGAGTACCAGCCGCGGAGCAGCGCCTTCGGGATCCCTGTGCTCCATGTACCGCTGCCAGATGGCCCGCTCAAGCCGGATCAGGCGGAGCTGGCGCACTCGGCCGCCACCAGAGTGGCACAGGAAGTGACGAAGGGCGGGAAGGTGCTCGTCACGTGCTGGGCCGGCGCGAACAGGTCCGGCCTGGTGACGGCGCTGGCACTGGAGCAGATGGGCGTTCCGCCCCAGGCAGCGCTGGCGAAGATCCGCGTCAAGCGGCGCCCGAACAGCGGTCACGTGCCGCTGTCGAATCCCTACTTCGTCCTGATGATCCTCGAGGCGCAGGCCGCGGCGTAAAGACGATGGATCTTTCCCACGACGTCACGGGTTACCTCGTTAGCGAGTCGAATTCGATGCACGGTGACTACGGTGTGAATTTTCGCTCTGCTGTTGCTGCGCGAGATCGGCTTACACCATCGCAGGCGCGTGTCGCCGCAAAGGTCAATCTCATGTTGCTGCCGTTCATCTCGAAACCACTGCTCTTCGCGAAGGAGCTGGACCGTTCGCTGAGCAAGGTTGAGCGTCGAGTCCTATACTCGCTCGCGAAAGGTGGACAGGTTCGGATCTTCCAGCAAAAGGGGCCGATGCCAGGAGAACACGCTCCGTCGTATATCGGCGGTGGGGCACCGCATCACTATCTGATCGTCACACGCGAAGCGGCGCTCTCCGCTGGATGGATCCCGTAGGCTACCGAATGCTTGCCTCCGCCGGCTTCTCCCAGGATTCCTCGCTGATCTCGCGGATCATCCGGAAGCTCACCGGAGCGCCGTGCAGCCACGCCTTCCTGATCGTCGCCGTTGCGGAGTTCGGGCGCGAGATGGTGCTGGAGGCCAGCGCGTTCGGAATCCGGATGATCAGCCTGGAGCGGTTCCTCTCTCGGAACACGCTGGTCGCCCGCTTCGACTTCGGCGCGAAGCTCGAACCGGGACTCCGCGAGGCCGCGACGTGGCTCGGCGAGACGTACGACTTCGGCGGGCTCCTAGGAATGGCGCTCGTCCTGGTCGGCCGGTGGCTCCGCAAGAAGTGGATCAACCCGCTGCACCGCGCGCACAGCCTCTTTTGCTCGGAACTGGTTACCCAGGTGCTCCAGACGTCCAGCGCGGGCGGTGTGGCGGTTGCCGCGCTCGTGCCCGAGGACACTTCCCCCGGCGACCTGCTCGCTGCGTTGAAGAGCACGGCGAGGCGCCTGGAGCACCAGAAGCCCCTGTAGCGAAGTGTAGTTTGAATAGATCTCCGCGCCAGCGCGTATAATCGCCAGTACCGCGGGCTTAGGGTAGCTCCCGAACGGTCGCACACCTCGGCGACCTGCCCGCGGGTAGTTCCCCCCGAGGGCGCTGGGGCGCGCATGAAAACGGCAATTCTGGCAGTGGTCGCAGTGCTCTCAGCCGGGTGCGCGGATCAGCCCCGCGGCCCCGTCGGCACCAGTTGCCCTGCCGGCCCACTCGGCGCCGTCGAGCTTGAGGTCGGGACGAAGCTCTCGTGCGGCGCGGTACCGGCGCTGCTAGTGCAGGCGAAGGCGGTCCTCGTGGCTGACACGGCGATCTCTCCCGACGACTGGGAGCAGCGCCTCGCGAGCACGACCCTCAGCGTCCACGTCCGGGCGGCCGACTGGTGGTGGTACAGTGGCTCCCCGACCATGGGGATAACGGCGTGTGCTGGCACGTCGAGGGTGTGCACGGTAGACCTGAACTCGGCCGGTGATTCCTTCGCCCACGAGTCCCTCCACGTATACGACTTCGCCAGGGGCGTCGACTCCTGGCAGCACGAGGGGTGGGGTCCAGAGGGCTACTTCAGGGCCGACAGCGACTTCACGGCGCGGTTTTAGGGCACCGCTACTCCTCGCAACGAATCGGTGCCCTTACCCCTGCGCCATTCCGGCGTGGGGGTTTTACTTTGGATGGTTGCCGGGTGTATGGATCACTTCGTGAAACGTGCCAAGCGTCAACCTCATGTGCAGGTTTCGCCCTCCTGCGACATGGACGATGCCGGTGACCCAAAGGGCCCGCGGTACGCGCGCGCCACCGAGCTTCAGGCTGGCTACTTGGCCGTGCGGCGGAAGGCCCGGGAAAACGCAGCTGCCCAAGCTTTCGCCGAGCTGGGCAGGCTGCTAGACTCGGAGCGGTGAAGCTCCGGAAATGCCGCGTCACGCGCACCAAACTCGCGCAGTTTTTGCGAAAGTACGCCGACGATCTTCCAGCTAGCGCCATTCGCAAGGCCGTGCAGCACCCCAAAGACTGGACGGTCCGCTGCGACGCCAAAGGGATCGGGGCCGTCATGCGCTCCGAGCAGAACGATTGGTACCTCTGCACCCTGAAGAACGCCGCGGTGCGCCCGGATCTCCGCGGGCAGGGGCACGGTTCGCGGCTCTACCGCGACACCGCCAATTCCGCTCGGCACAATCGGAGCTGTCTCGTGTTGGCGGCTGACGTCACCTCCACGAATTCACCTAGCATCCGCGCACTCAAGCGCGTCGGATTCAAAAAGGTTGAAACGTTCTGCTGGAAGAAAGGTGAGCGCCCAGCCGACGTGCTTCACTTCGTGAAGCTTTCGCCCAAAGGCGGGAAGTGCCGCTAGGCTGTTGACGGCTGTTTGTTGGCAAGCTATGGATCACTTCCATGGCAAAGCCCACTAAGAAGGCCGCTACCAAAAAGTTCGTCCGTCACCACGCAGTCGTCACGTACCTGCGCGAGCAGGACTACGCGAAAGTGCGCAGTCTGGCCCGCGGGCTCCGGCTCTCCGTGTCCGCGTACGTCCAGGGCGTGCTGCTGAGGAATGCCGGCATTCTCAAGGACGCGGCGTGATCGCGCTCGTTGCGGCTCTGGCGCTCTCCGCATGCGGCTCGGAGAGGTGGGCGCAGAAGACGCTCACCGATCCGGCAGCTGTGGCTGTCCACTCGGACAGTTTCAGCGACGCGGCGGTGATCAACCTGCGCGAGCTGACGCCACCGGCGAAGTGGTCGCCGTCGTTGCCCAGGCTGCCTGGAGAGAAGATCGTCTACCGCGTCCGTGCCCTGCTGATCGGGGCGAAGCTGGAAGATGGGGACGAGGACATTCACATAGTGATCGCTGACAGGACCGATCCGACCAAGACGATGATCGTGGAGATCCCCTCGGCCCACTGCGTGGAGAAGACGCCCGAGCCGTTTCGCTCCGAGATCATCGCTGCGCGCAAGGCGTTTCTCACAAAGATGCGCGTCAAAGCCGCGTTCACCACGCTGCCCAAGCCGCTCCCGATCGAAGTGATCGGCGTTGGCTTCTTCGACAAACTTCATGGCCAAACTGGCGTTGCGCCGAATGCGGGCGAGCTGCACCCGGTTCTCCGCGTTCGCTGGCCGCGCGATGGCTGAGTCGAACCTGTGTTGCCCCCGCTGCAAGCGCCCGCTCAACGGAGATCCTGCGCCCGGCGTCTATGAATGCGTGAAGTGCGGCTGCCGGTTTTGGATCCCGGCCCTCTGCTGGCACCCTCCACCGAACAAGGCGGGAACGCGCCCGCCAACGTGGCACCGCACCGACACGCCGTGCGCTGATCGTTGGGTCGAGGATTGACCTGTGCCTGCTCCCAAAAGGGCTGCCATTCTCCTCGACGCCCCAGAACCCTACCGCGAGCTGTGCTTGTGCCTGAAGCGCCCCGTTAAATGGATCGTGCTGGTGCTGCGGGCGCCCTTTCAAGAATCTGCCCGGGAGGCTTTCGTGCGCCAAGTGCGCGGAACAGGCTCCCGCTGAGATGTTGCGCCGGTATCGCCTGCGCGTTGGCCAGATCTGAGGGCCTGATCGCACCGGGCCCGCGCTTCGCGTTCGTGCCGATTGGACCAAGCGCGGCTTCGTTGAATGCGAAAAGCGCGGCGACCCGGGCGATTCGACCAGGACGGCTTTGCGCTCGATTCCCTGACCTACATCGGATCCTCAGAGGATCCTGCCCGGTTCAGTTGGGCATGGATGACTACTAGGCAGCTTGGTGTTAGATAATTATATATTATCTAACGCATTAGCCGGACGCGGATCGGGAACCCGTGTAGTGTATTGACAGTGAATAGAGCCCGGCGCATACTGGTCTCACTTTCGGGCAATGAAGCCCGGAACCAAAAGGACCAAACGACAATGGCTCACAATCTCTACCACGACCGCGCAATGATGTTTGTCGGTGACAAGCCCTGGCATGGCCTGGGGATCGAGTTCCCCGCCAACGCCACGTATGAGCAGATCGCCCAAGCGGTCGGCTTCTACGCCGTCGTCGAGCGCCAGCTGTACGCCGCGGGCATCCCCGAGGCGATTCCGGACCGCAAGGCGATCGTCCGGGCCGACACCGGGGCCTATCTCTCGACCGTGGGGATCGATTACGGCGTCGTCCAGATCGCCGAAGCGGCCCGGTCGGTGCTCTCCGCCATGGCCAGCGTCGCCCAGTCGGTCAAGGGCGCCGTGTTCCACACCGCTGGACTCCTCGGCCCCAACGGGATCCGCTTTTGGCTGATGGGTGAACTCGGCCAGCCCTTCACCGTCAAGGGCTACACCTCGGAGGTCAAGCGGAACGTCCTGGCCACGTCCGCCCACGATGGCGCGACCGCTTTCGTTCTCAAGAACGTGGCGACCAATGTGGTCTGTCAGAACACGGTCTCCGCGGCCCTCGGCGAGACTGGCGGTCTGTTCGGTCAGAAGATCCGCCACACCAGCAACGCGGCGCAGCGCGTTCAGGACGCGGCGCAGGGCTTCGGCAAGCTGGTCGACCAGTCCCGGGCCTTCGAGGGCCTGGCCAACGCGATGGCCTCGACCGAATTCGACCGCCGGGCCTTCTTCGACACGGTCGACGCGCTGATCCCCGTGCCCCAGGACGGCAAGCCGCACCCGAAGCTGGATAACCAGCGTGACGCGATCATGGGCCTCCACAACGCCTCGAAGGGCGGGGAGGGCCTCAAGGACAACGCTTGGAGCGCCTACCAGTCGTGGACCGAGTTCGCGGACCACTACATCGCCCCGGAACTCCGCGCGGACCGCCTTGAGTCCGTGTGGTTCGGCCGCGGCGACGCGGTCCGAACCAAGGCCCTCAACACGATCGTCGACGTGGCCGGCCTTCGGCCTCTCACGCAGGAACTCGGTCTGTCGGCTTAGGCACTGCGGTCGAGCCCTGGAAGTGTTCCAGGGTTCCCCGGAGCACCTAAACCGCTCCACCGAAAGGACCAAAACACCATGTGCGGATACTGCAAAGTGACCCGGATCGCCGTTTGCCCCATGTGCGGATCTGAGGATCTGGCGCTGATCGTCAAAGGGACACAGGTTCCTCCTACTGTCCCACCGGTCAACGCCCCGCTCCGCTCGGCCAAGGGCCGCAAGGCGAGCGCACCCACGATGCTCCGCACGGCGCCGGTGCGCGCATCCGCAACGCTCGACACCAGCAAGGGTGCAGCTCCGGCAGTCGTTCAGGCCGTGGACCTCGCCAAGCGGGCGCCCTGTACAGCCGGATCTCCGGCCGAGGCCCAGTTCAACTTGACCCGGGCGCAACTGATGATGGAACTTGAGACCGCGGGCAAGGCTGCGAAGGCGAGCGGCGACATCGCCCGCGCGGACGAACTCCGGCGCCGGTGGTACGCGGCCCGCGACTCTCGGTACCAGGGCAGCACGAGCAAGGCACCCGCCCCCGTGTTGCCTCCGGCGCTCCAGAAGGGCGCGAGCGGGCCTCTTCAACGCGGCGATTGGCTGGAACTGGTCCGCCGGGTAGACGCTGGCCTGTTGTCGCACGCCGAGGGCCTCCGGATCGGGCAGGAGTGGAAGAAGTGCACGGCCGAAGATCTTGGCCTCAAAGTCACCCAACCGGAAGGGCGGGCCTAGTTACTGGTCCTTTCTAGGCCCGCAGGGGCCGCCCAGGGCAGCACGGCAACGCTGGGCGGTCTACTGGAGGCCCCGAATGGGTCGAAGCCTCCAACAAAGGACCAAAGTCATGAAGCCGCTACCCTCCATCCCCGCGCCAGTCCCGAACCCGTACCACGCGACCGTGCGCGAAATCGTGCCGAGCTGGCCGTCGGGCGAGCACCCCTCGGGCACATACACGAGCTGGGCGCGCCCCACCCTCGAAGCGCTGAGGGCGTCGGTTGACGCCTTCCTCGCCCCGCTGAGCTTCAACCGGAAGCACCAGGTCGACTACTGCCAGACCTGCCCCACCTGCCTTGCGTCTGGGAAGAAACCAGGCTGCAAGCGCAAGGCGTGCCAGACCTGCAACGGTCGCGGGACGGTGGCGCTCGACTTCGCGTTTCCGCCACCCGAACCGGGGCCTATGAAGCTTCCATCGTTCTCCCTGTTTGAAAACCCTAAAACGCCGAACCGGCACACGGTGATCGCGCAGACGACGATCAACGTTCCTGCCCCGGTGCGCGTTCGCTTGATCTCCAACCGGCCACAAACTCATTGGTGGGTGACCGCGATCTTTGCCAACGGTGGCGGAATGCGAGCTGCGAACACTTTGTCCACGGCATCTGAACGAAAGGCCATGGAGTGGAAAGCTGCGATCCTGGCAGGTGCGGTCACCCTGCGAAAACCCGGCCCCGTGGTCCGGAAACGCATCGCCGATCGAATCGACGGCTACGACCGAGACGACCTCAGCGAAAGCCCGGACTACTGAGGACGACCATGACAATCACAATCAACATCCCCCCGCTGACCGAGGCCGAAGCGCTCGCGCGAGCTGGCGTGCGGCGCACCGAAGACTTCCGGGACCCGGCTGCCTACGTCGTCCAGCTTGCATTCGGTCGGCACATTGAGCGCGTGCTGGTCCGCGACATTGACCGGGCGCCGTGGGGTGAAGACGTGACGGCTGCGGAACTCCTCGAACGGGCCCACGCCGCGGCTGCGCACCTACGTGGGCTGTCGCGCCCGCGAGTCATCCTCGACTCTTCGTCACCGATCGAGCTGGTGCGCGCGTTCGCCCGGCTAGTAGAGGTCGAGGTGCAGGCGTTCGTCTCGCTCGACGTGGAGGACGCGCCCATCGTAATTGAGGTGGTCGACGTCGACCTGTGCGGCGTGCAGTGCCACCTGCAGGGCGACCGCCCCGCGACGAAGGCGGACGTCGAACTCAGCCGAAGCGGGATGAGCCCCGACGAAGCGTCGAGGTGGATGCTCAAGGTGGGTGGGCAATGAACACTCCCGTCCCGCTTCCAATCCTTGGGCATATTCTCTACGAGACGAATCACCAGGCCGCCTACGAAGTGGCGAAACTCTCCAGGCTGATTCGCCAGGTGGCGGACCTCCCTGCGGACATCCCGATAGCGGTGGTGGAGCTGGGCGCGGACGCCATCGGCTGGCAGAGGGTTCGTGTGCTGCGGGCCCTGGAAGGGAAGGAAACACCGTGACGAACCTCGAACCACCGGGACCCAACGACGTTGAGAGGATCCTCAACTTCTGGACTGGGCTGATCCTCGGACTGCTGCTCGGTACCTCCCTGGCCAATCTCGTCCACCTGCTGCTGTCGTAGACCCGCCACACCGAAAGGGGTAAACATGATCACCTTCGAGATCCTGGAAGGCATCCGCGTCCTGTACCGGCAGCCGGACACTCTATCCCTCTGGGGCATCCCCTACGGCATGCGCCCGGGGCAGGCGCCGCGAGACTTGTGGCGCGGCTGCGTAGACCGCGGCAAACCGACGCCGCCACCCGACTGGGTGTGGCTCGGATCGCCCGGCTGGTACGGCTACATGAGCGCGCCGGAGCGGGCGGTGGTCGAGGCGTTCGTGGGACAGCTGCTGAAGAAGGACGACGTCCCGAACGGACCCGGCGAGTGGAGCGAGGTGCGGCCATGAGCAGGGGGTATTCATCGAGGATGGCGATCTGCGCCGAAGAGGGCCACGACCTGGGCCCCAGCATCGATCTGGCCATCGTGGGTTACGTCTCCGCCACTGATCCTGCGCGTTCCAGCGCGTATCTCACCGGAGATCTGCGCGTTCAGGTCTGCCGGCGCTGCAAGGCACTCATCTCGGTGGAGGAACCGTGAAGCCCGCGAGCGCCTTCTGGGCCCTCGTCCGGCGGCTTCGCGTGCTCGACGCGCTCTGCTGCCGGACGCGCAAGGACCGCGTG
>Ga0210405_10001154_pt1 | contig 31585 bp, 36 predicted proteins | sample IncBWH11MmetaG_FD_155492 | JGI IMG/M metagenome (GOLD analysis project Ga0210405, IMG submission 155492) | Forest soil microbial communities from Barre Woods Harvard Forest LTER site, Petersham, Massachusetts, United States - Inc-BW-H-11-M | ecosystem: Environmental > Terrestrial > Soil >...
AGCCTTCCGCTTGCAGACGCGCGGCGAGATGCTTCATGATTGCGGATTTACCGACACCGGGCCGACCCTGTATCAGCATCACGGGATACTGTTGGAGATCGTTGTACGCTTTATCGATCAGCCCGTGGGCACCACCAACGGTTTCGTCTATTTCATCGAGCGCCTGCTCGGCTGCTTCCGCGAGGCGCTCATAGACAGGACGCACATAGGCGTGCGCCGTGAAACGAAATCCATGCTGCTGCTCGAGCACCGCAACGATCGTGGCCCGATCCCTTGCGCCAGCCGCGCGAGCGCTTGCACCGACATGATCGATGATAACGGACCAGAGGTCGTTGGCGCGGTCAGCCTGGTCGGGGGCGAGTATCCAACGCAAATGTTCGCGGGCCCGATGGTCATAGTCCGAGCCGGTGGACTCAAAATCAAAAACCAGAATCTGAAAACGACGGAGCAGCCGCCAAACCGTCTCGTCATCCGTAGGCGCGCCAACCGACGCGAGATTGGCGCGAAAGACGTCGACGAAGCCGCGCATCTCGTTCGATGCAAATGTGGGCCGGTTGATACGCGCCGCAAAGGTGGCGCCATCGGGGAGTTGGCGAGCCCAGTGCAAGGCTTCCTGACACGCGTGCTCGATACGTGTTGTCGTTCGCGCGATCGCTGCCGCGAGTTCGTAACGGCTCGTCTCGAAGTCTGGCTTCTTCGCCGCGTTCCAGATTTGTCCGACGACGTCGCGAAATTCCGCATCCGAAGCGGTGAAGGTCAGGGTGCGCTTGACTTGAATCTCGAGCGTTGACGGCGAGCCATCACGGTTGACCGCTTTGACGACCACATCATCGAGGGGATGTTCGGCGACCCGCTGCTGAAAGGCGACACTGCGGACGGTCGCGCCCGGCAGGCCGCGCGGCTCGCCGCCGGACAGCAGCGGCAGAACATAAAATGCACCAACCTTGGCCTCGAACTGAGGTCCAGCATTGCCCGTCGCCGCCGGGGCCGCGATTTGAGCTGGTCGGTACATTTCCTTAGCCATAAGGCAGCTTGTTCTATATTTGTTCGAAGATCAATGTGGCCCCTCCGCAACCGTGAGTGGAAGCAGAGTCTTCAACATCTTGGCTCCGAATGCTGGCTCTAAAGGGAGCGGGCTCATGGGCCATCGCAGGAGCAAAACGTTCTACTTCGTTTATGATTAGTCTGCCGAAGGATAATTCCTCTAAGTTGGAAAGCGCACATGCACGTACCAACGCCATGCCGAAGCGAGTGACGAGGAAGCGCCAATTGAGCCGATCATGCCGCCGATAGAGCAGGGATGCGTAGGAGGATGACGTTCGCCGCAATTCCCGCATACGCGGCATGCGCAAATTGCCCGTCGTGCCAATCTGCCGCATGGGTTCGCGCTTGCGGCGTCGGGCAAATCAGAACGATCTTCTCGCGCATCCTGCCTCGATGAAGAGGGACGTACGCGCGATCGTCACGACACGTGGGGCGGGGATGCGATGGACGCGGATGGCACGTGTGACGAACGTGGTCTTTCGCGGACGGCGAAGTCGCGTGGTCCCGGCCTCCCGACGCTGAGGTTAAGGTCGCGAGATGATCTCGCGGACGACGGGGGCAAGAAAGCCCGGTCCCCGAGGAGATCGCGATATAAGCTGTAAACCATCGCGCAGGGAATGCCGGTTGATCTGGCTAAACCTGTGGTGACTGCCGCCTGCTTTTTTTGTTGCAGGCGGGCCATGGGTGAGGCCATCACCCGGCATTCCCTGCGCCCTCTTCGTTTCCCGAGGGCCAAGTTATTTGCAGCACTCGGGCGTGAACGCGTCGCGGGATCGCGGAGATGTATGCGCCTAGAGATAGCATAGCTTGAGTGTCATTCGCGAATGGCACGGCCGAGCGGCGAAGCCTGATTCGCTGGGCTTGGCAGCGATCCTCAAGGCCGGCTCAGATTGCTGTTGAGGCCATGGCCATTGTCACAATCTTGGCCGATTGCTGCGGGCAGAGGGTGTGCAGCGGGCCACGATCGTTGCTTCCGGGGCTGTTGATGTGAGCCGTTTCAGATGTTGCGCGAAGGCACCTGTGCGTGCTTCACATGCAACTTCCATCCGCCCGAAAACCGACCCCGAGCCTGACGAAATCGAAGCTACCCGGCCGGCCGGAAACGCTGGAGCATCTATGTCATCCTATTCCGAAGACCTTCACGCGGCGGCGCTCGCCTATCATCGGCTGCCGCGGCCGGGAAAGCTTGAGATTCAGGCGATCAAGCCGCTTGCCAATCAGCGCGACCTTGCGCTCGCCTATTCGCCGGGTGTCGCCGCCGCCTGCACCGCGATCGCGGCCGATCCCGCTGAGGCCGCGTCGCTGACAACCCGCGCCAACCTCGTTGCGGTCGTTTCCAACGGTACCGCGGTCCTCGGCCTCGGCAATATCGGCCCGCTGGCGTCGAAGCCGGTGATGGAGGGCAAGGCGGTTCTGTTCAAGAAATTCGCAGGGATCGACGTCTTCGATATTGAAATCGCCGCCGACAACGTCGACCGCGTGGTCGAAACCGTGGCGGCGCTGGAGCCGACCTTCGGCGGAATCAATCTTGAGGACATCAAGGGCCCGGAGTGCTTCGAGATCGAGGCGCAACTCAAGGCGCGCATGAAAATTCCGGTGTTTCACGACGATCAGCATGGCACTGCCATCATCGTCGCTGCCGCGATCACCAATGGGCTGCTGCTGAACGGCAAGAAGCTTTCCGACGTCAAGATCGTTTGTTCCGGTGCGGGTGCGGCGGCAATCGCTTGTCTCAATCTCCTGGTGTCGATGGGCGCCCAGCGCAGGAATATTTGGGTTTGCGATATCGATGGCGTCGTGCATGAAGGCCGTAAAACGCTGATGGATCGCTGGAAGGCGGTCTACGCGCAGAAAACCGACAAGCGCGTGCTGGCTGAGGTGATCCCGGGCGCGGATATCTTCATCGGCCTTTCCGCGCCGAATGTGCTGACGCCGGAGATGGTCAAGCAGATGGCCGACAAGCCACTGGTGATGGCGCTCGCCAATCCGACTCCGGAGATCATGCCCGATGAGGCCCGAAAGGCGCGACCGGATGCGATGATCTGCACCGGGCGCTCCGACTTTCCCAATCAGGTCAACAACGTTTTGTGCTTTCCGTTCATCTTTCGTGGCGCGCTCGACGTCGGCGCCACCGCGATCAACGAGGAGATGAAGCTTGCCGCGGTGGACGCGATCGCCCAGCTCGCGCGCGATCCGCCGGTGGACGCGCTGGCGCCCGGCTTTGACAGCGGCGAAGTGCAAGGGTTTGGCCCGGGCTCGCTGATCCCGAGCCCGTTCGATCCGCGGCTGATCCTGCGGATTGCGCCCGCGGTTGCGAAGGCAGCCATGGAGTCGGGCGTTGCCACCCGGCCGATCGCCCATCTCGAGGACTACACGGCTCAACTCGAACGCTTCGCGTTCCGCTCCGGGCTTGTCATGAAGCCGGTGTTTGCCAAGGCAAAGGCCCAGCCCGTCCGTGTGATTTACGCCGAGGGTGAAGATGAACGTGTCCTGCACGCAACGCAGGTCGTTCTGGAGGAGAAGCTGGCGCGGCCGATCCTGGTCGGGCGTCCGTCGGTGGTCGAAGCGCGCATCAAGAGGTTTGGCCTCGCCATAAGGGCCGGCAAGGATTTCGATCTCGTCAACCCCGAGGACGATCCGCGCTATCGGTCCTATGTCCAGTCCTATATCGACATTGCCGGCCGGCACGGGGTGACCCCCGACGCGGCACGCACGATGGTGCGGACCAATGCAACCGTGATTGCCGCGCTTGCGGTCAGCCGCGGCGAAGCCGATGCCATGATCTGCGGTGTCGAGGGCCGCTACATGAGTCATCTGCGGCACGTGCGCGAAATCGTCGGCTTTCTCCCGGGCGTGAGCGATTTCGCGGCGCTCGCGCTGATGATCACCAGCAAGGGGGCTTATTTCATTGCCGATACGCAGGTGCGGCCGAACCCGAGCGCCGAGGAGCTTGCTGAAATGGCGGCGCTGGCGGCGATCCACGTGCAGCGTTTCAATATCAAGCCAAAAATTGCATTCGTGTCACATTCCGATTTCGGCAGCTATGATACCGAATCCTCGCGAAAAATGCGCCGCGCCACGGCGTTGTTGAAGGAGAGCCATCCCGAAATCGAGGCGGATGGCGAGATGCAGGGCGATACCGCGCTTTCCCAAACTGCGCGGAAAATGATTCTGCCCCATTCCAAGCTGGAGGGGGAGGCCAATATCCTGATCATGCCGAACCTCGACACCGCCAACGTCGCCTATCAGATGATCAAGGCACTGGCCGACGCATTGCCGGTCGGGCCCATCCTCATCGGCCCTTCGCGTCCCGCGCATATTCTTACCCCGTCCGTGACCGCGCGCGGCATTCTCAACATGACGGCGGTTGCCGCCGTCGAAGCCCAGGAGCGCGCCGGCCGCCAGCAACCGTCGCTTTTCGGCTAACCCAGGCCGCCGGTTGGCGCGGTCAAACCCGGAGTTGATTTGATTGTTTGAAAAGCCCAGGCGGAACGACCATAATCGCTCCGCCGTCCAGCAACCAGCGATTGCAGCATTCAGCGAGGCCGACCATGCCAGCGTTCATTACCTTCGGGCGAGTCCTGTTCGCCGTGCTCTTCATTGTTTCGGGAGCTTCCAAGCTTCTGGATCTGGCGGGGACGACGCAAATGACGGAGAAGATCGTTATTCCGGCGGCGCTGGCAACCTACACCTCTCAGCTCGAAAGCCTGACCGGGATGTCGACGCCGCAGATGCTGGCGATTGCGGCGGGTGCGGTTGAGCTGATCTGCGGCCTCATGATCGCCCTCAATTTCGGCACGCGGTTTTTTGCGATCCTGCTCATCCTGTTCGTGGCGGCCGTGACCTTCTATTTTCACGACTTCTGGAATCAGACCGGCGCTGAGGCCCGAAACAACATGATCCATGCGTTGAAGAATCTATCGATCATCGGTGCGTTGTTCATGGTTGCAGGATATGGCCGGGTGGCGCCGCCGCCGGAGCCGGCCTATGACGTCTAGGCCCTTAGGACAAGCGCCGCCACGGCGTGACGCTGACGCCATGGGCGGTGTCGAGGATCTGGCTTTCACCGGCGCTCAAGCCATGAGCGGCCAGAATTTCCTGGGGCGATTGGCCGGGAACGCCTGGGAAGCACGGCTCGCCCCCGGGCAGCCGCACCCGTGGTGCCTGCGACAGCCAAAACGTGTCGTAGCGGTCCATGAACATGGCGAACACATGCGGCCCGCCAATGATCGCAATGGTACCCGAACGCGCGCCGGCCTGGTCGCAGGCGGCTTCGAACGAAGCCCCGGCCGGATTCCACAACGTGGCCCTGGGATTGGACGGATCGGGCGCGATGCCACCGATCGTTCGGGTCAGGATGATCCGCCTTCTCAGCGGTGAGTTCGGCTGGTCCTCACAGGAGTGGCGGCCATGCACGATCAGATCGGCGCGGTCGAGCGCGGTCGTGAAAAATCGCTTGTCGCCATCGAATTTCAGTTCATCCGGCATCACGCGATCGGCGTTCGCCAGCATCCCGTCGGCGGACACGATGACATAGCCGTCGATGCGCTGCGTCGGCACGGGCGTTCTCGCGCGCTCGCCTATTCCGAAATCGTTTGCACCACACTGGAGACGGGCCGAGAACTCACTGTCGGCAGCTTGGCGTCCTTCAAAACCTCTTCGTCGTATTGCGCAAGGGTCTCAACCGGCGCCTTTGCCTTCATCTGCACGACCTTGTAGCCGCCGGCCTTCAGTTTGCGCAGCAGGGCAGGCAGGGCCTCTGCGGTATGCTTGTGGAAATCGTGCAGCAGGATGATGCCCTTGCCCAGCTTGTCGAGCTTCTTCATCGTGACGTCGATCACCTGTTGGGGGTTACGCGCCTTGAAATCGAAGGAGTCGAGGTCGCAGGAGAACATCGCGACGTTCCTGGTGCCAAGATAGGTCACCATCTCGGGCGGGTGCTGCAGCGCCGGGAAGCGGAAGAAAGGTGAGGGCGATGCGCCCAGGGCCCACTTCACCGCGCTGAAACCCTTCTCGATTTCTTCCTTGCGCTGATCTTCGGTCAGTTTCTTGTTGGTAAGCGTCGCGTGCGACCAGGTGTGCGATCCGACGGTGTGGCCAGCGGCGGCAACCTGTTTCAGGATTTCCGGGTAGTAGGTCGAGTGCTTGCCGATCGGAAAGAAAATACCGGTCGTGCATTCTTCCGCGAGCGTCTTCAGCACTGAGGGTGTATTGAGCGGCCACGGGCCGTCATCGAACGTCAGCACCACTTCCTTGTCGCGCAGGAAATCGAGCTGCTTGAAGTGCTCGAAACCGAACCCCGGTCCGCCCGTGGTGTCGATCTCAACGACGCGACCGATCCCAAGCGCATCCGGATTTGCGCAAAGTGCCTTTGCCGCCGCGGGCGTTGCTGCGGCGGCCGGTGCGGGTGTTGCCGCCGCGGCGCCTTTGGGGGCGGGGGTCTGCGACCACGCTGCGCCCGTCGCGCATAGCGAAACTGCGCCTGCAAAGATCAAACCTGCCGCAATACGCATGTTGTTTTTTCCTTTGTCGTGATCTCGGGCGCAAGCCACGGCGTTCGGCGTTGGCCCGAGCGATCTCCTGCCCCCAATCATCATAGCCTAGTTGGACCCGCGCTGCCACGGCAACGGCTTTTTCACCGCCGGTGGATATGTCCGTTGAACCGGTTAATTTCGGCAGCGTTGCATCAGGAGTCAGCCAGCGCCCGCGCAATCGCCGTTCTGACCCGCGTATCCAGGGGTTCGACGGTTTCAGGAAAGACCTCGGCGATATAGCCGTCGCGGCCAACCAGGTATTTGTGAAAGTTCCAGCGCGGAACATCCTTCGGCCGCGCACTGGCAGCCCATCTGTAGAACGGATGCGCATCTGCGCCCTTCACGACCACCTTTGCCGCCATGGGGAAGGTCACACCATATTGGTGCTGAGCGGTTTGCGCGATTTCGGTGGCGCCGCCGGGCTCCTGGGCTCCGAAATCGTTGGAAGGAACGCCGACAATCATCAAACCTCGGTCATGAAACTCGGTCCATAGCTGCTGCAACCCGGCATATTGTGGCGTGAAGCCGCATAATGACGCGGTGTTGACCACCAGCACCGGACGGCCGGTATACTCCGCAAGCCTGATTTCGCCTCCGGCCAATGCCGGAAAGGAAAAGGCGTAGGCGGTTACCTTGGTCATTGCGGCCTGTGCACAGACCGTCCGTGTCCAGGCTGGACTGGTCAGCCCGGCCAGCATTGAAGCGAGAATTGTCCGGCGGTCGATCATTGCAGGCCCCGCGATTCGCACGATCAAAGTCGGGTGAGGTTAGCCCAGCCAGCGCGCGGATGGCTCTCAAGAGGCCGTTATGAGCGCGCCACAGGGCACCAGGGTAGCGGCATTAGCGGAAGGTAGTGCCGGTTCCACTCACATATCGGTTCAGGCCCCCTGCGCATGAAGGCGTATTTGACCGGTTCGGCCTGGCCGACCGCGATATGCAAACCAAACAGAACCATCGCGACGGGATAGGTCCGCTTATGAAAGCGCAGGTCGGTGAAGGAATCGAGCAGGATCGCGCCAGCGAGAATGATCAGGGGATCGGTGAAGATGAAATATTCGGATTTCAATCCGCGCCGAACGCCCAGCGCGTCTATCCCGGTGGCGGCCAGCAGCAGCACGAGGGCCTGGATCGCCGTTTGTCTTTGGCCGCGTAGCCACGCTGAGACGATAGCGGGCACGATCAGCCAGATGAGAAATACGGTCGGGCGCGGCGAGGGGTGCAGCACAAAGGTGTAGCGCGCGAGAACCGATGCGACCCCATCGAGCACGAGCCACAGGATTCCCGACAGGCCCGAGCCGTTCGCCGCCGCGGCGGTGTAGGCATCCGCAAAGGTCAGCATCTTCTCCAGCGGATCGAACACCGCGATCACGTTGCTGGCGTTGTATTCGATATTGAGCGCCAGCAGCGCCAGCAAAGCGCCAGCGACAATCGCCAACATCGACGCCAGCATCTCGGCCGCGCTGACCCGCCAGATCATGGCATAGGCGATCATGCAGCCACCGATCAGGACGATCAGCATGGCCTGATAGATGCCGAAGCGCCCGAACAGCAGCGGATGGAATTGCGCAGCATCGAGGAGCGCACGGTTAAAGCCTGTGGCGATGAGCGGCCACGCAGCCCATGCCGCCGCCATCGCCGCGAAAGCCGCAATGATCGCTGCCGGCCAGCCCGATCGCGCTTCACGCCAGAACGGAACGCTGGCGCTCTTTGCGCCGCCGAATGGCAACACCATTACAGGCAATACGCCGATCAGCAGGATCGCTTGCACCTTGTTCTCAAGGCCGAATACGCAGAGCGCTGCCGCAACCGCTATCCAGAGCGGGCGTGCAACGCTGGCGCGGCGCCCGATCGCGATCAGGATCATGAGTGCGAAGATGACGGGGCATGCTGCGAGCAGCTCGCTGCGCAAAATGCGCGAATGCACGGCGACGCCACCGGAGAAGGCGAACGCGAATGTGGCAATCAGCGCGACGCGCCGGTCGCGTACGATGACACGGATAAGCGCTGCAAACACCAGCACGCAGCCGGCCGCGATCAGAAACGCGAGAACGCGGCCGGCGCGAACCGCACTGCTCATGGCAGCGTCGAAAGCTGTGGGGTCGGAGGCCTGCGGGATCGTTGAAAGCGAATAGAAGTCGAGCAGGCCGAGACCGTGCAACAGCTCAAACCAGAGCTTCGCCGCCAGGATGGTGATGTAACCGGTATGATCGAAGAACAGCTGCGGCTTGCCGTCGTTGAGAACAAGCGCGTTGTAGATCACCATGAAATCCATGTCGGCGTTGCGCCAGTAAACCAGCGCGTAGCCGAACAGGAAGAACGAGGCCGCCATCCCGGCGACAATTGCCGTCAATCCCCAGCGCCAGCCAAGAAATGCCAGCCTGTCGAGGGCATCTTGCGCCGCGCGGATCTGCGGTTGGGTTGTTGAGGCCCGGGTGGGAGACTGGTCCATGCCGGCGGTCTTTTAGCGCAGCCTCTGGCCCAAGGCGACCGGCAGGCGAATGGATGGGGCTTCCCGAACGGGCTTAACGCAGCGAAACGATGAAATCCGTTCCTTCGCCGGTTTCGCTACCGGCGACGCCTTGATCCGAAACGATGATCGATCCGCCCGTTGAAAGCGCCTCGGCAATCCTTGCCATGACGTCTGCGGGGAGAGTGAGGCGATCCAGCGCCTCGCCGGGGCTGTCCGGCACCGGCAACGGCTTTGCCGCCACCGCGCCTGCGCCCGCGATCTTTCGCCGCCGCAGGCTGCGTTCGTCTTCGTCGCGGCGATCGGCGTACCGGGTGGGTGCGGGTAGCGAGACCACCGACCAGTGCAGGACATTGGCATCGTCCTTGTCGACCTGCGCGGTGAACACATGCGTTCCAAGCGGCCGGTCGCTCGGCGCGATCGTCACCGGCATGTCGAACAGCGGAGCGAAATTCTGCCGGACGTAGAGCTTTGAATCCTTGCGGCTGACGAATACCGCGATCTGGCCAGCGCGCTTTAACGTCGGAGCCGATTCGACCTTCGGAGCGGCTGGCTTCAAGACCTCAGTCGGGTGGGTCTGATCCTTGTTCGGCTCCGGGAGTGCGGTGGGGACCGCCCTGACGCTCTCGACGGATTTTTCGTCTGCTTTGTCACCTGGCTTATCGCTGGCCTCGGGAGCGTCGGCCTTTGACGGCTCAGCCTTGTCGTCGGCCCCGGCTTCGATTTTTGCCAACTCGGCCTTGTTCGGTTCGTTTGCCGCGGCCTCGACCCCTACAGCCCCGCCGGCTGCTTCGGACGACTTGGCCTCGGCTGGATTGTCGTCAGCGGATTTGTCGTCTGCCGTTTCGGGTTTCGATGAATTGCCGGCCTTCTCGGAGATGGCTTGCTCGGAAGCCGGCGTGCTGCCACCGGCGGACGCTGCATCGGACATCGTGATCGGCGAATTCGCAGCCGCGTTGCTGGCATCTGCGGTTCGCCTCTGCGGCGCGGATGCCCGGGTTTGGTCTGCCGCTGACTTTGCGTTGTCATCTTGGCGGAGGGTCGATCTTAGTTCAGCGCGCGTCTCGGCGACGGCGTTCTCGCCCGCCGCCTGGCCAGCTTTGGCTGACGTCGGCGCGTCCGGCTTCGGCTCATCGGCCGCAGTCGGCTGGGGCGCGACCTTCAAGGTGGCCAGAAGCGGATGAGAGAAACTGGCCGGGGTGATCTCGCCGGGGGTGATGACGACGCGCGCTCCCATCCGGGTCCAGTTCCACATCTTCACGGCAAAGGCCATCGGCATGCGGATGCAGCCATGCGAAGCCGGGCGGCCGGGAAGGACGCCAGCGTGCATGGCCACGCCCGACCATGTGATCCGCTGCATGTAGGGCATCGGGGCGCCGCTATAGATGTTGGAACGATGGAACTTGTGCTTCTGGATCACGCTGAAAACGCCCATCGGCGTCGAGTGGCCCGGCATGCCCGTGGACACCGGCGTTTCGGCGAAGAACCCTTTGGCGTCGTAAATTCTCATCCTTTGCTGGGCAATCGAGATCGCGATGATCAGTGGTCCCAGCGGCTTCTTCTCGGCAATCTCGGGCTTTTTTCCCACATGAAGACGCGGTCTTGGCCGCTTCGGGGGAATCGTCGGTGCGGGCCGCGAAAAGCCTGGGTCGGAATCCTGCCAGTAGTAGATTGCGGCTTCGGCCTGCGAGGTGAGACCGATCGCACCGGCCAAAATGGCAACTCGACCAAGCCGCTCGGCTACCACCGCAGCCCCATACCGGTTTACGCGCATCATCCTCGAACCCCGACTAGTTGAGATTTAGTGTTGCAGACGAGACACGCGTTCACCAGCGGCAACGCTTCCGACACCCGCGATTTAGGCCCCAAGCGTAACAAAAAAGCCTCACATTAGGTTAAACGCCGGGTGGCACCGGTTACCGGCGGCCTTCCTGTGGAGCCTCCCAGCGCCTACATCCTGGAATTCGCCGACGGAGACATCCATGACAGGCCACGCCACAAGCCGATATCATACCCGATGGGGCGGCTGCGCGTTATTGGTGCTCGCGCTCGGGTCGTGGCCAGGTTCGCCTGCTTTGGCGGCCGACGAGCCCGACCTGATCTTCCGCCGCTCGACGGTGTTCAAATGGCTCAGCCCGAACGACAAGCTCGCCACCTATGGCATTGACGATCCGGAGGTGGAGGGGGTGGCGTGCCACTTCACGGTGCCGGAGCGGGGCGGCATCAAGGGCTGGCTGGGACTTGCCGAGGAAGTCTCGGACATTTCGCTGGCGTGCCGCCAGATCGGCCCAATCCATTTCAAGAACAAGTTGGAGCAGGGCGACGATATGTTCCGGCGGCGGCGCTCACTGTTCTTCAAGAAGATGCAAATCGTGCGCGGGTGCGACGCCAAGCGGAATGTGCTGGTCTACATGGTGTATTCGGACAAGCTGATCGAAGGATCGCCCAAGAACTCCACTTCCTCGGTGCCCGTCATGCCCTGGGGATCGGGCGATACGGTGGTTGAAAAATGCGGCGAGTTCATTCAGTAGGCGGCCTCGGCGGGACGCAGCCGCAAAGCTATCGCTTCAGGGGAGCCAGACGTGAGCGAACCCATGACCCGGACCGGGCATTCGGATCATGACATCCTACCAGGCGCACGAATTTTTGCGGCGCCGAGACGTTTCCACGGACGCTGTCGCCATGCTGCTGCGTCATGGCGCCACAAACCCGCGCCGTCCTGAGCGAACCCTCGCCCTCGATCCGCAGCTCGGGAAAGGCGTCAGGTCCAGCCAAATTCTCGACCTTTGGCCGACCGGGCTTCCGGGTCGGGCCTTGTTTCCGGGGCGGGCCTTTGTTGCCGACATCGGTGCTGTCGCTGCCCACGACGCTATCCTTGGTTAGGAGTGCCTGCCAACGCGCAACCCCCAATAAAAGTTGCACTCGATTTGAAGGAGTCGGCGGGCGCAAGGCTTTGGTTCACTGCCGCGGCCGCCGACGGGCTCTCGCAACCGGAGAAGACACCGCGCTTGGGGTTGCCGGGCATCGCCCTAGGCCAATGAACGACCGAAACTAGCCCAATGGCCGACGGCGATCATTGAAATCACTGATGTTTTCGTAAGGATGTTTCGTTTGATTGTCGCAACGAAACAATTCTCCAGCGGGACGAAACCCATTTTCGACCTCGACGCAAAACGCCGGAAACGGCGCACGGTTACGAACTCGCAAGCAACAACGGCGGGCAGCGCCGGCAGAAAACCGGAGACAGTCCAATGCGAACCCTTACTTTCTTCCTCGCCTTCGCCTTCGTGCTGGCTGGACCAACCTTGGCTGGCATATCCGATGGCGGCCTGCCGGGTATCGGCACATTCGGCTATCAGGGTGCACAGACCGTCACCGCGGCGTCCTCCATCGTCGTTGCGGCGCGCTAGACGCTGGCGAGCCCAAATTTTGCGGTCAAGGCTTGGCATGTTTTTTCGAATTTGTTCGCTCGTGATCTTGGCCTGTTTCGCGCTCGGCGGCTCAGCGCGAGCCGAGATGCGATCGCCGATGAAGTTGCCTGATCCGCGCGGAGAATTCGTGCGCCTGTGCGTACCCCATATGGCGGGGCGCTGGGCGCATCCTGATTCCGTATGCGCTTGCCTTCATGATCACGCGGCCGCCGCGGTCGAAGATGCGGATTTGCGCTCCGCCTTGCTGCGCGGGATCAGCGAGACCGGCGTGCCCACCATCGAAACCGATTGGGTGCCGGCCTCCAAACGATCCGAGATCGGGGCAACGTTCACGAAAATTGCAAAGCCGGCGCTGCAGTGCATGTTCGAGCCATCGAAATAGGCTCGCTTCTGGCTGTCATTCGCGAGCACCGGCGATCCGCGCCCGCCAACGCTCGGTCGTACTTGCTTGCCGGGCGCGTGCTGCGCGCCCGCGCTTATCGCTGCTTGGGTCCCAGGCGCGGGATGCACTTTTGCGCCCGTACGATGCCCGTCGAGGTCATCCTGGTGCCGGAAATCTCCTTGACCTGGCCGGCGGGGCAAGTTCCATCATCGACCTTGACCCGCTGCCCGAGCCGCAATTCGCCGATGTCCTGCTCGCGCGAAACCTGTTGTGCCGGAGTTGAGGTCGCAAGGAAGGACAAGGCGCAGCCGCCCAGCACCGAAAGCGAAAGGCGTGCGAAGGATGACACCTTCATGATCGGGGCATTCCGTGTCCGAGCGGGCCGTGTTGAGCGGGCAGTGTATTGACCCGGCTGCGATTCTGAAAGCGACGCGGAATGCGGCGCGCAGCGCCGTTTGAGCATCCTATCTGAGGCTCGACGAATCGGCCCACAGCGCCGCGACGATCGCATCCAGCCCGTCGGTCAGCGCCGCAGGGCCGGGCTGCAGGATCAGCGGCGATTTGATCTCCACAACACGATCATTGTGGATGGCTGGAATTTCGTTCCATCCGGGCCGCCGTTTGATTTTGTCCGGAACGACCTTTTTGCCGCACCAGGAGGCCAGAATGACGTCGGGTGCGCCAGCCCGGACGAGGTCCGGCGAAATGATCCTGTCCTTCGCCGCCTGCTGGAATCGCAGGTCCGGCAGGATGTCTTCTCCCCCGGCGATCTCGATCAATTCAGACACCCAGCCAATACCGCTGATCAGGGGATCGTCCCATTCCTCGAAATAGACCCTGGGTTTGGGCAAGGGCCGGCTGGCCGACGCGATGCTGGCAAGGCGCTTCTCATAGCTGGTGGCGAGCTGATCGGCGCGCCCGGCTGCACCCACCAACGCGCCCAGCGTGCGGATCATCGCCAGGATGCCCGCGATATCGCGCTGATTGAAAGCATGGACGGCGACGCCAGCGCGAACCAGAGCGGAGACGATGTCGGCCTGCAGGTCCGAGAAGGCGAGAACGAGGTCCGGCTCAAGCTTCAGGATTTTCGGAATGTCGGCAGAGATAAAGGCCGATACCCGGGGTTTTTCGCGCCTGACCTGTGGCGGCCGGACGGCGTAGCCGGAGACACCGATAATTCGATCCTGCTCGCCAAGCAGATAAAGCGTCTCCACGGTTTCTTCGGTGAGACAGACGATCCGGCGGGGAGGAAATTGGCGCATGGGAACGATATGCAGAAGATCGGGCCGGTTGTCACGGTGGCTATTACCCGCGAGGTCATTGCCGGGCATACTCCGCCTTGCGCAAACTGTGTGAGCCTTGAATGGGAGCATTGCGAGATGACGCCACTGGAAAAGGTCAATTCGATGAAAATGCCTTTTGCCGAATGGAAAGGCGTCACATTCATCCACGCCGAAAAGGATCGTGTCGTCGCGCGGATGCTGGTCCGCCCCGACCTCTGCACGCTCAACCATACGATTCACGGTGGCGCGGTGATGGCATTGGCGGATTCGGTGGGCGCGGCGGCAACCGTGATCAATCTGCCCGAGGACGCCAAAGGCACCACCACCATCGAAAGCAAGACCAATTTCATCGGCAGCGCAAAGGAAGGATCGACGCTGATCGCGACCGCGACCCCGGTGCATCGTGGGCGACGCACGCAGGTATGGCAGACAAGGCTGGAGACGGAGGAGGGCAAGCTGGTCGCGGTGGTAACCCAGACGCAGATGGTGCTTTGAAAAGGCGCGCAACGGCATCTGTCTGCTAACGAACAGATCGCGACAATCTGCCGTTATCTGAAGCGGAAAGCGGCCTTGAATTCCATGTTGCGATGCACAATATATAGATCGTTCTAGGGATTCGACGCCTCCTCGAGGGCCATCCGAGAGGAGATTGACGTGAGCTACCAAGACAGTCGCCGCACCACCGCCGCCCAGGGCACCGTTCGCACGCTCAGCCAGCAGGAAGAATTGCCGCTGCTGCGCGATCATCTTTTGCGGCTTGATCCGGAAAGCCGATATGACCGCTTCCACGGCTTCATGGACGATGGCTTCGTCGAGCGCTATGCCGCAAAATGCGCAAGCGACGGAACCGTCATCATCGCTTATCTCGAAGACGGCGTGGTCCGAGGTGCTGCGGAATTACATCCGCCGGATCGTTCCCCGGATTCGCTGCCGGAGATCGCGTTCAGCGTAGAGGCTGGCCTGCGGCGGCACGGCGTCGGCAGCATCTTGTTCCAAACATTGATCGCCCAAGCACACGCCAAAGGCTATCGCTCCTTGCGGATCACCACCGGCGCGCAAAACGACGCGATGCGGGCGCTCGCGCGAAAATTCGGCGCGCATCTGAAATTCCGCGACGGCGAATCCACCGGCAGCATCGATCTCGGGCAGCAAACGCTGCCCGAACCCGCGATAGCCACACCGTTCGATGCCGCCCGCGCGATGGTCAATTTCAACCGCGCGTATTGGAGATTTCTGCTGCGAATGTACGGCTGGAGACGAATCGCCTGACCGGCAGCGGCTTTGCGTGTTATTCGCGGATCGCCGCCAACAAATGTCCCATCGCCAGGCCGCGCCGTGAGCCTTAAGTGCCGGTCCGCTTGTCGTTGCCGAATCTCCTGACGACACGGCGCTCGACCACGACCGAGCGCTGCGCGCCCTGTTCTCCCGCGATCACGCGGGTCGAAGAACGCGCAAGAGCGCGTCCAGCCTTCTTCACCTCAGCCGCGACGGATTCGATTGGCATGCCCATCAGGGACGCTGCGATTTCGGCCTGTTCACTCAGATCGTCGGTGATGCCGGCCGCTGCAAAGATGGCTTCCTCAAGCGTCGGCGGATCGCGCCGCACGCGCCGCGGTCCATATTTCGTGTTCCAGTCCTGGCTCATCGCGGCCCCTTGTCTGATGAAACCTATCTAGGGACGACTATGTTGCATTGCAATATGAAATTGGTGTGGCAGGCCAGCTATGCGTCGTCCGATTCAGAGGTTTTCCACCCTGGTGGCGTCGTAAATTTCGATGGTTGGGCTTGACGCGGCCAGCGGCTGAAGGGCGCGGACGAAATCACGTGAGGCCGGTACCGCGAAATGTGCCGCCAGCGCGGCGCGATCGGCCCATTGCTCGATGAACACCAGCCGGAGCGGATTGTCGCAATCGATATGCACGGCATGAGAGATGCATCCTTGCTCCTGGCGCGAGCGATGCACGTGCTCCAGACTCAATCTGCGGGCCTCGGTGAAGGAATCTTGCCGCGTCGTCACGCTGCCGGTCACCACGATCATCGCGCCTCTCCCACGTTTTCGATTCCATGCATCTCACAGCGCGGAATCACCAGCGCCTGCAAAGCCCACCGGTTGCTGCGGCCAGCGTTTCAGCGCTGCATGCCCGGCATCGGTCAGCACGTAGATGCCGCGCTCGGCGCGATCGAACCAGCCATACACGTTGTGCAGCAGAATTTTCGGGGCATCCGGAATCTCGGGCTTGAGGTCGCGCACGCGCCTCGGCCCCTGCGACAGCGCCAATGCGCAGGCCAAGGCCTGTTGGCGGTATGCTGTCATGATCGGGGCGCGCGTGCTGCCACCCAGCGCCGGGTCTCCCTTGCGCCGCCGATGCTCGGCGACGAGGCGCGAGCGTTTCTTCGGGTCGCGCCGCGGGTTCGTTGTGGGCGGCGTCACGATCACCTCGACATCGCCCGACCTGGTGACCGCAAGCATGCCAAAGCCCAGCCGGCGGCAGAGGTTGCGATAGCGCGCATCGCTCTCGCGCCCCTTGCCGCGCTCGGACAGTTTTGCAGCGAGCCAGACCTCGTCGCAGGCGGCGGCGCGGTCGACCGCCTGCAAAACCAGTTCGAGGTTGAAGGAAAGCTTCAATTCGCCGATCACAACGACCGGGGGGTCGTCGCCGCTCAGCGCGACAAGGTCGCAGCCGCCGACTTCGCCCTTGACCGCAAAGCCGAGCTTCTCGAGGAAACGTTTGACGGGCAGATAAAGCGCGGTTTCCAAGGGATCTCCCGGCGTCGTGGGCTGGCGACTCACTCCCGGAGTTTAGCCCGGATCGTCGTCGGCGCCTGCGGCGTGATTTGATCCGGCAGGCCGATAGCGGCTATTCTGCCCTTGGGACCAGACTTTGCGGGCGCGGCGAGAGCGATGATCAGAAACGGCCTCTACCACATCACCGTGGAAATGCTTGACGGCATCAAGGGCGGCAACCAGGGGGTTATGGTGGTGCGCGACGGCACGCTGCGCGGCGGTGATTCGTTCTTTTATGCGTATGGCACGTACACCGCGGCGAATGGCAAGTGGAAGGGCGAGGTGACCAACCAGGAGCATTCGCCGACCTTTGGCGAGCGGCCGATTTGGGAGCGCAAGGTGGTGACCATCGGCTTTACCGGAACCTATACCGATGAGACGGCCGAAAGCGACGGTATCGCACTCGCCGGCAAGCAGAGCATTCGGTTCAAATCGAGGCTGCGGCTGTTGGTCCCGGATTAAAGCTTTCCGTTGAGAGCTAGACCCGCCCGCTCACAGGAAGCAATGCACCAGTGACGGCGCTGGCCGAATCGCTTGCAAGAAACAGGATTACGTTCGCCAATTCTTCTGGCGTCACCCATTTTGCGAAATCCGCGTTCGGCATGCTGGCGCGGTTCGCCGGCGTGTCGATGATGGAGGGCAGCACGGCGTTGACCGTGATCTTGCCCTTCCATTCGGCGGCGAGCGCCTCGGTGAGGCGATGCACGCCTGATTTCGACGCCGCGTAGGCGCCCATCCCGGCGTCTGCCTGCAACGCGCCCATCGCGCCGATATTGACGATCCGGCCCGCGCCGGATGCGACAAGATGCGGGATCGCTGATCGCGACGCATTCAGCGCGGTGAGCACATTGAGTGCGTACATGCGCTGCCAGGTCTTTGGATCACCCTCCGCGACTGTCTCGAACGCGAATCCGCCGGCAATATTGATCAGCGCATCGAGCTTGCCGAAATGCGATGCGGCCGCATCGATCGCCTTTGTGGCCTGGGCCGCGTCCGTCAGGTCGACGCCGCCAAGTTCAATTCGGTCGGGCGTCGCCGCAACGTGCGAGGCAGCGTGATCCACGCCGGCTACGCGCGCGCCTCGCGCCAGCGCTGACGCTGCGACGACCCTGCCGAGCGCCCCTGAGGCACCGGTCACGATGATGACTTTTCCGTCCATGATTGATCTCCGGGCCAGACGGGATCTGTCCACACTACCGTCAGGCCAAATTCATTTGCAATGCTACAAATTTTCGCGATCAAATGTGGCTTATGCGTCGAGCGAACCTCGCGAACGGACGGTCGCCATGCCCGGTATTGCTCCCCTGGTCGATATTCCCAGCGAATTTCTCACTTTGAAATATCCGCTTCCGCATTTCGCAAGGGCGCTAGCCGGCCAAGCGCCGGTCAAGATCGTGGCAATGGGATCGTCGTCAACGGCTGGCAGAGGGGACGTCGTGCCTTATCCGCACCGCCTGGAGATGTATCTGAGGGCTCGATATGAGGGCGAGCAGTCTCGCAATCTGAGGATCGATGTGCTCAACAGGGGACGGGGCGGCCAAGAGGCGATCGAGGAACTGCGCCGTTTTAATTCCGATATTTTTGCCGAGAGGCCTTCGCTGGTGATCTGGCAGGTCGGCACCAACGCGGTCTTTCACGCCTACGATCTTGACGAGGTCGCCGCCAGCATCGCTGAAGGCCTGCAGCAGCTACGCGTCGAACCGATGGATGTTGTTTTGATCGATCCGCAATATACCCCGGCGATGCTTTTAGCGGACAGGGCCGACGCTTCCGAGCGAATGGTGTCGCTGATATCGGCCGTCGCCGCCAACGCAAAGGTCAATTTGTTTCGGCGCTGGGCGTTGATGCGGCACTGGCACGTGAACAACCACATCAGTCTGGATCGGTTCTTCGACCCGACAGATTCCCAGGACAAGCTCCATCAGAACGACTGGACGACCCTGTGTGTCTCGAAAGCGCTGTGCGATGCGATTACCCGGGCGGCAGCGGTCTAGGGCCGTACAGATACCGTCCGCGCGAATCGCTAAAATTTGCCGGAGTTTTGTAAGCGGAATGCAGAACCGTCCGGGTATAGCTCCGTTTTGTTCGATACAGGGGCTGGAACCATGATGAGAAATCTGCCTGACCACGGTTTACCGCTTGTTCAGCTCAAGGAGCAGCGGCGGGATTTGGTCGTCGCGCTGCAAAACCGCAATGGCCCGGTCAGCGGCTGGGAGTTAATGCAGATCGCTGCGGTTCAGCAGGCGATCTCGGCGTTCGAGGACGTCATTGCCGACCTCGATGCGGAGTTGGAAGCGGCGGCATAAGCGGCTTTTCGATCGCTCCGAAGCGATTTCCCGGCGACGGAGAGATCATCGGCTCGTTCCCGGCTCGGGACTGTACACTCGCCTCTCACACAGGTATTGCAAAATACCGTTTTCCCGCAGCTGATCCGCGGGGAGAATGCCGCCGGGGGCGAACATGACTGGGTCCAGGACCGCCGCCTTCGGTGCGGTGCTGCTTATTGCCGGCGTTGGGACCGGCTCATCGACCGCGCACGCACAGACCTTCCAGACCTACCGCTGCGCCGACGGCACGCGCTTCATCGTCGGATTTTACCCATACGATTCCCGCGCACATTTGCAGATCGATGGCAGGGCGGTAACGTTGAAGAAGCGTCTGGCCATCTCCGGCGCGCGCTATTCAGGGGACGGCGTGATCCTTGCGATTACCAAGGCCCGCACCACCATCAGGCACGCCAAGCGGCCGGCGACCGCATGCGAGCTGACGTAAAAAAGGGCCGAGACGCTTGCGTTCCGACCCTTCGCGTTTGATATCGCATCGGCGCCTGCCGGTGCTTCGAGCCCACGCCTGGCATCAACGCTCACGCTCCGGTATGGATTCCTGGATGGCCGCTTCGTGATACCAGCCGCCACCGCAGGCTGCTTCGCTGACACACAGTGAGCCGTAATCGACGGCGGCCTCGGTTTCCTCAGGGCGACGTGCGCCGAGAGCCGCGCGGCCCCCGGCGGGGAATTGGTAGATCTTTGCGGACCCGGGATTGAAGCTGGTATTCATCGGTATCTCCTCGGTCAGGGCGCTCTTACTCATGCTGCGCCCGACTCGTTCGTGAGTGGTTACTGAGAATTCGATATCGTCCCTGCACGCCGATCGTGCAACCTGATCAAAGAGAAATCATGTGATGAATAAAATGTAGGCATTTTTGTCTTTGCCCGCAGCGAAGCAGCAGCAGCCTGACTAACGCGTGGGCCATCGCCAAGGTTGCAAACAGGTCTCATCTTCTTGGTGAATATTGCCGGCGACTGCCGCGCGATTAATCGGCGCGCGCGGCGAGGCCGCCTGGTGCTTGGGAAACAGGCGTGGCTTGGGCCAAAGGGCGGTCGTCGTGCGCCCGTCTGCAACCCCGCCCGCGCGGCTTTGTCGCGCCTCGCAAGCGTCCGGAAGCCCATGAACCGGAAGGGGATTCTTCCTCTCGCTGGCCCTCCCGCAGTGCAGCGATTGGCACTTTAATTGCTTGGCAAGAACTGGCCGATGGCGGCCGGGTAGGCGTGTGGTGACCAAGAGGCTTCGGTTTCACACCTTTCGCATCATCAACTCATGAGAGGCTCAATGACAAAGTATAAGCTCGAGTACATCTGGCTCGACGGATATACGCCGACTCCGAATCTGCGCGGCAAAACGCAGATCAAGGAATTTGCTTCGTTCCCGACGCTCGAGCAGCTTCCGCTTTGGGGCTTCGACGGAAGCTCGACCATGCAGGCCGAGGGCCACAGTTCGGATTGCGTGCTCAAGCCGGTTGCGATCTATCCCGACGGCGCGCGGACCAATGGCGCGCTGGTGATGTGCGAAGTCATGATGCCCGACGGCAAAACCCCGCATCCGTCGAACAAGCGCGCCACCATCCTTGACGACGATGGCGCATGGTTCGGCTTTGAGCAGGAATATTTCTTCTACAGGGATGGCCGCCCGCTCGGCTTCCCCACAAGTGGGTATCCCGCGCCGCAGGGACCGTACTACACCGGTGTCGGCTACAAGAACGTTGGCGACGTCGCCCGCAAGATGGTGGAAGAGCATCTCGACCTCTGCCTCGCCGCCGGCATCAACCACGAGGGCATCAACGCTGAAGTCGCGAAGGGCCAGTGGGAATTCCAGATTTTCGGCAAGGGCTCCAGGAAGGCCGCCGACGAAATGTGGATGGCCCGCTATCTGATGCTGCGCCTGACCGAGAAATACGGCGTCGACATCGAATTCCATTGCAAGCCGCTCGGCGACACCGACTGGAACGGCTCCGGCATGCACGCCAATTTCTCCACCAGGTATATGCGCGAAGTCGGCGGCAAGGACTATTTCGAGAAGCTGATGGAAGCTTTCAAGACGAATCGCGCCGAGCACATCGCGGTCTACGGTCCGGACAACCATCTGCGCCTGACCGGCAAGCACGAAACCGCATCGATCGATACCTTCAGCTACGGCATCGCGGACCGCGGCGCGTCGATCCGCGTGCCCCACAGCTTCGTCAACAACAGCTACAAGGGCTATCTGGAAGACCGCCGCCCGAACTCGCAAGGCGACCCCTACCAGATCGCGTCCCAGATCCTGAAGACGATCGCTTCTGTTCCGACTGCCGCCAAGGCAGCGGCCGCCTAACTCAGGCGACAACGTCCCGGACCTTTTGGTCCTTGGCGCGTCCTCACCACACCTGATCCGCCAAGCCGCAAGCTTTGGCGGATCATTGCGTTTAAGGCCGACGGCCGTGCTAGATCATGATCCGATTAGGTTGAATCGGATCATGATCTCATCTCTTTGTTTGAGCATGATCTTTTCGGAAAACCGGTACCCACTTTTCCGGATCATGCTCTAGAAGCGACCCCCGTCGCCGGCGCAAGGACCTTGACATGGAGAATTCGGTACGCCTGCTTTCGACGCTCGCTTTGATGGGCGCGGTTCGCAGCCTTGCGGGGAAGTATGAGGCGGCGGGCGGCGCGCGCATCGACGCCGATTTCGCACCGACGCTCCGGCTGCTCGATCGTCTGCACGACGGCGAGACCGCCGACGTCGTCATTTTGACCCGCGAAGGGCTTGCCGGACTTGTGGCGAACGCAAGCGTGGTTGAGGAAAGCTGTGTCGAACTTGCCCGCTCCTTTGTCGGCCTCGCGGTGAAGGGCGGCACCGCCCATCCCGACATCACAACCGAAGCCGCGTTGCGCGCCACGCTGCTGGGCGCGCGATCGATCGCCTATTCGGGTCTCGGCGCCAGTGGCATTTTCTTCGCACAACTGATCGCGCAAATGGGAATCAAAGCAGACATCAATGCCCGCGCCACGATCATTCCGCAGGGCTTTACCGCCGAGCGCCTCGTGTCGGGCGAGGCGGACCTGGCCGTACAACAAATCAGCGAGTTGAAGCAGGTCATAGGTGTCGAAATCGTCGGACCGATCCCGCTGCACCTGCAAAGTCCCGCCGTGTTTTCCGCAGGACGCCTGACAAGGTCGACCAAGGTCGAGCATTCCGATGCGCTGTTGAATTTTCTCGCCTCGGCAGAGGCAGCGCCGGCGTTGCGCGAGTCCGGGCTGGAACCTTGCCGCTGAGTAGCGTGAAACCTGAAAATCCATGACTGCAAGCGAAGGAACAAGTGCGCGCCTGGCGAGGTTGATACGAAGGTCAGTTCAAGAAAACGAGCCAGCGATGATCCGCAAATTGAGGTCCGGCGATTACCGGCTTTATTCCCGGAAAACCAATCCGAAGACCGGCAAGCGCCGCAATCTCGGAACTTTCAAGTCGCGCGCGGCGGCCGAAAAGCACGAGCGCGCGGTGCAGTATTTCAAGCGGCATTAGCTCCGACGTCCAATCGGACTATTTCGTGCCGTACATGCGGTCGCCGGCATCGCCCAGGCCCGGCAGGATGTAGCCGTGATCGTTCAGCCTCTCGTCGACCGCCGCAGTCCATATCGGGACATCCGGATGCTCGCTCTGGAAGTGGGCGATGCCTTCGGGCGCGGCGAGCAGGCAGACAAAACGCATATCGCGGGCGCCGCGCGTCTTCAGCAGCGAAGCCGCGGCGCAGGCGGAATTGCCGGTGGCGAGCATCGGATCCATCAGGATCACGGCGCGGTCTGACAGGTCCTGCGGCGCCTTAAAGTAATATTCGACCGCCTGTAAGCTCTCGGGATCGCGGTAGAGGCCGACATGCGCGACGCGGGCCGATGGAACCAGCGCGAGCATGCCGTCGAGAAAGCCGACGCCGGCGCGAAGGATCGGCGCAAAGGTCAATTTCTTGCCCGCGATCATCGGCGCCTTCATCGGCACCAGCGGCGTCTCGATGTCGACCATCTCAAGCGGCAGGTCGCGGGTGACTTCGTAGCACAGGAGCATGCCGATCTCGTTGAGGAGCTCCCGAAAGCCCTTGGTGGAGCGGTTACGGTCGCGCATCAAGGTGAGCTTGTGCTGCACGAGGGGATGGCTGACGAGACTTACGGCGCTTGCGGCGGTCATGCTTTCTCCTGGCGAGTGACGCGGGCTGGCAGCGGCCTTCCAGCGTGGCCCGCATCTTCTAGTATCTCTGAGTACCCTGTCGATATGGATTTTTGCCTGGAGTAGCAGGCTATCCGTTATCGCGAACGATGTCCGCCTACTTCATGCAATAGGCCACGTGATTGCAGTTGCGATCTTCACCGTACATCTTCCCAACGGCTTCAGTTCGATAAAGCTTCCGTCCGTGACGCCGACCGGCGCTCATTTTGGACAACCCGTATACGAGACCGATCTTGTCTGCCTCGCCGGGATCATCGCCCTGGATTTGGGTGGATCAGGACCGCTTGCACTGGATCGCTACCTGTTTCGTTCACGGACCAGCGCAGGGCTCGCAGCTTCCGGCACCGGGAACGTCACGCCGGGGAGATAGAGCGTAACGGGACGAATTTCATAAGTGGCGCTCGGGTTGACCTCGCGCAGGTCGCGCGCGGTTGCGATGGCGGCGTCGCGATCGGCGCAGTCGACGACGTAAAAGCCCAGTAGCTGCTCCTTGGTCTCGGTGAAGGGGCCGTCGGTCACCACGCCCTTGCCCCGGCCATGCAGGACGCAAGCGCCCTTGGTCGCGCCGAGGCGCGCCGCCGGTCCGAGGCGTCCCTCCCGCGTCAGGCGGTCGTGCACGCCGTTCAATTCACCCATCAGCGCCGCATCTTCTTGCGGGGTCCAGGCGATGACCTCTTCTTTCTCGTGATAGGCCAGGATGGCGTAGAGCATGGGTTGCCTCTTTCGTGTGAGGTTGGCGGTACGCCCTGAGGACGGTTTGGGGCGACCGGTTCCGACATTTATTTTTTGGACTGTCGGATTAGTGAGCGTTCGGCGCTGCCGACAAAAGCCGTCATACTCCGCGAAAGGGCGTGGGGAATGCCGGGTGCCAGCTAGCACCCGCGGCCTCGCGTGCGAAGTGAAAAAGCACACAAGCGTAGTCGCCGTGAGTCCAGCCGGAATCACCCGGCAATCTTTTGCTCCAAACCGACTGACGTGATTATAGCTCCCTGCGTCCAGGGGGACGACAGGTGGTGCACTCCTCAGCGCGTCTCCTCATCCGGAATTCGCGTGGCGGACTTGCCGTGTGTTGGCGATTGCGACGTCGGGCCCCCTTCCTGGCATTGAAGCTCTACCCACGATCCGTCCGGCGCCTTCTGGTAGGCGTGGCAACCCTGCGCAGCCGGCTTCTCCTCCGCCTTCTGGGCGTTGGCGTTGGCAGGATTGGCATTCGAATTCTTCGCCAGCGCGGGTGCGGCCGCGACGGGGAGGACGGCGATCGAACCAATGAAGATCAATCGTGCGATCCGCATGAGAAGCTCTCCGTGTTGAAACGAATTCCCCTTGAATAGGAAAAATTTTGGCGATTTTTGGCCGGGAATGTCTCACCATACCGTTTGCTTAACATTTGGAAAATGCGGGTTCGGCGGAGGGCGAACCATGTTCCGCAAGCCGCATGCCCCAGCGCTCATGCCGGCTACGCTTGCTTACCTCGCCAGCGCCTTCCACCGTTCGGCCGCATTGATCGCCGCCGTCCACAGGCTGTCCGCCGGCTGTCCGCGATGCAATGCTTTTCCGACCTCGCAGATCGCCAGAAACGCGCTGGATCGGGCCTCTTCAACTTCCAACCGCGCTTCGTGGTCTCCTTGAACGAGGCCGACGAGGTCGTTCAGTTTCAGCAACGCTTCCTGCGCCGGCTCTCGTTTTGCCAGTTTCAGGGTTTCAATTACTCTTTCTGCTCTCGCGGAATCACTCATTTCGAACGCCGGTGTGATGTGACGATTGAGAGTTCTCATGACGCTCATGCGGGCAAGGATTGCTCGGTCGCCGAGCGCCGCGACCAAGGTTAGCGTTTCCGCATGTGCGATGCACCAGCAAATCAAATACAGTCGCTGACGCGGCCGGGGAAGGGGGGCCTGAGGGGCACGCCGGTCCTGTCGCCCCGGCCAAAAACGTCCATGCGCGCGCCCGGTGACAGGCTCGTCCAGGATTCTCATATTGTTGTCGGCGCGGCATTCGGCGTTTGGTCGCAGGACCCAAGTTGCGCTATGCTCGCTCCCATCGGCAATGAATGAAAAGTCGGGAGTTCGCGCGAGAAGGCAGCATCAATGATGACTTTACCGGAGTTGGCGGCAGATGCCCTCGAAGATTTCATCGGCTCCTATATGCGCCGCCGGTTCGGGTCTTCGCAGACCCACCTTGCGGAGATCGTGCCAGCGGCTGCTCGCATCGCGCTCGAATGCATTGGAAATAGCGACGCTCTCTACCACAATGTCGAGCACACGCTGCTCGTAACGCTTGCGGGGCACGATATTCTCCGCGGACGGGCGTTGCACACCCACATCACCGCGGGCGATTATGCGCATGTCATCGTCGCCTGTCTTGCCCACGACATCGGCTATGTGCGCGGCCTGTTCAGGGACGACGATGCGGACGGATTCGTGATCGATTCGACTGGCAGCAAGGTGACGTTGCCGCGCGGTTCATCGGACGCCGGGTTAATGCCTCACCACGTCGACCGATCAAAACTCTACGTGATGACGAGAATCGAGGGCATTGCGTCCCTTGACAAGCAGCGCATCGCTGATGCGATCGAAGGCACCAGATTTCCTCCCCGCCAGGGTCAGGAATATGACGAGGAGGCGTCGATCGTTCGAGCGGCAGATTTCATCGGACAACTCGGAGATCCGAACTACATCAGGAAAGCCAATGCGCTCTACCATGAGTTTGAAGAGGTAGGCATCAATCGCCAGCTTGGCTATGAATCGCCCGCCGACATCGTCAACCGCTACCCGCAATTTTATTGGGACATTGTGGCGCCCCATATCCAGACTGAAATACGTTATCTCAACATGACCTCGAGCGGACGGCAGTGGATTGCCAGCCTCTATGGCAATGTCTTCCGCGCCGAACGCGATATCTCGCTTTCCGGTCCGCAAACGTAGATATGCAGAAGCTGCTGATCCAGCGGACGGCGGCGTCCGGGCGTGATACCATGGGGCCATGACCCATCGCATTCTGGTGTTCTACGGCTCGTACCGGTCCGATCGCATGGGCATTCGGCTTGCGAATTTTGTCGTCGAACGCCTGCGCGGCCGTGGCAACGATGTCGAGTTGATCGACGCCAAGGCGGTCGGCCTGCCGATGCTGGACCGGATGTACAAGGAATATCCCAAAGGGCAGGCGCCCGAGCGGCTTGAAAAACTCGCCGGCCAAATCCGCGACGCCGATGGGTTTGTGTTTATCACCGGCGAATATAATTGGGGTATCCAGCCGGGCCTGAAGAATCTCACCGACCATTTTCTCGAGGAATGGTTCTGGCGTCCCGCCGCGATTGCCAGCTATTCGGCCGGCCGGATTTCAGGCGCGCGCGCCGCGACCGCCTGGCACGGCACGCTTTCGGAGATGGGCATGGTGGTGATTTCAAGCACCATCGCGGTGGGCCCGATTGCGCATACTCTTTCCGCCGACGCCCAACCGTTAGGCGAGGGCGGCAAGGCCCTTGAGCAGGCCTTTCCGCGCTTCGCCGATGATCTGGCATGGTGAATCGAAGCGGCGAAAGCACAAAGGCAAAAAAAGAAGCCGCCCTATTGAGGGCGCGCATCCAGGCGCTGGCGAAGCGGAGTAGATGACAGTTGCGCGGACGACCTGGGCGCCCTCTCAATGCGGTTTGCCGAGCATGGAAGTGAAGGGCACATCAAAGATCTCATCGCCGTGCTCGTCGCTGACGTGCAAGATCCAGCCGCGCCAGTCTTCAGCGCTGGGCGCCATGATGAGCGATCGCACAACGAGGTTGGCTTGCTCCCACGCCTCGACCAGGTTGCCGATGGCGGCGCCGCCTTGATCCATCAACACGCCTTCCGTGTTGGAGTAATGGAAATAGACCTGAGCCAAGTTTCGCCTCCTCTCGAATAAGCGAATTGCAGGTCCTCAATAGCAGCGGGAATCGCGGCGGAATATCCGGAAGAACCCGATGGGGGATTTTGCGGGGAATACAGCCAATTTTCTGAAAATGCAGGGCGTTCCATCTTCGGCGCATTTCGGAACAGGCTTCGCCAGTCCGTCCTGCGAGCTCTGCGTTCCATTCCCGGATATCGCTGCGCTCACGCGGTTACATGCTTATTTCGTGACGAGGTCCATCATTTACCGTTGACGAACTGCTGCCATCGCTCCTGTTGCGACTGCATCAGTCTTCTTCTTTCTCCATCCAGTTCAGTAACGGGCTTTGCCGCGACACTCATCGCCTGGGCTACGACATTGTATCGGTCAACGGTGCGTTGCAGCGGGAAGATGAGCTGACCGTTGACGACCTTGTAGTTGCCGAACTCGCCGATGAGAAACGCGAGATAGTTTTGATAGGCGCGATAAAAACCGGCGCGCGCCGATAACATCCTCGAAGTGAACGCCGTGATTTCCGCGTGCCGCTTGTCGATGTTGTCCAACAGCCCTTTGCTGTCGTCTTTTGCCAGATGGAGCGTGGCCGCGTATTTTTCCACATTGTCGCGTTCGGCTTTCAGGATAACCACATAGCGCGGCATGAAGGTCGTCGCATTGGCTTCCGCCACCTTCAGATCGCGGCGAAGTGCATCGAGATCGCTCTTGCTCGCTGCGCCGAGATTGCCGGCTTTTGCAATCGCCGGCGGTTCAATTTCGTCAGACAATTTTTCAATAGCCCCATTGGTGTCATCCGCCGACTTGGTCGCCATGGCCATCATCCGCAGGAACTTATTTGACGGATGCTGCCGGAGCGCCTCATCGATCTGGCTTGCGTCGGTGATGCCCTGCAACGCCGTCTGACCTTCATGCGCGGCTATCATGTCCTGCAGCCTGCCCAGATCGGCGACGAAGTAGGCCCCCACCGAACCAGCAACGATGAAAACGAAGAGCAGGAAAAAGGCTATCCGTACCCGCGTAGTGTAATTCGGATCCGAAGGCATTTTTTCGTCGGCCTCCCGTCGCGATACGCCCCAGCAGGGGACGGGACGGCGAGAACTATAGCACGTAACGGCAGTTAGCCGAACGGCTCCGCGAAGCGCGGCCAAGCGGGTAACCGTCCAACCGTCCAAACCTGCTTGTCAGCCCCTTGCTCAAAACGGACATCTCGGATCAAATTCGATCGTTGCAGCCATTCAAGGGAGAGAAGCATGCTCAGGAAAGTCATGTTAGCTGTGTTGGTCACGGCATTTGCCGGCGGTGCCGCCTTCGCACAGGAAACTTGTGAGAGCAAGGCGATGGGCAAGGACGGCAAGCCGCTGGCGGGTGCGGCAAAGACCTCGTTCATGAAGAAATGCATGGCCGAAAGCTGCGCGACCAAAGCGGTGAGTGCGGACGGCAAGCCGCTTGCAGGTGCCGCGAAGAACAGTTTCATGAAGAAGTGCGAAAAGGGCGCCTGAACGGCGCCTTTGACGACGCTGACCATCAGGGAGCCGCCAAGGCCTTGCTTTGGCGGCTCAAGGTCGCTGTCGGTTGTGTTCGCCGCCGCCCGGTCCATTGATTGCGTCCCAGGCGTAGAAAAAAAGCGGCCCCTGACGAACAAGCCGTCAAGGGCCGCAGACCGATAGACACAGATCGAAAGATCAGTCTCGCTCACACCGGCCGGATTGATCGTCCGTGCGGGTGCGAACATCCGAGTTGGTGCAGCCGAAGAACCCTTGCAGTCCGGCTTGGCCGGCGTAGCCGAGATGATCGAGCCCAAAAATGTCCTCAACCGACTTCAGCATGGAATAGTGGTTGTAGGGGACGTTGGACGTGGTTCCGGCCTTCAGGAACGGAGACACCAGCACGGCACCGACGCGGTCGCCGCCGAAGCCCGGGGTGGAAATGAAGAAGTTGGGTGGGCTTCCATTAGCGTTCTCAAACCCGAGGGTGAGCGGTGCACCTCCAGCGACCAGCGGCCCGATGTTGGGTCCTGGTTGCTGGCCGCAGCAGCTTGTGCCCTGTGAGGTAATCGCGTTAGGCGTGGGCGAGCCGTTGACCGAAGTCAATTGGTTGAGGCCACCCTCGTCGAAGGTGATGATCAAAAGCCCATCTTCCTTGAATGCGGGCGAGTTGAGGATCAACGGAACCGTCGCTTTCAGGAAGGCATTGGCGCCAACGAGGCCACCGCCGAAATGGACGCCGTCGGTGACTTCTCCGTTTTTGCACGGCTTCCCCGCGCCGTTCCCGTCATGCCCGTCATGGCAGAGATTGGGCGTGATGAAGACAAAGTTCGGCGTAGTCGATTCGTGCTGCAGGTCCTGGGCCAACTGGTTGAAATTGACCACGTGCTTGGCGCACTCGCCGCTATCGATCAGCGAATGGAAGTAGACGAAGGGATTGTGACGCGCGGCGTATTGATCGCCGCCCGGGAACGTCTCGGCTCCTTGCGTGTCATCGAGTTCATTCAGGGCGACCTTACCCTGCGGGTCGAGCGGCTGACCGCAGGTGGTCTGCTCGCGCTTCGGGTTTAGGCCCATGTCTTCCATGTAGCCGCGCCAGGTCTTGCCGGCGGCTGTGAGTTGATCGGCAAGCGTCTTGAACTGGGCGGGGTAAACGCAACCGGTGCCGATCGCCTGACCGTCCGGGGTTACCCCGGTGAGTTTGAAATCATCATAGAAGGTACAATCGACGTGTGTCTGCACTGTCGACGACTGGCCGCTGATCATGGCGATGTAGTTGTCGAGGCTGACATGCCCGGTGCCGTAGTACTGGCTGAGCAGCACGCCCTGGCTCGGCAGGGTCTGCGACAAGAACTGGGTGGCCGGATTCTGCTGGGCGGCCGTACCGAAAGTCGTGTCGAAGCCTTCGTTCTCGAGTACAATGACAAAGACATGGCCGATCCGGCTGTCCCGGTCGCCGTGATCGCCGTCGCGCGCGATTACCGACGGTGCTGCCGCGAGCGTCCCCATTAGCATGGCCGCGGCGAGCGGCCATTTGATGAAGTTGAACATGGATGATCCCCAGAGCTGATGACAATTCGTTTCGCGCGGCCACATTGGCGAACCGCGCCAAGGTTGTGCTAGCGAGCGATTGTTACAGATGCGCGACGGGGGCATGATCCCGGGGAAAGCGGCAGCCAGCTTTTTTTTGCATCATTTGGGAATAAAAAAAGATCCGGTCAGATTCGGTTTTCAAGCAGCCGGCCAGGGCATAGGTCCGCATGCTCGCCGGCGACAAGCGCCCGAGCTTTCTCATCAAGCATGTCCCTCACAACAAGAGGGCGCAGGGAATGCCGGGCGCTCGATGCGCCCGCAGCCGCGTGTAGTTTAGAAAACACGCGAGTTAGTCACCACGGTCACACCGGAAACACCCGGCATTCCCCGCGCAATGGTTTTACGGCTTATATCGTGCTCTCCCGGGTGACCGGGCTTTCTTGCCACCCTCGCCGGCGAAGTTGCCTCCACCGGCTTGACGCCAGCGTCGGGGCGTCAGGACCACACGATTTTGCCGTACGCGATACAACGTCATTCGTCGCTTGACGTCGCTCGCGTCCACCGCATCCCGCACCCAACGTTCGTGACGACGCGTACGCCCCTCTCATGAGGACGGGATGGCGCGGATTAGCCATCGATCTGGGCTAGGCGGAAAGCGAAATATTTTTTCCCGCGGGACTGGACCACCCAAATCAGATTGAATCGTTTCAGCAAATTAGAGTTTACGCGCAGCGGTTTTCAAGCCTCCAGAGCGGGCGAGCGGAGCGCCCACCGGGACAAATCATTCAACTGATTTGCCCGTCGGGCAAATCACGCCGACGTCGCGAAGCCTGACGGCGGACGGCTCGCAGAGTCCGCTATGCCCCGATAGCGACCAAATTCCGCAGCGCAGCGAAATGACGCGACGTGCCCAAAAGCAGCGATGGGACGGTCACGGGGCGGGTTGACGAGCAAAATTCATGCGCTCGTGGATACCAATGGCCTTCCGGTACTGCTGGAGCTGGGCCCCGGTGAGGCCCACGACTATCGGCTTACCGGCAAACTCCTGTCTCTTTCTCATTCACATGGTCGGTGTGCGATGTAAGGCGACTTGCGTGATCATGCCGTCGGCTCCCGTCTGCAACCGGAAAGATGCTGCGGTGTAAGCCCAAACTCTCAGTAGCCGTAGTAGCCGTAGCCGCCGCAGCCGCCGTAGCCGCATCGGCCGAAGCCGCCGTAGCCGTAGCCGCCGTAGTAGC
>Ga0210405_10001155_pt1 | contig 31581 bp, 29 predicted proteins | sample IncBWH11MmetaG_FD_155492 | JGI IMG/M metagenome (GOLD analysis project Ga0210405, IMG submission 155492) | Forest soil microbial communities from Barre Woods Harvard Forest LTER site, Petersham, Massachusetts, United States - Inc-BW-H-11-M | ecosystem: Environmental > Terrestrial > Soil >...
CGTTCCGCTCATCGCACCCCACCTTCCTTGAGCTCCGACTGCATGACCTCGGTCCACGTCAGGTCCGTGACATAGATGCCGAGCGGGTTGTCCTCCAGCACGTTGACCGTCCGCGGGCGCCGCACCTTGACCGTCAGGTACCCTTCCCACGCGGACTCGCGGCTCGCGCCGACGAAGACCGGCCGCTCCCGTTCGCTCCACTGCACCCGCCAGACCGCGCTTCCCGGCACCGGTAGCACCGCTTCCACCTCGACCAGCCGCGTGCAGCGCTGGCCGAGCAGGCGCGGGTCGTGCTCGGGCAGCGAGAACCACTCGTCCAGGAAGGCCCGCGCCCTGCCGGAGGTGTTGGCGTAGGCGCGATAGAGCAGCTCGCGCTCGACCACGCCGTCCGACGACACGGCGCGGACGTTGCGGACGAACAGCGCCAGGGTCGCCGCCACGATCCGCGGGTCGGTCGTCGCCGTCGCCTCGGCCGGGCCGAAGGCCGCCGCGCGCCCCAGCTTGTCCACCTCGACGACATAGGGCGTGATCCGCGTCTCCGCGGCCAGCCGCACGAAGGCGACCAGCACGATGCCGCAGAGGCCCAGCAGGCCGAAGGCCATCAGCTGCCAGTTGCGCTTGCCCCGAGCCAGATCGCCGAAAGCGCCGGCGAAGGCACCGCGCCCGGCAAGGATGGGGTTGTCCGCCTCGCCGCCCGCCGCCCGGCCTGCCGCCGTCCGCCGCGGCGACCAAAACCTTTTCATCATCCTCGTCGCCCCCATCCGCGGCCCCTAGTCCGCCAGCGCCTCGCGCAGGTGGAGATGCACGCTCTGGGTGAGGAAGTGGCTCACCTGCGTCGGGATCCGCCACACCAGCAGGGCGAACACGATGCTGCCGCCGAGCACGTCGAACAGCGGCTGCAGGTTGGCGCCGGCGAGCCCTGCCTGGACCAGGTTCGCCGCCCAGCTCCCGGTCAGCGACAGGCCGGTGCCGACCAGCAGGTAGAGCAGGAACAGCTTCACCCCCACCTGCACCGCGTAGACGACGTACCTGTCGGCCAGCGGCGCGCTGCCGCGAAACGCCGCCAGGCCCAGGAAGATGACGCCGCCGGTGATCACCAGGTAGGTCTCGACCAGCGTCATCACCAGCTGCGCCGCGATGCAGATGAATGCCAGCATCACGATCAGCGCCACGGCCGACACCACCATCGCCATCGCCGGCGCCAGCAACATCGCCGTCTTGTCGGCGATCGACAGCAGCGCGACGTCGATGTCGACGCCCGCCTTGATCACCCCGCTCGGCGACAGCTGCGGCGTCCGGCTCGCGGCCTGACCCGCGGCCTGGAAACCCTGGACGATCCGCGGCACCCACAGTGGAAACTCGCTCAAGAAGGCATAGAACAAGCCCAGCACCAGGATCTTGCGGATGAAGCCGAGCAGCATCTCGTCGACCGTCCGCCGGTTCACCACCCACATCAGCGCGCCGACCGCGATCTCGAGGCCGGCCAGGATGCCGAAGGTCCGCTCCGCCATCGGCACCAGCGTGCTCAGCCACGAGCTCGACGCCGCCTGGTAGCCCTGGACCAGGTCGTCGAGCACGCCCGCCCGGGCCGGCGCCGCCCCCAGCACCAGCCCCATACCCACCAGCTCCGGCCGTCCCCACCCCGCTGCTCGCCACCGCATCGCTCGCCTCTCTCTCTTTCGCCGCCGCCAGCTCCCGCCCCGCATCCTCAGAAGTACGGCCACCAACTCGGCAACGCGCCATAGCCGGGCGCCGCCGCCTGGCGGTTGCTGGCCAGCGTCCGCTGCAACCCCGCCGCGAGCGTCGCCTCGCCCTGCGCCTCGCGATCGATCTGATGACCGTAATAAACCGCCTGCAGGTTGTTGCCGGTGGCCAGCGACTGCTTGATGACGCCCAGCTCCTGCGCCGAGTACATCGCGATCGTGTTGCCCAGCTCGAGCGCCTCCTGGTGCCCCTGGATGCCGGCCATCTGCGCCTTGATGCGCTCCAGGAACAGCTGGTCGGCGATGTCGTGGCGGAACTGCTCGGACACCGTGTCGAGCCCGGTGCGCATGGTGTCGAGCGTCCGCACCGCCTGTAGCTGCCGCTGCGCCGGCCAGTTCTGCACCTCCACCCAGCCCGGGAACGCCTGCTGGAACTGGCCGTCGATGTCCTTGTAGGAGTAGGCCAGCGCCTGGCCCTGGCGCATGATGAAGTCGAGGTTCGCCAGCAGGTCGTAGACCTCGCGCCAGTTGGGATTGCCAAGCTTTCTGAGCGCCTGCAACTGGTTGTCGATCTGCCGCACCTGGTTGGCCAGCGCCTGGTACTGCTGGTAGATCTGCAGGGCGAACTGCACGTAGTGCGTGTAGTGCCAGTACTGATTCACCAGGATGTGCGTGTAGTCGACCACCGGCACCAGCGCCGCGGCAGGGGCCGGCGCCGCCAACCCCGCCAGCACCACCAACCCCGCCAACACCGCCGCCAGCGGCAAGGTCGCGGCAGGTCCGATCGCGCTGCGCCCGTTCCGTCGCCAGTTCCATCGCCCGCTACCTCGCATGAGCCGTTCCTCCGTGGATCGCTGCATGATTTCCGGCGTGGCCTCCGGCCTGGTCTCCTGCCTGCCTTCCCATCCGGATCGCCGCCTCGAACCGCCGGTAATCGGCGATCCAGGCGCCGAGGCCCCGCTCCTCCAGCCAGGCCGCCGGCCAGTCCGGCCCCAGCTCGCGCCGCAGCTCGTCGACCCGCTGCATGGTCTCCTGCGGCGTCATCCCCTCCGGCGCCGCCAGGAACGCCAGCGCCACCGGCCCCAGGCCCAGCTCGAACAGGCGGCTGCCGTGTGGGCTCTTCAGGTAGTAGTCGCGCTTCGGGCGGCCGGCCGCCAGCAGCTCGAGCTCGGCCTCGTTGAGCCCCAGGTCGCGGTACGGCTCCGCCGTCCCCGGGCTCGCCGCCATGGCGTTGGGCAGCAGGAACCGCGTCGGGCAGCTCTCGACCACCGCCGCCCGGTAGGGCGATTGGTGGAGGTCCGCGAGCGTCTGAGTGACCACCATGACCGCCGCGTTCCGCTTCCGCAGCGTCAGCAGCCACTGCTTGAGCTGCAAGCCGAACGACGGGTCGAGCAGCGTCCGCCACGCCTCCTCGATGACGATCAAGGTCGGCCGCCCGTCCAGCCGCCCCTCGACGCGATGGAACAGGTAGCGCAGCACCGGCGCCACCGTCTTCGGCCCCATCTCCCAGAGATGCGACATCTCGAACACCTGGTAGGGGCTGCGGTCCAGGTCGTCGCGCTCGGCGTCGAGCAGCCGCCCGAGGCTGCCGTCGCGCCGGTAGGGCGCCAGCGCGTCCTTCAATTCCAGGCTCTGCAGCTGCACGCAGAAGTTGCCCAGCGTCCGGTGCTCGCGCGCCTCGCCGGCCAGCTGCCGCAGCGCCGCCACGATCTCCGTCCTTGCCGCCGGCCCCACCACCACGCCGCCCTGCAGCGACAGCAGCAGCTCGAGCCACTCGGCGGCCGCCGCCAGCTCGCCCGCGTCGTCGACGCCGGCCAGCGGTTGGAACGCCGTCGCCTCCTCCCCCGAGCCGGCGCGGATCGCGAAGTGGCTGGCCCCCGCCGCCTGCGCCAGCACGTACCCCGAGTAGCCGAGGTCGAAGACGAACACCTGCGCCTGGCGGTAGCGGAAGAACTGCGCCACGCAGAGGTTCACCAGCGTGCTCTTGCCCGCCCCGGTCGGCCCCGCCACCAGGCTGTGCCCGACGTCGCTGGCGTGCAGGTTCACCCGCAGCGGCGTCGCGCCGCCGGTCGCCGCCCACAGCAGCGGCGGGCTGCCTTCCGGGAAGTACGCCGAAGGATTGGTCTTGAGCCCCGGCCAGACACTGGTCAGCGGCACCAGGTCGGCGACGTTGCGCGAGTGCAGCAGCGGCCGCCGCAGGTTGGGGGAGCCGTGGCCGGGCAGCGACCCCAGCCAGGCCTCGAGCGCGTTGACGTCTTCGACCCGCGCGGTGAAGCCGCGGTCGGCGAGCAGCTTGACGATCTCGCCCGCCGCCTGGTCCGCCTCGGCGTCGGAGGGCTGCATCACCACCACCGTCGCGGTGTAGAAGCAGAACCGCACCTGCCCCGAAGCGTTCTCTCCCGCCGCCGCCGCGGCGTCCGCCGCCATCCGGCTCGCGTCCTGGTCCTGGAACAGGCGCGCGTCGGCCTCCTGCTCCGCGGTCTGCGCCTGGCGCTGCCGGGCGACGGCGCCGCGCACCAGGTCCGTCGCTCCCTGCCGCTTCATGAACCATTGCACCTGGTGCCGCCGGATCAGCCGCGCCGCGGTCGGCTGGTCGAGCGGGATCACCCGGTGGCTCAGCCGCAACGCGAACGGCAGGCTGCCCAACCGGTCCAGCATCCCGAGATAGCTCGCCGCCGGGAACCCCTGGATGGCGAGCGCCCGGATCGCCATCCCGCCGATGCGCGGCCGCCAGCCGCCGACCGCCTCCTGATCGGCGAGGAAGCTGTCCAGCTCGCTCCCCGCGACCGGCGCCGCGACCGGATGGTCGAGCCCGGTCAGGCAGGTGTGGAGCAGCGTCAGCAGCTCGTCCGAGCCCAGCCGCCGCGGCCGCAGCACCGCCGCCAGCCGCCGCTCCAGCTCGTCGGCGCTGCGCTCGAACACCGCGAGCACCTCCTCCCAGCTCGTCAGCCCGCCCGCCTCGCCCTGCACGAACACCTTGGCCAGCCGCGAGTACAGGTCCGGCGGCGGCAGCCAGCCCAGCGTCACGAAGGTGTCGGTCTCGAAGTGCGCCGCCGTCGCTTCGTAGGTCCGCCGCCGCTCCTCGTCGATCAGCGCCGTCACCGGATCGGCGAAGGCCCCTTGCGGCGCGTAGCCGGGCGCCGCGTGGCGCACCGCGTTCCAGTGCACCATCCAGCCGTTGCCAAGGGGCAGCAGCGCCTGGCTGACGTGGCTCGACAGCGCATCGAGGTCCGCGGCGGTGGCGGCGCTGGTGTCCGGCCCGCGGTAGCTCCAACCGGTCAGCAGGCTGCCGTCCTTGCCCAGCACCACGCCTTCCGCCACCAGGTAGGCCCACAGCAGCCGGTCGCAGAGCCCCGCCGGCTCGCTCCGGTGCTCGCGCAGCCGCCCCAGCAGCGCCCACGAGAGCGTTCCCAGCGTCCAGCCCAGCCCGAGAGAGAGGGTCGCCGCCATGGTCGTTGTCCGTCGAGGCCCGCTCGTCCCGCGACGCCGCTAGCCCCGCGCCGGCGGGAGCGCCGGCCGCACCGCCGCCGGCCGCGCGCGCCAGCCGCCGACGGGTGGATAGAAGTCCTGGGCGCCGAGGCTCCGCACGTAGACCTCGGCGATCGCCGCGTCGGCCCGCGTCGCCCAGGCCATCGCCGGATGCAGCACCAGCACCAGCGCCGCCGCGACCGACAGCGTCCGCCAGTCCAGGCCGCCCATCACCACCAGCGCCGTCACCAGCGTCGCCTCGACGATCACCAGCCCGCGGTCCACGCCGCCCATCAGCACCGGCCGGTGCAGCGCCGGGTGGATCGGATGCGCCTCCGGGGCTTTCAAAACACGCATCCTTGGAAGCCCAGCGTGGTCACCAGGTTGGTGGCGCCCAGCACCAGGCCGATCGCGATGATCGCCTGCGCCACCCGCTTGAATCCTTCCTCATGCCGGGTGAATCCCCAGACGATGCCGCCCAAGGCGATCAGCAGTCCGGCGATCACCTTGCCCGTCGGCCCGGTGATGTTGTCGAGCACCGCCTGCATCGGCCCGTTCCACGGCATATCCGTGCCGCCGGTGCCGGCCAGGGCCGAAGCCGCGTCGAGCAGAGCCACGCCCACCGCCACCGCGGCCACGCGAGCGCCCCGTCCCGCTCCTGCCCTGCCGCCCGCCTCCGCTGCGATCCTGCCGCCCGCCTCCGCGTCGATCCTGGCGCCTGCCTTCGCCTGGACCCTGCCACCCGCCCTCGCCTTTTCCCGGCCGCCGGCGCTCGCCTCGACCCTGCCGCCTGCGCTCGCCGCCGGCCGGCCGCCTGCGCTCGGCTGCACCTGCTGACCCGCCTCCGCTCCTGCGCTCATGGCACTGCCTCCTTGGCTTCGACGCTGCCGCCGCTCTCGACTGCCTCGAGCTCGTAGTCCCCGTTCCGGTCCAACCCCAGCACCCTGACCATCTCCCGCACCCGCCGCGGCCGGCTGCCGCCCACGATCACCGCCACCAGGTCCACCGCCTCCGCCACCAGGTGCGCCTGCGACGGCACTCCGTTGCGCTGCGCCAGCCGGTCCAGCCGTTCGAGCGCCCCCACCGCGTCCGTCGCGTGCACCGTCGCCACGCCGCCCGGGTGCCCGGTCGACCAGGCGTCGAGCAGCTGCATCGCCGCCTGGTCCCGCACCTCGCCGATCACGATCCGGTCCGGGCTGGCGCGCAGCGTCAACCGCACCAGGCCGGCGAGATCCACCTCGTCGGTGGTGCGCAGCGCCAGCCGGTCGCTTGCCGCGCATTGCAGCTCGCGGGTGTCCTCGAGCACCACCACCCGGTCGCGCGGGCAGCGCTCGGCGATCTCGCGCAGCACCGCGTTGACCAGCGTCGTCTTGCCGCTGCGCGTGCCGCCGGCGACCAGCACGTTCTGCCGCTCCTCGACCGCCCGTCCGAGCGCCGCCCGGTGCGCCGGCGCCAGGATCCCCAGCCGCACGTACTCGTCGAGGCCGAACACCCGCGTCGCCGGCTTGCGCAGCACGAACACCGGCGCCGCCGCCAGCGGCGGCACCAGCCCCTGCAGGCGCGCCTGCCGGAACAGCCCATCGTCGGGCAGCTCCGCCTGGATCTGGGGATGACGCCGCGTCAGCTCCACCCGCTGGGCGCTGGCGACGGCGTTCAGGAACGACCGGATCTGCCCTTCCGCCAGCTCCAGCGCCGTCCGCACCCGTCCCGCGCTCCGCCGGTCCAGCCACACCGCTCCGTCGCCGGCGTTGACGTAGATCTCGGTCACGTCGTCATCCCCGAGCGCCGCCACCACCCCGGCCCCCAGGTGGCGCCGCATCGCTTCGACGTGTTCCCTGCCGTCCTCGGGCATCCCCTTCGCGCTCCTTCCTCGTGGTTCCACGCCCAGCGTCGAGCGCAATCTAACTCAACGACCATGTCATGTCAAGTCCAATCAGCGTAACGACCATATACAAAACACGACGCTATCGTCCGGGCGGCACTCGGCGGGCCAATCCGCGGAGGATCTGGCGGTGCTCTGGGTCATCGACGTGCAGCAACGCGCTCTGGAGGCGTGTCATGCTCGCTCGCGCCAGCGTCAACGCGCGGGCGCGTGTGTCTGGCTACTGGACGAGGAGGCGGAGCATTGGGAAGCGCGGGACGGCCGGAGCTACGGCCGATCATCGGCGTCATCGGGTCCCACGAGCCCGACCTCGCGCCGCCGGTGAGGCGCGCCGCGATCGATGTCGGGAGCTGGATCGCGCGCGCGGGCTGCCACCTGTTGACCGGCGGCGGACCGGGAGTGATGGCCGCGGCGGCCGAGGGGTTCTGCGCGGTCGAGCGCCGCGGGCTGTCGATCGGCATCCTGCCGGCCGGGAGGCCGCCCGCTGATTATCCCAACCGTTGGGTCGAGGTGCCGATTCGCACCCACCTGGTTGGCGACGAGCCGCTCAGCCTTGACTCGCGCAACCACATCAACGTCCGGACCTGCCTGGCGCTCGTCGCGCTGCCCGGCGGGAAGGGAACGCACGCCGAGCTCGTTCTCGCGCTCGATCCGGAGCGGCCGCAGGGAACGGTGATCGCCTACCTGCCCGCGGGAGCCAGGATCGGCGGGCTGTCCGGCCACGAGGTGGCCGCCTGCGGAGCCGTCCTTGCCGAGCAGATCGACGACGTTTTCAATTTCCTGCAGGGACAGCTTGCCGCGTGGAAAGCGGCGGCGGGGCAGGCCGTCTCGACGAGCGCACCCTGATCGCCTGATTAGCATGACACCCGCGGCCGGCACCGGCGACACCCTCTTCAGCTCCGCATTACTGCCGGAGCGCCCCGCCTGACACGGAGCGGATGAGCAGTCCGGGACCTTGGGCCAGCGGCAAGATCTCTTCGAGGACCCGGTGCTGGTTGAGGAAGTCGAAACGGGCGCGGTAAGAACTGGCGAACTGCTCTTCCTGTCTGGCGCTGAGACTGGCGCAGTCGGGTGCGTCGAGCCCCACGTCATCGTTTTTCCAGGTGTGAAGCAAGGTCCCGTCCGGACTGTAGAGGAAGACGCCCTCCTGGAAACCCGGCACGACGAGATAGGAGCCGTCCGGCAGAAAGCGCGCCGCGCCGAGTCCGAGCAGCATGCAGTTGGCGAGGCTCCATCCGATCGACCGGGACGGCGGCGGGCCTGCCACATCGTAGAGGAACGGCTTCATGTCTCGCTGGGGATGGTCGCTCAGGGGACCGATCCAGGCGATCTCCCCGCGAGACGCATGCTGGTGCTCCAAGGCCCGTGGCGTCGGGTCCCCGAGGAGCAGCAGACGGTCGCCCCGAAGATCCATGGCGTAGACCGACCAGACCCGGAGCTTGGTGAATTTGTAGGTGCCGGCCTCGCTCGTCGCGCGCGGACGAAAGCCAAGGTCCGCGGTGAGAGATGAGACGGCGAGATAGTCCGGCGAAACGGCGAGGTGATCGAAATTTCGGAACGCCACACCGAGGGTTTCTCGGTCAGGGATGGGTTTGCGCCGTACCGTCAGCTTCCCGTCGAGAGTCACCTCGGCCAAGGCATGATGGCCGAGCGTCAAGAAGACCGTCTCGTCGCTGGCAAAGCGGATCGAGAACGCCGGACCCGACTCGATCGGCACCTCTTGCTCCGAGAGGATGCGGAGCGTCTGCTGCGGGCTCTCGCCGCTCGCAGGGTGGCCAACGCCCACGGCAAGCAGCGCTCCCCAGGAAAAAACGCCGAGCCAACTGAGTCCACCTCGTCGGTGGTGCGCAGCGCCAGCCGGTCCCTCGCCGCGCATCGCACGGCATTCGGTCTCGGCTCTGCGATAATCTCCCTCAGCGGCCTCGGCCGGAGCCGGCACCGGGCACCGTCGTGGCCGAATCCGGGCAGAGGAGGGAGAACGGATCATGCTGGCCCTGCTCGCCGAGAAGCTTCCGGAGCTTGAGCGGCTCTGCAAGCTCCATGGCGTCAGGCGACTCGAGGTGGTGGGCTCCGCAGCGCGCGAGGTCGACTTCGATCCGGCGCGGTCGGACATCGACTTGCTCGTGGAGTTCACACCGGGGCGCCTGCCAAGGCTCAGTGCGTTTTTCGGGCTGCGCGAAGCGATCGAGAACGCCATCGGGCGGCCGGTCGATCTCTTGATGCTCGAGGCGGTGAGCAACCCGTATCTCAAAGCCAGCCTGGAACGCAACCGCCGACTGCTCTATGCAGCGTGAGCCGCATGTCCAACTGTCGAAACTGACCCCCGTGCTTGCCGCGAGGATCCCGGAATGCGGCTCGATCATCGCGTTTCGCAATCTCCTCATCCACGGCTACGCCGCCGTGGTCGACGAGATTGTTTGGCAAGTGGTCGAGGATGACCTGCCGACACCGAATGCGAAGTTGAACCAGTTGACGGTAACGAACTGCCCAGCGGCCAGCGGCCACCGCCGCACCGGCGTCGCCGTTCACCGCCGCTTCACCATTCCCGGCCCTGCCGGCGGCGCCATCGCCGCCCAGCGCGCCAGCTCGCGATCGCGGAAATAGGGCACCCGCCGGCCGCGGATCGGGGCGCAGCCCGCCACGTAGATCAGCGCCTCGCCCTCGGGCAGCCGCCTCACCTCGTCCGGCGACAGCAGCGGCCTGCCCGCCGCCGCCTCGCTCTCGCTCCTGCGGCCGCCGAGCATTCCGGGACTGCGGCTCTCGCGCCGGTATTCGACCGTCCGCCGCCCGGTCATCTCGGAGAGCAGCTTGGCGGTGGCCAGGTCGTTGGCGCCGTAGGCGATCTGCACGCCGCAATTGGCGCTGATGCTCTGGTGCCGACCGTAGATCTGGAACAGCTGCTCGAGCGATTGGATCGACAGGAAGACCCGCACGTCGTAGCCGCGGAAAAAGCCGATGCCGCGGTGCATGAAATCGAGCCTGCCCAGCGCGGTGAATTCATCGAGCATCAACAGCACCGGCCGGCGGCCCGGCCGCAGCTCGCGGGTCAGCTGCCGCGTGATCTGGTTGAGCACGATGCGCAGCAGCGGCCGCATGCGGTCCAGGTCCGACGGCGCCACCGTCAGGTAGACCGACACCGGCGCGGCGCCGGCGATCAGGTCCTCGCCATGGAAGTCGCAGCGCGCCGTGTTGGCGCAGACCAGCGGGTCCTCGAACAGCGCCAGCTTCGACTGCGCGGTCGCCGCCACGCCGGTTGCGGTCCGGTGGTCCATGCCCTGCAGCCGGCTCGCCGCGCTGGCGACCGTCGGATGCGTCGCGCACCTCGCGCCGCTCGGATCCGTCCAGCCGCGCTGCCGCTCCGGATCGTGCGTCGCCTGCCGCATCGCCTCCCAGGTCTCGGCGGGCTTGGGCGAGCTCAGCAGGCGCAGGCAGCTCCCCAGCGAGGGCTCCTGCTCGGTGTAGACGGCGTGCAGGATCACCCCGGTCAGCAGCGCCCGCGCCGAGTCCTCGAAGAAGCGCTCGCCGCCGGTCGACTCCCTGCCCTCGGGGTTCACCAGGATGTCGGCCACGTCCTGCGCGGCGGCCACGTCCTCCTCCGAGCGCGGGATCGCCAGCAGCGGGTTGTAGGCCGCCGATCCGGTCGGGAGCGTCGGATCGAAGCGGATCGCCACCTGCTGCTGACGGTAACGGTGCCCCGCCGTCTTCGCCCACAGCTCGCCCTTGATGTCGAAGGCCAGCAGCGATCCCTGCCAGCGCAGCAGGGTCGGGATCACCAGGCAGCTCGACTTGCCGGCGCCCGAGGGCGCGTAGACAAGCGCGTGCCGATCCTTGCGGTCCACCAGCGGGCGTTTCCCCAGGCTGCCGACGACGATGCCGCCGGGGCCGCCGGCGAGCAGGCCGGCCGCCGCCACCTCCCGGGCCGACGCCCAGTGGCTCGAGCCGTGGAGGTCGCCGACGCGCCGCAGCCGGCCCAGCCTCAGCGCGCCGTAGGCGGCGGTCGCGGCCCAGCAGGCGAGGGTGCCGCCGGCGCCGATCGCCAGCGCCGTCCGCGCCAGCGCCGCCAGGTGCGGCAACTTCTCATAAGCATGGAGCCATGCGAGCAGCCGCCACGGGCAGTACAGCCGCACCAGCGCCGCGGCCACCAGCGCCATGCCCGCCGGCACCAGTGCCGGCGCCACCGCCGGTGCCACCGCAAGCCGCCGCCGCCCATCGCCGCCGAGCGGCGCCCGGACACCGAGCGGCGCCCAGCCCCCGAGCAGCGCCCAGACGGCGAGCGCCGCCACCGCCAGGAACGCCGCCGCGAGCCACCGGTCGGGATAGGACGGCCGCACCAGCCACGCCGGCCCCAGCCGCGCCGGGTAGCCCAGCCGCCAGGCCATGAAGCCGCTCCCCAGCCAGCCGCCGTCGGCGGCGCCCAGCAGCAGCATGGCGGCCATCTGCCAGCCCACCGCCCGCCGCGCGCCCCGCGGCGCCGGCAGCCGGTACAGGCTCTCCTCGGCGCTCGCCCTCACCCTGCATCAGAGTCGCGCCGCGGGCCGTTTCCGGGACAGCCGTCGGGACAGCCGTCCCAGCTCCCGAAACCCGGCGGAAATCCGTGATCCAGTTCGTTTCCCAGGTCTTGCCGCCCTGCCCGCGAGCGCAGCAGCGTAAGGCGCACGAAGCCGCTCTGGCCCCTGTGCTAAGGTCGCTGGCCGCATGGACGCACCGCGGGTCACCGAGCCAACGGGTGCCGGAGCGGCGGCGAGCCCGCGCTTGAAAAGCAGCGTCTGGAAACGCCTGGCGCTGGTCGTGGCGGGGCTCCTGGCGGCAGAGCTGGCGGCGCAGCTGGGAATGGCCGTGCTGGGGCAGGGACGGGCGGCCGCCGCCGCCGCGCGGGACGGCATCCTGGTGAGCGCCGCGCGGGACGGCGAGACCGCGGCAGCCGGCGCCGGCAGCGCCACCGCCGCCACCCCGCCTCCGTCCCCGCCGTCGGCCGCCGTGCGCGCGGAGGCGGCGAGCTCCCAGATCGTCCTCCAGCCCTACCTCGGCTATGTGATCGACCCGGAGATCAACGGCTGGCGCAGCCGCATCGCATCCGGGGCGCCGCGGATCACCGACGACGGCTTCTACGCCATGCCCGGTCCCGCCGCCACCGGCGGCCCGGACGAGGTCGAGGTCGGCCTGTTCGGCGGCTCCGTGGCCCTCCTGCTGTGCTTCGAAGGGCGCGACGCGCTGCTCGCCGAGCTCGCCAGGTACCCGGGATTCAGCAACAAGCGGCTGGTGCTGCACTGCTTCGCCGTCGGCGGCTACAAGCAGCCGCAGCAGCTGATGGCGCTCGGCTATCTCCTCGCCCTCGGCCGCAAGCTCGACCTGGTGATCAATCTCGACGGCTTCAACGACGTCGCACTGCCGTTCCGGGAAAACCGGCCGGCCGGCGTCTTCCCGTTCTATCCCCGCGGCTGGAACACGCTGGTGGAAGGCGTCCCGGACCTCGCGCGGCTGCGTCTGGTCGGGGCGATCGTGGACCTGGAAGACCGCCGGGTCCGCTTGGCGCGCGGCTTTTCGGGCCTCCCCTGGCGCTACAGCGCCGTCGCCAATCTCTGCTGGCAAGTGCTCGACCAGGGCCTGGAAGCCAGGCTCGGCGAGGCGCAGGCGGCGTTGCAGCAGGCCGGGTCCGGCGGGCGCGGCCGCTTCCTGGGCCACGGTCCGCGGCGCGACTACCGCGGCGACGACGACTTCTTCGCCGATCTGGCTGCCACATGGCGGCGCAGCTCGCTGGCGATGGCCCACCTGTGCGGCGGCGCCGGCATCCGCTACTACCACTTCCTGCAACCCAATCAATACGATCCCGGCGCCAAGCCGATGAGCGCCGCGGAGCGCCGCACCGCCTACAAGCCGGACCATCCCTACCGGACGAGCGTCGAGAAGGGCTATCCGCTGCTCGCCGCGGCGGGACGCGAGCTGGCGGCCGCCGGCGTCAGGTACTACGATGCGCGCCAGGTCTTCGCCGGCATCGCGGAGCCGCTCTACGTCGACCAGTGCTGCCACGTCAGCGCCAAAGGCAGCCAGATCCTAGGCGCCTGGATGGCCGCCAGGATCGTCGAGGACCTCGCGGCCCAGCCGCGACAGAAAGATGACGGCTCAGCCGCGACCAGCCGGTGACGCTCCCGCCGCCGCAACCGGCCGCTGACGGCGCCGAGCCGCGGTCAGCGCTTCTCTTGCTTGCCCGGCCCGCCGCGCGCGGCGTTGTCGAAGCCCGGCACGATGGCCTTGCGGAAAGCGTTGCCGATCAAGCCGCCGAGGATCTCGGCGGTGTTGGCGCGCGGCGCTCCCAGCGTGCCGGTGATCTCGGTGCGGGTGGCGAGTTGGCCGTTCTTCTGGTTCGCGAGCAGCGCCGCCAGCCCGCCGATCGCCTTCTCCTTCAGCTTGGTCCCCAGCGGCTTGCCGCGGTCCTGGCGCGCGTCGTAGACCTTGACGCCGGAAAAGATCGCCTTGACGTAGCCGCTGAGCTGGCGGTCCTTGACCGCCACCTGTGAGTACAGCGAGGCGGTGCCGGCCGCCACGTCGAGCTTCCGGTAGGCGCGCAGCAGATCGTTGAAGGCCGTCAGCCGCGCCGCTTCGATCGTCACCTCGGCGCCCAGGTCGGCGGCCGGCGCTCCCGGCCGGAAGGTGGCGGTGACGGCGGCGCTGCCGCCGCCCATGAAACGCCCGCGCAGGCGGAGCACCGCCCCCTTCGCCCGCAGGCTGGCGATGCGGTTGGACATGTTGAGGACCTCGAGGTTGGCCTGGTCCACGAACAGCCGATAGGGCGGATCGGTGGCCCGGTTGACGTAGCCGACCTGGCCGCCGGTGAGGTACAGCCGGTCCAGCCGCATCACCACCGGCGACGCCTCGGCCTCCTTGGCCGCGGCGGCCAGGGCCTCGCCGCGCCGGCGCTCGGCGGCGGCGGTGGCGGCGGTGTGGACGTAGTCGAGCCGCACGCCGCCGAGCAGCACCTCGGCGACGTCGATCTGCTTGACCCGCGGCGCATACTCCACCTCGCCGTGGGACGACAGCACGCCGCCATGCAGCTCGAAATTCGAGCGCGCGCCGAACTGCTGCAGGCGGTCGAGCGGCACCCGCTCGATGCGGTAGCGGGCGTGGACGCCGGGGAAGGGGTCGCCCAGGAAATTCGCCGAGCCCTCGATCGCGGCGTGGCCGGTGCCGAAGACGTCGCCCTCGGTCTGGACCGGCGACGGGTAGACGTGGTCGGGCGCCTCGAGGTTGCGGATGTTGGTGGCGCTGAGCATCCAGTGGGTGATCTCGAGCGGGCGCGACGGATCGCCGTCGACGTAGACCAGCGAGCCGTCGTTGACCCGCATGGTGTTGAACTTGAGCGGGTAGATGGACTCGAGCGCCGCCTGCCAGCCGCGCTCGCCGAGCCGCAGCTGCTTCATCTTCTCGATGTGCAGCTGCTCGATGTCGAGATGCAGCTGGGGGTGGTCGAACAGCGCATCGCCCACCAGGTGCCGGGTGAACAGGTGATGCCATTCCACGCTCAGCCGCAGCCTGGGGATGGTGGCGAGCGGCGGTTCGGGGTTGGCCTGCTGGCGGACCACCAGGTCGCGCAGGGTCAGCGACAGGTGCAAGGGGCCGCCGTGAGCGTGGCCGATCCGCACCGTGTAGCCGTGCAGCTGCTGGTTCATCCTGGCTTCGAGCTGGCGGCGCAGCGGCTCGTCGCCCAGGCGCGAGCCCCAGGTCAGCAGCAGCAGCACGCCGATCAGCAGCGCGACCAGCGCCAGCCCGACCCGCTCGCGGCGCCCCATCGGCGCCCGCGCCAGCGCCAGGGGCCGCCGCAGCCAGCCCGCGGCTCCCCGGGCGGCGCCCTTCGCGCCCTCGGCGCCCTTCGCCTGGGGGCCTTCCCGCTTCGCCGGTGGCTCCCGCCGCTCGCGGCGCGCCCGCCGCCTGCCGTCTGCCAAGACCGCCTCGCTCTCCGGCCGGACGCTTCCTGCCGCGCTTGCGCCAGCCTGGCCCGGCTTTGGGTGCAATGCGCCTGCCACGAGCCCGCGCCGCCGGCGAAGACCGGCGCCGCCGGCGTCACATCGCGTCAGATCGCGTCACATCGCGTCACATTGCGGGGTTGCCGAGGCGGAAACGCAGGAAGAGCATCCAGCCGGGCACCCAGTCGCCGCCGTAGCTCGGCTCGAGGCGGCTGGGGACGTGCGAGACGCTGAGGTCGAAGCCGGCGCCGGTGCGGTAGGCCTCGCCGACCAGGAAGTCGTAGACGTAGCCGCCGGCGAGCTTGGTGACCACCGCCACCGGCTGCGCCAGCCGCTCGTCGATCAGCACCCCCTCCTTGACCGCGGTGGCGAGGCCCAGGACGTCGGCGATCAGCTCGTCGTTCTCGAGCTGCTCCAAGCGGTAGAAGACGGTGTGGCGGGCGACGAACGCCGCGGTGCCCTCGAACAGGTAGGCGTTGGTGGTGCGCCCCGGCCGCCGCTGGTTGCGGCCCCAGGCGAAGGTGGACTGCAAGTTGCCGTTCTCGGCCAGCGGCGCGTTGTAGATCACCGACACCGTCGAGCGGTTGACGTCGACGTTGGGCTCCAGCTGCTCGGGGCTCTTGAGGTGCCCGAAGCTGCCCTGCACCGACAGCCCCGGGTCGGGATCGTAGGTGACGCGGAAGGAGTAGGAGTCCAGGCTGGGGCTCTCGATGTCGGCGCGGTGCTGGTCGGGCTCGCGGCCGCGGAAAGCCGAGCTCTCGATCTTGAGGCCCCCCTGGATCCAGCCCAGGGTGGCGACGCCGTAGCTGATGTGGGTCGAATCGAGCCAGTGGTGGCTGAGCGGCGTTTCCGGGTTGTCGATCGCCGAAAAGCGGTGCATGTAGGTGGGCGGCCCCAGCGCCGGCTCGCCCGGCAGGCCGGTGTAGAGGAACAGCGAGCCCTCGCGGCTCAGCGGCAGGCTGTAGGTGGCGGCCAGCTCGTCGAACAGATCGTGCGGGTGCTGCCGATCCACCAGCTCCGTCCTGCCGTTGGCGGTCTCGCCGGTCTGCAGCAGCAGCGGGTAGCCGTTCCTGCCGATCGTCCAGGGCTCGAGCGACATCATGGCGCGCAGCCCCAGCCGCCCCGGCCCGAGCGGGCGCGTCGCCATGCCCATGGCGTAATTTTCGCTGAACCATTTGCTGCCGCCGCGGTTGCCCTCCTGGTCGTCGTAGATCGCGAAGGCCTGGCCGTGCAGCATCGTGGTCCAGGGGCCATGCTGGGCGAACAACGCCTCGTGCGGCGACGACTCCGGCTGCCAGGAGGTGCCCGAGGCCTCGCGGCTCATCGCGTAGGGGCCGAGCAGGGCCGCCATCTCGTGGTGGCCGTGCATGGCGTGCATGTCGTGCGCGCCCTGCATACCCGGCATGTCCGGCATGTCCGGCGCGCCCTGCGTACCTTGCGCGCCTTGCGTGCCCTGCGGGCCTTGCGTGCCTTGTGTCCCCTGCGTGCCCTGCGTGCCTTGTGTGCCCTGCGTGCCTTGTGTCCCCTGCGTGCCTTGTGTCCCCTGCGTGCCTTGTGTCCCCTGCGTGCCTTGTGTCCCCTGCGTGCCCTGCGCGCCCTGCGTGCCCTGACCGGCGGGGGCGCCGCTCGCCGGCATGCCAGGCATGCCAGGCATGCCCGGCATCGGACCCATGGCGGGCGCCGCGGGAGCGGCAGGCGTCGCGGGCGCGGCAGGCGAAGCAGGCGGGGCAGGCGTCGCGGGCGCGGCAGGCGAAGCAGGCGGGGCAGGCACCGCGGGCGCGGCAGGCGAAGCGGGCGCGGCAGGCGAAGCGGGCGGGGCAGGCGTCGCCGGAGCGGGTGCCGCCGGGGCGGGTGTCGCGGCCACGCCAGACGACCCGGAGGCCGCGGAGACCGCGGCGATCGCGAGCGCTCCGGGCGTGGCGCCCACCACCGATGGCGGCGGGGCCGGCGGCGGCGGCACGGCCGCCGCGGGAGCGCCGGCGGCTGCCAGTGCGGCCACGCTCAGCAGCAAGGTCCTGAGCTCGAGTCCCATGGCGGCTTTTTGCGTCCGTGTCGGCGGCCCGAGCCTATCACCCTGTCCTTCGATTCCGCTCTCCGCGGTCGGCTCCGATCGCCGCGGGTGCCACGGCCTGCTCACCCGTGAGCACCCGCAGCCTCTCGCAGCCGTCTCGCAGCCGTCTCGCAGCTGTCTCGCAGCCGTCCCGCGGCCAGCCGCGGCCAGCAACCGCCGGCAGCCCGGGGACCCGCCGGCAGCCTGGGAACCCGCCGGCAGCCCGGGGACCCGCCGGCAGCGTCCGGGCCTCAGCGCGCCGGCGTCACCACGTCAGGACGCCGCCGCCATTCGGCCAGCAGGCCGGCGCCGCCCAGCCCCAGGCCGGCGGCGATGATCGCCAGGCCCACCAGCGCCCGCAAGTGCGCGTTCGCCGCCTGCCCGCCGGCCGCGCCCGCGACGCCGCCGGCAACCCCGGAGACCCCGGAGACCCCGGAGACCCCGGAGACCCCGGAAGACACCGCTTCGGACCACAGCGCCGGCAACGAGGCATCGTGCGGAATGGTGAACAGCCCGATCGCCAGCAGCAGGAAGCCCACCGCCGCCGTCTGCAGCGTCGCCGGGGTGCGCGACGGCCGTCCCAGCTCGCGCCCCACCCGGCTCTGGCTGTAGCCGTAGGAGAAATAGATCGACATGCCGAGCACCAGCCAGCCGATGAAACGCCACCACGACGAGGGCGGCAGGTACACCATCAGGAAGACGCACGAGCCCGCGCCCAGCAGCGGCAGCAGCCAGGGTCCCAGCGGCACCCGGAACGGCCGCGGCCGGTCGGGGTCCTTGTAGCGCAGGATGATGATGCCGATGCACACCAGCAGGAAGGCGAACAGGGTGCCGATGTTGGTCAGCTCGACCACTTCGTTGATGTTGAGCAGGCCGGCGAACACCGCCACCGCGATGCCGGTGATCCAGGTGGTGACGTACGGCGTGCGGTAGCGCGGATGGACCTTCGCCGCCCACTGCGGCAGCAGGCCGTCGCGCGCCATGGAGAAGAAGATGCGCGGCTGCCCGAGCTGGAAGACCACCAGCACCGAGGTGGTGGCGAAGACCGCGCCGAGCGAGATGAAGGCCGCCGGCCATTTCATCCCCAGCGCCGAGAAAGCGGTCGCCAGCGGCTCGGCGGTGCCGAGCTGCCGCCAGGGCACCATGCCGGTCAGCACGATCGCCACCCCGATATAGATGACGGTGCAGATCACCAGGCTGGCGATGATCGCGATCGGCATGTCGCGGGCCGGATTGCGGGTCTCCTCGGCCGCCGTCGACACCGCGTCGAAGCCGATGTAGGCGAAGAAGATGATCGCCGCCGCCGCCGCGATGCCCTTGAAGCCGTTGGGGGCGAACGGGTGCCAGTTGGCCGGCTTGACGTAGAAGCTGCCGAGCCCGACGAACACGGTGATGATCGCCAGCTTGAGCACCACCATCGAGGAATTGAACCAGGCGCTCTCGCGGATGCCGATCACCAGCACCCAGGTCACCAGCATGACGATGGCGAACGCCGGCAGGTTGAACACCACCGGCACGCCGGCCCAATGCGGCGCCTGCGCCAGCGCCCGCGCCCCCTGCGCCACGGCGTCGCCCAGCGTCGCCGGATCGATGCCGGCGGCGCGCGCCGCCGCGATCTGGTGCGCCGAATCCACCGCGGTGCGCAGGTCGGTGGCCAGCCAGTCGGGAAACAGCACGCCGAAGCCGCGCAGCAGCTCCTGGAAGTAGCCCGCCCAGGAGATGGCGACGGCGACGTTGCCGACCGCGTACTCGATGATCAGGTCCCAACCGATGATCCAGCCGATCAGCTCGCCCAGGGTCGCGTAGGCGTAGGTGTAGGCCGACCCCGAGATCGGCACCATCGACGCGAACTCGGCGTAGCACAGCGCCGCGAAGCCGCAGGTGATGGCGGTGAGCACGAACGACAGCACCAGCGACGGACCGGCGCCCAGGTGATCGCCGCCGCCGGCCGCCGCCGTGCCGACGGTCGAGAAGATGCCGGCGCCGATGATGGCGCCGATGCCGAGCAGGGTGAGCTGCACCGGGCCCAGCGTCCGCTTGAGCGAGGTCTCGGTGGCCTCTGCCGAGGCCAGGATGGCTCCCAGCGGCTTGGGTTGGAAGATGCCTCGCAGCAAGAGAGCCTCCACCGTTCCGGCACCGGGCCGGCATGCCCGCCCGCGAGCAGGCAGCTGCCGCCCGTGCCCTGTTCGGGTGACGTTCGACCGGCGGGGAGTGTGACACGCCGCCGTCTTCCTCGCAACGCAGTTGGCAACGGCGCCTTTTTACACTAGCATCGGCGGGCCTGCTTAGGACCTTCCATGCTCTCCCTGCCTCCACCGCGCAGCGATTCTCGGCGCCATCGGCGCCACCTGACGCTCCAGGGCGCAGCCTTTGCATACCCGACCCGGCATGCGCGGCGGCTTGGTGCGGAGGACCGGCGGAATCGGCGGACATCGGCGGGTATTGCCCTTGACAAGCTTCGCTTCCAAGGTAAGACTGACGCGCCGTGCTGCAAGAGAGCGGGTAGGGATTGGCGCGCGTGTTCGAGCCCGCGGCAGCACGCGCTGGCCGCGGCAGCGGCGGTTCGCCGACGGCCGCCGACGGGCGGCACTCCCGGCAGGGGAACCAAATCGAAGGGGCACCCCTCTATAGGAGGGATGAGGTGACGAATGCGTAGATCCCTGGTCCTCGCCGTCCTGGCCCTGGTGTTGCTGCCGCTGCTCGCGTTGACCAGCGGCTGCGAGCGGCTGCAGGCGCGCGTCGAGCTCAAGAAAGGCAACTCCCTGTACCAGCAGGAGCAGTACAGCGCGGCGCTGGTCGAATACCAGAAGGGCCTGCAACTCGATCCCGCGGACACCTTCGCCTGGCGGTCGGTGGGGCTGAGCGCCCTGGCGCTCTACCGCCCCGGCGACGACAGCCCGAAGAACATCGAGTACGCCCGCATCGCCACCGACGCCTTCGAGAAATACCTGAAGGAGAGTCCGGAAGACGCCAAGGTCCAGGACTACATGATGTCGATCCTGGTCAGCTCGAAGCAGTACGAGAAGGCCCTCGCCTTCGTCGACACCTTGCAGCAGGAGCACCCGGCCGAGGCCAACGACCCGAAATGGAACAAGTACCGGGTGAACGTGCTGATCCAGGCCGGCCGCCTCGAAGACGCCGAGAAGCTGGCGCTGCAGACCCCGGGCCCCGAGCAGCCGGTCTCGCTCTATTCGATCGGCGTCGCGGCCTGGAACAAGGTCTACAACAACAACACCATCGACTTCGCCACCCGCCAGCAGAAGGTGGAGATGGGGCTGGCCAGCCTGCACAAGGCGGTCGACCTCAAGCCCGACTACTTCGACGCGATGTTCTACCTCGGCCTGATGCTGCGCGAGAAGGCCAAGCTCGAGACCGACGCCAACGCTCGCACCACTGACGTCAACGACGCCGAGGTCTGGCTCAAGAAAGGCCTGGAGCTGCGGAAGAAGGCGCAACCCGCCGCGCCGACCGCCACGGCCCAGAGCAAATAGGTGATCCGATGTTCGAGAACTCACTGGTCGCGCTGGACAAGAAGCGGAACAGCAAGGGCGTCCGCTGGTTCATCCTGAGCACCGCCGTCGCCGTCAACGTGCTGGCGGCGGCCAGCATCCTGTTCGCCGAGTACTGGTCGGTGCCGGCGGTGGAAGAGCCGCCCATCAACGCGGTGTTCATGAACGCCGCGCCGCCGCCGCCGCCGCCGCCCCCCCCACCGCCGCCGCCGCCCGCGGCGCCCAAGCCGGTGGTCAAGGAGGTGCCGGTCATCAGGCCGACCGAGCCGGTGCAGCCGGTGGTGGTGCCCGATAAGCTGCCCGACGTGAAGCCCCAGGACACGACCCCGCCCGACGCCGGCGTCGAGGGCGGCGTGCCCGGCGGCGTGCCGGGCGGCGTGCCCGGCGGCGTGGCCGGCGGCGTGCCCGGCGGCGTCGAGGGCGGCGTGGACGACGCGCCGCTGCGTGTCGGCGGCGCGGTCACCAAGCCCGAGAAGATCTCGTCGCCGCCGCCGGTCTACACCGAGATGGCGCGCAAGGCGCGGCTGCAGGGCGTGGTCATCATCGAGGCGATCATCGACACCTCGGGCAACGTCGTCGGCGCGCACATCCTGAAGGCGTTGCCGATGGGCCTCTCCCAGGCGGCGCTCGACGCCGTGGCGAAGTGGCGGTTCAGGCCCGCGACCCTGCAGGGCAAGCCGGTCAAGGTCTACTACACGCTCACCGTGAACTTTCAGGTGCAATGACACCTGGTTCCTTTGGTCTAACGCTCTGACAAAGAGGAGAAGCGCATGGGCGGCTTCAGCATGGCAGCGATATGGGAGAACATGAGTCCCATCAACAAAGGCGTGGTGATCATCCTGGTGTTGCTTTCGATCTGGACGTTGTACGTCTCCGTGGAGCGCTGGCTGCTGTTCCGCAAGGCGCGCAAGCAGTCGCTGCTGTTCGCCCGGCTGGCGACCGATCATCTCAAGAACGACCGGCCGCAGGCCGCCATCGACGCGGCGCAGAAGTATCCGCAGAGCCACCTCGCCCGGGTCGTCGCCGCCGGTCTGCAATCGTTCCAGTACGAGAGCCAGACCAGCCCGCTGTCGCAGACCGAGATCGTCGAGGCGGCCGGCCGCGCCATCGAGCGCGCCGCCCTGCTCACCACCTCGGACTTCAAGCGCGGCCTGGGCGGCCTGGCGACGATCGCCACGCTGACGCCGTTCATCGGCCTGTTCGGCACCGTCGTCGGCATCATCAAGGCCTTCACCGGCATGGCGCTGACCGGCTCGGGCGGCATCGGCGCGGTGTCGGCCGGTATCGCCGAGGCGCTGGTCTCCACCGCCTTCGGCCTCGGCGTCGCCATCCCGGCAGCCTGGATGTTCAACATCTTCACCAACCAGCTCGAGCGGCTGCAGGTCGAGATGTCGAACTCCTCCTCCGAGCTGGTCGACTTCTTCATGAAGCAGAGGATCCGGAATGCTGCCGCGCCACGTTAAGCCCAACCTGGTCCAGGACGTCAAGAGCCAGATCAACGTGACGCCCCTGGTGGACGTCTGCCTGGTGCTGCTGATCATCTTCATGGTCGTCACCCCGATGCTGCAGAAGGGCGTCGACGTCGCGCTGCCCGAGACCAAGGTGCCGGAGAAGATGCCGGAGAACAGCAAGCAGCTGACCATCTCGATCAAGCAGGACGGCAGCGTCTACGTGAGCCAGAATTGGGTGCCCGACGATCAGGTGGCCGGGGCGCTCAAGACCATCCACGATCAGACGCCGGACAAGCAGGTGGTGCTCAAGGGCGACCGCCGGCTGAAGTACAAGAAGGTGCGCGAGGTGATGAAGCTGATCAACGAGGCGGGGTTCAGCCGCGTGGGGCTGGTGGTCGACAAGGTCAAGACCGGAACAGCCGCCTAGGCGCTTGCCGGGCGGCGGAATAGGAGCAGTGCCCGATGGCCATGGACGTTCGGGGCGGAGCGAGCGGCATCCGCAGCGACATCAACATCACGCCGCTGGTGGACGTGGTGCTGGTGCTGCTGATCATCTTCATGGTGGCGGTGCCGCTGTTGCAGATGGGTTATGCGGTGCAGGTGCCGCCGAAGGTCACGACCGCGACCCCGCAGCCCGATGCCGATCAGATCATCGTGCGCCTGGACGACCAGGGGCATGCCTTCATCAACAAGACGCAGGTCGAGCAGGCCGATTTCCAGGGCCGGCTGCGCCAGGTGCTCACCGGCCGCCAGAGCAAGGTGGTGTTCTTCGCCGCCGACGGCGAGCTGACCTACGACAAAGTCGCCACTTTCATGGACCTGACCCGCGACGCCGGCGCGCAGAACCTGGGCATCGTCTTCGACGACATGAGGCCGGCCCCGGTCCAGACGACCCGCTGATCTCGCACCCGATCAGCGGCGCCGCGGCGTCAGCAGGTGCCGGACCCTGCCCAGCAGCAGGTTGATGAAGTTCGACCGCGAGAGGAAGGACAGCACGGGGCGCCGGCGCACCCCCACCTCGCGCCGCAGCTCCAGCAGGTCCTGGTTGTCGGGCTCGATCTTGAGGCCGTCGGCGACGGCGCGCACGGCGGCGCGGCGATAGCCCGCCAGCATCTGGGTGCGCGCCAGGTTCAGGTAGTTCTCCGCCTGGTAGAACTCGAGCTTCACCGCGTGCTGGCAGAGCTTCAGCCCTTCGGAGATGCGCTGCTGGCGCAGGGCGATGCCGTAGCCCAGGTAGGAATACACCAGCGCCGGCAGCGCGCCCGGCCGCGTCTCCTGCTCGGCGATGCGGGCCAGCGCCGGCAGTCCGTCCTTCCAGCCGCCCCGGCGGCAGCGGTCGATGGCGTCGCGGATGGCGTCGGTCATCTCCGCCGGCCGGCCCCGGCGCGCGGCAGGGAGCTCCCCGGTTGCCGCCGACACGGCGCGCAGGTCCGGGATCGCGGGTCCGGCGGGTGGAACGTATGGAGACTTCAACATAGGTGAATGTAGCGAAGTCCACCGCGCCTTGCAACCAGCCGTCTGTCCACATCGCTCGCTTCGCGACACAGCTTATTGGTAGACCCGCTGCTGGCGCCGCCGGCGGCGATTGACGGCGGCACGCGCGGTAGCGGCCTGCCATCGCGCCGTTGCAGCCGTCGAAAGGAATCCCTCATGTCGAAAACGTCAAAGAAAGTGCGCCTGTCTCGCGAGACCCTCCGTTACCTGGACGAGCGCGGCCGCGCCGGTGGCCCGATCGGCACCTTCCCCGACACCATGCTGCCGAACAACTGCCGCACCGCCTCCTGTAAACCCGGCTTCATCTGCTGACCCGCGGCGCCCCGCCGGCGCCGGCGATCGCCCCGTGCGGGCGTTCGCCGGCGTGCCGGCACCGGCACCCGGCGCGCGTGCTAGACTTCGAGCACCCCGCTGCACCATCGGACGCGCGCATCCGCCGGGCATGAGCGAACCCCACAACCAGCCTCAGGACCTGACGCTCGAGGTCGACGAGATCGCCGAGCTGGCGCGGCGCCTGAGCGGCGCCTCCCGCCACGACGAGGCCGCCGAGCTGCTGCTGCTGGCGCTGCGCCTCGACCCCGAGAACCTGTCGGTGAAGCTGGGGCTGGCCGAGGTCCGCAAGCTGCGCCAGCTCGAGGGCGGCGGCGACAGCCGCAGCCGCAGCTTGCGCGAGGTGCTGCGCGAGGGCTTCCGGCGCAACGCCATCGACGCCGCTCATTTCCTGGGGCTCGCCCACCTCTACGCCGAGCGCGGCGAAAACGCCCGCGCCATCGAATGCCTGGAGGTGGCCAAGGCCAAGGACCTGGCCAACCCCGCCCATGCCGAGCTGCACGGCCGGGTGCTGTTTCGCCGCAAGGACTTCGACGGCGCCGCCGAGGAGCTCGGCAAGGCCCTGCGCCTGAACCCCTTCGACCGCGAGGTCGCCGAGAGCCTCGGCCGCGCCGAGATGGAGCGCAAGCAGTTCGAGGCGGCCCTGGCGGCCACCGCCCACGCCTTCCTGCTGCTCAACGACGGCGACGAGGAGGGCGGGCGCCGGCTGCGGCGCCGCATCCAGACCCTCAAGCAGATCCTTGGCTGGGGCAACCGCGAGCTGACGCAGGTGTTCCACGAGCGGCAGGAGCAGATCCATACCGCCTTCGATCGCCTGGAGTGGCACCGCGAGCGCTTCCTGGAGCAGGGCGGCTTCTCGCCGGCCAGCAGCTTCGGCGCCGCGGCGCCGGCACAGCCGCCCGAAGCGGCGACCGGCGGCGGCGCCGGCGGCCGGATCCATCTCGCCGCCCGCCTGCGCCGGCTCAGGGTGTGGTCGCACCTGAGCGACGAGCAGGTCTTCCGCCTGACCGGCGCGGTGCGCGAAGAGATCCACGAGACCGGCGGCCTGGTCTTCGCCCATCGCAGCCAGGGGCGCGACCTCTACGTGCTCGAGCGCGGCGAGGTGCTGGTCCAGCGTCCGACCGCCTACGGCACTTTCACCCTCGGCAAGCTCGAGCCCGGCAGCATGTTCGGCGAAGCCAGCTACATCACCGGCCTCGACCGCAGCTCCGACGTCAGCGCGCTGGCGGCGTGCCAGATCTTCCGTCTCGACGCCGCGGCGCTCGACTCGCTGATCGAGGCCGCTCCCGACCTCGGCGTCAAGCTCTACTGGAGCTTCTGGCACAGCCTGGCGCAGAAGCTGCGCGCCACCAACGACCAGCTCAAGAGCTTCTTCTCGTCCGACTCGATGCCCGAGAACTTCCTGCGTCTGCGCAAGCAGCCGGCGCCACCCGGCGGCACGCCCCCGGCGGCGCCCGCGGTCAAGGTGGACTCCACCGACAAGATCCGCCTCTTCCGCGAGCAGGGGCTGTCGCGGCGCGAGTTGATGACCCTGGCCACCTTCTCGCGCGAGGAGCGCTTCGCCGCCGGCGCCTCGCTCTTCCAGGAGGGGGACGAGGGCGCCGAGATGTACGTCATCCTCGAGGGCAAGGCGATGATCAGCAAGTTCATCCCCGGCGCCGGCGAGGAGGCGCTCGCGATCCTCGAGCGCGGCGACTTCTTCGGCGAGATGGCGTTGATCGACGGCGAGCCGCGGTCGGCCGACGCCCGCGCCTACGGCGGCCCGCTCACCGTCCTCGCCCTCGACCAGGCGACGGTGCGCGAGATCCTGGCCATGGATCCGGACGCCGCCCTCGAGTTCATGCAGCTGCTTTGCCGGCTGGTCGCCAACCGCCTGCGCGAGATCGACGAGAAGGTGGTCGGCTGGCGCATCCTCTCGGGCGAGCGCAACGAGGGCGCGTCGGCTTAGCGTCGGCTTAGTTGGATCGCCCCCGGATCCCCTGCGCCGCCACCGCCGGCGCCGGCCGGCGGGAGGCCGGATCGAACGCCGCGCCGCAGGTGATGACGCCGTTTCCGAGCTCGAAGACCCTGGTCCGCTGGTGGCTGGCCAGCGGCGTCGCCGGGACGTGGGCCCCGGCCCCCCAGCTCTTGAGGTAGCTGCACGTGCAGGCGTAGCCCTGTCCGACGAGCCCCATCATCTGCGCCGTGGTGAGCTGGAAGTCGGTGGTGCCGATGCCGAGGTTGTTGACGATGACCGTCCGCTCGAGATTTGGCGGGTCCCACTCGAGATCCATTGCCTGCTCGTTTTCCACCGCTTCCAGCAGGTACTTCATGTAGTCGACCAGGTTGTCGATCTGGTTGTCGGGCGTCGCCGTGCCGGTGTGGTCGAGCAAGAGACCCAGCGTCTGGTGCTGGGGATCGTCTTTCGGGTCGAAGGTGTCGATCGGATAATTCAGCAGCACGCCGCCGTCCACGAAAACGTTGCCGCCGGCGCGCACCGAGGCGAAGAACAGCGGGATGGACATCGACTCGCGCACCGCCAGGGCCACCTCGGTGTCCCGGGTCGCCGGGTTCTCGTAGGAGTACTCCTGCGTGCCGCGATGGGTGAGGTTCTCGCCCGAGACGTGGGTGAGATCGGTCGCGAAGACGTGCAGATCGACGAAATGCCCGTCGTGGAGGTCGGCGAAGGTGGCGTGCGGCTTATGGGTCTGGTTGTCGACCAGGCAGCGCATGATGCTCAGGAAGTAGTCGCCGCGAAACCAGCCGTAGTGGGAGAAGAGGCGGAAGATGCCGGTGGCGCCGCCGTCTTCGAACTTGGCGAAGTCGAGGTGCAGCAGCAGCTCGCGGATCTGCCTGGGCGTGTAGCGCAGGCTCACCAGGGCGGCGGTGATGGCGCCGGCCGAGGTGCCGGCCACCCCCTGCAGCTGGTCCAGGATGCCCTGCTGCTCGAGCGCCTCGAAGGCGCCGGCGTAGGCGATGCCCTTGACGCCGCCGCCCTCGAGCACCAGGTAGCGGAAGGGGTAGCCCCCGCTCGGGATGGCCGGGCAGACGGCAGGCGGCACGACCGGCGGCGGCGGCAGCGGCGGTCCGGGCGGGCCGATCTCCCGGATGAGCGCCGGGCAATCGACGCCGCTCGACGCGCAGGCTGCGCATCCGAGGCCGACGAGAGCGAACAACGACAACCAGCCGTAGCGACGCATCGGCATTCCTCCTCGGGGGCGCCCCCTCGCGCCCCCTCTTGCTAGCCTGAAAAGCTCTCGCGAGGGCCGCCGGCTCCGTCGTGTCCCGGCGGCGCCGGCCGTTCACGTCGCTGGCTTGGCGAAGATCCGCTGCCACCAGCGCTCGAGCGGCGGCTGGCCGCGGCGCTCGGCTTCGGCCTCCATCGCCGCCACCGGTGCCGGCAGCAGGGCGAGGCGGCCCTTCTGCAGTTGCAGCAGCAGCAGGTCCATCTCGCGGCCCCGCCGCCGCGCCTCGCCGGAGAAGGCGTCGCCCAGCGTCGTCTTGCCGTCGAGGCGAGCATAGAAGTCGCGGGCGCGGGCGGGCATCCGCTTCTGCTCGTCGGCGCCGGGCTCCGCCACCCACACCGGCACCCAGCGTTCGAGGAGGTCCAGCGGCACCGCCATGTGGCGATGGGCGACCAGGATCTGCTCCTCGGTGGCCTGTTCGAGCAGCAGGTCGTAGACGCTCATCTCGCGGGTGGTGCTGTCGATCGGCTCGCCCACCGAGTCGATGTCCAGCACCGCGGCGATCGCCAGCCGGTAGGCGCCTTCGAGGTAGCGGAAGTAGGAGCCGCGGATGACCCGGTACAGCTCGGCCAGGGTGCGTTTGCCGTCGATCTCGGCGGCGATGCGCCGTTCGACGGGCGACAGCCCGGTTCCCGGCCAGGCGGCGCCGCGGCGGATCACCATGTTGTCGTGGATGAACAGCTTGCGGATGCGCCGGTACTCGTCGAGCCAGCGGGTGCCTTCCATGATCAGGCCCATGGCGTGGATGGGTTCGGGAAGGATCTCCTCCTCGACCGGCATCTCGGCCTGGAAGTAGAAGACGCCGCGTTCCCAGAGGAACAGATCGCAGATGGAGTCTTCGATCTGGGCGCGCAGGGTCTGCTGCACCTTTTCGGGCGCCATCAGCCCGAGCTCGCGCAGCGCCGTGCCCAGGCGCACGCCCTGGGTGGTGCAATAGGTCAGCGCCTGGAAGAGCTGCTCCTGCTGCAAGTGGCCATTGAGCAGCAGGTGCTGGCCGTAGTACTCGGCGGGGTCGTTGGACAGGCAGGAGATGACCTCGCCGGCGTGGAAGTAGACGCGCTTCTCGCGATCGCTCCGGCGGACCACCAACGCCCCGGTGCGGCGGTCGTTGAGGGCCCACTGCAGGAGGTCGCTCGGCGGGAAAGCGGTGAGTCGCCCCGAGAACTCCATGAGTGACGCCATTGTAGCGGATTCGGGCTTGCCGGAGCGGCGGGACCCGCGCATTCCCCGCCGTGCGGCGGGCGCCGGGCGGCACCGGTGCCGGCGCGGGACTGCGCCGGCCGTCCGGTGGGCGAACCTCGCAGGGGGAACGCGGCGAGGCCCCGCCGGGCACGCAGAGCAAGCAGATCCTGCGGGCGGCGCCCGGCGGGCCGCTTCGCGCCACCAACGCCCTGTCGCCGGGCGCCGTCCTCGGACTGCTTGCCCCGCGGCCCTACCGTCCCTGGCGCCTTGCGACCTGCCGGGAGCGCGGGCGTGGCGGCGCCGGCACCCTGCCTCCCTGGCACCCGCCGTGCAGCCCGGGCGGACGGGGTTTTAGGGAACGTTCGAAGCGGCCCCCTTCCCGGCGCCGCCGATCGCCTTCGGCAATGCGGGCAGGATCAGGTCGGCAAGCGGTTGGCGGCGCGCCGGGATCGAGGACGAGGTCTTGGTCTTCTTCATTTCGATTACCTCCTGTGGTCGACAGACGAAAGGCGATCGCCACCCCTCGGCACACCCGCGGAGCGGCGCCAGCTGTCGAGCCTACAGCACCACCTGCACTGTAGCTTCGGCGCGGCGGCCGGCTCCACTAGCTCTCGACCGTCCGGCCCTGCGCGGCGGCCTTGGCCACCGGCCCCAGACGGTCCAGCTCCTCCACCTCGCGGCCCTTGACCTCCGGCCAGGTCACGCGGCGGGCCGCCAGCGCGGTGGCGAGCCGCTCCCAAAGCGTCCGGTTGAGCACCGGCCCCCCTTCCTTGGTTTTCCATCCCCGCTGTCGCCAACCCTCGAGCCAGCGGCTGGCCCCGAGTCGCAGGTAGTCCGAACCCGTGTGCACGGCCACCGCTGCGCCGGCCGGCAGCGCCTCGAGCACCGCCGCCGCGGCAACCAGATCGAGCGCGTTGGAGGTCGCCGCGGTCCCCGCCGGCAGGCCGCCGCTGCGCACCGTCTCCTCGCTCAGCGCGGTCTCACCGCCGGCACCTTCCGCGCCGGTTGCGGCCGTAGCTTCGGCGGCGCCAGCACCGCCGCGGCGGATCAGCGCCGCCCAGCCGCCGCCCCTGGGGTTCATCGACACCCGTAGGTAGACCTCGTACTCGGGCGGCGCGCCCGCCGCCTCGCCCGCCGCGCCGCGCGCGCTCCCGGGACCGGCGGCGGCCGCCGCCGCCGCCCGCTGTTCGCGGATGGCGATCGTCGCCAGCTGGTCGGCGCGCGCGTTGTGGCGATCGCCGGCATGGCCCTTCACCCAATGCCAGCGGATCTGGTGGCGCTCGATCGCCGCCGCCAGCTCCCGCCAGAGGTCCTCGTTCTGCAGCTCGCCGTCCTTGCGCCGCCAGCCGCGGGCGATCCAGCCCGGCAGCCATTCCGTCACCCCGCGCCGCAGGTACTGCGAATCGGTGTGCAGCTCGACGCGGCAGGGCTCGCGCAGCGCGCCGAGGGCGCGGATCGCCGCGGTCAGCTCCATGCGGTTGTTGGTGGTGCGGGGCTCGCCGCCGCGCAGCTCCCGCGGGGTGCCGCTGGCCGGATGGATCAGCAAGGCGCCCCAGCCCCCGGGTCCGGGGTTCGGATCCGCGCCGCCGTCGGTATAGATCGTGACGCTGGGCAAGCCGCCCGCCGGCATCTCCGGCATTCGTCCCCTCCGTCCTGGATCTCGCATCCTGGTCTCTAGCCGCGCCGCGTGAGCGGTCCTGCGCCCTATCGGCGGAAGGATTCTCGCAGATCACGTCAGCCTCCGGCACGGATGGAGCCTACGCCAGGCCATCCAGGTCGACGATCCTTGCCTCCCCTGTTGGCAATGCTCCTGCGGAGGCGTGAGCCGAGGTCAGCCACCCCGTGGAGCTCGCGCAACATTTCGCCGTCCCCCTCTTGACAAGCTTTTTTGTGCCCCTGCGCGAATAACCTCAAATCCGCGCTCGAATAGGCCCGATTGGCCAGCAAGAGGGGCGCACGAGCGCGTTCTCGCGGCGAGCCTCCCGGACCCCTTCGCCCGCCGCCGATCGGCCTTGCTGCGGGTCGCCAAAGAGCTGAAAAATCAAGGCTTACAATGGCTGATGAGAGGGAGGACGGGGCGATGATGATCGACGCAGCGATGCAAGCGGCAGGTCACGATATTCCGGCGACATGTGGCGGCGAAGAGCTCGAGGATCTCGGCGAGCGCATCGCCGAGCTGGCGGCGCAGATCTCGGCCGCCACCTACGAGCTGCTGGCCATGCTGCGCGACTTCGACGAGCGCGGCGGCTGGAACAGCGGGTTCAGCTCTTGCGCGCACTGGCTGTGCTGGCGCGTGGGACTCGACCTCGGCGCGGCGCGCGAGAAGGTGCGCGTGGCGCGCGCGCTCGGCGGGTTGCCGCTGCTCGCCGCCGCCATGCGCCGCGGCGAGGTCTCCTACTCCAAGGTCCGCGCCCTCACCCGCATCGCCACGCCGGCCAACGAGCAGGACCTGCTGGGCTTCGCGCGTGCGGGAACGGCCGCTCACGTCGAGAGGCTGGTGCGCGGCATGCGGCGTGTCGATGGCATCGCGGCGGGGGATGGCGAGGAGCGCCGCCACGCCGCGCGGTACCTGCGCGCCTACACCGACGAGGACGGCATGGTGGTGGTGACGGGACGCCTCGCTCCGGAGGCCGGCGCTGCTCTCCTCTGCGCCCTGCACGCCGGCGTCGAGGCGCTCTACGGACACCCCCGCGAACACTGCGAACACGGCGGCCAGCCGCCGGCCGGCGATCCGCCAGAGGCGGCGGCCGAGGACGTTTCCGCGGAGCAACGCCGCGCCGACGCCCTCGGCCTGGTGGCGGAGAGCGCGCTTGCCGCCGGCCTCGATCCCGGCAGTCGTGGCGACCGCTATCAGGTGGTGGTGCACGTGGACGCCGAGGTGCTGGCGGGCGACGGTGAAATCGGCTCGTCCTGGCTCGCGGACGGCAGCCACGTTTCCGCGGAAACGTCCCGGCGGCTGGCCTGCGACTCGGCACGGGTGGTGATGCGCCACGCCGCGGACGGCCGCGTGCTCGACGTCGGCCGCCGCACCCGCGCCATCTCGCCCGGCCTGCGCCGCGCCCTCGAGCATCGCGACGGCGGCTGCCGCTTTCCCGGCTGCGGCCTGAGGTTGTGCGACGCCCACCACGTGGAGCCCTGGGCCGACGGCGGCGCCACCAGCCTCGCCAACACGCTGCTGCTCTGCCGCCGCCACCATCGCGCGGTGCATGAGGAGGGATTCTCGATGGCGCTGGCGCCCGACGGCGAAGCGCGCTTCTATCGACCCGACGGCCGGCCGCTCCCGGCGGCGCCGGCGCTGCCGGTGCTGGCACGAGAGCCCGTCACGGCCCT
>Ga0210405_10001156_pt1 | contig 31568 bp, 22 predicted proteins | sample IncBWH11MmetaG_FD_155492 | JGI IMG/M metagenome (GOLD analysis project Ga0210405, IMG submission 155492) | Forest soil microbial communities from Barre Woods Harvard Forest LTER site, Petersham, Massachusetts, United States - Inc-BW-H-11-M | ecosystem: Environmental > Terrestrial > Soil >...
CGTTTTCCTCATCACCGAGAAGAAGGCCGATGATGGTAAGACCAGCCTGACCGCCGTGCGTACCTTCGTGCGGACCGGCAACCGGATCAGCGGACGCGCCGAAATCCTCAGCGGGCTGAACCCCGGCGATCGGGTGGTCGCGGTCGGCCAGCTCAAGCTGCAATCCGGCGCGGCGGTAGCGATCTCAACCGACCCGGCACCGCCGATGCCGGCGAACCTGCCGCGATACTAATCTTCGGAGCGCATCGCGATGGTCTGGACCGATATTTTCATCAAGCGGCCGGTGTTGTCGGTGGTCGTCAGCCTGCTGATCCTTCTGATCGGCCTGCGCGCGGCGACCGTTCTGCCGGTCCGGCAATATCCGAAGCTGTCGAATACGGTGGTCAACGTCACCACCGTTTATCCCGGCGCCGCGCCCGATCTGATTCAGGGTTTTATCACCACGCCGATCGAGCAGGCCGTCGCGTCCGCTGAGGGCGTCGACTATATGACCTCGTCTTCGGTGCTCGGGACCAGCACCATCCAGGTCTACATCAAATTGAATTTCGATCCGAACCAGGCCCTGACCGAAGTCCTCGCCAAGGTGAACTCGGTCAAATACCTGATTCCGAAGGAATCGAACGACCCGATCGTCACCAAGACGACCGGCCAGACCACCGCGGTGATGTATCTCGGCTTCTCCAGCGAAGTGCTGTCGGGCTCGGCGATATCGGACTATCTGACGCGCGTGGTTCAGCCGGTGCTGTCGACGGTGGATGGCGTCGCGTCGGCCGATATTCTGGGCGGCCAGACTTTTGCGATGCGGCTGTGGCTCGATCCCGTCCGCATGGCCGGCCGCAACGTCTCCCCGGGCGATGTTTCGGCGGCGATCGCCGCCAACAATTTCCAGGCGGCCGCAGGCCAGTCCAAGGGTTATTTCATCGTCTCCAACGTGTCGGCCAACACCGATCTGCAGAACCTCGATCAGTTCAAGCGAATGATCGTCAAATCCAAGGACGGCGGCTTTGTCCGGATCGAGGATATCGCCACCGTCGAGCTTGCCGCGCAAAGCACCGACGCCAGCGTCGCCTTCAACGGCGAGCATGCGATCTTCATTGGCGTGCAGGCGACGCCGCAGGGCAACCCGCTGACGCTGGTGAAAGGCGTCCGCGCCCTGTTTCCGGAACTCGAACGCAATCTGCCACCGTCGATGAAGATGAAGGTGGCTTATGATTCCACCAAATTCATTCAATCGTCGATCGATGAGGTCGAGAAGACGCTGGGCGCTGCTGTTATCATCGTCGTCGTCGTGATCTTCATGTTCCTCGCCTCGTTCCGCTCGGTGCTGATTCCGGTGGTGACCATCCCGCTGTCGCTGATCGGCGTCTGCACCCTGATGCTGCTCGCGGGTTTCAGTTTCAACCTGCTGACGCTGTTGGCCATGGTGCTCGCGATCGGCCTCGTCGTCGACGATGCCATCGTGGTGGTCGAAAACATCCACCGGCATCTGGAGGAGGGCAAGCCGCCCGTGCAAGCTGCCATGCAGGGCGCGCGCGAGATTGTCGGCCCGGTCGTCTCCATGACTATTACGCTGGCTGCCGTGTACGCGCCGATCGGCTTCCTCGGCGGCTTGACCGGTTCGCTGTTCAGGGAATTCGCCTTTACACTGGCGGGCTCGGTGATCGTGTCCGGCGTGATCGCGCTCACGCTCTCCCCGATGATGTGTTCGGTGTTCCTCAAGAGCGCCGAAGAGGGGCGTTTCGCCAAGCTCGTCAACCGGGTATTCGGCGCGATGACGCGCTGGTACGGCCGTCTGCTCGATCGGTCGCTGGATTATCGTCCGATCACGGGGCTGTTTGCTCTGACGATCCTGGGGTTGGTCGGCTTCCTCTACATGCACACCTCGAAGGAGCTCGCGCCCGAAGAAGACCAGGGCATTGTGTTCGCGGTGACCAAGGCGCCGAAATACGCCAACATCGACTATGTGGATTTCTACGGCGAGAAACTCGACAAGTCGTTTTCCAAATTTCCCGAAACCGATCTGCGTTTCGTTCTCAACGGCATCAACGGGCCTCAGGGTGGAATTGCCGGCATGCTGCTCAAGCCGTGGGATGAGCGCAAGCGCTCCTCGATCAGCCTGAAGCCGCTGGTGCAGGCCGAGTTGAGCAAGATCGAGGGCGTCAACGCCTTCGCGTTCAACCTGCCGCCATTGCCGGGCGGTCCCGGTGGTTTGCCGATCCAGATGGTGATCAATTCGACCAGTGGCTTCCAGGCAGTCTTTGAGCAGATGGTCAAACTGAAGGATGCCGCGCGCAAGAGCGGGCTGTTCATCGTCTCCGACAGCGATCTCGACTTCAACCAGCCGGTGGTGCGGGTCAAGGTCGACCGTTCGAAGGCGAGCGATCTCGGCATCACCATGCAGAACATCGGCAATGCGCTGGCGACGATGCTGGGCGGAAACTATGTGAACCGGTTCAATCTCGAGGGACGCTCGTATCAGGTCATCCCGCAGGTGCCGCGCGAGAGCCGGCTGTCGCCCGAATCGCTTGGCCGATATTATCTGTCGACCCCGACAGGCCAGCAGGTGCCGCTCTCCACCGTGGTCTCGATCGAAACCGGTACCGACCCGAACGCGCTGACCCACTACAACCAATTGAACTCCGCAACCTTCCAGGCGGTGCCGATGCCGGGCGTGACCGTTGGGCAGGCGGTGGACTTCCTCGAGGGTGAAGCCAGGAAGCTTCCAGCCGGTTTCAGCCACGACTATCTCGCCGACTCCCGGCAATACGTGCAGGAGGGCAATCAGCTCGCGATCACCTTTGGCTTCGCGCTCATCATCATTTTCCTGGTGCTGGCGGCGCAGTTCGAAAGCTTGCGCGATCCGCTGGTGATCATGATCAGCGTTCCGATGGCGATCGTCGGCGCCCTGATCCCGCTGTTCTTCGGCATGGCGACGATGAACATCTATACCCAGGTCGGATTGCTCACCCTTGTCGGTCTCATCAGCAAACACGGGATTCTGATGGTCGAGTTCGCCAACGAGCTCCAGCTTAACGAAGGACTTGACCGCCGTTCGGCTATCGAAATGGCGGCTCGCGTCCGCCTTCGCCCGATCCTGATGACGACGGCGGCGATGGTCACGGGTCTGCTGCCGCTTCTCACCGCCTCGGGCGCGGGCGCCGCGAGCCGGTTATCGATCGGCCTGGTGGTGGTCGCCGGCATGACCATTGGGACCCTGTTCACACTGTTTGTGCTGCCTGCGGTCTATGTGGCGATCGCCACCGATCACCGCGCCGGCGCCGAATCCGAACGCGCCAGGGAGATCGCCGACTTCGATCTAGGTTCGAACGCTCTCCGGCCGACTTGACCGATCCCGCGGAGACGCCGGATCGGCGGATCATGCCGTTGTTCCGGCCTGCCTGCTGAACCGGCCTGGAAAGCCGCGAAGGCGTTCCGCGTTGCGGCAAGAGACAAGGCCATGCCTTCTTGCTAAACAGGCCGGGATGAGCATTTCCCTCCACCCGGACACCGATGGCGGAACGCTGGCAGCCCCGCCTGCGGCCGCGGCTACGCCGGTGGCGAAGCCCTCCGCGACCAAGGTCCGCAGCCGGTTGTTCACCAAATACGTTGCGCTGTTCGTCGCGGTGGTCGCGGTGGCGCTGCTGTCGAACGGGATTTTCGAGGTCTTTTTCTATTACCGCGAACATAAGGCGGCCCTGATTCGCATTCAGCACGAGCAGGCCGAGGCGGCGGCGGCCAAGATCGGGCAATTCATCAAGGAAATCGAAAGCCAGCTTGGCTGGACCACCCAGTTGCCGTGGTCGGCGGGCTCGATCGAGCAGCGCCGGTTCGATGCCTTGCGCCTGCTGCGCCAGGTGCCGGCCATCACCGAACTGGCGCAGGTCGATTCGACCGGCAAGGAGCGCCTGCGGGTGTCGCGGCTCGCCATGGACGTCGTCGACTCAGGGCTCGACCTCTCCAGGGATGCAAAATTCACCGAAGCCGTCGCCCACAAGGTCTATTACGGGCCGGTCTATTTCCGGCGGGAATCCGAGCCCTACATGACGCTGTCGCTGGCCGGCACCCGCAAGGATGCCGGCGTCAGCATCGCCGAGGTCAATCTCAAGCTGATCTGGGATGTGGTGTCGCAGATCAAGGTCGGTGAGCGCGGTCACGCCTATGTCGTCGGCGCGGCAGGCCGGCTGATCGCCCATCCCGATATCAGCCTGGTGCTGCGCAACACGGATATGTCGAAGCTGGTGCAGGTGCAGGCGGCCCAGGCGGGCAATACCGGCGCCGACCCTGAATCGCTGCAGGGCACGAAGAACATCCAGGGTCAGGAGGTGCTGACGGCCTCCGCGCCGATCACCCCGCTCGGCTGGACGATGTTTGTCGAATTGCCGGTGGAGGAGGCCTACGCCTCGCTCTACGCCGCGTTGCAGCGCCTCGCTTTGGTGCTGGCGGGGGCGTCGCTGTTCGCGGTGCTCGCCGGGATATTTTTGGCCCGGCGCATGGTCGGCCCGATCCAGGCCTTGCGCGCCGGCGCCGAGCGCATCGGCAGCGGCGATTTCGCCCAGCGCATCTCGATTTCGACCGGCGACGAACTGGAAGGCCTCGCCAATCAGTTCAACGACATGGGCGCAAGGCTTCAGGAATCTTATGCGGATCTGGAGAACAAAGTCGAACAGCGGACGGCTGAACTGAGCGAGTCGCTTGAACAGCAGACGGCAACTTCGGAGGTTCTGGAGGTCATCAGTTCATCGCCGGGTGAGCTTGAGCCGGTGTTCGACGCGCTGCTTGCCAACGCGACCCGCATCTGCGGTGCCAAGTTCGGCAACCTGTTCATTTACAGTGACGGTGCATTCAACGCCGTAGCGATGCACAACGCGCCTCCGGCCTATGTCGAGGCTCGGATTGGGAAACCGATTCATCCGGGCCCCGACATGGCGCTTAGCCGTGTCGCGCAAACCAAGCAGGCAGCACAGGTCGAGGACTTGAGGGCGGCGCCGGGATATGCCGCGCGCGACCCGCAAATCGTGGCTGGAGTCGAGCTCGCCGGCATACGTACGTTGCTGGCGGTACCGATGCTCAAGGAAGACGAATTGATCGGTACGATCAACATCTACCGCCAGGAGGTACGGCCGTTTACGGAGAAGCAAATCCAGCTGGTGCAGAATTTTGCCAACCAGGCCGTCATCGCCATAGAAAATGGACGCCTGCTCAAGGAACTGCGTGCGCGCACCGACGATCTCAGCGAGTCCTTGCAGCAACAGACCGCGACTGCCGATGTGCTGAAAGTCATCAGCCGCTCGGCGTTCGACCTGAAATCGGTGCTCACCACCCTGACCGAATCGGCAAAGGCGCTGTGCGGCGCGTCGCTCGGCATCATTTGCCTGCGCGACGGCGGGGTGATGCGGCTGCAGGCCGAATCGGGTTGTACCGCCGCCTTCATCGATTTCATGCATGCCAACCCGATCAAACCCGGCCGCGACACACTCACCGGCCGGGTCTTCATGGAAGGCAAGCCGGTCCACGTCCCGGACGTGCAACTCGACCCCGAATATAATTTTGGCAACGCTCCAACGCTCGGCCAGTACAGGGCGGTTCTGGCGGTGCCCTTGATGCGCGACGGCGCGGTGGAGGGCGTTTTGCTGCTGGGAAGGTCGGTGCCCGGACCGTTCAGCGAGCGGCAGGTTGATCTCGTGCAGACCTTTGCCGACCAGGCCGTCATCGCCATCGAGAATGTGCGTTTGTTCGAACAGGTGCAGGAGCGCACCAAGGAGCTGTCGCTTTCCCTGGAAGAACTGCGCACCGCGCAGGACCGTCTGGTGCAGACTGAGAAGCTCGCCTCGCTCGGCCAGCTCACGGCCGGCATCGCGCATGAGATCAAGAACCCGCTCAACTTCGTCAACAATTTCTCCGCGCTGTCGGCCGAATTGATCGACGAGTTGAACGATGCGCTCAAACAGGCCGGGCTCAGTGACAAGGTCAGCGAGGAGATCGACGAGCTCACGCATATGCTGAAAGGCAATCTGGAAAAAGTGGTGCAGCACGGCAAGCGCGCCGACTCGATCGTCAAGAACATGCTTTTGCATTCGCGCGAGGGGTCGGGCGAACATCGGCCCGCCGATATCAACGCGATCGTCGAGGAAAGCCTCAATCTGGCCTATCACGGGGCGCGGGCGGAGAAATCCGGGTTCAATATCACGCTCAAGCGCGACCTGGACCCTGCTGCCGGAATGATCGACCTTTACCCGCAGGAGATCACGCGGGTGTTTCTCAATCTCATTTCCAACGGCTTCTACGCCGCGACCAAGCGCAAGGCAGCCGGCGAGGAAGGCTTCGAGCCGACGCTGAGCGCGACCACGAAAAACCTCGGCAACAAGGTCGAAATCCGGATTCGCGATAACGGCACCGGAATCCCGGCAGAGGTGAAGGAGAAGATGTTCAATCCCTTCTTCACCACCAAGCCCGCGGGCGAGGGCACCGGACTTGGCCTGTCGATGAGCCACGACATCATCGTGAAACAGCATGGCGGCAAGATTGACGTCGACACCGAGCCCGGAGCATTTACCGAATTCATCATTACGCTGCCGCGGATGGCGGCGTCGCAAGCACAGGCTGGAGGCCCAAATTGAGCGTTTACATACTCGTCGTCGATGACGAGCCGGATGTCGAAACCCTGTTCCGTCAGCAATTCCGGCGTGACATAAAATCCGGGCGCTTTACGATGGAGTTTGCCCCGTCAGCACCCGAAGCGCTGATCCGCGCCGTCGAGATCAAGGATCCGTCGCTGATCCTGATCTTGTCCGACATCAATATGCCCGGCATGAGCGGGCTCGAAATGCTGCCGAAGGTGCGCGCGCAGCGCCCCGATGTTCCCGTCATCATGATCACCGCCTATGGCGACGCCGAAACACGCCGCAAGGCGATCGAGCGCGGCGCGATGGGATTGCTGACCAAACCGATCGATTTTGCGCTGCTGCGCCATGCGATCGATACCCGGCTCGAGCAGGCCGCATGACCGCAACCATCCTCTTCGTCGATGATGAGCCTGATCTGGAGGCTCTGGTCTTGCAGAAATTCCGCAAGCAAATTCGCGACGGAGTGGTGAGCTTCATGTTCGCTCATGACGGAATAGAGGCGCTGGCCTCGATCGAGAATCATCCGCATGTCGACATGGTGGTGTCCGACATCAATATGCCGCGGATGGACGGCCTGTCCCTGCTGCAGAAGTTGCAGGAGGCCGAAGACAAGAAATCGACCATCATCGTCTCGGCCTATGGCGACATGAGCAACATCCGCACCGCCATGAACCGCGGGGCGTTCGATTTCCTGACCAAGCCGATCGATTTCGGCGATCTGGAAATGACCATCGACAAGACCATCCGTCACGTCGAGACGATGCGTGAGGCACGTCGCCGCCAGGCTGAGGCCGAGCGCGCGCATGCGTCGCTTTCGCGCTATTTCTCGCCACAGATCGCTTCGAGGCTCGCTGCTGAAGGCGAGGGTGACGGCATGGAGGTGCACTGGCGCGACGTCGCGGCGATTTTCACCGATATCGCCGGCTTCACCTCGCTGGTGGAAACCGCCACACCCGAAGTGCTGGGCACGCTGCTCAACGAATATGTGGGAGGCATGACCGACGTCGTCTTTGCGCATGAAGGCACCGTCGCCAAGGTCATCGGCGATGCGATCCAGATTCTCTTCAACGCGCCGGGAGACCAGCCGGACTTTGCAACGCGCGCGATCGCCTGCGCGCATGATCTTGACGCCTGGTCGGAAGCTTTTCGCAATCGCTGGAAATCCAAGGGCGTGAATTTCGGCGTGACCCGCATTGGCGTTCACGCCGGGCCTGCGCTGGTGGGCAATTTCGGCGGCGGAGGTTTTTTCGATTACACCGCCTATGGCGACACCATCAACACCACGGCGCGGCTTGAGACCGCCAACAAGTTCCTGGGCACGCGTATTTGCGCCAGTGCCGCGGTTGCAGATGCCGCCAAAGGTTTTCAGGGACGGCCCATCGGCGACCTGATGCTGCGCGGACGCAGCGAGCCGCTGCGCGCCTATGAGCCGTTGCCGCCGACGAAGTTCGCGGGCTCCGTAACGGCGCAGTACGGCGAGGCTTTTGCCAAACTGGAGGCCGGCGACGCCGCGGCGATGCCGGCCTTTGCGGCGCTGGTCGGGCAGTACGCCGACGATGCGCTTGCCGGTTTCCACCTGAGACGGCTGCTCAACGGCGCCAAGGGCGTTCGTATGCAGCTGGAATGAGCGATCCTGGGGTGCGCCTGACATGACACGCGACTTTGCGGCCGGCAATTATCGTTTCATCCCCGCGGTGTTTCAATATTCGAGCGGCGCGGCAGCCGCTCCCGGCTTTGAGATCGAGCGCGTCCGTTTCGACCGGCTGACTCCGCTGGCGTCCGGATTTGCCCAGGCCGCGAAACAAATTGAGGCCGCGGGACGGCCGCTGACGTCGTTTTGCGCTTGCGAGTTGCGCTCGCCCGCGGCGTTTACCGAGGCAGGCTTCCTGGCCTTCAACCAGCTCTACGTTAAGACGCTTGCTCGATGGGGCATTTTCGACGGCACCACCAATCCGGTGGCGCGCAGCAATGTCTGTCCCGAGATCGATCCTCCGGCCGAGCCGTCGTTTTACGCTTTCTCGTTCACGCGCCCGAGCCAGGGGAAGGGAGCCGCCGCGACGCCGAGCTTCGTCATCGCCGGCGGCGCTGAATCGCGGGGCGGCGAGGGCAGCTATCCCGAGCGGATCGTGCGCTACCGCGATCTCAGCCCGGATGGGCTGAAAGAGAAGGTGGGATTTACCGTCCGCGAAATGGAAAGCCGCCTTGCTGCGTTCGGGCTCGGCTGGAAGGACACCACGGCGGTGCAGGCCTACACCGTTCATGACTTTCATCCGGTGATCGTCGATGAGCTGGTTCGCCGCGGCGCCGCACGATCCGGCCTGACCTGGCATTTTGCCCGTCCGCCGGTGATTGATCTCGAATTCGAGATGGATTGCCGCCGCGTGGGGCGGGAAGTGGTGATTTAAGAACGAGGCTGTATTCCGTCCATGGCCTCGTGGTTCGAGACGCGCGCCGCCGCCGCGCTCCTCACCATGAGGGTCTCAGACCTCATCCTGAGGAGCGCGCTGTCGCGCGCGTCTCAAAGGATGAAGCCCGAGACTGGAAGGTACTCACCGCTGCCGCGGATCGAGCGCGTCGCGCAGGCCGTCGCCGACCAGGTTGAACGACAGCACCACGAGAAAGATCGCCAAGCCCGGCCACAGCGCCATCCACGGCGCATTGGTCAGAAAGCGCTGCGCGGAATTGAGCATGCTGCCCCAGGACGGCGCAGGCGGCTGTTGGCCGAGGCCGAGAAACGACAGCGCTGCCTCGGCGATGATCGCGGCGGCGATCGACAACGTCGCCTGCACCAATAGCGCCGGCATGATGTTCGGCAGAATATGAAACAGCGCGATGCGCCAGCGCGCATTGCCCATGGCGCGCGCGGCCTCGACATAGTCCTCGACCTTGACGCTCATGGTCTGGCCGCGGGTCAGGCGCACAAAGATCGGCGTGGTCGAGATGCCGATGGCGATCATCGCATTGCCGAGGCTGGGCCCGAGAAACGCCGCGAGCGCAATGGCGAGGATCAGGAACGGACATGCCAGCATCGCGTCCGTTATCCGGCTGATCAGCGCGTCGATGAAGCCTCCGCGATAACCCGACAGCAGCCCGAACGGCACGCCGATCCCAAGCGCAATGCCGACCGAGATGGCGCCGGCCACGAGCGAAGCGCGCGCGCCGTAGATCACGCGGCTGAGGATATCGCGGCCGAGATCGTCGGTGCCGAACCAGTGCAGCGCCGAAGGCGGTTTGCGCACCAGCGTCCAGCTGGTCGCGATCGGATCATGGGGCACGATCCAGGGAGCAAACACGGCAAGCCCGATGAAGGTCGCGATCACCGCCATCCCAACCACCGCGCCCTTGCGTTGAAACAGCCGGCGCAGGGTGCGCCGCGCCGGACTTTCCAGTTCGTCCGGGGCAGACGCGGATAAAGCGGGGAGTGCTGCGTCGGTCATGCGGCTCACGCTCTCAGGCGCGGATTGACGAGGATATAGGCGATGTCGGCGATCAGGTTCAGCGTGATGTAAATCGTCGCCGTCACCAGCACGACGCCCTGCACGACCGCATAATCGCGATTGAATACGGCATCGACGATCAACTTGCCAAAGCCGGGAATCGAGAAAATCTGCTCGGTCAACACCGCACCCGACAACAGCGTGCCGAGCTCGAGCGCCCCTAACGTGATGATCGGCGTTAGCGCGTTACGCATCGCGTGCTTGAGGATGACCGCGCGTTCGGAAAGCCCCTTGGCCCGAGCAGTGCGGACATAGTCGCTTTCGAGCACCTGCAGCATCGCGCTGCGGGTATGCCGCATCAGGATCGCGGCGATGGCGTTTCCGAGCACAAAGGCCGGCATGATAGTGGAGGCCAGGCTCGCGCGCCAGTTCTCCGAGAGGGGCACATAGCCCGACGCCGGCAGCCAGCCGAGTTCGATCGAGAATAGAAAGATCAGCATGATGCCGAGCCAGAAATTCGGTGTCGAGATTCCCCACAGCGCAAACAGGTTCGCACCATAATCCCAGGCCGTGCCCCTTTTCACCGCCGAGACGATGCCGGCGGGAATTCCGATCAGAAAGGCGATCACGATCGCCATCGAAGCCAGCTGCATCGTCACCGGCAGCTTTTGCACGATCAGGTCGAGCACCGGCACCTTGATGCGGAGCGACTCGCCGAAGTCGCCCGACATCACGCCCTTGACCCAATAGAGGTATTGCACCGGGATCGGCTGATCGAGCCGGTATTGCTCGCGGATTTTCGCGATCACGTTGGGATCGCGTTCCTCACCGGCCATCACCAGTGCCGGCTCGCCGGGCAACAGATGCTGCAGCGAAAAGATCAGGACCGACACGAAGAACAGCGTCGGGATCAGCTGCAGGATGCGCTTGCCAAGGAAATTCAGCATGGGAGGCCACGTTTCCCGGGCGCAGCGCAGCGTGCAACGGTGCGATGCAGACCCGGGACCCATCTTGAGCGGTTGGGTCCCGGATCAGCAGTGCACCGCTGGCGCGCTGCACAGCATCCGGGACACGAGGTTAGCGTTGTTGTTCTCACTTCAGCTTCAATCCAACAACCCGCACCAATCCGTCCGGCATCGATCGGTAGCCCTCAAGCCTGGTCGTGTGCGCGATCAAGAGCTTGCGGTGATAGAGATAGATGATCGGTTCGTCCTTGAGCACCAACCCCGTCACCTTTTCGTAGATCGCCTTGCGCTGCGCCGGATCGGCGATCAACCGAGCATCTTCAAACCCCTTGTCGGCTTCCGGATTGGAATAGACGCCATCGTTCTGCGGCGCCTTGGTATGCAGAAAGACGTAGGAGTTGCCGTCGGGATCGATGCGGCCGCTCCAGCCAATCAGGAACGCCTGGAATTCACCGGCCTGGGCTTGCTTGAAAGAGGTTGCAAATTCGATCAGGCGAATCTTGAGATCGAAGCCCGCTTCTGCCGCCATCGACTGAATCACCTGGGCTACCGCTTCGTTCTCCGCCCCCTTGGGCACCATCACGTCGATGCTGACGGGCAGCGCGACACCGGCTTCCTTCAAGAGCGCCTTGGCCTTGGCGACGTCGCGTTTTGGAATCGGAAACGCCTTCTGATAATAGGGATGTTCCGGGCTGATCCATTGATTGCCAGGCGTGAACTCGCCGTTGAAGACGACCTGGTTGAGGGCTTCGCGATCAATCGATAGATCGAGCGCCTGGCGCACTTTTTCCGATTGGCTGAGCGCGCCCTTGTTCTTGTCGTTGCCGATATTGAGGGTAAGTCCCATATAGCCGAGTTCGAGCGCGGTCGACAGTTTGAGCCTTGAATCGGCGCGCACGTCCTTGATGTCGGTTGCCAGCACGCGCTCGATCAGGTCGAGTCCGCCCGATTTCAGGTTGGCGAGCCGCACCGTGGCATCGACGATGGGCAGAAACACCACGCGGTCGATGAAGATATTTTCCTTGTTCCAGTAGTCGGCGAATTTCTCGAAAACGATGCGGTCCTGCTGCACGCGCTCGACGAATTTGTAGGGGCCGGCGCAAACCGGGTGCAATCCGAATTTCTCGCCCGCAACCCTTGCGGCCTTGGGAGAAACCATCATGCCGGCGCGGTCGGTGAGTTGCGCGACCAGCGGCGAGTAGGGTGTCTTTAGTACCAGCTTGATGGTCAGGGGATCGACGACATCGACATGGTCGAGCGCGGCCAGTTCCGGCTTGCGGAACGAGGTCGGCAGGGTGAGGTGACGATCCAGCGAGAATTTTGCGGCTTCCGCGTCGAACGGCTCGCCGTCGTGGAATTTGACGCCGGGGCGCAGCTTGATCGTCATCTCCTTGCCGTCGGCGGACGTCTCGTAGGACAGCGCGAGTTGCGGCACGATGTTGAGCTTTTCGTCGATGTCGAACAGCTTGTCGCAGAGCGAGGCGAACACGATGCGGCCGACATAGGTGCGCGCAATCGAAGGGTCCAGCACGTCCGGATCCTCGGCAAGGCCGATGCGCAGCGTGGTCTGGGCGTGAACGGTGGCCGCAAGCGATAGCAACAACGCCGCAGCAGTCGCTGCCAAACGCAGTATCTTCATCGGAATGGTCCCCCTATTTAGTTCATAATATTCAGTTCATACGGCCGCTGGCGGCGCTGTGCCAATTATATCAACCCCGGAACGACCTTGTACTTCCTCCGCACGGCTGAAAGCCGCGACCAGTCGTTCCAGTGAGGGCGAGAACGCGCCATCGGAGGGCACTATGGCGTCGGGCGGCGGCAATTCGTCGGCGCGGTGACAGGCGGTCAAGTGTCCGCTTGCGTTGGCCTTGAGTTGTGGTGGTTCGACGCGGCAGCGATCGATCACATAGGGGCAGCGGGTATGAAAGCGGCAGCCCGGTGGTGGGTTGAGCGCACTCGGCATCTCCCCCTGCAGCACAATGCGGCTGCGTTTTGCCTGAGGTTTGGGCACCGGGATCGCCGACAGCAGCGCCCGGCTGTAGGGGTGGCGCGGGGATCCGAACAGCGTCTGCACATCCGCGGTCTCGACGATGCCGCCGAGATTCATCACCACCACGCGGTCAGCAATGTGTTTGACCACGGCAAGGTCGTGGGAAACGAAGATGTAGGCGAGCCCAAGCCTGTCCTGCAAATCGCGCAACAGGTTCAGGATTTGCGAGCGGATCGAGACATCGAGTGCCGATACCGGCTCGTCGCAGATGATGAGCTTCGGCTCGACCGCGAGCGCCCGCGCAATCGCGATACGCTGGCGCTGGCCGCCGGAAAATTGGTGGGGGTAGCGGCGGGCAAAGCGCGGCTCCAGCCCGACCAGCCGCAACAATTCCTCGACGCGTTCGCGGCGGCGGGGCGGCGGCACCAAATCATGCAGCGCCAGCGGTTCGGCGAGAATCTGGCCCACGGTCATCCGCGGATTGAGCGAGGCGTAGGGGTCCTGAAAGATGATCTGCGCGTCGCGGCGGAAGACGCGCAATTCGTTCGCATCCAGTGTCAGGAGATCGCGGCCTTCGAAGCGGATCTCGCCTGCGTCCGGCTCGATCAGGCGCAACGCCAGCCGGCTGACGGTGGACTTGCCGCAGCCGGATTCGCCGACCAGCGCCAGCGTCTCGCCGGCATCAACGCTGAAGGAGACGCCATCGACCGCCCTGATGAACGCCGTCGGCCGTCCGAACATCGAGCGGTCCGCGACGAAATGTTTGACCAGGTTTTTGACCTCGAGCAGGACGGTCACGACACCAGCCTTTCCAGTGGCGCCCTGATGCAGCGCGACCAATGGCCGGCGCTCAACTTCACCAGCGGCGGAGGCGCGGCGACGCAAGCCTCGCCGGCGAAGGGACAGCGCGCGGCGAAGCGGCAGCCGGGCGGCGGGTTGGCCATATTGGGAACGATGCCCTCGATGGTGGCAAGATGGGAGGTGCGTCGATCCAATCGCGGAATCGAGCCGAGCAGCCCGACGGTGTAGGGATGTTGGGGATTGGCGAACAACTCATCCACGCTGGCGCGCTCGACGATCTCGCCTGCGTACATCACCGCGACCTCGTCGCAGACCTCGGCAACCACGCCGAGATCGTGGGTGATGAGGATGATCGCGGCGCCGCTCGCTACCTTCAACTCGCGCATCAGGTCGAGGATCTGGGCCTGCAAGGTGACGTCGAGCGCGGTGGTGGGCTCATCGGCGATCAAGAGCTGGGGATCGCAGGCCAACGCCATCGCGATCATGACGCGCTGGCGCATGCCGCCGGAGAGCTTGTGGGGATATTCGTCAATTCGCCGCTCCGGCGAGGGGATGTGAACGCGCCGCAGCAATTCGGTCGCGCGCTCGCGCGCGGCGCTACGGGAGCCGCCGCGATGGCGCAGGATCGTTTCGATGATCTGGTCACCGATGGTGAAACTCGGGTTGAGCGAGGTCATCGGTTCCTGGAAGATCATGGCGAGACGGTTGCCGCGAAGGTCGCGTAAGGTCTGGTCGGGTACGTCCAGGAGGTCGAAACCGTCGAAGCGGATCGATCCCGTGACCTCTGCCGATTGTTTCGACAGCAGGCCCATGATGGCTAGCGAAGTCACGCTCTTGCCGCAGCCGGATTCACCGACCAGGCCGAGCGTGGCGCCATTGGTTACGCTGAGATCGACGGCGTCGACCGCGTGCGTGACCCGGCCGTCATCGCCATGGAAGGTGACTCGCAGATTCTCGATTTCGATCAGCGGGGAATCCGTCATTGCTGGCTCGCTATCGACGCGTCGATACCTGCGTCGATAATCTTGCGGTCGGTGATCCCGGCCGGATTCTTGCGGCTCGGCAAATATTTTCGGAAATGCACCCAGCGCTCGCGGCTGACCGTCTCCAGGCGTTCCAGTTCGGCGAGAGGGTCGGTGTGATCGTCGACACGCAGGTCGAGATCGGACCATTCCTCCTCGCCATGGATCAGAAGCGCCGCCGATTGCCTGCCGCGCTTGTCGCCACCCGCGGCCTCGCCCGATTTCATCGCTGCGATCAGCCGTTGCGCGAACGGCATCGCCTCGTGGGCGAGATAGGTTTGCGCGGTGTCATCGAGCACCCGGCCGCCGGCAAGCATGTTGCCGGCAATCGAAAAGCCGTTGCCCTCGATATGCCCGCACCAGTCGACGCAATCTGAGCCTGTATGCGCAGCGATCCGACCCCGCGCGTCCATGATATGGACTTGCCGGCTGGCATAGCCGGCGTCGGCAGCGATCAGGGTCGCGATGACATCGCGTGGTGCGCGTCCTTCCCGCAGCAACTTCAAACCGTCGATGCCGTAATAGGGATTGACCAGCGCTTGCGTTGCGATGCCGCCGACGCGGGGCGCGATATGGGGCACGCGGGCACCGACTGCAAAAAACCGCGTCGCAACCGCTATTCCGATCTGACCGGTGGCATTGTCGCGGGCAATGATCGACCAGGTCATCTCGGCTCTTCCAGGCTTGGCGGCTGTTAACGTCCGGCCGCGTAACCCTGCATGCCGCGGGGATTGGCGGCGGCACGCCGGCGGCGGCCAACCTTCGATGCAGCGGTCAGGCGGCCCTCCGACCAGTCGGGTCCGGTCTCGACAATGTGGCCGCGGCCCTGCAGCGCATCGACGGTTGCTTTCGGAACGCGATTTTCGACCACCAGCACGCCGGGCCGCGCGGTGCGCGGCCAAAACGAGATCGGGAAATGTTCGGTGTGCCACGCCGGCGCGTCGATCGCTTCTTGCAGATTCATTTTGGCATGGACGTGCCGCAGGAAGAATTGCGTGGTCCATTGATCCTGCTGGTCGCCACCAGGCGATCCCCAGGCCAGATATGGCTCGCCATCGCGCAGCGCCATCGTCGGGCTGAGCGTGGTGCGCGGGCGCTTGCCCGGCGCCAGCGAGGCGGGATGATTTTCCTCGAGCCAGAATATCTGCGCACGGGTGCCGAGGCAAAAGCCGAGTTCCGGAATCACCGGCGAGGATTGCAGCCAGCCGCCGGAGGGCGTCGCCGAAATCATGTTGCCGGCCTGGTCGATGATGTCGAAATGCACGGTATCGCCGCGCACCTCGCCGAAGCGGCCGACGGTGGGTTCGCCGGCGCCCATGGCGCCGACCGCCTCGCGGTGGCCTTCCTGGCGGCGCAGCTTCACCACCGCGCCAAAACCTTCGACCGAGCCCGGGATGAAATCCAGCGAGGCCCTGTCCGAGATCAGCTTGCGGCGTTCGTCATTATAGGCGTCCGACAGCAAGGTCGTGATCGGGATTTCGGTGAACTTCGGATCGCCGTAAAACTTCTCGCGGTCGGCAAAGGCGAGCTTGGCGCATTCGACCTGCAGGTGGATAAATTCCGGGCCGGCGGGGTCGAGCCCGTCGAGCTGGAAGCCCTTGAGCAGTGCAAGCTGCTGCAGCATCACCGGGCCCTGGCTCCAGACGCCCGCCTTGCATACCGTGTAGCGGCCGTAATCATAGGTCAGCGGCGCCTCGACGCTCGGCTGCCAGCGCGCCATGTCGTCGGCTGAGAGCACCCCGCGATGCGGCGAACCAGAGACGTCCATCACTTCCTGGGTGCGGCAAAATCCGTCGATCGCCTCGGCCACGAAGCCGTGCGACCACGCCTTGCGGGCGCCTTCGATCTGCGCCACGCGGTCGCCACCCGCGCCTTCGGCCTCCTTGAGGATGCGGGTGTAGGTTTCCGCGAGTTTCTTGTTGGTGAAGAGCGTGCCGGGCTTCGGCACTTCATTGTTGGGCAAATAGACGGCGGCCGACGTCGCCCAGTGTTTCCGGAACAGTTGCTCGACGGTCTTGATGGTGGCGGAGGCGCGTTCCACCAACGGATAGCCGTCGCGGGCGTAGGCGATGGCCGGTTCCAGCACGTCACGGAGCCGCATCGTGCCGTGATCGCGCAGCAGCAGCATCCAGGACTCGAACGTCCCGGGCACGCAGGCTGCCAAGAGGCCGGTGCCAGGCACCATTTCCAGGCCTTCGCTCTTGTAATGCGCGATGGTGGCGCCGGCAGGCGCCGGGCCCTGGCCGCAAATCACCTCGGTGCGCCCGCGCTTGACGTCGTGCACGATGATCGGAACGTCCCCGCCGGGGCCGTTCAAATGAGGCTCGACGACCTGCAGCGTAAACGCCGTGGCGACGCCAGCATCGAAGGCGTTGCCGCCCTTCTCCAGGATGCCCATTCCGACCGCGGTGGCGATCCAGTGGGTGGACGTGACCACCCCAAACGTGCCTTCGATCTCGGGCCTGGTGGTGAAGGGATCCGGGTTAATGTTGCTCATGGCTATCCATTGCTAACGGGGCTCTTGCGGGCGGCCGCACTTGATCACAGCCGGGACGGTCTGCCAACCGGCACCCACTCCCATCCTTGTGATTATGCAGACACCACGGCCTCGGCGGGCTTGTTGACGGCGTGGCAGGCGACGCCGTCGATCAGCGCGGGGGCCTTGTGGCGGCAAAGGTCGAAAACCAGCGGGCAGCGCGGGTTGAAGGCGCAGCCGGATGGCGGGTCGATCGGGTTGGGGATTTCGCCCTTGACGGGGGTCCGCTGGCGGCCGGACATCGCGAGATCCGGCACCGCGCCCAACAGCATCTTTGTGTAGGGCATTCGCGGGTGACTGAAAAGCTCACGGCCTTCCGCGATCTCGACGATGCGGCCGAGATACATCACGCCGATGCGATTCGCCATATGCCGCACCACGGCGAGGTTATGGCTGATGAAAAGGTAAGTTAGGCCGAATTTGTCCTGCAGGTCGCGCATCAAATTGAGGATCTGCGCCTGCACCGAGACGTCGAGCGCGGACGTCGGCTCATCGCAGACGATGAATTCGGCTTCGGAGGCGAGCGCCCGTGCGATGGCGATGCGCTGCCGCTGACCGCCGGAAAATTCATGCGGATATTTCCAGCCGTCGTCGGCATGCAGGCCGACCAGGCCGAGCAATTCGCCGACGCGTCCGCGAATATTGCGCTCACCCTGGATCAGGTCGAAGGCGCGGATCGGCTCGGCGACGATGGCATCGACCCGAAGGCGCGGGTTGAGGCTCGCATAGGGGTCCTGGAAAATCATCTGGATGCGGCGGCGCAGCTGCTGGCGCGCCTGCAGCTGGCGCGCGTCGCTCATCGAAATCCCGTCGATGATGACTTCGCCTGAGGTCGGTGACAACAGCCCGACCACCATGCGCGCGACCGTGGTTTTTCCCGAGCCGGATTCGCCGACGAGCGCAAAGGTCTCGCCCTTGGTGATGTCGAAGGTGACGCCGTCAACGGCTTTGAGGAATTCCAGGTGGCCGCCTTCGAGCACGCGGTTGAGCCAGGGCTTCGAAACGTCGAACACGCGCCGCAGGTCTCTCACCTCGACAAAGGGTTTCGATGTCATGCCGCGGTGTCCTTTGCGGCGCTGTCATAGAGATGACAGGCGACGGCTTGCGTGCCGTGCGCGATCGGTTCCGGCCGCTCGATCCGGCAGCGATCGAACGCGAACGCGCAGCGCGGGTTGAACGGGCAGCCCGGCGGGATCGCGGAAAGCCGCGGCATGGAACCCGGGATCTGGACCAGCCGCGCCGCGTCGCTTGCAAGCGTCGGGATCGCGCCCATCAGGCCCTTGGCATAGGGATGCAGGGGGTTCTGAACGACATCCATCACGGGTCCGATTTCGGCGATACGGCCGGAATACATCACCGCGACCCGGTCCGAGGTTTCGGCGATCACGCCCATGTCGTGGGTCACGAGCATCACGGCGGTGCCGTGATCGCGCCCGAGGCGCTTGATCAACGAGATGATCTGAGCCTGCACCGACACGTCGAGTGCCGTTGTCGGCTCATCGGCGATGATCAGTTCCGGCTCGGCGCAAATCGCGAGCGCAATGACGACCCGTTGGCGCATGCCGCCGGAGAACTCGTGCGGATAGGCATCGATACGCTTGTCGGGCGCGGGAATGCCGACTTCGGCGAGCAGATCAACGGCGCGCTTGCGCGCGGCCTGCTCCGACAGGCGGGTGTGAGTTCTGATGGTCTCAATCAGCTGATCGCCGATCCGGTACAGTGGATTGAGGCTGGTGAGTGGGTCCTGAAAAATCATCCCGATCCGCTTTCCCCGGATACGGCGCAACTCCTCCGGCGGCAGATTGTCGATCCGAACGCCCGACAGATAGATTTCGCCGCCGGCAATGCGGCCGGGGGGATCGATCAGGCCAATCACCGCAAGCCCGGTGACGGATTTTCCGGCGCCGGATTCGCCGACAACGCCCAGCACCTCGCCCTTGGCGATGTCGAAGGAAATGCCGTCGATGGCGCGCAGGGTGCTGTGCCGGGTGACGAACTCGACCCTGAGGTTGCGCACGGAAAGGACGGGTTCGGTCATGCGGTGCGGCATCCGGAAGTCATGGTGCGTCTCATCGGAGTTTCGGATTGAGCGCGTCGCGCAGCCAGTCGCCAAGCAGATTGATGGAGAGGATCAGCGCGGCAAGCGCAAATCCCGGGAAGGCGACGATCCACCACTCGCCGGCGAACAGATAATTGTTGCCGATCCTGATCAGGGTGCCGAGCGAGGGCATGGTGTCGGGCATGCCGGCTCCCAGAAACGACAATGTCGCCTCGGTGATGATCGCCAGCGCCAGATTGATGGTTGCGATCACCAGGATCGGCCCCATCGCGTTGGGCAAGACGTGCCGCAACATGATCACCGGGGCGGGAAGGCCGATCAACTGCGCCGCCGCCACGTAATCCCTGTTCTTTTCCACCATCACCGAGCCGCGCACCGTGCGCGCATACTGCACCCAAAAACTCAGGCCGATCGCGAACACCAGCACCACGAGCGTACTCATGGCGTCCAGGCGATTGCCGAACATCGACTTGGCGACGCCGTTGATCAGTAGCGCGATCAGGATGGCGGGGAAGGTCAGCTGCACATCCGCGATGCGCATGATCAGGCCGTCGACGGCTCCGCCGAAATAGCCGGCCATCAGGCCGAGGAGGATGCCGAGCGTGCCCGAGAACAAGACGCCGAGAACGCCGACGGTCAGCGAAATGCGCAGGCCGTAAAGGATGGCCGAGAATACATCACGGCCCTGCTCGTCGGTGCCGAGCAGGAACGGGCTTTGGCCGTCCGCCATCCAAAGCGGCGCAATCCGCGAGTTCAAGAGCTGAAGCTGTGCCGGATCGAACGGATTTTGCACGGCAAGAAGCGGCGCCGATATCGCAAGCAGAAAGAACAGCAGGGTTACGGCGGCCGCCGTCATGGTGAGGCGGGAGCGGCGAAAGGAATAGAACACGTCGCTTTGGAACGCACGGCGAAGCCAGCCATCCGGCCGCAGGCTTTCGCGCGGCGCATCGGGATTGGCTTTGTGGGGGACGGCGGCGTCGGACATTCGTTCTCTCGCGATCAGGCCGGACGGCCGATGGTGGAGCGCAGGCGCGGATCGACCACCGTGTAGAGAATGTCCACCACGAGATTGATGGTGACGAAGATCAGAGACACCATCAGCAGATAGGCTGCCATGATCGGGATATCGACATTTTGCACCGCCTGCACGAACAAAAGCCCCATGCCCGGCCACTGGAAAACGGTTTCCGTGATGATCGCAAATGCAATAACCGAGCCAAATTGCAGCCCGGCGACGGTGATGACGGGAACCAGCGTATTCTTGAGCGCGTGCCCAAAGTGAATGGCGCGCGTCGTCAACCCGCGCGCCCGGGCAAACCGGATGTAGTCGGTGCGCAGCACCTCCAGCATCTCGGCCCGCACCAGCCGCATGATCAGGGTCATCTGGAACAGGCCAAGGGTGATCGACGGCATGATCAGCGCCTTCAGGCCGGAGATCGTGAGTAGCCCGGTGGTCCACCAGCCGATCCGCACGACCTCGCCGCGGCCGAACGACGGCAGCCAGCCCAGCACCACCGCGAACAGATAGATCAAGAGAATGCCGATCAGGAAGGTCGGCAGCGAAATCCCGATCAGCGAAACCGCCTGGAAAATTTTCGTAAGAACGGTGTCGCGCCTCAGCGCCGAATAGACCCCCATCAGGATGCCGAACACCATCGCGAGAATCGTGGCGCAAGTGGCAAGCTCAAGCGTCGCCGGCATTCGTTCCTTCAGCAGGTCCGCGACCGGCAGGCGGAACTGGTAGGAGACGCCGAACTTGAACTGCAGCGCATTGCCGAAGTAGTGCGCGAACTGCACCGGCACGGGATCGTCAAGGCCGAGCGATTTGCGGATCTCGGCGCGCTCGGCGGCCGATGTGTCGATCGAGACGATCTGGTTCACCGGATCGCCCGCGAAGCGGAACATCGAAAACGAGATGATCCCGACGGCGATCATGACGCCGATGGCCTGGATTGCCCGGCGAAGAGTGAAAGCGAGCATCTCTTCCTTTCACTTCTCTTTATGTCCAAGTCTTTTTACGTCCAAACCGGCAATAGCCGACCTGGATGGTGTAGCCCGAAACGACAGGTCCCGGAAGCCAATGCTTCCGGGACCTCATGTTGGGAACACACCTATTCCTGTTTCGTCGCCCAATAGAGCAGGACCTGGTTGTCCGCACGCTGGGTCAATTTCACTTTCTTTGAGACGCCCCATGCCAGCGCCTGCTGGTGCAGCGGGATATAGCCGTAGTCCTTGATCCCGATTTCGAAGGCTTTCTTGATCAATTGGTCGCGCTTGGCGGTGTCGGTTTCGACCAGGACCTTGTCGGCCAGCGCATCCAGTTCCTTGTTGCAATAGCCGCCAAGATTGGCTTCGCCGCGGGTCGGATCCTTGGGGTCGTTGCGGCAGCCCAGGATATCGTACAGCACGTTGTGCGAGTCCATCGAGGCCGGTGTCCAGCCCAACAGGTAGAACGAGGTCTGGTAGCCGCCGGGCTTCAGCACCTTGCCAAAATATTGCGCCTTGGGTTGCGCCAGCAGGTTCACCTTGACGCCGATGCGCGCAAGCATGCCGACCACCGCCTGACAGATGTCGGCGTCGTTGACGTAGCGGTCGTTGGGGCAATCCATGGTGACTTCGAAGCCGTCGGGATAGCCCGCCTCCGCCATGAGCTTCTTGGCGCCGTCGGGGTCGGATTTCGGCCGGGTGAAGTCTTTTGAAAGCGCGAACAATTGCGGAGCAACCATCAGCGCCGAGGGCGTCGAGAGGCCGCGCATCACGCGATTCTTGATCAACTCGACGTCGATCGCCTTGTAGAAAGCTTCGCGGACGCGAATATCCTTGAACGGGTTCTTGCCCTTGACGCTGGAATATAAAAGTTCGTCGCGCACCTGGTCCATGCCAAGGAAGATGGTGCGAATCTCGGGTCCGGTCAGGACCGTGGCGGTGCCGCCCGCATTGACCCTCTGGATATCCTGGATCGGAACCGGTTCGATCACGTCGACTTCGCCCGACAGCAGTGCGGCGACCCGCGTTGCGGCCGATCCGATCGGCGTGAAGATGATCTCCTTGAGATTATGCTCGGGCTTGTTCCACCAATTCGGATTTACCTTGAACACGGTCTTCACGCCGGGCTGGTGGCTTTCGATCGTGAAGGGGCCGGTGCCGTTCTCGTGCAACGATGCAAAGCTCGGCGTTGTAGCGGAAGCCGGCGTTGGCGCGACCGAATTGTTTTCCTCACACCATTTCTTGTCCATGATGAACCAGCCGTCCCATTGCGAAATCAGAATGGGATTGGGCGAGTCGAGCTTCACATCGACCGTGTAGTCGTCGATTTTGACAAACTTGGCATCGGAGGGAACGTTGGTAAGGAAATTGGAGCCCTTGGCGCGCACGCGGTCGGCGGAAAAAATCACATCGTCGGCGGTGAAGGGATCTCCGTTGTGGAATTTGACGCCTCTGCGCAGATGGAAGCGCCAGCGTGTGGGCTCCGGGGTTTCCCAGCTTTCGGCGAGCGCCGGAACGATCTTCAGATCCCTGTCGCGGGTGACCAGGCCCTCGTAGACATGTGCGTGATGGGCAATGGTCGTGGTTTCCTTGAGCGTGTAGGGATCGAGCGATTTGAGCTCGCCCTGGTTGGCGTAGCGGAGTGTCTGGCTTGAAGCCGGCGTCAGGGCAAAAGCGACGATCGAGACGGTGGTCGCTGCAAAAAAGGTCTGACGTAACGGCATGTGATGAAGCTCTCCGAGGGTGGCCTGCTGCTCAGGACTGCGATATCGACAGCCGCGATCGATCCATGTTGCCAGAGTTTGGCCGTCGCGCAAGCGTGATTTCCCGGCCCCAACGGGTTTGCGCGATGTTGCCGCCATAACTAGCTGCAATGCGGGCGGCGGCGCAAGCTGATCATGTTCAACGGGAGTGCCGGATGGCGGAATTGAAGGCCGATGTTCTTGTACTGGGCGCAGGCATGGTCGGCGTCGGCGCCGCATTGCACCTGCAGCAGCGGGGACGGGACGTCATCCTGGTCGACCGGCACGGGCTCGCCGGCGAGGAGACCAGTTTTGGCAACGCCGGCCTGATCGAGAGCGCCTCGGTCTTCCCGTACATGTTTCCTCGGGATTTTGGGCAAATCCTTCAATACGCGATGAACCGCTCACCGCAAGTACGCTACCGCTTTTCCGACTTGCCCTTCTCGCTACCGTGGCTGTTGCGCTATTTCCTCGCATCTTCGCCGGATCGGGCGCTGCACAGTGCGATGGCCGGATTGCCCTTGATCCAGCGCAGTCTCATCGAGCATGAGGCGTTGATCGCGGAGGCCCAAGTACCGGAGCTGTTGCGAAAGACCGGCTGGCTGAAGCTGTTTCGCTCCGATGCCAGTCTCGCCAATGCGGCGCGCGACATCGAGCGCGCCAGGCAATATGGCATCGAAGGTGAGGTTCTCGATGGCAAGGCGATCGCCGCGCGCGAGCCCAATCTGACCGGTGAGTTCACCGGTGCAATCTATTTGCCGGCGCCGGGATTCGTCCCCGATCCCGGTGCGCTGGCCAAGGCCTATGCGGCGCTGTTCCGGCGCAAGGGTGGCCGCGTTCTTGTGGGCGATGCGAGAACGCTGGAACAGGATGCCGGCCGATGGCGGGTAAGCGGGCCGGAGGGCGGGATGGTTGCGCGCGATGTGGTGGTGGCGCTGGGACCGTGGTCCGATCTGGTATTTGGTCCGCTCGGATATTCCATTCCGCTTGGCATCAAGCGCGGCTACCACCTGCATCTGGCGCCGCGCGGCAACGCCGTGCTCAATCACCCCGTGCTTGATTTTGATCTCGGCTTTCTGCTCGCGCCGATGAACCGCGGCATTCGGCTCACCACCGGCGTGGAGTTTGCCCGTCGTGACGCGCCTTTCACGCCGGTCCAGATCGAGCAGGCGCTGCCGCGGGCGCGTGCCTTGTTCCCGTTGGGCGAGGCGGTCGACGCAAAACCCTGGATGGGGGCGCGACCGTGCTTGCCCGATATGTTGCCGGTCATCGGGAAGGCGCCACGCCATGCCGGGCTGTGGTTCGATTTCGGACACCAGCACCATGGGCTGACGCTGGGTCCCGCGACCGGCCGACTGCTGGCGGAGATGATGACCGGCGAGACGCCCTTCGCCGATCCTGCGCCCTTTGCGGCCACGCGCTTTGGTTGACCTGAGGCGCCGAATGAAGGGGGATGGGACCTTGCGTCCTGTGGCCTCTGGCGGCGATACTACGACCCGCTGTCAATGCAATCAGGAGTGCACATGAAAGTTAATGTTGAAATAGATTGCACACCGCTGGAGGCCCGGCAGTTTTTCGGCCTTCCGGACGTGCAGCCGATGCAGACGGCAGTCATGGAAAAACTCCAGAACCAGATGATGGACAATATCCAGAAGGTTTCGCCGGAGGCGTTGATGCAAAGCTGGCTCTCGTTCGACCCGAAGATCGCCGAGCGGTTTCAGGACATGTTCGTGACCATGGCGGGTCTGGGCAGCCCACGGACCAACGACAAGAAGTAATGACGCCCACTGACCCAAGCGAACCGCCCGCAGCGGGCCGGCTTCGTCCGCCCGGTCTCGGCCTGCTGCTGGCCGAGATGCGGGGAATATTGGAGTTCAACGCCAGCCTGATGTTGTCTCCGCTCCTGATGCGCGCGCCGAGGGGAGACGGACATCCGGTGCTGACGCTGCCGGGGTTCCTCGCCAGCGACTTGTCGATGGCGCCGATGCGCCGATATCTGAAAGAACTCGGGTACGACGCCTACGCTTGGAACATGGGCCGCAACATCGGCGGCGTGTCGCGCCTGCGGGCGGCGTTGCGCGACCGGCTCGCCGAGATACACGGCAGCACCGGCCGCAAGGTCAGCATTGTCGGATGGAGCCTTGGCGGCGTCTATGCGCGCGACCTGGCGCTGCAAGCATCCGAGATGGTGCGAAATGTCGTGACGCTGGGAAGTCCGTTCGCCAATGATGTAAGGGCGACCAACGCTACGCGGCTTTATGAGGCGCTGTCGGGCGAAACGGTCGGCGACAATCCCGAGCTCACCAGGGCGATCGCAGGCGATCTGCCGGTTCCCACCACGTCGATCTATTCACGCGCTGATGGCGTCGTGAATTGGAAGACGTGCCTGTTGCATCCCTCCGATACCGCTGAAAACATCGAAGTGTACCTCGCCAGTCATGTTGGGCTGGGGGTCAATCCCGCGGCGTTGTGGGCGGTCGCCGACCGCCTCGCCCAGGCCGAGGGTCAATTCCGCCAATTTGATCGATCGGGGCCGTTTGCCATTGCATATGCGCCTCCAGAACAGGCACAATCCTGACCGACGTTCGCATAGGGACCGTCTGAGCGCCAGAAGCGCCGCCAAGGCGCCGCGCGAACTGTTCTCGGGAGGAACACATGAGTGACGCCAAGAAGCTGTCCTCAATGGATGCGTCGTTTCTGTATCTTGAAACGCCGGAAATGCCGATGCATGTCGGGAGCATGGCGATCTTCCGCCTGCCCGACGATTACCAGGGCTCCTTCTTCGAAGACTTCAAGGCGATGATCGCCTCCCGGCTGCATATCGCGCCGATCCTGAAAGCGCGCCTGGAAAAGGCGCCGCTCGACATCGATCATCCCTCCTGGGTCGAGGACGACCAGTTCGATATCGACCGTCATATCTTCCGCGGCAGCCTTCCGGCACCCCATGATCGCGCCACGCTGGAGCGTATCGTCGGCTGGATGCACGCCAAGCTTCTCAATCGCGCCCGTCCGCTCTGGGAGTTCTATGTCTTCGAAGGCATGAAGGACAACGAGATCGGGCTCTATTCCAAGATGCACCACGCCTGCATCGACGGCGGCGCGGGCGCTGCATTGACCAACATGATCTACGACGTGACGCCGGTGCCGAGGACGATTGAGCCGCCGGCGGCGCGGGCGAAGGTCGGGCAGGAGCCGCGCGACATCGCCGCCAATCTCCTTGATTCCTATCAGCAGCTCTGGCGCCAGCCGTTCGATGCCGCCACCGCGGCAAAAGGCATCGAGCTGCCGCGCTCGGGAAAAAGCGATCTCGGCTCGATCCTGTTCGACAACGCAATGTTCCAGATCGAAAACGCGGTGAAGTTCGTCGGCAGTGTTCCGACCATGCTCAAGAGCGTCTCGGACGTGGTCGGAAAGATCTCCGATCCGAAATCGCGCGACAGCATCGCCAGCATGATGTCGCCGCCGACCATCCTGAACAGGTCGATTTCATCGGAACGCAGCTTTGCCGGCGTGTCGATCCCGCTCAGCCGCGCCAAAGCGGTCGCCAAGCAGGCCGGCGGCAAGCTGAACGACGTCGTGCTGGCGGTATCGAGCGGCGTCGTGCGGCGCTATCTTCTGGAGCGCGGCGCGCTGCCTTCGAAATCGATGACCGCGGCAGTGCCGATCTCCCTGCGCGAAGAGGGCAACACCGATTCCAACAACCAGGTGTTCGGCATGATCTGCTCGATCGCCACCAATGTCGATGATCCCAAGACGCGGCTGGAGACGATCATCGCGCAATCAACCAAGTCCAAGGAGATGTCGCATCCGTTGCGGGCCCTGATGCCGCAGATGTCGAATGTCTCGATGCTGGGCGCGCCGATCCTGGTCCAGATCCTGGCGCTGTTGTACAGCCGCTCCAGCCTGTCGGACGTGCTGCCGCCGGCGGCGAATATCACGGTATCCAATGTTCCCGGGCCGCGCCAGACGCTGTATGCGGCGGGAGCCGAATTGCTGCACATCTTCCCGGTGTCGATCTCGACCCACGGGCTTGCGCTCAACATCACCGTGCAGAGCTACCGCGATCAGCTTGATTTCGGCTTTATCGCTGGCGCCAACATCATTCCGCATGTCCAGGTGCTCTGCGACATGCTGCCGGGCGAATTCGCAGCCCTTGAAGCTGCCTTTGCTCCTCCGCAAGCCGACGTCAAAGGCGCGGCCGAGTAGGGACAAACGCGATGATAGAGATGCCACCGTTGCAGTTTGCGAAGACCAACGGGATCCGCATGGGCTACTACGAAGCGGGCCCCAAAACCGACAAGCCGCCAGTCGTTCTCTGCCATGGCTGGCCGGAGATCGCGTTTTCCTGGCGTCACCAGCTCAAGGCGTTGGGCGACGCCGGAATTCGGGTGATTGCACCCGACCAGCGTGGTTATGGCGCAACCGACCGGCCCGAGCCGGTCGAACAATACGACCTCGAGCACTTGACCGGCGACCTCGTCGGTCTGCTCGATCATCTCAAGATCGACAAGGCGATCTTCGTCGGACATGATTGGGGCGGGTTTGTCGTCTGGCAGATGCCGCTTCGGCATATCGATCGCGTCGCCGGCGTCGTCGGCATCAACACGCCGCATACCAACCGCGCGCCGGCAGACCCGATCGAACTGTTGCGCAAGCGCTTCGGCGAGCACATGTACATCGTGCAGTTTCAAAACCCCTCGCGTGAAGCCGACAAGATCTTCGATAGCCGTGTCGAGCAGACTTTTGACGCCTTCATGCGCAAGCCCGTGCCGCGCAAGGACATCGCGCCGGCGGAGCCGCCGACCGCGGGCGTCGGCGCTTCGCCCCGGCTGAACCTGGCGTTTCCGCAAATGATCGCAGGCTACGATGCCAAACACGATCCGCGGACGCCGATCTTGTCGGCGGAGGAAAAGAAAGTCTTCGTCGATACTTTTACGAAGACCGGATTTACCGGCGGGATCAATTGGTACCGCAACATGTCCCGCAACTGGCAGCGCTCGGCCGGGACCGATCACACGGTGCGTGTGCCGTCGCTGATGATCATGGCCGAGAACGATGCGGTGCTGCCGCCGTCGGCGGCCGACGGCATGGAGAAGATCGTCCCTGATCTCGAGAAATACCTGGTCCGGGACAGCGGTCATTGGACCCAGCAGGAAAAGCCGGAGGAGGTCAGCGAAAAGCTGATCGAATGGCGGAGACGAAGGTTTGGGTGAACCGTCGAAGAAGCAGGAGGCAGTCAGGCGATGGCGTCGACGAACAGACTGAGCCCGATCCCGCATCCGCCGAAAAAGCCGGTTGTCGGCAATATGCTGTCGGTGGATTCGATCGCGCCAACGCAGGGTTTGATGCGGATGGCGAGGGAACTCGGGCCGATCTTCTGGCTCGACATGATGGGCACGCCATTAGTCGTCGTCTCGGGGCACGATCTGGTCGACGAGCTCAGCGACGAGAAACGGTTCGACAAGGCGGTGAAAGGATCCCTGCGCCGCGTGCGGGCCGTCGCCGGCGACGGACTTTTCACAGCGTACACAAACGAGCCGAACTGGAGCAAGGCGCATAACATCCTGATGCAGCCGTTCGGCAACCGTGCCATGCAGTCCTACCACCCGAGCATGGTCGATATCGCCGAGCAGCTCGTCAAAAAGTGGGAGCGGCTTAACGCCGACGATGAGATCGACGTCGTTCACGACATGACCGCGCTGACGCTCGACACCATCGGCCTTTGTGGATTCGATTACCGTTTCAACTCGTTTTATCGAGAAGACTATCACCCGTTCGTCGAGTCGCTGGTGCGTTCGCTCGAGACCATCATGTTGACCCGCGGCCTTCCGCTCGAAGGGCTGTGGCTACGCAACCGCAATCGCGACCTGGCAAGGGACGTCGCATTCATGAATGCGATGGTCGACGAGATTGTCGCCGAACGGCGCAAAAACGCCGAAGCAGCGGTGGGCAAGAAGGACATGCTCGGCGCCATGATGACTGGCGTCGATCGCGCGACCGGCACTCAGCTCGACGACGTCAACATTCGCTACCAGATCAACACATTCCTCATCGCGGGCCACGAAACCACCAGCGGAATGCTTTCCTGCGCGATCTACGCGTTACTGAAACACCCCGAGGTGCTCAAGAAAGCCTACGACCAGGTCGACCGGGTTCTCGGACCCGATATCGATGCCAAGCCGACATATCAGCAGGTTACGCAACTCACCTACATTACGCAGATCCTGAAGGAGGCCCTGCGTCTATGGTCACCCGCGCCGGCCTATGGCTTGACACCACTCAAGGACGAGATCATCGGCGGAAAATACAAACTCAAGAAGGGCACGTTCGTTTTGGTGCACCTGATGGCGTTGCACCGCGATCCGTCGGTCTGGGGACCGAACCCCGAAGCCTTCGACCCGGAGAACTTCAGCCCCGAGGCCGAGGCGGCGCGCCCGGTCAATGCCTGGAAGCCTTTCGGCAACGGCCAGCGCGCCTGCATCGGCCGCGGGTTTGCGATGCATGAGGCGGCGCTCGCGATCGGCATGATCCTGAAGCGCTTCAGGCTGATCGACGTCAATCGCTACCAGATGCATCTGAAGGAAACGCTGACGATCAAGCCCGAGGGATTCAGGATCAAGGTGCGTCCGCGCACCGAAAAGGAGCGTGGGGCGTATGCTGGCGCAGTCACGACAACGGCAGCACAACGCGCGGCCGCAGCGCCACGCGCGCGGACCCGTCCCGGGCACAATACGCCGCTGCTCGTGCTCTACGGCTCCAATCTGGGCACCGCGGAAGAACTCGCCACCCGCGTGGCCGATCTCGCCGAGGTCAACGGCTTTGCGACCAGACTGGCGCCGCTCGACGATTTTGTCGGCAAGCTGCCGGAGCAGGGCGGCGTCCTGATTTTCTGCGCGTCGTATAACGGCGCGCCACCCGATAACGCCACGCAATTCGTCAAATGGCTCGGCGGGGAGCTACCGAAGGATGCCTTTGCAAAGCTGCGCTATGCGGTGTTCGGCTGCGGCAACAGCGACTGGGCCGCGACCTATCAGTCGATACCGCGTTTCATCGACGAGCAGTTGGCGGCGCATGGCGGGAGAAGTGTCTTTGCACGCGGCGAGGGCGATGCCCGTAGTGACCTCGATGGCCAGTTCGAGGAGTGGTTTGCGAAGGCCGCACCTCAGGCGGTGAAGGAGTTCGGCGTGGACTCCAGCTTCAGCCGCAGCGCCGAGGACGAGCCGCTTTACAGGATCGAACCAGTGGCGACGTCCGCAGTCAACGCCGTGGTCGCGCTCGGCGGCGCCTCGCCGATGAAGGTGCTGACCAATACCGAACTGCAAAACAAGCAAGGCGCGAACGCGTCCGAGAGGTCGACCCGGCATGTCGAGGTGCAACTGCCGCCTGATATCACCTACCGGGTCGGCGATCACCTGAGCGTGGTGCCGCGTAACGATCCGGTGCTGGTGGATTCCGTCGCCCGCCGGTTCGGATTTCTCCCCTCAGATCAGATCCGGTTGCAGGTTGCGGAAGGACGGCGCGCGCAATTACCGGCCGGCGAGCCGGTCTCGGTCGGGCGGTTGTTGAGCGATTTTGTCGAATTGCAGCAGGTCGCGACCCGCAAGCAAATCCAGATCATGTCGGAGAACACCCGCTGTCCCCAGACCAAGCCGAAACTGCTCGCCTATCTCGGCGACGATGCCGCCTCCACCGAGCGCTATCGCGCGGAAATTCTCGGAAAACGCAAATCGGTTTTCGATCTGCTGGAGGAATTTCCGGCCTGCGAATTGCCGTTTCATGCTTATCTCGAAATGCTGTCGCTGCTTGCGCCGCGCTATTATTCGATTTCCTCTTCGCCCTCGGTCGATCCCTCGCGTTGCAGTGTCACCGTCGGCGTGGTCGAGGGGCCGGCGAGTTCGGGACGCGGCGTTTATAAAGGCATCTGTTCGAACTACATCGCCGGCCGTCGCGCTGGCGAGACGGTGCATGCGACGGTACGTGAAACCAAGGCCGGTTTCCGACTGCCCGATGATCCCGGCATACCGATCATCATGGTCGGCCCTGGCACGGGGTTGGCGCCATTTCGCGGCTTCCTGCACGAGCGCGCCGCGATGAAAGCCAAGGGGGCGACACTCGGTCCCGCGATGCTGTTCTTCGGCTGCCGTCATCCCGAGCAGGATTATCTCTACGCGGATGAGCTGAAGGCGTTTGCGGAAAGCTGCATCACCGAACTGCACACCGCGTTCTCGCGCGGCGAGGGACCGAAAACCTATGTGCAGAATCTTGTCACGGCGCAAGGGGGCCGCATCTGGCGCCTGATCGAACAGGGTGCGATCATCTATGTCTGCGGCGATGGCGGAAAGATGGAGCCGGACGTCAAGGCAGCCCTCGTCGCCATCTACCGCGAGCGCAGCGGCGCGGATGCCGA
>Ga0210405_10001157_pt1 | contig 31564 bp, 26 predicted proteins | sample IncBWH11MmetaG_FD_155492 | JGI IMG/M metagenome (GOLD analysis project Ga0210405, IMG submission 155492) | Forest soil microbial communities from Barre Woods Harvard Forest LTER site, Petersham, Massachusetts, United States - Inc-BW-H-11-M | ecosystem: Environmental > Terrestrial > Soil >...
TCGAGACGCCTGACCGCGCCATTGCCGCTGCGATCCGCATGCGCGAGGCGATGAGCGATCTCGGCGCCGAGCGTCAGCATCAGAGCCTGAGCCTGAAGATGGGCATCCATGAAGGATCGTGCCTCGCGGTCACACTCAACGCCCAGCAGGACTATTTTGGCCAGACGGTGAACATCGCGTCGCGCGTCCAGGGCCTTGCTGCCTCACGCTCGATCATGGTGACGGAATCGGTGGTGGAGAACGCGCACGCCCGGACCCTGCTCGAGACCAAGGGGCTAAAGCCAACGCCCAGACGCGTGGCGCTGAGCGGCATCGCGGACAAGGTGTCGGTCTACGAGATCTCCTGAGCACTCGGTAGTCGGCGGTACTTCCGGCGGCAGGGGCACAAAAAATTGGTTCACAAACCCTCCCAAGGCCGCATCATGTGAGGGTGGCTCCCGAGGACGCCGCGGGGCCGTAGAGTTCGCGAAATACGCAAAGGCTCGACGCCAGATAACCCTGTGTCCGCTGCGCCCCGCGCGCGAATTCTTCGTTCCCGCGTAGCGCGTCCGACAAAGCTTCGAGATTATGGGCGGGCACCGACGGATAGAGGTGGTGCTCCAGATGCCGGTTGACATTGCACGGCGCGAAGACGATCCGCTCCAGGGGCCCGACATCGATAGTGCGCGCATGAGTGAGCAGGTCGCCGTCGATGCGACCCGCATGTTCCGCGAAACCGCGCAGACTCACCAGGACCTGGAGGAACGAGTAAAACGGTAACACCCAATAAAGCAGGAACTGCCAACCGACGTGGAAGTAAAGGATCGCAGTGGCAAGGGCCGCAACGAAACCAAGGAAGAGCACGCGCTCGGTCGCAAACCCCGGTTGCGATGTGAAGAAGATCGCGATGACGCCGAATTTGCGTGAGCGGCGAACCGTCTTGATGAGACTCAGACAGAACAGATCCTGCGCCAGCAGCAACAAGAGCGCCCGCCGTGACGGGGGGTGGATATTGACGTCGAGATCGGGATCGTCCGCCCCATTGACATAGCGGTGGTGCAACAGGTGACTGATACGATAGCGTTTGTTGCTGACGAGGAACGGGAAGGCACAGAATAGATTCGAGACCGTGTCGTTGACCGCGCGGTTGTGAGAGATGAGAAAATGTGCTGCATCGTGCATCATGATGAGCAGCGCATGTTGCCGGGTGGCAATGAAGGCGAGCGCCGGGATCGTCACCCACCAGGAATCGGACCATACGCTCACGGCGATGGCGAGCGCGATGAGCCCCCACTGCATCGCAATCCCGCCGATGGCCTGCCATTCCTGCGGCCGCGATAGCTGCTTCAGGAGGTCCGGGGCAACAAGGGGCTGCTCTGCAGTGCGGCGTCGTAACAATGTCCGGCTGGCCGGCACCTGCGCCACGTCACGCTCGTCAGCGTCGACAAGCCAATACGAGGATTCCATGCCCCACGCCCTTCTTTTTTGCGCTGCGTAAAACGCCGAGTTATCGCCAATAGCACATCAATTGAGGAAATCTGAGCGATTTTCGATTTCCAGTTGACGGGCCGCAGGGCTTTCGGCAAGCCAGCCGACCGATCTGCTTCAGCGAAGTAACGTAGCCCGCATGAGCCAACGGGTCGACGCATAGCGCCGCCCGATGAAGGGCTCCGCGACATGCGGGGGGTTGTAGGCTAGAATTCGACCAGCAGGATGGGGGCGGCGGCTGTCATGATCAGGATGTCGATTTTGGCCGTGCTGATCTGTTGCACCGCGTCCATGGCGACCGCGGCGGATGATCTCTATCGGGCGCAGGCCGTCGTCACCGGCCAGGGCGAGGCCAACCGCATCATCGGCTTCGCCGCCTGTCTGGAGGATGTTCTCATCAAGGTGTCCGGCGCGTTGAAGCTTGCGGGCGATCCTCGGCTGGCAGCTTACAAATCGAGCGCGGCAGATTTCGTCAAGGCGTATCGCTATCACGACCAGATGTCCGGCACGCCTGTTCGCGACGAGCAGGGCACCCGCGATCGGCCATACGATCTGATTGTAGACTTCGACGAAAGGAAAATCGCCGACCTTCTCAAGGCGCTTGGCATCACACCATGGCTGTCGCACCGTCCGGTCGTTGCGGTCTTTGTCGAGATGGAGCAGGGCGCAAGAAAGTACATCGTCACGGCGGATGCCGGGCAGTCCGCAGCGCCACGGGAAGCATTGCTCGCAGCGAGCGCCAAGCGGGGGATGACCATTGTGTTGCCGAGCGTTGCGGCATTGGCGAAGTCGGGCATCAATGCTGCTGAGTTGACGGCGGTGCCGTCCTCGACATTAGCCTCTCGCGCCGCCGAGCAGGGCGGGGAAGTCGCGTTGGTTGGGCGGCTCAAGTGGGACGATCAGCAGCTCGGCTGGGCCACAGAGTGGCAAATGGAGTGGCAGGGCCGGCCGGTCCGCTGGCAGCTTCGCGGTGTCACGTTCGACGAAGCCTTCCGACGCGCCCTCGGCGGCGCCGCGCAAATCCTGTCGGGCAACGGTGACCCGGCGTAGCCGGCCGTTCTGTCGGAGGCGAACAGATTTCATCGCGGGAGGGATGAGCCCGAGGCGGGCAGAGTGTTCAAACGCGTTCTGGTACGATCGGCTTCTCAGGCGCTATGAGCGGACTTTCAGCCCATTTCACTGCCGGGTCTTCACAAATGATGCATTGGAGGTCGGTGCGTCCGGAGATGGTGACAACCGGGACCATCTGTTTTCCGCATTTCGGGCAGTGCGTTATCCGATCCAAGTGAAATATCCGATCCATGATATCCTCCCGAATTTTAGATCCTCCCGAATTTTTCACCTCCAACCTCGAACTTGAATTTTTGTTCCATTCGAGCGTTGGGCCGAAGCAAGACGCTGCGCTTTCGTTGGCCAGTCCGCGGCCTCCTGTCACGATGTTCCATTTTTGGAACCATGAAGCCGCGATGGAATCGGTGATCGAGAATTCCGGTGCATAGCTGTTCACGAATCTTGATGGGTCGGCACTGATCTCAATACGATCCTGATTGATTTCAATTGATTCCAACGTTGCGAACCGCGCGGCGGACGACCGCAACGTCAGTCCTTTTCGGGGGCGATGATGCGAGTTGATCGGTTCAAAATCCGAAATTTCACACTCATGACCAGCCTGACGCTCTGCGTGACGATGTTGCCGGCGGCGAGCCGTGCCTTCACTCAGGAGGATCAGCGACGACTCTGCACGGGCGATGTTTTCCGGCTCTGCTCGTCGGAAATTCCCGACGTGGAGCGGATCACGGCCTGTATGCACAGGCAGCGGGCCAGTCTAAGCGAAGGCTGCCGCAGGGTTTTCGGCAAGCCAACCGACCGATCCGCTTCGGCGAGGTAGTTCAGAATTGCGCTTTACCCACATGGCTGGTCCAAGACCCGCTGAAGCCCGGACCGCTGCCCAGGTTTACCGCCGTCCCCTGGACGACAGCCGTCAAGCGATTGATAACGTAGGTATGACGTTGGCGCCTCGAAGCAGCCCTCATCCAGGCCGCGTGTGGTTACAATTTTATCTATTCTCACGGGCGCGCGGTAACGGCTCGCGTTTAGCGTGCGGCCGTTCAGGGGTTGCACGCATGTACGTTGTCAACAATTCCTCGCGCGCCATGTTGGTCGCGCTAATCCCGCTTGCGGTGGTACATGCGGTATTGACCGCGATGGCATTGGGCCGGAAGCCGTGATCGCAACTGACCCGAATGCGCTGGTCGGTGCCCGTGATCCGGCACGACACCAGCACAGGGTTATCCTCAGCAACTAGCGCAAAGCTTGGATTCCGGAGATCACCGTGAAAAGCAATATGCCGTGGCCGGTTTGGCAATTTCTGACCGCGTTGGCTTTCGCGCTCTGCAACTTTCCCGGGCTAAACCAAACCCTTGCTCAAGGGCTCCTTACTCCGTCGCCTCAAGTGCCCGGTCAGCAGCCAAAACAGGTCCTGTTCGATTTCGAGGTGTTCCTGGCGAAGACGCTGGCGCCGGGGCTGCGATCTTACGCGTTCCAGCAACAGATGAAGCTGCCCTTCGACATGCACGACACCGATCGGGACGGCGCGATTACCGACGCTGATCGGCAGCGCAACCGTCAACGGTACGAAGCCATGCAGCGCGCGCAACAGGTCAGCCTGATGTTCCAAGCCGATCTGAACAGTGACGGCGTTATCACCGCCGACGAATTGGCGATATTTGCGCGGTACCAATCGCGCTTTTTACGCGGTGAAGGGCCTGAAAACGACGTCCGCCGTGCCGAGCAGGCGCGGCGAATGGTGGAAGGGTATATGCGCGCCGACACGAATGGCGACGGCAAGATCGACTGGGATGAGACATTTGCTTACGCCAGGAAGTTCCCAATGCCGTCGCAGATCGACTACGACGCACCGTACCGCGGTTTGCTGAGCTTCGATGCCGATGGCGACGGCAAGACCACCTTCAAGGAATACACCGATGCGATGGAACACCGCTTTTCCGGGTTCGACACCGACGGCGACGGCGTGATCTCGCGCGCTGAATTCGATGCTTATTGGCAGCGATCAGGATTGCCTGCGCCGAAGGTTGCCGAGATTCAACCTGCCTTCGAGGAAAAGGTGGCCGATGAGTGCGCCGTCCCTAAACCTGCGAAGGACGTCAAGTTCGTGCTCTTTAACGGCTACCGGCCGGTCGCTTTGTCGACGGCGGCGATCGGTTCGCAGGACAAGGAAACGAGGACGACCAAGGTGATCATCGAGCCTGGCCCGGAGCCGCTTTACCTAGTGATGATCGCATGGGATCGCGTTGTCTGGCAATTCGAAGGCGCAGTAGAACGCGTGAAGCGCGTAATCCTGGCGGAGGCCGGGGTTAATGAACGCGAAGGCTCGCCGGTGGGCGCCACAGGCTTGGCCAAGGAGGTTGTCACGGTTTCCAATTCAGGCCGTTGCGGTTTGTTCTGGGTCAATATGAACAAGAAAAATTTGAAAGAGACACAAGAGCGAACCAAGCTTCTCTTCGGCCGCGAAGCGGACGTCATGGTTTCGTCCCAGGATATGTGGAATCTGCAGCTGCCGTCGGGGACTGTCTCGGTGCCGAGCCAGGCCGACCAAAGCAAGACATTCCCCAGTCTCGATCCGAACTGGCGCAGCGTTCGCGGCGATCTTCTGACGTTCTACCCGGGGGGGCTGATGCGCATCGACGCTACCGCCGTCATCGGCGGGCAGGCCGTCACGAACTACGAGGTTTTGCCGGAGCAGGCAGGGCTGTTGCAGCTCTTGATCGACGGGACGCTGGTCCGCAATGATCGCGGTGATTTTGTCGTCACCCGTCAAGCCCGTTTTCCCGCCGGCTTGAGCGGCGCTCACGCCGTCCAATTTATCGTTCCCAAGGGGGTGCCTCGTCCGGCTGGTGATCCAGGCCACTCCAAAGTGATAATGGAGTGAATGACGACATGATTTCATACACTCTGGAAAGCCTATCGCCGCCAATTCGGCCGCTCGCGGCAGTCGCGATGACACTCTTCGCGCATAGCGCCTACGCCCAATCCGCGCCAGCCCCAGCCGCATCAGCGGAGTCGCTGTTCGGCCGCTCGACCCGGCCTGGAGAAACGCTGGCGCAGTATCTCGACGCGCGCCGCGCGGAGTTTCGCGGCTTCGACGTCGACGGCAATGGCGCGATCACGGACGCCGACCTCAAGCTACAACGCCAAATCCACGAGTCCGGCGCGCGCGCGACGGCCCTGAACTCACTGCTACAATTCGATTTCGACGGCGATGGTGTCGTTACCCGGGCGGAGGTCGAAACCTTCATCGCCGGAAGTTTGCCCATGATATTGATCTCACAAAATGGTGGCCAAGTGTCGGCGGCGGAGCGTCAGCAACTCCGGGCCGCCGTCGATCAAGCGATGGCACCAGATACTAACGGCGACGGCCGCATCGATTCTGCGGAGATGCTCGCTTACAGCGAGAAGCGCGCCGTCCGTTACGACGGCTATCCCTTGCTGTGGGTCGCACTTACGCTCGATGAGAATAAAGACGGTCGCGTTACGCTGGATGAATATCTAAAAGCCGCCGAAGCAGCGTTTCATAAAGTCGACAGCGATGGAGATGGCGTTCTTTCCAGGGAAGAAATCGACGCATTTCGCAAACAGCAAATGCGGATGCCGAGCAATGCCAAATAATCAAGGATGCCGGTAGTTACGAGAACCGCCGGCCCACCTGCGACTGGCACCGCCGCACACTTCGTCGCCCAAGCGTTTACTTTGTTGCTGAGCTCATCGGTGGTGCGTCGCCGGATTACGCTTCGCTGATCCTCCCTACGAGCTGCAACTAGCGTAGCCCGGACGAGCCAACGGGGTGACGCGAATGCGCGCCTCGATGTTGAGCGCCACCTGGCGCGCCAAATCGGTTCGGGTTAAGGGCGGATTACGATTCCCTAATCCGCCCCTACGTGCTCAAGAAGATGCCTGTACGGCTTATGCTTCGTTCTTGGGAACGTATTTGCCCATGACGCACTTGTAGCGCTGCAGCGTCCACTCATGGTACGGGCCTTTGGCGAGCCAGTCGGCTATCCCGATTTGCCCATGAACCTGACAGGCAGCCATGGTGATGCCTGACTGCTCACTGGTGGTAACGACTTTCTCCATGCATAGCTGGCCGTTGCAGAGAACGGCGACAAGGGTAATAAGCATTGGTGTCCTTTATTAATGAGAAATTAATGAGAAAACCCGGTCTGTAATGAGGCCTTGCAGAGTTCATGCCACTGTAGGGGTACGCGGTATACTCACGACGCAAAAAAAAGCGGCCTCTCGGCCGCCTCTCTTATTTCCTGGATGTCTTTGATCTAGCCTGATCATGCGTGGCGCGCTCGGTGAAGCTCACGAACACCCCGTCGTAGAGCCGCACGTATCGCACTTCATGCACGTGCCGTTGCGGACCAAAGTAAAATTGCCGCACTCCGAGCACATCTCGCCTTCGTAACCCCTGGCTTTCGCCTCTGCCCGGCGTTCGGCCTTCGAGGGTGCAGCGGCAGCCGCCGCACCGGCCTTGCTCCATTGCAGCGCTTCCAGCTTTTCCGTCGGCGACAGGTCGTGCTGGGATTCCTGCTTCAGCGCGACCGCGCCTTCGATCGCGTCGGAGGCGCGCGCGGTCGCCCCGTGCGAGGCCATCGAGGTGACGTTGCCGGTGCCGCGCGCATCGGCTGGCGGCTCGCTGGCCCCGCGCATGACGACGAGATTGTCGGTGCGCGAGCGGGTCAGGCCCTTGGAGAGGTACTTGTTGCTCGCCTGCTCCGGTTGCTTGCCTTCCTCGACGCCCCTGCCCATGGCGTCGAAGTTGGATTCACTAGGGTCCACGTGGGCCAGATCGAAGCGGCCCATGTAGCTGACCGCGAGTTCGCGGAAGACATAGTCGAGGATCGAGGTCGCGTACTTGATCGAGTCGTTGCCCTGCACCGGGCCCGCGGGCTCGAAGCGGGTGAAGGTGAAGGCGTCGACATATTCCTCCAGCGGCACGCCGTATTGCAGGCCGAGCGAGACCGCAATCGCGAAGTTGTTGATGAAGGAGCGAAGTGCCGCGCCTTCCTTGTGCATGTCGATGAAGATCTCGCCGATCCGGCCGTCGTCATATTCGCCGGTGCGCAGGTAAACCTTGTGCCCGCCGACCACGGCCTTTTGGGTATAGCCCTTGCGGCGATCCGGCATCTTCTCGCGCTCGCGCATCACCACGATGCGCTCGACCAGCCGCTCGACCACCTTTTCCGAAAGTTGCGCGGTGCGCGCGGCCATCGGCTTCTCCATGAAGGCCTCGATCGCGTCGTCCTCCTCGTCCTCGTCGCTGATCAGCTGCGAGTTGAGCGGCTGCGAGAGCTTCGAGCCGTCGCGGTACAGCGCGTTGGCCTTCAGCGCGAGCTTCCAGGACAAGAGATAGGCGGATTTGCAATCCTCCACCGTGGCGTCGTTCGGCATGTTGATGGTTTTGCTGATCGCGCCCGAAATGAACGGCTGCGACGCCGCCATCATGCGGATGTGGCTCTCCACCGACAGATAGCGCTTGCCGACCTTGCCGCAGGGGTTGGCGCAATCGAACACGCTGTAGTGCTCGGCCTTCAGATGCGGCGCGCCTTCCACCGTCATCGCGCCGCAGATGTGGACGTTGGCGGCCTCGATCTCGCGCTTGGAAAAGCCAACCGCGGTGAGGAGGTCGAAGTTGGGCGCGGCAATCGCTTCCGGCTCGATCTTGAGCGTATCGCGCAGGAAATCCTCGCCAAAAGTCCATTTGTTGAAGGCGAATTTGATGTCGAACGCGGTCGGCAGCGCCGCTTCAACCTTTGCCAGAGCTTCGTCCGTAAAACCTTTGGCTTTCAAGGTGGAAACGTTGATGGCGGGCGCGTTGGAGAGCGAGCCGTGGCCGACGGCATAGGCCTCGATCTCCGCGATATCGGACTCGCGGTAGCCGAGCGCGCGCAGCGCCTCGGGGACAGCGCGGTTGATGATCTTGAAGTAGCCGCCACCGGCAAGCTTCTTGAATTTCACCAGCGCGAAGTCCGGCTCGATGCCGGTGGTGTCGCAATCCATGACAAGACCGATGGTGCCGGTCGGCGCCACCACGGTGGTCTGCGCGTTGCGAAAACCGTTGAGCTCGCCGAGTTCGAGCGCCTTGTCCCAGGCGGCCTTGGCGTGCTCGATGATATCGGCCTGTTTGCACGAGGCGTGATCGAGCGGCACCGGATTGACGGCCAGCGCCTCATAGCCGCGGGATTCGCCGTGCGCGGCGCGGCGATGGTTGCGGATCACCCGCAGCATGTGACCGGCGTTCTTCTTGTAGCCGGGGAAGGGCCCGAGTTCCTTGGCCATTTCGGCCGAGGTGGCATAGGCCGTTCCGGTCATGATCGCCGACAGCGCGCCGCACAGCGCGCGGCCTTCCTTTGAATCGTAGGACAGGCCCATGGTCATCAACAGGCCGCCGATGTTGGCAAAGCCCAGCCCCAGCGTGCGGAATTCGTAGGAAAGCTCCGCGATCGCCTTGGAGGGGAATTGCGCCATCATCACGGAGATTTCGAGCACGATGGTCCACAAGCGGCAGAGGTGCTCGTAGGACTCGACATCGAAGTGCCCCCTCCCTGACCCTCCCCCGCTTGCGGGAGAGGGATGGGTGGGGGTGTAGAACGTGATCAGATTGGCCGACGCCAGATTGCAGGCGGTGTCGTCCAGGAACATGTATTCCGAGCACGGATTGGACGCGCGGATGTCGCCAGACGCCTTGCAGGTGTGCCAGTCGTTCATGGTGGTGTTGAAGTGCAGCCCGGGATCGGCGCTGGCCCAGGCGGCGTGGCCGATCTTCTCCCAGAGGTCGCGCGCCTTGAGCGTTTTTGTCACTTTCTTGTTGGTGCGGCCGATCAGGTTCCAGTCGCCATCCGTCTCTACCGCGCGCAAAAAGTCGTCCTTCAGGGAGACCGAGTTGTTGGAGTTCTGGCCGGAAACCGTGAGGTAGGCTTCCGAATCCCAGTCGGTGTCGTAAATCGGGAAATCGATCTCCTTGTAGCCCTGTTTGGCAAATTGGATGACGCGCTTGATCATGCCATCCGTGACAAGCGCACGGCGGGCGAGTTTGATCTCACGCCGAAGGGCAGGGTTCTTCTCCGGGTCGAAACAGTCGTCGCCGGAGCCTTCGCAGTTGACGCAGGCTTTCAGGACCGCCTTCAGATGCCGCTGGTTCAGCTTCGAGCCGGTAACGAGGGCTGCGACCTTCTGCTCCTCCTTCACCTTCCAGTCGATATAGGTCTCGATATCGGGATGGTCGGCGTCGACCACGACCATCTTGGCCGCGCGGCGGGTGGTGCCGCCGGATTTGATCGCGCCGGCGGCGCGGTCGCCGATCTTCAAAAAGCTCATCAGGCCGGACGAGCGGCCGCCCCCCGACAGCTTTTCGCCTTCGCCGCGCAGGCGCGAGAAGTTGGAGCCTGTGCCGGAGCCGTATTTGAACAGGCGCGCCTCACGCACCCACAGGTCCATGATGCCGCCCTCGTTGACGAGGTCGTCCTCGATGCCCTGGATGAAACAGGCGTGCGGCTGCGGATGTTCGTAGGCCGACTTGGACTTGGTCAGCTTGCCGGTCTTCCAGTCCACGTAATAGTGGCCCTGGCCGGGGCCGTCGACGCCGTAAGCCCAGTGGAGGCCGGTGTTGAACCATTGCGGCGAATTCGGCGCCACCATTTGCCTCGCCAGCATGTAGCGCAGCTCGTCGTAGAAGGCGCGGGCGTCGTCTTCGCTGGTGAAATAGCCGCCCTTCCAGCCCCAATAGGTCCAGCAGCCGGCGAGGCGATCGAACACCTGCTTGGCGGAAAGTTCGCTGACGTAACGCTGGGTTTCGGGCAGCGTGGCGAGCGCCTCGGCGTCGGGCACCGAGCGCCACAGCCAGGACGGCACGGTTTCTTCCTCGACCTTCTTCAGCCGCGCGGCGACGCCGGCTTTGCGGAAGTATTTTTGGGCAAGCACGTCGGAGGCGACCTGCGACCAGAATTCCGGCACCTCGACGTTTTCGAGGCGGAACACCACCGAGCCATCGGGATTGCGGATCTCAGATGTCGTCAATCTGAAATCTATTTGTGCGTAGGGTGACTGGCCGTCAGTCGTGTGGCGCCGTTCGATTCGCATGGTCGTGCCCCGTTCTTTTTTGCCGGCCGCCGCGGCGCCGGGTGTTTTTTCCTAAGCGGAACTGTTCGTCCGCAAGCTCTACCGGTGGACCCGGCCCTGTTTCTCGTCTCCGGCTGCTATCACGGTGCAACAGCACCGTGGGTCGCCGCCGCATGGTTTGGGACGGAACTCCCCAGTTCCGGCTCCAGCGCATGTACCCAACGCCACCCTCTACTTGAGCCATTTGGCTCGTTTTTGCTCTTCCGAAAGCGTCCAGAATTCGGGACAAAAAGGCCCGCATCCGCTGCCTCGACCGGCTGGCGGAGTGATCATTTTGGAACCCTTCAGGGAGCGACCGGCGGGACCCAAACACACTCGCGCCGAACAGATCAAAGCTAGGACGACTCCATCGCGCCCGTCAAGGATTAGTACGAGTTCCTGAATCAAATACTAAATATGGTGGAAAGTTGGGAAAAACAGGGGGTCCGTGGCCGCCGCTGCTGTCGGCAAGTATCAGTGAGTCCTCAGGGATTCCCAAGCAAAAAAAATCTAATCCGGCGGGCCGGTTTGGGCTTCGCCCCGCTGTTCACAGGCAAACTATTTATTGCGGGTGAGGCCTTGCCTCGGCAAGACTCACGTGGACCTACGGGGATGGCTGATGCGGTGGATCTGGCATTCGCTCAGTGGCCCCCTGGAATCGGACGGCGAATGCCAAATCCAGGGCCGCACGAGAGACTCATATTTCGAGTGTCCCTTGGGCTTCCGATGCGCAAAGAGCTCGCCGCAGGCAGGATGCGAATGTCAGAACCGGGACACTCGGCTGGCATGCTCCGCCGCCAATGGTCTGTTGCCCGGATAAGCGGCAAGGTGCCGGCGATTCCCACCGGTCCCCCATCCCATGACATCGCCAAACCAGCCGGGCGCGAAAGCGCGCATTGCGCCTGCCGGCCTTGCCTTCCTCGCCATCACAACGGTCGGCTGGGGTTTCAACTGGCCGATCACCAAATATCTGCTGGGCCTGCTGCCGCCGCTCACGCTGCGCGGCACGACCGGCGTGGTCGGCGCGTGCCTGCTGGCGCTGCTGGCGGTATCCACCGGCCAGAAACTGCGCGTGCCGCGCGAGCTCTGGCCGCGATTGGTGCTCGCCGCATTCCTCAACGTCGGCTGCTGGATGGTGCTGATGGGATTTGCGCTGCTCTGGCTTCCGGCCAGCGAAGCGGCGCTGATCGCCTACACCATGCCGGTATGGGCTTCCATCCTGGCATGGCCCATTCTCGGCGAGCGGCCAAATCTGCTGCGCGTCATCTCGCTGATCATGGCATTCGCAGGCATCAGCGCCATCCTCGGCGGCAATGGCTTTGCGGCCAGCCTGTCAAAGCTGCCGGGAATGATCATGGCGCTCGGCGGCGCGATCGGATTTGCGGTCGGCGCGGTTTTGGGCAAGAAGCTGCCCATCAACCTGCCGCCGGTGTCGGCGGCGGCCTGGCAGGTCGGGATTGGGTGCCTTCCGGTCGCGATCGCCGGCCTGTTGATCGAGAAAGCCAGCGTGGCCGGGGTTTCCGAATTTGGCTGGATCCTGCTGATCTATTCGACCGTGGCCCAGTTCTGCATCGCCTATGTCTGCTGGTTCGCAGCGCTGGCGCGGTTGCCGGCCTCGGTCGCGGCCATCGGCACCATGGCGGTGCCGGTGATCGGCGTGGTCGCCTCAGCCTTGGCGCTGCACGAGCCGCTCGGCATCGGCCAGATCGCGGCGCTTGTGTTCACGCTGGCGGGTGTGGCGCTGGCGACGCAATCGTGACCCTTGTGACGGCGTCCGCGTCATTTGGGGAATTGCGCGATCGTAGTGGGCTTGGCGAGACATTTGTTGACGGCGGCCAACAGCGCGTTCGGCGCAAAAGGCTTGCGCAGACATAGCGCCGCTCCGAGGTCGAGACTCATTTGAAGGAAGTCGGGAGCGGGTGCGTCGAAATTTGCAAAGGCGTAGCCGGACATCGCGATAAGCGGCGTTGCAGGTGCGCGTTCGTGGAATAACCTGATCGATTCGAACCCGCGCATATGCGGCATGAAAACATCGATCAGCATCACGTCGAACGTCGACATTTCAAGCTGTTTGAGGCCCGCTTCGCCTCCGTCGGCGACGGTGACATCGAAGCCCTCGCGTTGAAGGCAGACCTCGATCGCCATGCAAACCAGTGTATCGTCATCGACTACAAGAATGCGCGGCACCAACGAATGTCCCTCACGGCACGGATCAAGGGATTGGGGATGCAGTCGAATCGAACATAGCACGAAAATAGTGCTGAAGTGATGGGATGCGTCTGCACGGAACCGTGCTTAAGTTCCGCGCAAGCCGCGCAGCGTCAAATCGAGATCAAAGCGCAGGAGTTGATGTTGTCCGAAGTCACGCGCGAGGCAATCCTGAGGCGGCGAGAAGCGCCAGTCGCGGCTGGCGCACGCCCGTCACCGCCTCCAAAAGACATCGCACCAGGCTACGGGCAGGAGTGCTCATAGCCATCGTCGCCGAGATACGTTCCCGATTGCGGGTCATAGGAGCGGTAGGTTTGCATGCAGTAGGCGACCGCATCATCCGCGACGGGCGCCGGCGCAACCGCGGGGCCGTCATAATATTGGTCGCTGTAATAGCTCGGCGCATAATAAACACCTGGTCCGCCGTAATAGCCGTAGCCTTGCGACGCAACCGCTCCGCCGATAACGGCACCGGCGACCGCGCCCGCGACAAAGCCGCCGCGATCGCGATCGCGGTCACCGCGACGATAGCCTCCGTTGTAGCCACCGCCATAACCGCCCCGATAAACACCGCCACCGCCACCGCCAGGTTGCGCGATCGGCGCACTGGCGCCAATCCGGGCTGCCGGCGCACCGCCACGATATCCTCCGACCGCGGGCGCCGCGCCAACCACCGGGCCGGCACGGGTCATGCCGCCGGGAGAAGGGGGACGATAGCCCCCGTTGGCGCGGACTCCGCCACCACTATTGCTTTTATATTCGGCGAGGCCTGCGGTCGGCGCCGCCACGGAAAGAACCAGGGCCATCGCTGCCGCCGTACTCATAACCTTTGGACTGATCATCGGTCGGCTCCTTTCACTGGACACGCCGAGCCCTCTTCTGAGGCAGACGTTCCCGAGCCGCGCACCCTTCGTGCACGCCAAGATAGTAGTTGAGCTGAGCTGTACGCGGAATGAATGGATTGCGGCGATGACGCGACTTTGATCACTTGACGTCGATGGCCTGGGCGGAAAGGCGCGCAGATCACTTGACGTTGATGGCCGGGGCGGAAAGGCGCGCATCCCCGCCGAATGCGGGTCTGTGCCGGACTTTACTGGACAATTCGGCCCGCCGGTGGCATCAGGACCGGCAACGTTTCTCGAACCGGCCCGTGCCAAATGAAGCAGTTTTTCCTCAAATTATTCACATGGTGGAATGGCGAGACCTTCGGCACGCAATTGTGGACGTGGCGGTTCGGCGAACTGGTCGGCCAGGACGAGCAGGGCAATCGCTATTACCGCACCAAGGGGCGGCAGATCGATCCGTCGCTCGGCTTCGAGCGGCGCTGGGTGATCTACAATGGCTACGCGGAAGCGACCCGGGTGCCGCCGTCATGGCACGGCTGGCTGCATCACACCGTCGATGTGGCGCCGACCGAAGAGAGTTACACGCCGCGCGAATGGGAAAAGCCGCATGTGCCGAACCTGACGGGAACACCGGCAGCCTACCGGCCCTCCGGTTCGACGCTGGCGAGCGGTCGCCGGCCCGCGGCCACCGGCGACTATCAGCCCTGGACGCCGGGTAGCTGAAATTTTCCCATCGTCATTCGCGGATGGTCCCAACGGGCCCGCGCGATGCGCGGCCCGATGACAGGCTCCGGACCAGGCCTCAGATGCGCACTTGCGCATCGGGATGCGTTCCGGAATGACGGGTAGTGAAAGCCTGTGAACAACGGGAACAGCGGGGACATCTGCCGCGGCGCTGTTGTGTCCCGCGTGGGGTCATGGCTCAATGGGTCATCTTACGGAGATGGGAAACCACCGCGACGGTTCGGGCTTCAGTTCGCGACTGCCCCGATAAGCAGCGGCTTCCGATCAGGATGTGGCCGGGAGATAGGCCCCCGGGCGCCGACGTTCTGAGATCGCCCGTCTACTGTGAAGCTGCCGTAGGACAGGAAAGGCCGCTTGGGAAACCAGGCGGCCTTTTTCTTTGCGGTTTTCGCAAAAGCGCGGCATCGCGCTTCATCACCCGGCAATCCATCCTCGACCAACTTGACCCTGCCATCGTGGCATGATGATCTGCTGTCCTAAATGGCGAATTTCCCTCATTTCAGGACATTGGCTAGTCATGATTGGCATTCTCGTATTTCCCGATTTCCAGTTGCTCGATGCCGCCGGGCCGATTTCGGTATTCGAGATTGCCAGCCGCGTTGCCGGTGCGGCCTCCTCGATCCGGGTGCTGGCGGAATTGCCGGGGCCGGTGCGCAGCTCTTCCGGCGTCGAATTGCAGGCGCGAGGCTTTCGGTCCCCGGGCGCATTCAGCACATTGGTCATCGCCGGCGGCGAGGGGGTTGATGTGGCGATGCGTTCCGCCAGGACGCTGGCCTTCGTGCAAAGCGCGGCAAAACGCGGTATCCGCGTCGCCAGCGTTTGCTCCGGCGCCTATATCCTGGCCGAAGCAGGATTACTGGACGGCCGCCGCGCCACCACGCACTGGCAGCGCACCCGGCATTTTTTGTCCGCCTATCCCGGGGTGAAGCTCGAGCCCGACCGGATTTTCGTCCGCGACGGCGAAATCTGGAGCTCGGCGGGGATCAGTGCCGGCATCGATCTGGCCCTGGCGATGGTGGCTGAGGATTTCGGCGAGGCGGTTGCGCAAAAAACCGCACGTCAGCTTGTGCTCTACCATCGCCGCAGCGGCGGCCAATCGCAGTTCTCATCGCTGTTGGAGTTGAAAGCGCCGACGGGGCGGTTCGGCCCGTTGCTCACCTGGGCGCGCGAGCATCTCGAAACACCGCTGACGGTGGAGAGCCTGGCCGAGCGGGCCGGCATGAGCTCTCGGCATTTTACCCGCGCCTTCATCGCCGAGACCGGCACCACGCCATCGAAGGCGGTTGAGCGCCTGCGGATCGAGGTAGCGCGGCAACAGGTGCAATCCTCGAGCGAAGCGATCGAACGCGTGGCGCAATCAACCGGCTTTCGCGATCCGGAGCGGATGCGCCGCGCTTTTATCCGCGCCTTCGGCCAGCCGCCACAATCGCTGCGGCGCGCGGCAAGGGCGGGCGCTTGAGTGCATCCTGGACTGCTGCATCTCCTGTCGGCGGCATAATTTTTGGGGCCGGCAGCAAAACTGCCGGCCCCAATCTCGTTTGGTCTATTCTCCGTGATCGGCGCGGCTACCTGGAATCCCGCTCGCCGCCATGATCGTGATCTCCGCCGAAATCGAACATATCGAACAAGTCTCCGATTGCCGGCATATTGACGGGAACATAGGGATTGTCATCGTCGGCGCGCGGATTGGGCAGATTGTCCCGGCTGCGGTCGGTGAGCTTGGCCAGATGCCAATTCCGCTCGACGAATTTCACAAAGGACGAATGTTCACCATAGACGTGGGTGATGTGACCTCCCCGTGAGAACGGCGAAACCGCAATCATCGGAATACGCGGCCCGGTGCCGAAGAAGTCGACCGGCTGGATGAAGCCGGAATCATAGTAACCGCCACCTTCGTCAACCGTGACGAAGATCGCCGTGCTTTCCCATAGCTCCTTGTTGCTTTGGGCAAGCTCGATGATGTTCTTGGCGAAGGCCTCGAACAGATTGAACTTCGATGATGCCGGATGGCCGTCCATGGCACCGTCTGGCTTGACGTAAGACACCGCCGGCAACGTCCCGTTCTTGAGATCATTGAACAGATCGGTGACGTCACGCATATGGTCAGCGCGCATCGCCGGATAGTTCAGCTGATATTCAAACGGGTTGCAGATGTTGCAGTAGAGTCCGTCGAGCGGGGTCCCGGTGACGTTGTAACCGCCGCCATAATATTTCCACGGGATGTTCTTCGCACTCAAGAGATCGCCGATGCTGGTCATGGTGACCGGCGGAACGGAACCGGCGCCGCTCGGCGTGCCCTGGGGAGTCCAGGCCGGACTGATGTTCACCGCATTATAATAGTGGCCTGCGTCGCATTTTGTCTGCACCGCAAAGGGCAGCTTGCCTAGGTAGTCCAGGATTGGCTTGATCCCGGGCTGCGACGCATCGGAACAATTGAACCACTGCGCGCGCGTGGTGTATTGATTGAGCGTATTGGGCCGTGGATCGGGATTGTAGATGGTGTTGGTGGGCGGCGTCGCGGCGTTACCCTGCCCGTCGCCGAAAAACACCTGATCGGCAAAGCCCAGCGGCACGCTGTCAGGGCCAGTCCCGCCCATGACCGGCTGATGATAATTGTCGCTCATGGTGTAATTGTCGGCGAGGAATTTCAGAAAGGGCACGTCGCCGTTCTGCATATTGAAGAACGCCATGGCCTGACCGGTGTCGTGCGGCGTGCCGCCGGGCGGCGTCGAAAATGTTGTGGTGATGGCCGATTGCAGATCATGGAGGCAACCGGTCGGATTGCGGCGGGTGACGTGCTCGTGGTCGATCGCGCAATCCATCTGCTGGTACATCTGGAAGAACTGGTGGATGGTGTCGCCGGTATAGGCGTCATACGGCATGGTCTTGCCGGTCATCTGGAATGGCCCTGGCGGCAAGGTGTTGACATTGGTGATGCGGGTATCCGGGCCAAGTTTGTTTGGCAGGCCCGTGCCGCCGGTCCCGAACAGGAACTGGTCGGCTGCGGGTAGTCCTGGATCGCCGCCCGGCAGGCCGAGAATGGCAGCACCCGGCGGGTTTTGCACGCCGGCGAGATCGGGCGCGGGCAGCACTGAATACAATGACTTGTTGGCCGATCCTGCGCTGATGAAGTACTTTCCGCCATTCGGTGGGGACGTGATCTGAAACTGATGCGCCTGGTCGAAGTTTTCGTCAGGCGAGCCGTCGGCCTTGATGATGTGTTCGGACAGCAGGTTCAACACCCGCTCGTCGCGCGACTTCGGCTTGTAGGTGGCGAAGAGGTGGTCGAAGCTGCGATTTTCACCCACGATAATAATGACATGTTTGATCGGCGACGCGGTCTTGATCGGATCATTCGCGTCTTCTGCGCGAACACTTTGCGAGAGCGCAAGGGCCGCTACGGAAACGCCGAGCAGGCCAAACCTGCGCGTAAGCGCTGTTTTCAGCATAGCATTCTCCTGTTTGGAATTTAGAAACGAACGGTCTCGTTATTATTCGGCGACGATGACAGGCGTTTTCCGATTGCGTGACAAAACCAGAATGTTCGCCGGACGAGTTCGGCACCGGTCGACACACTTGCCGCACGATGTTTGCCAGGTGGAACCGACGCAGCAGGTTTGTTCGGTCAATTCAGATCCAGCAGGAAGTCTATGACCGGGTTAGTCATATCCGCTCGGGCAATATCGAATCGCCAACGCTTGGCGGACCTCGCTTTCCGCGGAGCGCGACGGCCCCGCCACGCCAATCTTCTGGAACATGGATAAATTGGAGGAGATGATTTGTTCGGCGAGACGAGTGCGAGAGGGGCAATACCCAATCTGCGGAAATCCAGACGTCCTTGGGGCCAGCGCCCATCGATTCTTTGACTGCTCACTATTCTCAGTCCCTCTCCAAAAGCCCGAGCCTGCGCCCCAGCCATTCCGTGGTCGGCGCCTGAATCAGGATCGTCATCAGAATGGCGATGAAGGTGACCGACGCGATCATCTGCGCGCCCGGCGCCTTCATGGCCAAGAGCAGGCCAGCCAGCGCCGCCGGTATCACGCCGGTCTCGCGGGTCCAGCACATGAACAGCATTTCCTGAAAGCTCCATTGCGCGCGGCGGTCCGGCAGCGCGCACAGGAACACCGTCGCTGGCCGCGCGACCAGCATGAGAATGGTGGCGACCATCACCCCGCCAGGGACATATCGGCCGATCAGGGTGAAATCGACCTGCGCGCCGAGCAGGATGAAAATGAAAAGGCGCATGATGAACGCGGTGGTCAATACGAACTCGTCGAGCTTTTGCGCTTCGCCACTCTCCATCCGGAAGCCGAACGCTTCCTTGTTGCCCAGCATGATGCCGAACACGAATACCGCCATGAGGCCGCTGGCTTGAAGACCGCTCGCGGCGAAATAGGCGCCGATGACAGCGACAAGCGTAACCACCGGCGCATATTCGGCGAGAAAGGCCCATTTCTCATGGGCGATCAGCAGTGCGGCGAGGTATCCCAGCGCGATGCCGGCGACGATGCCAATGACGGATTGTCGCAAAAAATCGGTCAAGGACGAGACAAGCGAAAACTCACCGCTTCCGGTCGCGGCGGTGAGCACAGCGAAGGTGAGAATCGCCGCCATCGCGTCGTTGAACGCCGACTCGCTCATCACGGTTTGCGCTACCCGATCGCGAATGTGGATTTGCCGAAAGATCGGCACCAGCGTCGCGGGGTCGGTGGAGGCGAGGGCCGCGCCAAGCAGCAGCGCTACGCTTGCGGGCACGCCGAGAACGTAATGGGCGGCAAGACCGACGATACCGGCGGTAATCAAGACGCCGACCGTGGCGATGGTCAGGATGGTGATCCAGACCTGTTTGAGGACAGCCAGCCGCAGCGACGCGCCGCCATCGAACAGAATGTAGCTGGCGCCGAACAGAAGGATGATCTGGTTCAGCGCCGAGCCCGCCTTGATGTCGATCAGCCCGAGCGCCTGCGGGCCGATCGCAATGCCTGCAACCAGGAACACCGCGACGTCCGGAATCCTGATTTTCTGCGCCAGCAGCCCGCCGAGGGTCCCGACACCCAGAATGAGGCCGCACGAAAGCAGCGTATGCCTGGCGATCTCGATCGAGATGGATGCTTCCAAACTGCGGTTATTCGTAGACGTGAATGATCCGGCGCGTATGGGGATGGAACACCACCACGCGGTCGTTCACGATCGCATAATGATGCTCAGACACGCCGTATTGCTCAGGCACCGGATAGGATTCATAGGCTCCCGGCCGTAGCTCCCTGCCGACCACGACTTCGTCGTCGTATCGATAGGAAGGCCGGTTCTCGCGCACGACATATTCGCGAAGCGGCGCGCGCTGCTCGTAAGGCACGACCGCGCCGGTTGCGATGGCGGCGCCCTCGATCGCTCCGGCGATCGCGCCGGCCACCGGATCGCGCTGCGCGAGGGCTGCGTTCGATGTCATCGTTGCGCCCATCGCCAGTGTCATGGCAAGAACACGTCCCAGCATGGAAATCCTCCCTGATTCGTTCGCCGGACAATAACCCGGATTGGCTGCATCTCCATCATGCCGAGCCGAGCCGCGGGAGGCAATGGATATCGCCGTTTGTTCAAAGATAAACTAGACGGCTGCGGGCGCAGGCTGCGCGATCAACTTCCGCACGATCGGCTTGAGCAGTTGCGGCGACAGATAGATCGGAAACTGCGAGAGCGCGAAGTATAACCACGTCGTTCCCGGCAGCACGCCGTCGGTCGCCGCCAGCATCAGTCCCATATTACGCTGCGAAACCATCAGGCCAAGCGCCATCGCGCGCCCGGCGCCGGCCTTGCGAAAGATCAGCGCGGTGACGCCAAGGAGAGTGAAAAACACCGTGAAAGCCAGCATCGTCAATGTGATTGTCCTGATAGGATCGGCCAGAAAACCGCCAACCACATTGCCCATCACGGCCGCAACAAAGACGAGCAGAAACAAGACGTTTAATCCATCGATCGGCAGGACGTGCCGCCTGATGGCGGACATGCCCGCGGCCCAGCGGATCGCGCTCGCAACCATTAGCGATCCCGCGAGGATCGCGACCAGCTTCAGCCCAAGCCCGGGCGGCGAGAGCGTCAGTGCGGTGCCAAAGAAGGCATAGGCGAACAGCGGCGCGGTGATCGGAACGAGCGCCGTGCTGGTCACGAGCGAGACCAGCACGAGCGTCGAATCCAGGCCCATCACCGCGGCGAGCGCCGGCGAGGCCATCATCGGCGACGCCACGGCTTGCAGCATCAACGCGAGATACAGATCTGGTGAACGCATATCGAGACCGGTCACGAGGCAGATTCCGCCTGACATCAGGGGCACCGCGAGCGTGGTCCAGGCGGTCGCGGCGATAACCAGGCCGGGCCGCCGCAAATGATCTCGCAACGCGCCGAGATCGACGCGCAGGAACGATATGCAGAGCAGCAGGAAGACCGCCTCTGTGACATAAGGTTTGAGCAACTCGCCAAACGGCGGCACCGCGATGCCGATGAACACCAGCGCGGCAATCGCACGCGTGCCCTGACCGCCGAGCCACGCCAACGCTTGCACCGGCAGGGCAAGGCTCGTTTGCAAGATCGCGGGCATCTGGCTTTCAAAATAGAAGGGACGGCGGCGCAAAGGGCTTTGCGGTAGCGCCCGCGTTATTGAGCGCGAACATGCGTCAGCCGCGCCGCGCCACCAAGTAACATCTGGTTACGGTCTATTTCCGGACATGCCGGGAGACCCATTCCTGGACCCAGGTCTACCGTCACGGGTGCGGGTTTAGCAGCATTGGATGCCCAAATCGGATCGGGGCGATATTTTTAGCAACGGCTGTTCGTACAATCAAAAACCCGGACCGTTATGCAGCCGCCATCTGCATAAGGGTCCGGCCTGATCGTTGTTGCCCGGATATTTCGTCAGAGAAGGCTGTCGGCTGTCCGTATTGCGAAGGCGTCACCGACTTCAGACGCTATCCGATGCATGAAGTCTGGAATGCGTTACTTCTTTTTCTTCTTGGCTGACTTCTTTGCCTTCTTTGCCTTCTTCGCTTTCTTGGCCATGTATCCCTCCGTGGTCCCAAGGTTGGTTCAATGCAAGTCAACATCGACATGCATGCATCGAACACTACACCATAATTGCAAAATTGATACTGCGCGCTGCGAAGAAGGTAAACGACGGTCACTCCGTTGTAGCAGCGAGCATGGAAATCAATCGATGACGCGCCCCTCGTCGAGCAACCATGCATGAATGACTCGCCACTTGTCGCCTCGACTTGGTCGGAAGTCCAGAAGCGGAGATCGTCTGTCCTGAAGTTCGTAAAAGAACTTCAACGTGTCTCTTGCAGTTGGCGCTGGTGGTTCAACAGGCTGAGTTTGAAGCCAACGATCCCATTCCTGAAGAAGAAGGGATTTCCTTTCGTCTCGTCTCATTGACTGCGCGTCCTCGGCTCAAAAAGAGAGCGAGGCCCCTAAGAGCCTCGGTTCGCCGCGCTGGTCTTTCTTGATATGCCGGCTCTGCAAGCGAACCGTTGGATCTGACGTCCAGAAGGCGCTTGGCTACCGCCGTGCCGATGAGCACCTTGAAGTCCAATATGCGCAAGAGGGCTTAACCGTTTCTAAATACCGACAGCCGGTTCTGATGGCAACCATCACTGGATGGCAGCGATGGCCGGCAGCGCAGTGCTTCCTGCCTCTTGGCATTGTTCGAACCTGAGTGCCCGGATTGATCGGGAGCGGTTGGCCGTCTTCTTGGAGCAGGGGAAACCGCTGGTAACGGGCCAAGCGACCAACGAGCCCGGATTATATTTCTGTGGCATGGTCGCATTGCCAACGGGGCAGTTGCGCGAGATTGGTCTGGAGGCAAGGCGAATTGCCGATCTTGCGAAGAGTTACATCGGGTCGACGGCTCATGGCATGGCCCGCGCTCATCCCTAGCTTCCGTCGCGCGCTAATTCAGCGCCTTCAACCACGCCCCGATTTCGCCCACCGCGACATTGGCCTGCTGCAGCAATTTGCCCATGGTGAAGAAGCCGTGGAATTGGCCGGGAAAATGCCGGTAGGTCACGGGGACGCCAGCTTGTTTGAGGCTGCGGGCGTATTCGTCGCCTTCGTCGCGCAGGGGATCGGCGCCTGCGGTCAGCACATAGGCCGACGGCAGGCCAGTCAGCGTGCTCGCGCGCGCGGGCGACGCACGCCAGTCGTGAACGTCGGCGGCGCCGGTAAGATAGTGATCGCAAAACCAGCGGATCACGGAATGGGTGAGCAGGATGCTGGTTTCCGGCTCGCGGTGCGAGGCATGAGTCATCGCAAAGTCGGTTGCCGGATAGATCAGGACTTGGCCTGCGATCGCAAGTCCCTTGCCGTCGCGCGCGGCCAATGCGACGACGGCTGCAAGATTGCCGCCGGCGCTGTCGCCGCCGACCATGAGTCTTGAGGCGTCGACGCCGAGCTGTCTTGAATGATCCGCGACCCATTTTGTCGCCGTGATGGCGTCGTCGACGGCGGCGGGAAACTTATGTTCGGGCGCGCGGCGGTAATCGACCGAGATCACGATGAGCTCGCCTTCGTCGGCGACCTTCCGGCACACCACGTCATGGGTATCGAGATCGCCGATCACCCAGCCGCCGCCGTGAAAGAACACGAGGCCCGGCGCCAGACCGCCTGCCTGCCTGATTTTCTTCGGCGTGTAGATCCGCGCCGGGATCGATCCGTGAGGGGAGGGGATCGAAAGCGGCTCGACCGATTTCAGTTCGGGTGGATCGGGATTGGTGATGAGGCGGGCCTGACGATAATATTCGCGCGCCTCGTCAGGCGAGAGCGTTTCGTAAGCCGGCCGTCCGGCCTCCTGGAAGGCCTTGTAGACGAAAGCGGCATCGGGATCGAGGGTCACGGGCATGGCGGGAAGGCCTCTGGTGTTGATCGACGTTCAGCTCGCAACGCGTCCTCCATCGACTGTGTAGGCGGAGCCTGAGACGTAGCTGGCCTCGTCGGAAGCCAGGAACGCCACGATGGATGCGACCTCGGACGCCTGCCCGAGCCGGCGCGCCGGAATCCGGTCCACGATCTTTTCGTTGGCAACGGGCGCGTGGCCAGGATTGCGGCGCTCGATGATCGCGCTCAGCATGCGGCTGTCGATCAGTCCGGGACATACGCAATTCACGCGCACACCGGTCGTGGTGCATTCCAATGCCGCGCTCTTGGTGAGGCCGATCACCGCATGCTTGCTGGCGCTGTAGGCTGCGAGATCAGGTGAGCCGATCAGGCCGGCGATCGAGGCGGTGTTGATGATGCTGCCCCTGTTCTGTTTGAGCATCACCGGCAGCACGTGTTTGAGCCCCAGGAACACGCCGATCACGTTAACGTCGATCACCTTGCGGAATGCCTCGAGCGAGTATCGCGTGATCGGCGCGATGTCGCCCTCGACACCGGCGTTGTTATAAAACACGTCGATGGTGCCGAACCGGTCGACGGCGGCGCGGACATAGCCTGCAACCTCCTCCTCGCGGGTCACGTCGGCTGTGACCGCAAGCGGCTGTGCGGAAGCCGGTAAATCGCGGATCGCTGCCTGCAGGTCTTGTGGCCTGCGATCGACGGCGACGATCTTCGCCCCGCGCTCGGCCAACAGCCGTATGGCTGCCGTGCCAATGACGCCGGCGGCGCCGGTGACAACGGCGACGCTGCCATCCAGACGAATGCGATCGGACATGCGGGGCGTTCCTCTGGCCTATCCGCTTCTTTGCGGATTTTCGTACGCTGCTCGCGTTTGGAGCGCGAACCCTTGGGATCCGACTATTTCATCTGCCGGGCGCGCTGACCAGTAGCGGTAAAATTGAACAGCAAGCGCGCTCAAAATGGGGATATCAGCGGCCGGAGGGGGCTGCAAACCGCCCTTTCCCCGCCGTATTCGGCGTGTTAACCCGAAGACCTGCGAGCGGCGATAGCCTGTACAATATCGCAAGCCCGATTCGCCTGTTAAAGCAGCGAGATGTTTCGAACCATAGTCCTGACCGGTTTTGCGGCCCTTGTCGCCGCTGCGACGATCTCGCTTGCGCCGCCCGCGCGCGCGCAGATTGGCAACATCTTTTCCGATCAGCCGCGCCCACCCGGCAACGTTCCGCGCGGAAGTCAACAACAGATCCCTGAGGATGAAGAGGAGGTGCCGGAGCTGCCGCGAGGCCGCTTGCTGCCAACTCCCAACCGTCCGCTGCCGGGGCAGGGCGTTCCTCCGCCGGGAAGCGTGCAGTCGCAACCGCTTGCACCGCCGCCCGGCACCACCGTCGTTCCGCAGAATACGCCGCCGGGCATCGCGGTGGCGCCTCCGCAGCCCAATCAAGGTGTCGCGGTCGCGCCGCCCGCCGCCAATCCGTTGCCGCCGGGAGCACAGCGTCAGAAGGGCGTGCCGCAGACGCCGGCGACATTGCAGCCCGGCGACGAGGTGGTCTCCGAGCCCCCGGCGCAGAAGATCGTCAACAAGAAGGCGAGCTTTTCGGGATTGGACAAGATCACCGGCCGCATCATCAACTTCGATGAGGATATCGGCGAGACCGTGCAGTTCGGCGCGCTGCGCGTGAAGACCGACGCCTGCTACACGCGCCCGGCCACCGAGGCCGCCAATACCGACGCCTTTGTCGAGGTCGACGAGATCACATTGCAGGGCGAGGTGAAGCGGATTTTTTCAGGCTGGATGTTCGCCGCAAGCCCTGGTCTGCACGGCGTGGAACATCCGATCTACGACATCTGGCTGACCGATTGCAAAGCCCCTGATGTGACCGTCGTCAGTGTGCAGCCCGATCCGCCAAAAGCGCCGCCGCCGGCCCAGAAGCGCCCGCCAGCGCCGAAGCAGGCGCAGCGTCCTTCACCGCCGCCACAACCGCAATTTCAGCAGCAGCCTCCGCCGCCCCAACCGCCGCCACCGCCGCAGCAGCCCGGTGGCTTGTTCGGGATTTTCCGGCAGTGACGCCTAACCCCGCGCCGCAATGATCTGAAGCGCCCGCGCGCCGGTCATCGACTGATCAGCCGGCAATTTGCCGAAGTCCGCTTCGCCCTTGATGGCCTTGTCGAGCAGAGCGATATAACGCCGCCGCGGGATCTCGACCGCGCCGAAGCTGCGCAAATGCTGGGTCACATATTGCGTGTCGAGCAGCTCGAAACCGCCCGCGATCAGGCGGGCCACCAGGTGCACCAGGGCCACTTTCGAGGCGTCGCGGACGCGGTGGAACATGCTCTCGCCGAAGAAGGCCTTACCCAGGCTGACGCCGTAGAGCCCTCCGACAAGGTCGTCATTCTGCCAGACCTCGACGCTGTGGGCGTGTCCGATCCCGTGCAGGCCCAGATAGAGATCGCGGATGCGCTTGTTGATCCAGGTGTCATTCCGGCCAGGCTGCGGCGCCGCGCAACCGGCGATCACCGCCTTGAAGGCGGTATCGACCGTGACCGTGAAGCCGCCGGAGCGCACCGTGCGCGCCAGACGCGAGGCGATGCGAAAGCCATCGAGCGGAATTACGCCCCGCATTTCCGGCTCGACCCAGAACAGGGTCGGATCGTCGGCGCTCTCGCCCATCGGAAAAATGCCGCAGGCATACGCGCGCAGCAGCACTGCGGGCGTGATTTCGGCAGCAGAAGTGTCGCGCGACGTCATGGTGGCAGGATAGCAGGACGAAGGCTGCTACCGCTAGCTTGCGGCCGCGCTGGCGGCGTTTATTGGCGGCTTATTGATACGGCGGAACCGCAGCACGATCCGGGTGCCGGCGTGGGCTGGATCGCGCTCAACGCTGGCCTCGAGCTTTGACGCCATGGCGGTGACGATACGCTGCCCCATGCCGGTGGAGCGCGGATCGGTCTTGACGTTGAGGCCGACCCCCTCATCGGCGATCGACAGCACGAGGTCGTCACCCTGCGTCGCGAGGTCGACATGAATCGGGCCCGCGCCGTCGGGGTAGGCATATTTCACGGCATTCATCACCAGCTCATTGACGATGATGCCGATTGCGACTGCGCGATCCGGATCGATCTCGATCGGCTCCGCCTTCAGCGTCAGCCGTGACATCCGGTTGCCCTCGGCGGACCGCCGGAGATCCTCGAGCAAGGCGCCGAGATACTGGTTCAGCAAGACGCTCTTGAGGTCGTGCGAGGTATAGAGCCTGCGGTGAACCTGGGCCACCGCCGCGACCCGTCCCATCGCATTGGTCAGCGCCGCCTTGACGTCCTCCTGGGTCGAGGAGTTCGCCTGCAGATGCAGGAGCGAGGCGATGATCTGCAAACTGTTGCCGACACGGTGGTTGACCTCGCGCAGCAGCACTTCGCGCTCGGCGGCAAGCGCGGCGAAGCGGTCGCGCGAGGCGTGCACTTCAGCCTCGGCGTCGTCGCGGGCCTTTTGTAACTGCGCCTGCCGCAGCGCGCCCTCGACGGCGACCTGGAGCAGGGGGATGAAATCGCCGTGTACGTCCTTCACCAGATAGTCGGCGGCGCCGGCCTTCAGCGCGGTGACGGCGATGCTCGAATCCTGCGCGGCGGTGACGAAAACCACCGGCGGCGCCTTCGGGATGGCCATGATCCGCTCGAGCGTTTCCAGCCCGTCCAGATCGGGCATGTACTGATCGAGCGCGATGACGTCGATGCCGCCCTGCGCGAGGAGATCCAACCCCTGCAGGCCGCTGGCCGCATGAACGACCTTGAAGCCAAGTCGCGTCAGACCGCGATCGATGAGCCGGGCAAGACCCGCGTCGTCATCGATATAAAGCAATGTGGGCGCTGCGGGGTTCATTGGGCGGCCGGCGGAACCTGGATGACTGAGAAGAACAATCCCAGCTGGCGAATGGCGTTGGCGAAGCTTTCGTAATTTACCGGCTTGGTGACGTAGACATTACAGCCTAGTTCGTAGCAGCGTTTAATTTCCTGGGAATCATCGGTCGTCGTGAGCACCACGACCGGTGCACATTTCAGATATTTGTTTTCCTTGAGCCGGCGCAAGATGTCGATGCCGGTCATGTCAGGCAGATTCAGATCAAGCATAATCAGCAACGCCTGGCCCTTGTGAACGAGCCCGGAGCCGTCGTGACCGAACAGGTAGTCTACCGCTTCTGTACCGTTGGTGAACGGTACAATCTCGTTGTTGACACCGGAACGGCGAATATTTCGCTCGATCAGACGGGCGTGTCCCTCGTCGTCCTCGATCATGATGATGGTAACTGGCGTACTCATCGATCCCTGTTCCTGTTGCTGGCGTTCCAATTGATCGGCAGCGTGACGGTGAAGGTGCTGCCATGATGGAGCTCCGATGATACCGACATCGTTCCGCCCAGCCGCCGCACCAGGGCGCGCACATGGGCAAGTCCGATACCCTGTCCCGGTCTATCCTGTGTGCCAGCGCGTCGAAAAAGGTCGAAAATGCGCTGATGGTCCCTGGCGTCGATGCCGCGGCCGTTGTCGGTGACCTCGAAAATGGCAAAGCCGAGCTTGGTCCGGCCCCGGACGGCGATGTCGCCGGGGACCCCCGCCCTGAGATATTTGAGCGCGTTGTCGATCAGGTTCGAGAAAATCTGTTCCAGCGCGAGGCGGTCACTGGTGATTTCCGGAAGCGGCTCGATACGGATCTGGGCCTGGGCCTCCGCGGCCTGGTGCGCGACGGTGGTGACGATGGCCTCGATCAATTCGCGGGTGTCGATCCGCACCGGCTCGAATTCGCGCCGCCCCTCGCGGGTGAGGTTGAGGATCGCCGATATCAGGCGGTCCATCTTGGCAATCGATGACTTGATGAAATCCAGCGCCTCGGAAAAGTCCTGCAAGAGCTCCTTGTCCTCGTCCTCCAGCGCCGGTTCGATCTCGCCGTCGCCGACCGGTACCGGCGGCACCGCGGCGACGGCGCGGCGGAGTGCGACGATCTGCTTGAAAATATCGGTGCGCAGCTCCTCGAGCTCGCTGGTGAAACCCATGATATTGACCAGCGGCGAACGCAGATCGTGGCTGACAATATAGGCGAAGCGCTGGATTTCGTTATTGGCCTCGCGAAGATCGGCGGTGCGCTCGTCAATGGTGGCTTCCAGATTGAGGTTGTTGTCGCGGAGCAGTGCTTCGGCGTGGTCGCGTGCCCGCGCCGAGCGTCGTACCAGAAAGATCGACATGCCGGCCAGCACGACAACGAATCCCGAACCGATCGCCGTCAGTGAAGCCGCAAGAGTTTGGCTGCGGTCGGCACTTTTGGTGCGAAAGGCAAAAAGACGGTCTTCTTCGGCCCGCATCTGCATCGCAAGATCGTCGATGTGGCTCATGGCGTCGCGGCCGGTACCCTCGCGTACGATCCGGGCGGCGTCGCTCATGTGCTCCGTCTGCGCCAGTGCAATGGTCTGACCGAATTCCTCGATGCGCTGATTGCTGAGCCGAAGCAGCTCATCAAAAATATGACTTTGAACGGGGTTGTCGACGGTAAATTGATGCAGCCGCTGGAGGGCGGGGGTGAGTTGGGAAGCCGCTTGCTCAAAATCGGCGTGAAAGGCCGGCAGCAAGGTTGAAAGATAACCGCGCTGCGCGCTTTCGGCCCGGCGCAGCTGCAATTGAACCAGCGATATCTGGTTCTCGACTTCAACCGTGTGAAGAATCCAGCGCGCATCTTCCCGTGCTTGATTTACCAGGTAGACGGAGCCGGCGCTGATGATGGTCAGCACCACGAGGCCCGCGGCGAGCAACAGGATCTGCCCAACAACGCGACGGCGCGTGGCATTAGCTGTCACAGCAATCTCGCGTCATGTGGCCGTGGAATTCAATCGGCTCCCCCGGAGCGGAAAATTCCCCCAATCCCGAAAAACGCTGTTCTGCGCGATAGGTTCCCGCCGGACCGCGGCTTTACCTGAAATGGCCGCTCAACTGACAGGTTGACCGGCCAAATATTGTTCCAGCCAGTGGATATGATAGTCGCCGTCGATAATGTCGGGTTCCCTGACCAGGGCCCTGAACAGCGGCAAGGTGGTTTCAATGCCTTCCACCACCATTTCGTCGAGCGCGCGGCGCAGCCGCATCAGGCATTCGGCGCGGGTCTTGCCATGGACGATCAGCTTGCCGACCAGCGAGTCATAGTATGGAGGGATCACATAGCCCTGGTAGACGGCGGAATCGATCCGCACGCCGAGCCCGCCTGGCGGGTGGTATTGCAGGATCTTGCCCGGCGAGGGCCGGAAGGTCACGGGGTTTTCGGCGTTGACGCGGCATTCGATGGCGTGGCCATTGATGACGACTTCGTCCTGCGTCACCGGCAGATCACCGCCGGCGGCGATGCGAATCTGCTCCAGCACGAGGTCGATGCCAGTGATCATCTCGGTGACGGGATGTTCGACCTGAATTCGGGTGTTCATTTCGATGAAGTAGAATTCGCCTTCCTCATAGAGGAACTCGACCGTTCCGACGCCAAGGTATTTCATCTCCTGCATCGCCTTCGCAACCGTGGCGCCGATCCTGGTGCGCGCTGCGGCATCGAGCGCAGGCGAGGGGCCTTCCTCCCAGACCTTTTGATGACGCCGCTGCAGCGAACAGTCGCGCTCGCCAAGATGAATTGCGCCGCCGCGGCCATCGCCGAGGACCTGGATTTCGATGTGGCGTGGCTTCTGCAGGTATTTCTCGAGATAGACCGAGGCGTCGCCGAACGCCGATTTGGCTTCGTTGGCCGCGGTCGACAGCGCCAGCATCAGATCTTCGGGCGCCTGCGCGACTTTCATGCCACGTCCGCCGCCGCCGGAAGCCGCTTTCACCAGCACCGGGAATCCGATCCCTTTCGCGATCGCCATCGCGTCGTCGCTGGGACCAACCGCGCCATCGGAGCCCGGGACGACAGGAATGCCGAGCTTCTTCGCGGTCTTCTTGGCCTCGATCTTGTCGCCCATCAGGCGGATGTGTTCGGCCTTGGGCCCGATGAAATGCAAGTTGTGATCGGCGAGGATTTCGGCAAACCGGGCGTTTTCGGACAAAAAGCCGTAGCCGGGATGCACCGCGTCCGCGCCGGTGATCTCGCAAGCCGCAAGTAGCGCCGGCACGTTGAGATAGCTGTCCTTTGACGGCGGCGGGCCGATGCAGACGCTCTCGTCGGCAAGTCGCACATGCATGGCGTCGGCGTCGGCGGTGGAATGAACCGCAACCGTGGCGATGCCAAGTTCCTTGCAGGCGCGCAGGATACGCAGTGCGATTTCGCCGCGATTGGCTATCAGGATCTTGTCGAACATGTTGTCCTAGTGGCGAGCAACGAATCCGAAATAGCGATGGGTGCGCGCGAAAACGATTCGCTACTCGCTACTCGTCATTCCCCTACTCAATGATTACCAGCGGTTCGCCGAATTCGACCGGCTGGCCGTCCTCGACGAGAATCTGTGTCACGGTGCCCGCGTGCGGGGACGGAATCTGGTTCATGGTTTTCATCGCTTCGATGATCAGAAGCGTTTGTCCGACCGACACCTTGGTGCCGACTTCGATGAAGGGCTTGGCGCCGGGCTCGGAAGCCCAATAGGCCGTACCCACCATCGGCGAGGGTACCGCACCCGGATGCTTGGCAATATCGGTCACCGCGACCGCTGCGGCAGGGGACGGTGCGGCGGCGACGGCTTGAAGGTTTGCGGGGACCGATGCCGCGATGCTGAGATTGCGCGCGACGCGCAGGCGAAGCCCTGCGCGCTCGATCTCGATCTCGGTTAGGCTGGTCTCATCCAGCAGCAATGCGAGCTCGCGAATGAGCGCACTGTCGCTGGTCGTGAACTTTGCGGCTGTCTTTTCGTCAGGCTGGCGCGCCATGATCTTGATCCGGAACTTTCCTTGGTGATGACGGGCGGATGCGTCAGGCTTTTGCCTTGACGCCGATCTTGGCCGCAAGGCCTGATATCGCGAGCCGGTAGCCGTCGATGCCGAAACCGCAAAGCGTTGCGAAAGCAGCCCTGGCGGTAAAGGAGTGATGACGGAAACTCTCGCGGGCGTAAATGTTGCTGATGTGCACTTCGACGGTGGGAATTTTCACCGCCACCAGCGCATCATGCAGGGCGATCGATGTGTGCGAATAACCCCCGGCATTGATGACAATCCCGGCTGCCTTTCTGCCATGGGCCTCGTGGATGAAATCGATCAGTTCACCCTCGCGGTTGGATTGTCGGCAATCGGCTTTCAGG
>Ga0210405_10001158_pt1 | contig 31560 bp, 48 predicted proteins | sample IncBWH11MmetaG_FD_155492 | JGI IMG/M metagenome (GOLD analysis project Ga0210405, IMG submission 155492) | Forest soil microbial communities from Barre Woods Harvard Forest LTER site, Petersham, Massachusetts, United States - Inc-BW-H-11-M | ecosystem: Environmental > Terrestrial > Soil >...
CTACGTTCGATCGAGCTGCGCCGCCGCCGCCATTGGGCATCATCGCGCGTTCCGCAAGGATGCCGAGGCCCCACTTATTTTTCGTGCGCGCCGGCATTCCTGCGGGAAGCAAGTAACCCATCGTCAGCGCCTCTCGCCGGCAATCATGGCCACGGCCAGGATGCCGAGCCCGCCGAGGAGCAGCGTGCCGGTGCTGATGCCGCCGATCGTGCCTGGTGCGCCGGTGGTCAGCAGCGACGCGGTGGTGAGTGGACGCTGTTGCGGGGCGCCGATGGCTGTGGTGGGGAAAAGATTGTAGGGAGATGCGCGCGTGGCGGCGATGATATTGGCCGCGCCGGTTTCGCCGGCTTGAATGATCGGCGCGAGCGAACTCCAATCAAAGCCATCATCGCCCATGCCGGAAAGCGCGCGGCGAACTTCGGCGGCGCCGTAGCGGCCGAGTCCGCGCAGCGTGTGGCCGCGCAGCGATCGGAAGCGCGGATCCGCGACGCCGGCGGGATACGCGCCTGGCAGCGCATTCGGATTGCGGCCGGCCGCGCCTTCCAGAAACGAAGACTTGCCGGTGGCGCGCACGCCTGGCGCGCGCCACATTCCGCGCAAGCCATTCATGCCGCGGCTGCGTGGCACTCGCGTGTGAACGTTGCCAAGCCCTTCCACGTCCACGAAATCATCCGAAGCCGTGTCCCAGATCCTCACGCGATCGGTGCGCTCCGGGTTGCGGCCGATGGCGGCGCCGCGGCGCGCGGCATCGATCGTCACCCATGAACCGTTTAGCCACACCTGCGGGAAGACATGGGAAAAGTTGCGCTGGTCTTCGGGCTTGGAAATCGTGAGGATGCGCGTTTTGTGGCCGATGGTGCCGAGCAGGGAGCACAGCAGGATGGTGAAGTCGTCGCAGTCGCCGATCTGCAGGCGCAGAATTTCCGGCGCGGCATGCAGCGTCTCTTTGCCGTAGACGTCGCGCGTGAAGCGAATGTTGCCGAGCACCCATTGATACACGGCGCGAACTTCGCCGGCGAAATCAAAGGCTGGCACGCCGGCGGACCGGATGATGTGCGCGGCCGCTTCATGGACTTGCGGATCTTTCTTGCCCTGGTCGATCAAGCGGCGCATCGCGCGAATCGTTTGCGCCACGCCGGCGTCTCCGCTCGCAAGCGGGATCGACTGCACTGGCATCGCGCTTCCGGTTCGCACCATTTCCAGATTGACCATTGCGGCGTGCTCCAAAAATTCAGCGGCCAGCGCGCTTGCATCAGAGTGGATGGCCCTGGGCGGCAACGCGCCAGCCAGCACAAAGCCGCCGTGCTGACAGTGAGCGCGCGCGCGGCAAAGTGTCAAACCATCTGACATGGTGGAAAGTGAAAGTCTGCCGCAAAGTGGACTACCAGTACCCGAAAAGTGGGAAAAGTATTGTCGCGCGCGCGGGGATGTGCTTTACTTGGCCTGCTCACTGGAACAGGCGCCGCACTTACGGGCGCACATCCGCACAACGGGAGCACCGAAATTGCCAAGAGCCAGCACCGTGGCGCCAGCCGCACCGCAAAAAGTCAACGTCTCCGTCGATGTCCCGCAGAATCAGCCGCCCACACCCGCCGAGCCGGAAGAAAAATCTCCCATGTGGTTTTGGGACGCCCTGCAGGAAGTCCCGAAAGATAAATGGGGCGAAGTCTACGATGTGATGGGCTTCCGCCTGGACCCGCAAGCCGGCCGCCAGGCAGGGGCAAAGGGATTTTTGTTCCAAGTCTTCGAGCCGATCAACATCGCGTGGATCAAGAAAAACTATGGCGGCGGGAAATTCCGCTGCATCCTCGAAAAGAACAGCAAGTTTTTCAAGAGCCACGAATTTGATGTGGACGGTCCGCCGATTTACGATCTCTCGCGCGAACGCCCCAACGTGCCAGCGACGGCCGCGAACGGCGGCGGAGACACCACGGCGCTGCTGCAACAATTCGTCACCGTGCTGCGCGAAGAGTTGCAACACAGCCGGGAAGCGAACTCCGCTCCGAATCCAGCGACGGATGAAGCAATCGGGCTTGTCAGCCGTGCCAGCGAAAAAGCGATGGACATCGTGGCCAACCGCGCGAACGCAGGCGGTGCTGGCGGAAATAGCACGGTGATCGAAACGATCAGAACGCTGAAAGAGCTTGGCGTACTTGGCGGCAATCAACAGAAGAGTCTTGTTGAGCAAGTCATGGAGTTGATGACCCATCCGGTACTCGGCCCGAAAATTTTAGAATTGTTCATGCCGAAAGACCCGCTAGCGCAGATCGCGCAACTAAAATCCGTGGTGGAAGTTTTCGATGGCTTGCGCGGTGGAAGCGGCGGCGACGGCAAGCCGAAAGACTGGCGCGCCATGCTGGCCGAAGGCGTGATCCAGAAAGGCCCGGAATTCCTGCGCGAGCTGCGCGACATCGTGGTGGAGAATAAACAGATCGCGCAGGAGAAGCGCGCCGCGGCGGAAACCATCGAGCGCGTGGAACAGATTCGCCGGGGTGCAGCGCCAGCAAATGGCACGGCGGCGGCACCGGGGGCATCGCCTTCCTCTCCGATGCCCAGCGGACCGCTGCGCACCGTGCCGATTGACCGCAATGCACCAGCCGCCGATGTCGGCGCGCCGACAGCAACGCCGGCGGCGCCACAGGCCGCGCCGGGCATGTCCGCGGCAGAGACGGACGCCGTGGCCACGTTCATGCAGCGCCGCATCGTGGAAATGGTCAACGACGAACGCGACGCCGAAGACGTGGTGGACTTCATCGAAGAGATCGACCCCACCATGAATGACTTGCTGGCGCAATTCTCGCCCGAAATGGTGACCACGTTCCTCTCCAGCAAGCCGATCATCGGCGACGCCACGCGGCATCCGAAGTGGAACAGCTTCCTGGTGAGCGCGCAGGCGTACATCAAAGAGATTCGCGCTGAAGACGCCGCGATCGAAGCCGCATCGTCCAAAGTGCCGGCATGAGCACGTTCCGCAAAGTCGAACGCGACCTGCCCACGGACAAGCAGCTAGTCGGGAAGCGTATTTATTTCGCGCTGTATTCCGATGGGTTGATGGGCGAAGCAAAGCTCATCGTGGACCGCGAACTAGCTGAGATCGTCGATTGCGGCGCGCCGCTGGACGCCATGCTGGCCAGCTTTCGCCGAGCCATTCTCGATTCCGCCCGCAGCCACGGGAACAAAACCGCGCCCCGAGCGTAAAAAATGCCACGCACGAAACTGAGAACAAAAACGCTAGACAGTGGGCGCGTTGCGCCGCGCGCCTTAAACGTGGAAATTGTCAGCGGCGTAGAGATCCGCGCGAAACTCGGCCTGCCATGCTTCCACTGCGGGAAAACATGGAACCATTGCAAGAATCAGCGCTTCGGAATCTGGAAACGCTGCTGCGCCGATTGCAAGGGAAAACGCTCCCACGATTAGCGGTGGTGCTTTTCAGGGCACACCACATCTAGCGCAGGGGTTGACAAGCGCGCGCGCGCTGGTGTAGCTTCGTCGCCGTTCCAGTTGAGCTACGGTTCGGGGGTTGCGCGTAGGGCTTGGTCGCTTCGCGCGCAGCCCCCACGTTCTCAACCCGAAGCGACCAGATGCCACAAAATTCCGCACGCACGTCTTCTCTCGAAAAACCGCTGCCGCAAAACTTGGAAGCAGAGCGCTCCGTGCTCGGCAGCATCCTGATCGACAATTCGAAGCTGGCCCTCGCCGTGAAGCACGTCTCTTCCGGCGATTTTTTTCTGGCGCAGAATCAGAAAATCTTTCGCCGCATGCTGGCGATGGCGGAATCCGGAGCGGCCGTGGACCTAGTGACGCTCTGTGAAGCGCTGCAAACCGCCGGCGACCTGGAAGCATCCGGCGGCGCACCCTACGTGGCCAGCCTGGCCGATGGCATCGCGCGCGCGGCCAACGTGGAACAGTACGCGCAGATCGTGAAGCAGAAAGCGATGCTGCGCCGCATCGTCCACGCCGGCCACAATCTCAGCCAAGGCGCGCTGGAAGACTCCGCGGACCTGGCAACGCTGCAGGCAAAATTTCGCAGCGTGATCACGGAGTCCGCCGAGCCGATGAAAATTGTCGGCGGCAATGGGCACCTGCGCTACGGCCTGGTGGAATTTCTTTCGACGGAGTTTCCCAGCCCCGAGCACTTGATCGAAGGCATCATGCCGCGCGGCGGCAGCGGACTGCTGATCGCGCTGCCGCACCGGATGAAATCATGGTTCACCACGGCGCTGGCGCTCGGCGCGAGCAAACCGGGAATGATCCTGGGCGGCAAACTGGAAGTGAAAAAGCCGGTGCGCACGCTGCTGATCCAGGTGGAAGACTTCCCCGGCGTGCTGCAATGGCGCATGCGCGAGCTGGCCACGAAGATACCGTGCGACCCGAGCAACGTCAGCGTGATTCCCCGCTGCGGGCTGAACCTGCCGGATGAAAAGTGGTACGCGCAGCTTCTCCATGAAACGCAGACGTTCGAAGCCGAACTGGTGATCATGGACGTGGTGCGGCGCATCTTCCGCGGCGACATCAATTCGCCGCAGGACACCGCGCTTTTTCTGGAACAGATTGACCGCTTGCGCGAAGCCACGGATTGCGCGGTGCTCCTGGTCCACCACGAAAACAAAAAAGACGCGGAGATCATGTCCGCCGGCGCGGGGAGCTACAACCTGCCCGGTTGGGCCAACGTGATGATCCAGTTCAAACGCAAAACGCAGGAAGGGCACATCACGCACGTGGAAATCGAAGTGGATAACAAGCTGGCGCAGAGTCCCGAGCCGATGCGCATGGTGCTGAACCTGGCCAGTGAAGAGCCGATCCGATTGGAGAACGTGGAAGACTCCACCGGGCTGCAGGAAGCGAAAGACCAGCTCGGCAACGAATGGACGGTGCGCGACCTAGCGGAAGTGCTGGGCGTGGTGAAGAGCAACGCGCTGCGCCGGCTGAAAAAATGGCAAGCCAGCGGCGTGGCGGAAAAAATCAGCGGCGGAAAACGCGGCCGGCAAGGCGGCCTGGCACGGTATCGTTTCGTGGGTGAAGGCGAATGAGCGCTCCTGTTCCCAATCCGCCGTACCCGATGAGCACCAGGAAGATCGGCAACGGGACCGCGCTGGAACACCGCTACCGCTGGGAAATGACGGATGCGGACCATCGCAAACTGGCCGAACTGCTGCACTCGCTCAAAGGAATGGTGATCATTTCCAGCTATCCCGGGCCGCTCTACCGCAAACTCTACCGCAGCTGGAAATGCGTGCAGTGGACCGGCGGACAGTACTGCTCGAAAAACACCGGCGACAAGACGCGCACGGAATGCGTTTGGCTGAATCGCGCCGCCGAGCGCAACCAAAAACAAGCGAGCCTCTTCCGGTGAGCCACTACTACAACGAACACAACTCCTACCGCGCGGCGGTGCTGCGCGAACGCATGGACGAAGGGCTGCTGCCGAAAGGGGTTGTCGATGAAAGAGACATCCAGATCGTGCCGGACGAAGACTTCATCGGCTACACGCAGATCCATCTCTTCGCCGGCATCGGCGGTTTCCCGCTCGGCCTGCGCCTTGCCGGATTCCCCGAGGACCGCCGCATCGTCACCGGCGGATTCCCCTGCCAGGACATCAGCAACGCCGGCAAACGCGCCGGAATTACCGGAGCCCGTTCGCGGCTTTGGCGGGAGATGGTGCGTTGCATTCGCGTGGTACGACCGCAGCTCGTCTTCGTGGAGAACGTGGCAGCGTTGCTTTGTCGAGGGATGGGCGACGTACTCGGCGACCTGGCCGAGATCGGTTATGACGCGACAGGGGATTGCATTTCAGCCGCAGACGTTGGAGCCCCTCACCTTAGACGACGAATCTGGATTGTTGCCCACGCCATCAGCGACGGAGTACGGGACGAACCAATCGAGCGATGGCACGGCGGTGCGGCCATCGTTGAGCACGCTGGCGAAATTTCCGACACCACGCAGCCACGAATCGGGCGACTACCAGCGCGACAACGGGGATCGGGCGAAACCGCGCTTGACCCTGAATGGTGTTGTGAAGCTGTGGCCGACGCCACGGAGCGAAGACAGCCAGTGCGCGGGGAACCATCCGAACGCGATGGACTCGCTGCACGCAGCGGTGAAGCTGTGGCCCACACCGCCGGCGAACGATGCCAACAACGTCACACGCCAGAGCGGAGCATTTCAATCCCTGACGCGGCAAGTGCAGACGTTCCGAACGCCACAGAAGCGCGACTGGAAAGGGACTACTTCGGAAAAATGGGCGAATCGGGAGAACGGCGACAACACGCCATCGCTGGCCGATCAGGTTGGTGGCCAGTTGAACCCAACGTGGGTCGAGTGGCTCATGGGATACCCAAGCGAGTGGACCGTCTTGCGGCGCTCGGCGACGCCATCGTCCCGCAGTGCGCGGCGGAAGTAATTCGCCGTTTCTTCTCCTAAGCGTCCGTTTTCTCTCCCTGCCAATTAGGTGCGCACTGTGTCTCACTTCTGTGAGACAAATAGCACGTTTTGTTACACCGGAAATGCTCGCGCGCGCGTAGGAAGTGGGTGCCGCGCACCTATATGCCTTAACCCCTTTGCCATCTACACTATAAATAGGTCTGGCCCCCATCGCACCTATATGGGTGCGCACCTATTTCGCGCACCAATTTAATCTCTATGATTCTAAAGGCGTTGCGCGTGTACAGGCCATATAGGTGCGCTGTTCTCTCTCCAGGCCCACTTTCGGCAAACCAATTCCAATTCTCATAGAAAAAGTGTCGCTTGAATCCGTCAGTATGGAGAGAGCAGAACAGACCTATTTCCTTTCTTTCTTTCTCTCGGGAATGGGCTGTACTTGCAGCCCGGAAAAAAAACGACCGGGTGCAAAATTTCCAAAGATTTCGCTTGACAATAGATTGTGTTGTGCGTATAGTGGTGATAGTGGAGGTTGGGACCGATGCCAGGCGGCAGAGAAAGTAAGGCACTGACGCGAGATCAGATCGCACGCTTGGAAGCGTTTAGGCGCGCGTCCCATGAGGGTGCTCCGCACGGTTACAGCCTGCCCCTGCTGCGAACGGCGATGGGGGCGCAATTCTCATGGGCAACCCTCAAGAAAGCCCTGCAGGGACGCCCTGTGTGGATTCTGCACCATGCGTACATCGTGGAATGGCTGGACCGCTACCTGCCGGCCGGTCCGCTGCCGCGGGATGGCAAAGCGGCCGCCGCCGGCGATGAGCCGGAAGAAAACGGGAATGGCGGCGCCGGTGAGGCGCGAGAAGATGGCACGGACAAAACAGCTCGAACTTTTCGCGGGAGTCGCTGACGCCGCTGCGGTGCATGCGCTCGGATTGCTTGGATGGAGTGACCCGATATGGACGACAAGATTCGAAATCAAGCTGCTGGACGGGACCAGTCTCCCGCTGACGCTGGCCACGGTCAGGCAGCTCCACGCGATCTGCCGAATGAAGGAACCGCACCAGCCACCAGGCCCACCGAACCAACCGCCACCATCGCCGGCGTGCGCATCCGGCTCTGCGGGTGGTGCAAACAGCTCGACCTTCGCGGAGCGCGGCGGCAGACAGACGTGATTGCCATCCTGGTGATCGGGGAAATGGTTCGCGCCTGCTGGAACGGCAAAGACATGATCGTGCAGGACGGCATCTGCGAATCCTGCGCGGACGCGCTGAAAAACGGCCGCGTGGTCGACGGGAGCACACCGCTATGAAAGACAAACTGAAATTGTGGCTGCGGCGGTGGTTTTTGCGGACGCTGATCAAGCTGGTGGACCGCGCCGAAGAGCGCCTGCAGGCGTGGCAGGTATCGCTGCGCGAGTCGCTGCGGCGAGCAGCGCCAAAACAAAACGACGCGAATCCCAAACGACTTGCCGCGGAATGTAGCTCTCAGGCTGGGACGCGGCATCACTCGCCGGCAGCTACCCTGGTTGCCGGCGAGACTCTTGTCGCCCGTCCGCACGGGCGCAGAGAAACATGGTCGCAATGGGAAGCGCGGCGCAGCGGCGTCGCCGTAATTTCGAAGAAAGAAGCGCGCCGGCGCCGCGAGCGAGTGACGGCCAGCGCGTTCGATTTGAGGTTCGCGCGATGAGTGCGCGCGGCAAAAAATCGAACTTCACGATTGCCGGGCACACGCTCACCTGGGCGGAATTGACGGTGCTCGGCCAGTTGGCGGACTACCTGCGCATCTATGCTGCTGACGGCCGCAGCGTCCCTCTGCAATCCGTTTTCCCTGGTGACCACTCCGCTCAGAATGCGAAGCGCTACTGCGCACGCCGGCTGGCGGAATTCGGCGTGCTGCGGGCGCGCCAGATCGAACTGACGGACGACATGGTGAAGAGTGTGCCGCGATGATCGACCCGGCGTACAAAGTGGTGGCGCTGATGTGGGCGAAAGACTTGGCCGAGACGGCCATCTTTGCGGCCATTGCATTTCCGGTGCTGCGGCGCACGGTCAAAAAGTATTTTGCCGACCTGGCTTGCCCGCACTGCGGCAAAAAATTCGGAGAGAAGAAAGAGGTAACCCCGTGAACTCTAAAGAGCTTTTGGTGCATCTTGGAGCGCTCGGCGCATGCCGCGAAGCCGTCCAATGGGTGAACGGGAAGAGTTTCAGGGAAGCGTGGGATCAGTGCGGCCGCGCGGATTGGATGCTGTGGCTCTGCGGCCGCATGGCGTGGAAACCCGGCTGGCCGACAAGGGCGGAGATCGTTTTAGTTGCATGCGATTTTGCGGAACGCGCGCTGCCGCATTTCGAGAAGAAATACCCTGACGACAAGCGGCCACGCAAAGCGATTGAAACCGCGCGCGAATGGGCCAAAAGCGGAGCGGCATCCGGTGAGGATGCCGCGAAAAAATTAAGAGCCGCCGCCGCCGCCGCCGCCGCCGCCGCCTACGCCGCCGCCGCCGCCGCCGCCGCCGCCTACGCCGCCGCCGCCGCCTACGCCGCCGCCGCCGCCGCCGCCTACGCCGCCTACGCCGCCGCCGCCTACGGCGCCGCCGCCTACGGCGCCGCCGCGTTTCGACAGAAAAAAGAAGAGGTACTCAAGGAGTTTGCGAACGAAGTTCGCAAACGACTGACAGTACCGGACTGAACAAGGAGCAACCATGCTGACACGATCACCGCTGTTTAATTTCCTGTTTGGCGCCATTGCCGGCGCTTCGATCACCGTGATGGCTTCGGCGATGGCGATCCACGGGATCACCAGCCGCTCGAATCAGGACATCCGCGCGCTCGGCGAGATCCAGCGTGCGGCGATGCAGCGCTTGACGGACCAGGCGCAGCAAACGATTTTGCAGCATGACGCCGCGGCCGCGCAGCGCCTGCAGGCGTGCGAAGGGAATGCCGCCACAGCCAGCAAGTCCGCGGGAATGGAACAGTGGCAGCGCGACTTCCGCGACCGCTGGTACACGCTGGTCTATGAGCCTGCGTCGGCGAACGTCGGTACCGGAGAACTCCAATTGCTGAACATGGTGCGGCCCGGGCTTGGCACTCTGCTCTCGAAATTGACTCCGCCACAGCCGCCGGCAGGCGCGCGATTGCGCTATGTGCTCCACGGCTACGTGAAGGCCGAAGCCACGCCGCAAGGCGTCCACCTGGTCTACACGCTGGCACCGCCGGATGCGGCCGCCGAATCGCAGGTGCAATGATGGGCGATTGGGAAAACAGAGAAGCCGCGATCCTCACCGTGCTGCTGCTGCTGTGGCTGTCCTATCTTGGCGTGGTGGGCATCCGGCTGATCGTGCTCGGTGTCGCTGGATCGATCAGCGTTCCGTTTTCCTGGCGCGAATTGGAGATCGCCGGCGGCGCCCTGATTGTTTCGGCCATAGTGGCGTTTTTCGTTTACATACACGACTAAGGGGGAATGATGGGGCAGGGAGAACGCAGGGCCAAAGCGGTGCTGGCGGCGGCCGTCGCCTACATTGATTTCCTGTCAGAGAAGGACAAGTCACTGGCCGAAATCGAGCCGTTGGTACAGGCCGTCACGAAATACAAAGAAGTGATGGCGGTGCAACTGCCAGCGGATCCCACGGCGTTTTTCTGTCCGCACTGCGGCGCGGAAAAGCCGGCCTATGGCTGGAACTACAATGCCGGCGACACTGGCCCGTTTGCCGTGGCCTATCTCACGTGCTTCTGCGGCGCGTGCAAAGAGATTCTTTCCGTGGCGGTGACGTCGTTCATCCCCGGAGAAAAACTGGCGCAAACGCTGATGCAGCAATTCAAGGGCTTGCTAAAGACGCCGGTATGAAGCGCCCACGCGATCCCGAAGGACGACGGCAAACCCGCGCTGAGCTGCAGCACGAAATCGACCTTTGCCAATCTGAACTCAGCCGCCGCGAGAAGCGCATCGATGATTTGTTCGTGAAGGTAAACGGATTGCGCTCGGCGCTGGTGGACGCGCTGGCGATGCTGGACGCTTCGCGCTTTGGCGCGCGGACGTACCGCTGCCTGACGCCGATCGAGGAAAAACGGCTGGAAGAACTGCGGGCACTTATTTAGGGAAAACACCGATGGGCAAAACTACGATCGAGTGGACGGACGCAAGCTGGAATCCCAGGTGACGCCATGAACTACTTTTGCGGCTATCCGGTGGATGGGAAACCGTGCGGGAAGCTGGCCACGCCCGGCTGCGCATTCTGCGACGAGCATGGATCCGTATTCGACAAATACGGCGTGGGGGATTTGCTGGCGATGGATACGGGCACGGGACCGCGGCCGCATCCGCTGACGGAAGAGGAAATTATTCAGACTGCGATCGAGCGCGACCACCGCAACGGCCGCTGGCTGGCCATCGGCGCGTTTCTGGTGTTGGCGCTGGTGGCGCTGTACCAGCCGGTGCATACATGGCTGCACCGCCACGTGGAATTGTTTGCCGGCATCCTGATTGGTTCGCTGGCCGAAGCGGCCGTGTGGATCGCCTGCATCTGGAAGCGGCTGTGACCGTCAGAGAAGATAACCTGAACTGCGGGCGCTGCCGGCGTATCGGGCTGCGGCGCAAGGCCCACCGCATCATGCCCAATAAGACGGTGCGCTGCGATGAACACTTCCGCGAAGAGTGGGGCTTGCCGCAACTGACGAACGAAGCCAGCGCCTTCATCGAACGCTGCAACGATCTTGAAAAGGGGAAAACCGATGCGCCGCTGCAAACTGATCAGCCCCACCAACCTGCTGCTGGAACACCCGATCCTCAGTCCGGTGGAAGAAAACGAATACGTCCTGTTCGGCGTGAAGGAATACGAGAAGTTCATGCGGGAGAGGCTGATCATGGCGCTACTCGCCGGCGCATTGGCGGTGCGGCTGGTGGAGATTCTCGCGCAGTGACCGTGGCGGAGCTGCGAAACTCCTGGGAAGAACTATGACGACGAAACACACAAAGAAAAAAAGAAAGCGTAAACCAAAACCGCCATCCGCCGAATTTCTGGCGCTGCAGGCTATCTCCACGCACCTTTCGATGGGCAACGTCGGCTTGCGGTCCCATGAAGAGCGCCTGCGCGGCGTGCTGAACGACATCGTGTCAACCGAGATGGTATTGATTGAAGCTGTGCGCCGCGTCGCGTTCAAACTGACAGACGTGGAAAGCGCCATCTCTTACGCCGCAGCCCGGTTGCGAGAGCGGCCCGCGCCCTGGTGGAGCCGCCAGGTCAATCGCATCCGCACGTGGTGGTGGAATCTAACATCTGGCAAACGGCTGAAAGAAAGAGTGCAGTCGGACGTCGAGGCGATCAAGGCTTTCGAAAAAAGAATGGCACCGCCGCCTGGCCAACCCCCAGGCCGATGGGCGCCGAACCGATGGAAGTGACGTGATCGGGCACCGAAAACTCTTCTGTGACCGTCCAGACATTCATGTGCCGCGCGTGAAGTGCAATCAGCCGCTGCCCTGCAAATTCCACGGCGGGCTGCGCGGGCGCTCCGCTCACTTCGAAGACGCGCCGAAGGGCCAGCATGTGCCGCGCTGGCTGCGCGATCCGCGCGTGCTCGGCATCCGGCTGGGGCCGCAGTGGCGCGCCGTCTGCCACAAATTCCTGCACTCTTAAAAAGGGACGCCGCCGAACCTGCCCAGGTCGGCGGCGTTGGTGTGTCCTCGAAGGAGTTTACTGCATTGGCGGGATTCTACCACATCGGACGACAAAAAAGAGAAACGCGGCGCCCTTGGGGAAGAGCGCCGCGCGGGGTGGTGTTACGTGGGCAAACAAAACCCTAGTTGCGATGGCTAGGGCGCGGGAACAAGGCCGAGCGTCATGGTGTCCGCCTTCACGGGAGGCGGCGGGGGCGGCGGCGCCACCACGTCAAAGCTGATGGACGCATTCAAGCCGTTGGACTGGTCGGTGACGTGGATCGTTACCGTGCCCGTCTTGCCGCTGCCATTGGGCTTGAAATTCGTGGGCGTGGCCTGGTCCGGCGAGCCCGGCGTGACGCTGATGCTGCCGCCTGGATCCGTGACGTCCACGGCAAACGGCCCGGCCGATTTGATCACCGCTCCGGTGGCGGCAACGCTTTCCTGAATCGTCAGGTTCAGTCCCTTGGTGTCATCCGAGAAAATTTGCATAACGTGTTTCCCTCCCGAAACCGCTCTGGCGTACCAGGATGCCCACACGCAGGATAGTACAAGCCTGTCAGCGTGTCTACGTTGTTTTTTCACCGCTTCATTGCGTGATGGGCGGTTCCGGCGGTTTCGGCGCCGGTAGCGGCACAGGCGGGATGCCGTGGGTGGCCAGCTCGGCGTTGATGACCGTCAGATCATCGATGGCCAGCTTGTCGATGGCGTCGAGCTCGGCGGCATCCGTCGTCAGCAGGATTTCGTAGCTGACGGTTTCCGTGCCCTGGCCGATCGAGCGAATCTCTTTGATCGCGCCCTTGGCCAGCGGAATCAGCGTCTCGCCCACCTGCAGCGCCAGCGCCACGTAACCATTGGCATTCGCCAGCGCGGTCAGAACTTTGTTTGGGGTGCTCATTTTATCCTCTTCCATGCTACTCAGGGCAGCAGCCCGTGGATCCCCGGAAAACTCTGCTGCCCCTTTCGCCGTCGTCTATCAAAGAAAAAGAATATCTACCAGTCATTGTTGCTGATCGAAAGCGGCCGCGCAGGATGCCCGTTCACATGCGGCAGCAATTCGCGCACGCTGTCTTCACTGATGGGCGTCACGGCGTAGAGTGCGCTGCGGCCAAAGTACCGCGTGAAGCCAGGACGCTCTACAGCGCCATTTTTCAGCAGATCCGGCACGTCTACCCGCACCATGCCGGGGAAATCGACGGGATCAACGGTGACTTTGCCAACGATGCGTTGGTGGCCAAACAATTCCACCAGCGCCCAGGCTTTCAGCTCGGGCTGGTCTGGCGAAGTTTTTGTGGAGTGCGTTGCCAGCACCACTTCACCGTTGGATGCTTTCTTCATTGTGCGAAGGACAGCGCCAGATTCAGCGTGGCAGACAGCTCGGTGGCCAGCGTGTTCACTTCCTTGGCGGTGTCCTGATTCTTGATGCCGGCAAGGCTTTGCACGTTCAGCGTCTGGATCTCCGCGGCGATGTCGCCCAGGATCCCTTTTACCTTGTCTTTTTGCGGCTGGCCAAAGTATTCGGGCTGCTGTTTCAGATAGTCGCTGGCGGCGAGCTCGAGCTGATCGATCTTGGCGATGGCGCGCAGCGCGTTCACGTAGGCCACGGTATCGGGGAAGGCGTTCACCTTTTCCAGCCCTATCACGCCCTGGCGCAGCGAAGTGGTGATGGTGGCCATCTTGTGCAGCGCGGCAATCTCTTTATCCCAATTCTGCACTTCGGCTTGCGTGACGCCCGGCGGCAGGTTGGTGACGTTCTTCACCCTCGAGGCGCAGCCGCCAGCCAGGAAAGCCCCCGCCATGCAGAGCAGCAGCAGCGCGACCGCGGCGATGCCGGCAATCACGTTGCCCCGGCGGTCCAGGTAAGAATCGGTGTGTGTGATCTTCATCGTTTTTGCCTTTCGAGTTGCGATAGCCGCTTTTTGAGCGACGGGAGAAACTGTTTTGGCGTCTTCGGGTTGGCCAGCGCCTTGCGCGTGCCGCGAATCTGTTCTTGCACGCTCAGTTTATGACGCGGCATCTTTTTTCCCGTTGGCGGGCACCAGGCCCACCGTCATGGTGTCTGCCGTCGCGGACGACGGCGGCACCGGCGTGCCATTGGCTTTGCCGCCAGACATCGTTTTGATCAGCGCGCCCCACGCACCACCGAAAGCCGAACCTGTCAGGAAGCTGACGGCGTTCATTATGATGGCGTCGTGTTTGGTGATCACTTCATCGGGCAGGCCGAGCGTGTGGAAGAAAAAACGCATCGCGGAGACAAAAAACCAGCCGGTGAAAATCGTGAGAATGACGATGTGGCCGCCGGCAGTGTTGATCGTGTCGATAAAGTCCTGAAACGCTTTCATGCTCACCCGCTTCGAAAAAATCAGCAGCAGGACAATCACCACCACGGCGACCAGAAAAAGATATTCCGGCCAGCCTGCTTTGAACCATTCTTCGCCGCTGTGCATCATTTGTTCCCCACGCTCGCCTTCACAGCGACGTCCAGACGGCCATGCGCGCCAGGCCGTTATTCACATACGCGGGATCGAACGTGGCGCCATCCGGCCGGCCCGTGTTCCAGCAGCGGAAGAGATCGTCAAATTCGCGCGTAACGTCCAGTTGGAACTGGTGCGCAAAGCCGGTGAGCATGGTGAGCGCGAAGCGCAGATGCTTCGCCGGATCGCGCAAGTCCTCCAGCGTCAGGTTGGCGGCAAGCACGTGGTAACCCATGATCTGCGTCAGCCCCCAGGACGTGGCCAAGCCGTCCACGCGCTGGAAGGCGTCCGGCGGCAGCGAATCGGAAAAGTGGGTTTGTCCGTTCGAAAATGCCGCCGTGAACTTTACCAGGTCCGCGCGGCCGATGCTGCCGAAGGCCGCTTTGCGCCCCAGCAACACTTCCCACAGCGACAGCAGCACGTTTTTTTCAAAGCGCCGCGCATCGTTATGTCCGCCGGATTCGCCGGCAATCAGCGCCGCCAGAAAATTCTCTGGAATCGAAGACGTGCTGCAGGCGTCCGCGATCGCCGCGCCCCAGGCCGTTTTGATGGACTGCATCAGCTCTTGTTCGCTCACGATGTTAAAACTCCAACTCTAATCCGTGCGAAAAATTCTGTGTGGCATTCGCTGCATTTAGCGGGGAAGTCCCATTCTTTCCCTTTGTTGGAAGGGGCGAGAGTACCTATGCGAAATTCTCTGTGGCACTGCGGACACTCCACGTCAATTTCCAGTTTATTCAGTCGTGAGAGTGGATCGCTGTGAAGTACGGCCATTTGTGGGTGCCTGCCATCCAATCAGTCGCCCAGAAGCGTGTCGGCGAGTATCGAAGCACCAACGACGGCGCCTGTCAAGAGCAAAATGCGGCCTATCGGCGTTTGCGGCATCCAGCTTGGCAGCGATGGCGCCGGCGTGGGCGTGCTGTCGTCGATCGGCTGGCCCGTGGCTGCGTCGATCGTCAAAGGCGCGTTGGAAGGTTCCACGTTGGAAGGTTGCAGGTTTGGAGTCACACCCGTGAGTTTTTGAACATAGTTGATCGTCTCCTGCGGGGCGTGGGCCAGCCAATCCGCGCCCCACTGCTGGACCGCTTTGTTGACGTTCCCCGGGCCCCAATTATAGGCTGCCAGCGCTTTTGCCGCGTCGCCGGCAAACTGATTCAGCAGTTGCGCCAGGTAGCGCACGCCGGCATTGATATTCTGCACCGGATCGAAGGGGTTGGAAACGCCGAGCATCGCCGCGGTGGCGTCCATCAGTTGCATGATGCCCTTCGCGCCGGCCGCGCTGACGGCGTTGGGATTCAAGCCGGATTCCGCCTGCGCCACCGCCGCGACAAAACCCGGATCCAGCCCGTATTGCGCCGCGGCGCTCGAGATCGTGGCCATGATCGATGCCAGGTCGCCCAGCACGCCAAGCGTGTAGCGCATCTGCCGATAGTACGGATTGATTCGGCGTCTGGTCACTTGTCTTCGTCGTCCTCGTCGTCTTCCGTATCGTCGTCGTCGTCCTCGAGCCCGAGCAGCTCATCCAGCCATTCGCCGAGTTCGTCTTCATCGCCTTCGGGCAGGGCGTCAATCTCCACGGGGATTTCCACCGTCTCTTTTTTGCGGAACGCTGGCCCGAATTTCGGGCAGATGTCCGCATGGGCTTTCAGGTTGGCTTCGGCTTCGGCATCGTCTTCGCCAAAGAAAACGTGCGCGACGCGGATCTTGCCGTCCGAATCGAGTTTGAAGCTGTAGAGTGCTGTGGCCATGCAGTTGTTCTATTCCCGAGTAGCGCAAAAGTCAACGCCTTATCGAAAGAGGCGGTTCCGGCAGAAACCGCCCCATCCCGCTCCCGCCAAGCCCCTATCCCCTCGACGGAAGCAAGATTCAATCCCCATTCCCCTGGCGTTTACCGAGTTGATAGGCGCTGGCGATGGCCGTCTGCATGGCATCGCGCAGATCGTGCCGCGTTGAGCGCAGGTCCGCGATGATGATGTCCGTCACGTTCTTTCGCAGCTCTTCGTTGCGCCCCGCCATCGCTTTCTTGATTCCTTCCTCCACGGCTTCCTCGATCGCTTTTTCCCAAAACTCGACGGATTTCTCGCCGGAAGCGTCGATAGCTCGGGAAGCCCGATCGTCCTTCCAGGGTTTGTATTTCAGCACCAGCCACAACGCCGCCAGCAGCGCGCCCCCTACGCCTAAATTGTTGAATATCCCTGGGTCGATCATTGGTCAAAACGGTTTTACCCTTTCGGCAGCAATTTATTTCCCAGACTGATGCTCTGCTCTCGCAGCGGAGACATCCCAGAAATGAGTCATCAGAGTTTCACCAGTCCCAGAAAACTGCAAAACTTCAGCAGTTCGAAACGGCTTCCCTGGCCATACAATCCAAGGTCACGGTATAGTTCGCTAAAATGGAACTTCACCGTTCCGATGCTTAAGTGTACTTCGTCCGCAATTTCCTTGCTGCTTTTGCCCTGCGCCGCGAGCGCGATCAGCCTCTGCTGAGTGACGCTGATTCTCATTGTGCTTGAAGCCATGCGCCCCACAAACTTGCCGTTCCTCCGCTTGTAGAAGCCCCACGGATGCGCAGGTAGACCGTATCGCTTACCGGGCCGCTGTAGTTCGTCCATGCGCTGCAACCAAGCCCTGCGGAATTGATGGGGATGCCGCCGAGAAGGATATTCCATGTGGCGTTGTCCGTTGAGTACTCTATTTGATACATTCCTCCAGCCACTCCGAGCGTGACGTTGTGGCAAGCGCGAATCTGGTGTATTGCCGAGAAATTTGCGATGTGCCGGGATCCAAGAAGTTCCGTGAACACCGTAGGAAGAGAGAAATTGCGCGTTCCACCGCTCCCGATGGCAAGCGTGTATTCGGCGCTCCCGCCAGCCGCGATGCCGGTACCAGCCGGTCCTTGCGGGCCGATCGGTCCTTGGGCGCCTTGCGGTCCGGCTGGACCTACCCCCCCTGACGGTCCCATTGGCCCCTGCTGGCCGGCGGGGCCTTGGCTGCCGCTCGCTCCCGCTGGTCCAGGAATCCCTTGAGCGCCTTGCGGTCCCTGCGGTCCCGCTGGACCGATAGGAATCGCGCCGATGGCCGTTTGCAGCGTGGTGATGTCCGCCGCTTCTTTTTTCTCGTCCAGCGTCTGTTGATTTTGGATGGCTACAAGGACCGCGTTGGTCACACTGGAAGCGGCTCCGATGCCTTGGATCGCGGACACTAGCGTTTGCGCCCCGACCTGGTTGAAGCCAAAACCGTTGACCAATAGAACGCAGAGTTGATCGTTCGCCGCTGGCGTGAGATTGCATGTGGTGATGGGAGTGGTCTGCGCGTTCGCGGCCGGCCCGGTAAGCGCCGCCAGAAAGAGGCTAATGAAAATCAGTTTTCGCACGATGCTCCTTTGCTTGGATAGCCGTGACGGTGTTGATGGTGATGGGCGCGGCGGCGAGGAAGAGGCACGCCCATTTTTTCGTCTGCACGCTGGTGAAGCAGCCGTGGCTGGCTTCTCCCATGCCCACGGAGAAGCCGAAGCGCATCCCTTCGCGGGCCTTGAATTCGCCATAGCCGCCATCGGGGCATCCGCCGCCAACTCCAAAGCGTAAACGGCAGTTGTGGATCCTGTTGGTGGCTAGCAAGGAAGTCGCCGCCGGCGCGATGTGATCCAGTGCGATCTCCCCAATCCGCGCCAGGACGTGTTTCGGACCTGCCTGCGCCATCCCTGCCGTGAGCAGGAGAGCGAGTAGCGCGGAGAGGGGGCGGAAGGTCATGTCAAAATGGATTCGGCGTGACGGTGTAAGTCAGCACATCGGTGGCGCCAGGGCAACCGACTACTTCCTGTGTGGTCGAAAGGGAAGTTTGCGTCACGGCGCCCGCTGTAGTGCGGTCCTGAATCACCACGATAGGATTAGAGGCATACGTGAGAACCTTGAACGTGATGGTTGCTGCGCTGGCCGCGCACGTCACTGTGCCGCTCTCCGAGGGAACCGCCGTGAAGGTTCCGGCGATGGAATTCGCCGCGCCGCCGCTGGTGGAGCTTCCACCCAAATTGTTCGTTGTACTTCCGGCTGGCGCTGTAACCGGTACACCTGTTCCGGTTGCGGTGATTCTCGTATTGTGCAAGTTGGAGATTATCCCGCTCGCCGTGGTCAGGCCGCCTACGTTTGCTCCGGGCACGCAAATCGGAGCGCTATTAAGCGTCACGTTGAACAGATCTATCCTGCCGGAAGTCTCCGTGTCGTTGATGGCTGGCACATTCGAGCCGTTGGTCACGCAGAAATCAGCATCTCTTACGATGAAGCGGTCGCCGGAAGGCGTCACACCGCCGACAGGACTGGCAATCACGCCACCATTTCCGCCAGCTCTGTTAGCACCAGCGGTACTGTAAAAGCCGCCAAGAATACGATAGGTTTCGGTGATGGCTCCGCTGCTGTTCTGGATGAACGTCGGATTTTTGGTGATTACGGTGGAGTCAACGATTGTGCCCGATACCGTCCCCATCGCTATGCCGCTATCTCCGCTTACGATATAAGCGTTGCGAATCTCGCAATTTCCGTTACCTAGAATGAGCGAATTGGACGGATACAAAGTTTCCGAAGTGCCGCCAGCGCCAGCGATGTTGTACCCGGTGATTATAAAATCATGTGAACCGCAGGCGTTCCCGTCGAAAAATGTTCCCCGCCCGATGGCCACGGCGAGGTTGGCCCACCCTCCGTCAAAGGTGATGTTGCTCAAGATTCCGCCGGCAAGAACCGTTCCGAGGTCGCCGGTGTGGTTGTACCAAGGCGGCGTGAAAATCACGGTGCCAGACGAGCTTTCTCCGCTCAGGCTGGTGAAGGCATAGGTGTTGGGGACGCATCCTGACAGTTGAACGCACCCGCAAGCGCTTTGTGAGCCGTTGCCTGTATTATCTAAGCCGTAAACTCCTTGCGCCACGTGTACGTTTGTCCCACCTAGGTTGTTTGGCCCCAGGCAAGCGGTGACCATTTGCGAGTAGATATTTGGCACGTAGAAGAAAAACGCATTGGTTCCCGGTTGAGTCGTCCCACAGTTACGAGAGAGCGTGATGGAAACACCAGGATTGACAGCGGTGATGGTTATCGGCAGACCGCCGTTGGTCAAGGTTGCGCCACAATAAACAGTCTCGGTGTAAGTCGGACTCGTGATTTCGAGGGTAGCGTTGTATGCCGTCCCACACAGAAATCCCGCCGTGCCATGTTCCAGCATTACCCATGCAAGCTGGCCTACCTGCGGTGTCGGATTGGTGGGGAAGCCGCTGGCAAATGTGATCACGTTGCTTCCGGCGTTTGTGACTGCACCGCTGCTGCCGCCGAAGCATCCGCCGCCGGCCGGAATCTGGATACACGGCGCAACGGCTTTGCCGCAGGTTTGGGAGAGCGTGACGCCCGTGGTGTTCAGCGAATTTAGGTTGCCATTGGAGAGTGCCGGGCAAGAATTGAAGTTAGGTGTGACAGATTGCGCCGCACCGCTGATGGTGATTTGCGCGATGCAGGCTTGCGGTCCAGTGCCCAACGGCGGGCCTAAAATGTTGACCGTCACGCTTATGAGCCATTGCGTGGATGCCGGCGTTATCAGCGTATTGTCCTGCAAATTCATGCCGCCACCTGGGATGTTTCCAGACTGATCCAGTGTTTGCGGACCGTACGTGCCCTGGAATGGCACCTGGCACGGCGCGGTACCGGCGTGCGCAGCGGTACATTGCGCCTGCGTGCTCAGAGTGACGGTGGGCTGCCCGGTGACAGGGCTGCCGGCGGTGGTCACCAACTGCGCTTTCAGCGTGGCGCCGGCATACGGCAAGCCACTCAGATCCGTAACCGTGCCCGTCACCAGCGTCACCTGGGCGGCGGCGGGAACGGAGTACCAAAGTACCAGAAACGCAAAGGCCAGCCAGCGCGTCATACTGGTAAGGAGTGGATGCCCATGCGAATGCTGCCCGTTCTGATCGTTGCGTTGCTGCTGCTGTTTGCTTTTCCTGTTCATGCGCAGTCACCTGTACCCGAAAAAAGTCTTCCCGATGCCCCGCAACCGAAACCGTTCAACAAAAAGATTTTCTGGACCGGCGTCTCCCTGCTGGCGGCGAGTAACGTTGCCGACATGAAAACCACGGATTCGGTACTTCACGGCGGCGGCGTGGAATACGATCCCCTTTTTGGCACGCATCCTTCCCGCGCGCGACTGTGGGGAGAAAGCACTGCGTTTTTTGCTGCTGGTAGTGTGGGATTTTATTTCAGCGAACACAGCCGCCACCGCTGGATTCGTTGGACGGGACGGGCCGTGATGGTCACCGCGATCGAGCTGCACATCCAGATGGCCTATCAAAACTCGACGCTGTGGCGCTACCGGACGCATAGATAAATTTGCCTCTCTTTACTGTTGTACGAAAGTTAAGATGCCGGCGGCATTATCCCCGGCACCGGTGAGAGTGAGGCAGACACCGGATCCTGATGCCGCAGTGAATAGCGTGGATCCTGGTCCATAGGTGACAGGTTCCGCGGTGTTGATGGGGATCGCGCCAGTTTTTGTCACCGTGGTAGCGCCGCAGGTGCCGCCGGTTCCAGACGTCCACTGGTACGTGCCGGAAACGGCAACGACGACACCGAGATGAAATCCGCAAACATAAATCTGCTGGCCAGTGACGCCCGCTACGATTTGCGTGGTGGCGGCCGCTGGCGCGGTGATCACGGCGCTGGTAGGAAGCACCGTGGGAGACTTGCAAGGATCTGCACTCGGTTGAGCCGTGCCTGGCGGTGTGAAAACAGTTTCTGCAGTGAAAGTCGTGCCGCCACCCGCGCCGGCATAAATGATTTGCATCGTGGGACAGACCGCAGGCGGGATGGTGATCGGCTGCACGGCGAGCGTGCCGCCGTTCAACGGGACCGTGTTGATGAGCGTCTGGCTGTTTCCACTTAGTACATTGCATATTACCGTTATCGCAGGGCTGCTTACACCTGCGCTGGCGAAGGCAAACAGAATGGTCCCAGCAGAATTGCCGAACGGTGTTTGAAACGTATCCGACTGCGGACCCGTGGTGGACGCCGCGAAAAAATTAACCTTCTCGATTTGCGCGGAGAGATAAGCGCCTGCGTTCAGATTCGGAGTTGACGACGTGCCCGAATACGTAGCGGAGAAAGTGGCGGTGCCGCCAGGCGAACACAAAACGGTTACGCGAATGTTTGCAAACCTGCCAGACCCGTACACCAGCCCCTGCCTGGCGATCGTCAGGCTTCCGGGGAATTCGAGCATGTCCGAAATGCGGTAGACGTTGCCCTGATTGTCGATCCCGTCGATCTCAGCCTGGAACTTGTTCGCGGATGTGACGTTTGAAACCGAAAGATAGTGCTGCGTCTGGCCTAGGTTGCTGAAACCTGGTGTTACGCCAGTGGTGAAAGTTTGCGGTGATCCGGTGCAGGCTAGGTTCGTGGCAAGGTTAGCGTCCACCGTCTGTGGGGAAGTGTAAATTTCCTGGGCGCGGGCTGGCAGGACGGCGAACAAACAGAGCAGCAGACAGAAAAGAAAACGCCCTAGCGCGATGGTCGAACCACCTATGGCACTAGGGCGTCGAGTGGTACATGTCGAATGGCGGAAGGGTAGCATAAAAAGTCCTCTCCTAGAAGCTGGCGTCCGTGGGATCGAGCTCGATCGGGTAGAAGTACCCGCCCAGGCGGCCGCCGATGAACTGGCCGGCCACGGCGACGGAAACGTTTTTCACGATGAGCTGCAGCAGGTTGCCTTCCCGCGCGCGGATGCCGTCGATCGTGCTGGGATTGTTCACCGCGCCCAGGCTGGCCACGATGTTATCGAAGAACGGCGCCACCACCGGACTGTTTGGGTTGGTGCCATCCAGCAGGATCTGCCAGACCACGCCACCCTGCCCTTCCTGGAAGCCGCCGCCCACGAACACGTTGGCAATGCGCTTCACCATCGCCATGCGCCCTTCGGGAATCGGCACCGCCACCACCACCGCGCTGGCGCCAATCGCCGGCAGCACCACGTAGCCGTGCGCTTCAAAGTCTTCGCCGCCCGCCGGCATGAAATTCGTTACCGGCAAACGCGGAATGATGATCTGCGGCAGCGTCTCGGTTGAGAGTAGGTCCGACATTGTTTTAATCCCTCACTCCGCACAGCACCACTTGGATGTCGTTTGCCGCGGCCGCCAGGTTGATCACGCGGCACTGCATCTGGCCGCTGGTGGGCAGCTTATACACTTTTTTCAGCCAGAAGGGTTGCTGCGCCGTGCCCACGTGATTGCCGGAAACCGTGGTGGGCGAATCCTCGAAAATCTGCTGGCGGTCCGTATCGTAGATTTGCAGCACAAAGCCCGCCGCCTGGCTCGAGCCCGCCACGATGTGCGTCCAATAGCAGCCATCGGGAATCGTGAACTTGTTGCGTACCGCTTGCTGCGCCGGCACGGCGTCCACATCGATGATCGGCCACCAGTACGGCATTTTGCCGTCAAGCTGCGCCAGCTCCGCGATGCTGGGCATGTACACATGGCTGATGGCTTTGCGGTAGCCGAGCACGTTGGGGATGAAATTCGGCCGCTTGCCTTCGTTGAATTTCGTGTAGCCCTGCAGGCAGAGCTGGATGGTGTTCGGCGCGCCGCTGCGATCGAAGAACTGCGCCTCGAGGATCGAAGTGCGTTCGATGCGCCAGGGCACCGGAAGGAATCCGGGCTGCTGCGCGTTGCCGGCAATCAGTTCGCTATCGATTGGCGAAGGCATCAGCGGCCGCTTGATCTTGTTGTTCGTCAGGGTGACGCCGAAAAGCCCCGTCGACGTGGCAATGATCGACCGCAGCTCGAATTCGCCGCCATTATCGATCTGGATCACGTTCTTCACGCCCTGCGCGTTGGCGCCAAGCTGCGCGTTGATCGGGAACCATGTGGGCAAATCTTGCCCCAGCACGATCGCCGCGCGCCGCGCGGTGGATGGCATCGCCTGGGCAATTTCCAAAGGCATGGGTTGTCTCCGTGTGGCGGGCTAAAGCCGCGCCTCTACGAACCGAATTTCTTATAGCCCCACAGCGCGAGCTGGATGGTGTTCCCCGCGCCGCTGGTGTCCTTGAACAAGCCCGCGACGGTGGATTGCCGCAGCAGGATGTACGGAATCGGCAGAATGAACGGAAGCTGCCCCGTGCCGAAGATGCTCGCGGAATTGACGCCAAAGACGATGTTGCCGAGATTGTCCGTCAGGTTCTGCGGGATCAGCGGGCGCGACGTGAAGCGGTCGACCAACTGGATCTGGAAGGAACCCGTGGACGTAGCGATCAATTCGCGCAATTCGAAATCGGCATCGTTATCCGTGGTGACGTTGCCGGCAATGCCCGATTGGTTCGCCGTCAGCGTCACGTTGATCAAGTACCAGAAGGGCAGATCCTGCCCGAGCACCATCGCCGACTTGGCCGCGGCGGAAATCGTTGGGCTTGCTTGTGCTGACATGCGAAGTCTCCTTGTGCGAAAAACTTCACGGGGCTAAAGCCCCGCCTCTACAAAAAATTCTGGCAGGACGCCCAGGGCATCTCTCCCCCAGGCGTCCTGCGTGTTGGTGCCCCAGGACAGAACTACTGCGCTACGCGAATGAGCGTGCCATCGAACCGCAGCCAGGCCATCAGCCCAGCCGCGGTGACGCCCGCAGGGTTGCCGGCCGCGGCCAGCGCGGTCGGAGTGCCGCCGGCGTTCAGCGTCGGATTGATCACGAAGCCGAACAGCTCTTGCGGGTTGATGTATTGCCCGCCAGGGATGGAGTACACGTTATCGGTGTACGGCCAGCCGTTGGTGGACACCTGCGCGGAAGCCGGCGCGGTGAGCGAGCCGAAGCCGCCCATGAACGGGCCGCCGCCACACGGCAGCCATGCGCCAATGCCGTCGAAGTAGCTTTTCCGGTTGATGGTGAACTGGAAAAAGCTGTGGATGAAGTTGATCAAGTCCTCGGGATGCAGGATGGGGTGCGCACTGCCCTGCAACGCCGTGACGGTGCAGGAAAGCGCCCGCACGATGTACGTGTAGGAGGATTCCAGCATGCCGGGCTGCACGATGGTGGTGTGGCCCGCGCCCTTGGTGAAGGCGGTTACGCCGTTGAAGTTGTACGTCTGGCCTTGCGGCACCTGGAACAGCGTCAAGGCACCCATCGCCGAGCCGGCGGCCACGGCGTAGATGTCAAATTCCGGCTGCACCACCACTTCGGGAATGCCGGTGTTCGGATTCCCGAGGCGTGCGCGCGGCCGGCCCAGCTCATGCGCGGAGATTTTTGCAAGTCTCCGGGCTTGAGAAAAACTTCGCTCCGTTCTCATCTGTTTTGCTCCTACGAAAGAACTGCGTCCCGTGGGACGCTCTGATGCAAGTTGCGAAATTGCTCACTGGCGCTGACGGCCATCCAAGCCGCGCCAGTGCAACGGAGCAAGTCTTTTTACGTCCAGCGCGAATCGCTCCACCGGCCGAAGGGGCCGACGCCGGCAGGCGTCTGTCCGGGGGTGGCGCCCGCAACGGATGCGGGCAGCGCGGTGGCCGCCGCCTGGCCCGCGCGCACCGCGGCCGCCGAAGTGGCGGCAAACGGAGCGTTGGCCAGATACGGATTGCCGGGGAAGTTGACGAACGGCCCGCCAGCATCCTGCGGGAAGGGGAACCGGTCGCTGACGTAGTAGCCGAGATCGAAATCCAGATCGCCGCTCATGCCGCCGCCGCCGCCGATATTGAACTTATCGACCAGCACGCGAGCGAGCACGGCCACGCCCGTGCCGATGTAGCCGCCCACTTCCGCGTCACGATTCCAGATTTTGCCGAGCAGCCACGAAGCCGCAACGCCGGCGACGCCGTTCAGAGCGTAGCCGGTGAAGCCGGTGTTGTACTGCGGCAGCAGATTCTGCGGAATCATGCGCGCGGCCAGGAAGCCGACCGCGCCCCCGCCCACCTTCGCCAGCATGCCGCCGCTGGTGAAGCTGCGCAGGGATGGATTGCGACGGCGCCCGCGCGAACGGTGCCGGCGCCCAGAATGCCGGCGATGCCGCTTGCGCGGAGAGGCCATCAAACCAAACAACGGATTGCTGCGGCGACGGTAAGAGCGGCGACGGCTGCTGCGCCGGGCGCTCGAACGGCGACGCTTTCTATGCTTTGCCACGTGTCCTCCTGTACCGGCAGAGATTCGGCGCGCATTTTTACGTGCGCGGTTCGCGCGCCAGCGGCGCGAACGGTGAGGATTGACTAGCCGAACTGTTGGCATGTCTTTTCCCTTTCTGAATCTCGGCGAATGGGACACGGGCTCAACCGCGATAGTCCATCCGTTCCGAAAGCCTTACCCGCTGACAGACTTCGCAGCGTTCGGCGAGCTGCCGATGATCTCGTACATCCCGCCAAAAAAATGCACCGCTCCGGTTTGCTGATCCACCAGCAGGGCCATGTGTGTGCGGTCCGCTGGATTGAATTTGCAGTTGATCAGCCAGGCATCGCCCACCAGCCGGTTGGCAATCTCCGGTTGGAACGTGATGCCCACCACCGGAGAGAACACCAGAAAATTTGTTTTCTCGAGGCGCCCTTCCGCGCGATCGATCAGCCGCTGCGGCAGCATGTGCGGATGCGCGCGCGGCGAATCCGTGGGGAATACGCGAGTCTTTTTCCCAGAGACGGTATCGACCACTTCCACGCCTTCGATTTCTTCCTTCGTCGGCGGCGGCGGCGTCCAATTCGGATCCGGCAAATCCGGCAGCTCCACGCGGTTGTCTTTCGTCAGTAGCAGCCCGGGCACCAGCAGCATGCTGCGGTCCCGCGTCTGCCCGAGCGGCAGCGGGCGGTCGCGCAATTCGATGAAGCGGCCCACCTTGGCGATGATCGGATCGTTTTGCGGGGCAATGTACTGCCCGTTTGGCCCGATGGCGATTTTCTGCATCCGGCCAAGCGGTTCCAGGTTGCCCGTGCGGACACACTCCGCCTGAAATTTCAGGATGTCCGCCGTGCTGATCGTTGCTGTCGTCATTTCGTTTCCATCCTTTCCCCGCCGTGGCGGGGTTTATGCAAGTTGTGAAGCTACAAAGTTTTCCAGAGCAACAAACCGCCCGCGGCATACAGCAGCCACGGCGGAATCCCCAGGCTGGACGCGGCGGAAGAAACCGCGCCGGTGACGGGATTGGCGGCCTGCTGCGCGGCCAAGTCCGCATATTGCGACTGCTTCACCAGCACCGCGGCGCGCAGGCTCGAAAGCATCCGGCAGGCGGCATTGCATTCGCCGCTGGACGTCGGATCGCGGCCCTTGATGATCGGCGCGACGGCTTGCTGAAATCCCGCAACGACGCTATCCAGCGCGGCGCTCGCCTGGTCCGGCGTGGCCTGGCCGGACTGCAGCATCTGATCGATGAGCTGCAGGGATTGATTGGCCGCCGGCACCGCCGCGCACAGGATGGAATTTTCTTTTTTGATCGCCGCGGCATGATGCCCGAAGATCGCGCCGAAAATCGCGGTGACTCCCGCGACGGCCAGAACGATGGCGCCGCCGATCGGCCCGCCGGCCGCGAACGCTTGCGGAGCAAATTTTAGCGCCACGCCGCTGGCGGTGGTGAGCAACGCGGGCTTGAGCAAACTGGCGCCCATATTGCCCTTGCACTCGCCGGTGCCGGCAACGTAGGCCAGCACGCCGCCGAAATCCATGATCTGGCCGGACTGCGCGGACGCCAGGATTTCCTGGTACGTTTTGCTGTCGTGCCCCGCGCCGCTTCGGACTTTCGCTTGCGGGAAGATTTGCTCCGTGGCGGCATCGGGCGTCAGCGCGGCCAGCCCTTCCAGCGAACGCAGCTCGCTGAGATAGCGGCCCAGGCGCGGCAACGACGCCAAGCGCGTCGATCGCCGAGACTTCGACGTGCCCGCGCCGGACATGAAAGAAAGTCCCGGCCGCGGCCGCATCCCGTTTTGTGCCGCTAGGTACATTTAGCTCCCTGCACGCGGTAAGCGTGCTTTACGAAAGACCGTTCTCCCCGAGCTCGCCGTGCTGGCCCGTTGCGCCGACGTTGCCGGATGCGGCTGTGTGCGTGGTACTCACCGCAGCGGCCGTCGCCGTCACTGTCGGATCTCCCACTGGAATCACTGCCGGCGATTGCGCAGTGGCAGGATCCACTGGCTTGCCGTTGATTGTGTGCAGACTATCCATCGGGCATCCCCTTTCAACGTCGTACTCCACCATCGGAACTACTTTGCCGGCGAATGCGTGCCTGGAATCGCCGCAGTAGGAAATTTGTCCGTCCGTCACGTAGAGATGGCAGCCATTTCCGCGAAGCATGCGCAACGACGGCGAAAAACTTGGCCGCTCCATGCTCCCGTTGAACGACCAGAGCGGCTGGAAGATGGCCACATAGTAATGGTGCAACTCCTGGCACGCTGGGCAATAGAATCCGTACCCGTAGAGCCTTCCATCCGCAAGCCGGCATTCGATGAGTTTGGCCATTTTTATTTCGCGCCATCAGTTCTCGATTCCTGGCGAGACGCCCTGCTTCCCGTTGATGAAGTACTCTCCGCCAACGAAGAAAATCTGGCGTTTCAGCTTGTCGTACATCAGTTGCGGCCGCGCGCCGGTTTTCTCTCCGAACTTGTGGAAGTAGCTGATCGGTTCGAAGTTGCCGTGGATCTTGCGCGCCAGGTACTGCACTTCCGCGCCTTCGCCGAGATCCACGAAATCTTTTTCCAGAGAGTCGGGCGTAAGGCACTGCGTCAGGTTCTGGTTTCCGCCCAGGCAGTAGAGTTGCTTGCCGTCCGGCGAGCTGGCCAGCTTCACGCCATCGCCGTGGAAATTGAATTTTACCGTCTGGCCCAGCGGCGTGACCACCAGCAAGTGTTCCAGGTCGCCCAGCGCGGCATAATCTTTGCGCACTTCGGCGGAAACGTGCTTCTCCACGATGTCTTTCGGATCGCGCCCGTGGAACGACTGAAAGAGTTTGACGGCTTGCCGCGCGTCACTTGGGTTGCGACGGTCCGTGCGTCGCCGTCGTGCTGTCGATCGCTTCGGATTCCCATAACCGCCACCTGCCGGGAGACTCCCGCTGCGACGATATTCGCGCACTCGGTCGCGCAGAGCTTGTGCGGCCTGTTTCTTCGTGAAACCGGATGCGTAAAGGTTGCCAAACTTCGGATCGTAGATCGCAGCAGTAAATTTTTTGATGGCGGGATCGTGAAAGACTGTCATGCGCACCGGATTTTTGCTGCGCTTCACTCGCACCACGTTGCGATCATCGGCCAAGCCCGGCGTGCCATGCGCGCCGCCCATATTCAGCACCCATCCGCCGGAACTTGATCGCATGACAGCGCGGCCGGTGTGCTGCTGCCCGAAGCGATTCACGATCGTAACGCGGTCGCCGTGGCGGATGGCATCGATCAGCCGGCCTTGATTAGCCCTAGCGCCGCGGATGCGCTCTGCGCGTTCGCGCGCCGCGCGCTGGCGTTCCAGCTTCGAAGCGTTCTTTTTCTTTTGGCGCTTCGCGGGATTGCCGAAAATCAACAGCTCGCCGGGATTCTTTCCGCGCGCCCGCTTGCACGCGAAACATTTGCAGCCGCGCTTATGCCCCTTCGGCGGATTGCCGAACACCAGCAGCTCGGAAGCGTTTCGCGCGGCGGCCATCAGAGCACTTCCCGCGCGACGACGATGGCGCCGACTCCCAGCGCCAGCAGCGGCCAGTTGCTCGCAAGCCAGGACGTTGGGCTGCCTGGATTCTGCAGCGTCTGGATCTGCGCCGCGAATTGCGTGGCGGAAGTCTGATCGCCGCGCGCAACGGCATCCTGATAGCCGGCTTGCGCGGCAGCCAGCGCCGCGGCAGCGTTCGCGGGAAGCTGCGCCGTGGGCGAAACGGATGGTCCGACCGCTTGCGAAACCACGCGAATCGTGGAATTCGGCATGGACTGCGTGGCGTTGTAGATCGCGCCATCGATGATTTTCTGGATGTCCTGCGCCGCGCCGTAGTCGCTATTCGTGTGGACCTGCAGCGTCATCGTCTGCGTGCCGGAAAAATTAAAATAATCGCTCTGGCTGTGGTACTGCGAATCAATGACGATGCCCCACTGCTGCGCGAGGATCGATTGAATCTGATTCTGCACCGCGTCCGGCGTTTTCAGTTGCAGCTTGGTATCCGGCCAGCTCGCGGTATAGGCCAGCACCGTGCCGGCAGGCGCGCCGGCGCCGGTGGCATCGCCGATCGCGGAGAGCCGCCCAAGGCCGCGCAGCGCTGGATGGCCGCGCAGGGTGTACTTGCTCGGGCAGTCGCACCCGAGAAGCGCGGGAGAGCGCAGGCTGCGTAGGTAGTGCAGCTTGCTCGGCGGATTGATCAGTGTGACCAAATTTTTATCCCTCTAACGCCGCGAGACGGCGGCGCAGCCGCGCCGTTTTGCGCTTGCGCAGGCGCGGTCCGTGTTTGCCGCCCAGCAAAAACATGCCGGCGGCGAGCAAACCGACGCCTGCCATCATCAGTTTGGGGTCGACGGCGACGCCAGCGGTGGAAATGTCGCCCATTCCCGGGCCGGTGTGCGACTGCGAAACGTTCTTCCAGTGCGCCAGGCCACTCAACGGCGCGACGGCTTTCAGTTGCGCGATCGAGAACACCGGCGGCGAACCAAGCCCCGATAGCGCATAGCCGGCATATCCGCTATAGACCGTGTTCATCGCCTGATTGGGACGATAGAAACCCAAAAGCGAAGGCGATTTTCGCTGCCAGAGGTACATTATCGTCGCCCCCTTCCGCCAAGCAGCATCGGCAGCAGCAGCACGGCGCCGCCGGCGAAGAGCAAAGTGGTGGTGCTGATGCCGCCGAAGAGCGAAGACGTGGTGGCAGGCGCGGCCGCGCGCGATTGCGCCCAGAGCTGCGTCACCACGCCGGCGGGTATGCCGGCCGCCAACGCCGCATTCTGCGATGGGAAGCGCGCCATTGCCGCGGACCAGGCGTTGTAGACGGCCTGCGCTGGCAATCCAGCGGCGATCGCCGCCTGCGGGCTTACGTAGTCCAGCGGATTCTGCGAATTTTGCTGCTGCGTCAGCAAATTTTTGTACGCGGCCTGCGTCGATGGATTCACGCCCGGCTGCGATGGCGCAGCCGCCACAGCGGGGAGAGCGCTGGTGTCATACGAACTCGGCTCAATCGGAATCGTTGGCTGGCCCGGAAGCGTGTTGCAGAGCTCGCCGGTGACCGGATCGATCACGCTGCCTGGGCAATCCGGCGAGTCCTGGCCAAGAGCGCTCGGCGCGCGAAAGCCTTGGTTGTAGTTTTTCCAGCGGCTGAGGCCACGGCTGCGCGGCACCCGCGTGTAGAGAACTCCCAAGCCCCACTTGTTCACCGTCCGCGCGGACGTTCCTGCGGGTAGCAAGTACATTAGCGTTTGCCCCCTGAACTGCTGCCCATGACTTTCGAAGCGATCAACGCAGCGGCCGCGGCCACAACCCAATTCGGCACGGGAGAAATCAGCGTCGATTGCGTCAGCCAGTCCAGAATCGCTTGATAACCGGAAGAAGTTGGCGGAGTGGTGACCGTGACCGAAACCGGCGGCGCGGATGCGCTGGAATCCGTGATCGCCGCTGGCGTGGGAGACGTGGCGCCGCCGCTCGAGCTCGCTCCGGTGTTGTAAGGCGTGCCGGTGTTCACCCACTGATTGCCGCTGGTGCTGTACTCCCACACGGAACCATCGGACGCCACGAAAAATTGGTTGACGGGGAAGCCCGCAGGCACCGGCGTGCCTGCCGTGGACGCCGCAGCGGGCGCATTCGGCGGTGCTTCGTTTGGCACCCACCGGCAAGCCACGGGATCCCATGTGGCATTCGCCATCATCACATCGCCGGGATAACAACGCTGCGTGACTCCCACCGGTCCAACGGAGCCGCCGCCAGGTCCGGGCCACACGGGCATCGGACCGGGAAGAATCGGCCTCGGCGCTGGCGGCAGTGAAGGCGGCCGGAAGAGCACGATGTTCGATCGCGGCACTCCACCGCCGCCGCCATTGGGCATCATCGCGCGTTCCGCAAGGATGCCGAGGCCCCACTTATTTTTCGTGCGCGCCGGCATTCCTGCGGGAAGCAAGTAACCCATCGTCAGCGCCTCTCGCCGGCAATCA